>WNFV01006615.1_pt1 | contig 20682 bp, 17 predicted proteins | sample 5400101 | NCBI WGS metagenome assembly WNFV01 (sample SAMN13153361, study PRJNA577476) | soil metagenome | isolation source: 115 cm soil or saprolite under grassland replicate 1 | place: USA:California | collected 2016-06-15 | reverse complement strand
CTGACGATTTGACGAAAGAACGGCGCCCCGAGCAGGCGCCTTAGAAAACTTTGCAAATTCGTTGCACAGGCTAGCGCGAAAGTGGCGCGCCCGGCCGGAATTGAACCGGCGACCCCCCGCTTAGGAGGCGGGTGCTCTATCCGCTGAGCTACGGGCGCGGCAAACGATCGAGTGTACTACCGGCTGGGCTGCCGAGCCTGTGCGTGACCGCCCACGTCCCGACGCCCATTCTGCCAGGATCGCCGACGCGCGCACTATCGCCGAATTGCGGCTTTGACGTCCGGCGCGAAGGCGCACGCGATCGCGCGCGACGAGAGGTCAATACTGCAGAACCGAATCGACTCGCTCGCCGCCAAGCTTGCTGCGCCCGCCGAGCGCGAGCAGCTCAATCAAAAACGTCAATCCGACGAGGTCGCCGCCAATTTTGCGAACCAATGCGGCGGCGGCTTTGGCCGTGCCACCCGTTGCGAGCACATCGTCGACGAGCAGCACCTTCTGACCGCGTTCGAATGCGTCGCAGTGGATCTCGAGGCAATCGGTGCCGTATTCGAGCGAGTAGTCCTCACGGTGTGTTTTCGACGGCAGTTTTCCGGGTTTGCGGATCGGCACAAAACCGGCGTTGAGCGCGTGGGCCACTGCGCCCCCGAGAATGAATCCGCGACTCTCGATGGCGGCGACTTGCTCGATGCCGCTTGCGGCAAACGGCTTCGCAAGAGCGTCGGTGAGATCCCGGAATCCCTGCGGATCGTTCAGCAGCGTCGTGATGTCGTAGAAGAGAATGCCGGGTTTCGGAAAATCCGGCACGTGGCGGATTTTCGTTTTCAGTGTGTCCATGATGTGTGTTCGCCGCTCCGAGCGCGGTATGTTCAGCGCGGGTCGAACGCGTCAACCGACCAGAAAGCCGGCATGGCGCCCGGTCGGCGCAATCGATTCCACTTCGACGTCATCGACTCGCGCGTGGGACGGCCCGCGCCGCAGGGCGGCTTCGAAGCGGCCAAGCGTTTCTTCGTCCCCTTCCGCGACGACTTCGACACGCCCGTCCGGCAAGTTGCGCACGCGGCCGCTCACGCCTTCGCGCTCGGCGATGTCTTGCGTGAAGTAGCGAAAGCCGACGCCCTGCACACGCCCGCTCACGAGAAACCGGCGAGCTACGCGCATGCGCCATTGTATCCCGCGTCCGCGCCCCTGCCGGATGGGGTCACGATGATAGGATCAGCCGTTTAGGACGAACCTTTGCATCCCGATCTCGAAGAAGCCATTGCCTTCCACGAGGCGGTCCTCGCGGAAGGCGCCAAGGCCCTCGTGGGGTACGACGCTCCGAAGAAATTGGCCAACGTCGTCCTGCTCTCCGAGATTCCAACCACGTACGACAAGAAGGAACAGCGTCAGGTCAGCTCCGGCAATCTCCTGTTGCGCGGTGTGCCCGGCGTGGGCAAGACCTTCTTTGGCGTCATTCTCGCGGCGATCAGCAACGCGAAATTCGCGCGCTTGCAGGGCCGCGCGGATCTGCAGCCCACCGAAGTCGTCGGCTTTCAGATGATCAACCCGGCGACGGGTGAGCTCACCACGGAATTCGGCCCGCTCGCCGAAGCCGAGATCATTCTTCTGGATGAAATCAATCGGATCCCGCTCAAATCGCAGAGCGCCTTTCTCGAGGGTCTCCAGGATCGAACGGTAACCGTCGGCAAGACGACATACGAGTTACCGCTGTTCAGCTTTGCCATTGCGACAATGAATCCAGTGGAGCTCGGGCAGGGCACTTTCCCTCTCTCGGAAGCGGCAACGGATCGGTTCGCCATCATGGTGAATATCGGATACCTGCCGCCCAGCGAGGAACGAAAGCTCGTGAATTTCGATTTCAAGCGAATTCGTCTCAAGCCGCTGATGGCAAAGGAGCGGATTATCGAGCTTCGCGCGGCGATCAATCAGCACGTGTTTCTTCACGAAGCGCTGGGCGATTACATTCAGGCGCTCGTGGCGGCGACGCGTCCCTACAATGCAGAAATCGATTGGAAGACGCACTCCCCTTCCGAACTGGTCGAACGCGGTGTGGATCTCGGCGCGTCCCCGCGCGCGATTATTTGCTGGGGGCGTCTCGCCAAGGCCTGGGCGGTGCTCGTCTGCCACCGCGACGAAGTGTATCCCGAGGATATTCAGGCGCTGTCGCCCTATGTGCTCGGCCATCGCATCTGGCTCGGCCCGCATGCGGCCAGCCACGGTCTCACAACCGACGCCGTGATCAAGGACGTCGTCGAGCGCGTGCCAATTCCATGAGGACGCGCGAGCAGGAGGTTGAGCCTTTCATCAACCTTGCCGAAATCACGGAGGTCGAGCTCCGCATCCTCAAACGCATGCGCGAGTTCACCATCGGCGAACATGCGAGCCGCTTTCGCGGATCCGGCTTTGACTTCGTCGGGCTGAGGGACTGGCAGGCAGGCGATCGGTTCTCGTCAATCGACTGGCCGCAGTCGTCGATGACGAACTTCAGTCCGCTCGTCGTGCGCGAATTCGAGCAGGCAAGCACGTCCAGTGTCGTGATCGTGGCGGATCGCTCGCTCTCGACGCGCTGTGGCATCGACGGCGTGCCGGTGGCCGCAACGATCGCACGCACGATTGCGACGATCGGCATGTCTGCCGTCTTCTTTCAGGATTCGGTGGGTCTCATCACGTTCGACGAGAACTTCACCGATCTCGAGGGCCTTCGTCCGCGCATCGGCAAGGGTCAGGTGATTCAATGCCTCGACGGGTACCAGTACGGCCGGGGGCTGCAGGAGTTGCGCTCGGGGTTCGATCTCGGCGCCACGATAGTCGGCTTCATGCGGAAGACGTCGCTCGTGCCGGTCGTCTCGGATTTTCTCTTCGAGGATATCGACGCGCTGCTGAGCGACCTGGTACATGTGAACTCTCTGCACGACGTGTTCATCGGGCTCGTCGACGCGTCGTTTGCGTTCGAGTTGCCCACCGTGTCGGCCGGGTGGATCGAAGCGTTCGACGTCGAAACCGGCCGCTCGCGGATCATGTCAAAACGGGAGCTGACACAAATGGCCCCCCGCGTGCGTGAATGGCAGGACGATGTGGAGAAGCGGGCGAAGGCGAGCGGGTTTGATGTGCTCCGGCTGTCGCAGGATCAGGACCAGTTTGACATCGCGCTGCTCGAATGGGTCGCCGAACGGCGGCTGCGGCGGCGATAGAAGCGAGGTGCGTCAGGTGCGTCAGGTGCGCTCGGGTGCTTGGGCCCGCCTTCGCGGTCGTAAGGCCGCTTCGGCGAGGTCTCGCCGTAGCTCGCGTGAAAATGCTGGCGAGCGAAGGCGGATGCGGTGCGGTGCGCAGGTGCTCGGGTGCGTCTGGCTCTGTTCGCTCGCCTTTGGCGTCAACGACGTATTCGCGCAACCACAGACGCAAAACGTCGAGGTCGAGCCCGTCACGTGCTGGTGGCGCACGGCCGTCAGCTCCATTCGCGTGGGGCAACCGTTCACGGTCATCCTTACGTGTTCGGCTCTGGAGACCGAAGCCGCCAAGGCTGTGATCGATCGGTCGCGGCTGGCGCCGGCCGCCGTGCAGCTGCCGCCATACGAAGTGATGAGCGGCGTGCAGAGCGACGACATCACCACGGCCGCGCGGCGATTCATGCAGTACGAATACACGCTCCGCCTGATCAGCGATGATGCATTTGGTGCGGATCTGCCGGTGCCTTCACTGCAGGTGTCCTACCGGATCGAAAGCAAGGTGCAGCAGGACGCGTCGGTGCAAGGTCGCGAGCAGACCTACATTCTGCCCCCGCTGCCCGTTCATGTGGCGTCCCTTGTTCCGAGCACCGAAACCCACATTCGAGAAGCGCCGGTCCCGACAGCGGCCGCGATCTCGGCCCGTCAGACACGCGGCGCACTCCTGCGAACCACTGGAACGATCATTTTTGCTCTCGCCGGGTTGGTGTTGCTGCTGAGCATCGTTCGCGCATTCCAGCAGCGAAAGTCTGCTGTCACTCGCGTGCGCACCAACCTAGTCGGCGATGCTGCGATCCTGAACAGTGTCAGCCGCGAGCTGCGCGCAGTTCAGCAAGAGGCGATGCGCGAGACCTGGAACGATCAGCTCGCCGCGCGGGCGCTGGCGGCGCTCCGCGTGACCGCCAGCTACGCGACGGGCCTGCCCGTCACACAGATACGTATCCGTCAGGGCGAGAACTGCGCGTCTCAACTCGTCCTCAAGCGACCGCTCGGCGGACGCGTGCTCGTCTCGGGCGCGGCGACGACGAGTGACGTGCCTGAATCGATCGACGGATCAACCGACGATCTGAGAAGCGCGATTGCGCAATTCACCTCCGCGCGGTACGGCCGTTCGACCAGTCCACTGGACCTGAACGCGTCGATCGAGAGCGCGATCCGGGCGACGAAACGTGTCGCGGCGCAACATACGTGGATGGCGCAGTCAGCGGCGGCGGTGCGTCGCTCGGTCGGCGGGTGGAGGGAGCGCGCGTGGGAACGCTGAACGCCGCGATCGATCACTTGAGAGACGTCTGGGCCGAGGGAACAGCGCTGCGGCTGGCCGACCTGCACTTCATTCACGCGAGCACGGCACGTCTCGCGGCGACGGTGCTCGTGGGTCTTGCGCTGGTTACGATTCTCCTCAGACTTGTGCTGCGGCGTGGCGCCGGCGCAAGCCGGCTCGGTCTGCCTGCGTTGCTCGACTGGACCAGGCGCACACGACTCTCGCTGCTTCGCCATGGCGCGCTGGTCTTCGCCCTTGCAGGAATCCCGTTCTTCGCGCTGGCGTTTGCCGACCCGAAGACGGCACTCACGCGTGAGGAAACGACGTATCCCGGCCGGCGAATCAGCCTGATGATCGACGCGTCATCGAGCATGCTTTCGTCGATGCCATCGAGCCGGCTGGCAAGCGGAGCGCCCAACGACGCAGCGTTCTTCACCACGGTCGGCGCGGCCCGATATTTCGTGCAGTTGCGGCGGCAAGGCGAGTTCCGCGATCTGTTGGCGTTGGTGGAATTCGGCGATCAGGCGTACGTCATCACGCCTTTCACGACCGACTACGACAACATCCTGCTCAGCATGTCGCTCATCGGCGACTGGAACGAGTTCATGGCGTTTCCCGACCAGGGCACCATCATCGCCAACGCCATCGATCAAAGTGTAGGGCTCTTCAAGGCGTTCGACTTTCTCGACGCGACCGGCAATGCCATGGTGATCTTCACCGACGGCATGGATGCGCAAGTAACCGAGGAAGGAAAAAGCGCGATGGACGTCCTCGCCGATGCCGACCACGCTGGAGTGCCCGTGTACTTCATCCGCGTCGGCGATCCTGAACGTCAGAAACGCGGCGTGACGGACGAGGCGTGGGCGGCCGCCGTGACGCGCACCGGCGGCAAGTTTTACAACGCGGCCGACGAAAGCAACATCATGCGCGCGGTTCAGGACATCAACCGCTCGGCTGCGGGAAAGATTCAAATGCGGCGCTATGTGACCGAACAGCCGAAGTTCGCTCCCTTTGCGTTTGCCGCCGTGGTGTTATGGACTCTCGCAATCGCGATGCGGCTCGGCGTTCCGTGGTTCCAAACATTCCCGTGACACGAAAACACGAAAGTCACGAAAACACGAAAGTCATGAAAACACGAAAGTCGCGAAGCTGATGAAAACTCTTCTTGGACAGATCGCCATCGTCATTCTGCTGCTCGTCGCGGGCGCCGTGTTGTGGGCCATGGGCGCGGCGGAGCAACGGCTCGCCGCGGGGGAACGCACGCTGGTGACGCTGCGATACGAGCAAGCCGCGGACGAACTGCGAACGGCCGCGGCCAGGAACGCTCTCGAGCGGGTCATCGCCGGCGCGACCGGCACCCAGGCGGCCGCGGCGGAATCGGAGCGCAAGGCGTCGTACTGGTTCGGCGACTACGAACTTTTTCTCGACAGCGATGATCCCGAAATCAAGATGCTTGCGGCGGACGCCTCCTATCGCGCCATGCGCGCGCAGGGCGGCACGTGGCAACAGGTCGCAAACAAACTGGATTCCATCGCCAAGCGGTACGCCGACGTCCTGCGCGATCACCCGGAAAACGCGGACGCCGCGTACAACTACGAGTTCGTCGTGCGCCTGCGGGCGGCGATCGCAGGCGCGCGTCAACCGATTGCCCCCCTCGATCTGGCGACGACGGGACTGACGCTGCATGGTCACCGCGGCGGACCTCCTGAAGGCAGCGACCTCAAGCGATTCAAGATGATTGTTCCGATGCGACCGGACGAGCGAATGGAAGCCGAGCAGGCGGGACGCGGCGCGCAGAGGACGCGCAAAGGGTAGGTTCGAGGTTCCAGGTTCGAAGGTTCGAAGTTTCTAGTTCGAGATTCCTCGGGTCGGTTAGACCGGCGAATTCGCGCTCGAACTTCCGAACCCCGAACTCACGAACGTCGAACCTCGAACTTCGAACCGATCGAGATCGAATCTGATGCGCTTTTCTGCTCCTGAGTATCTGCCGCTCCTCGCCCTGCCTGCCCTGCTGCTGGTCCTGTGGGCCTGGCAGTTCTGGCGGCGGCAGCGCGATCTCGCACGGATGCGGCGGCATCGCCGGACACCTGTGCGGGAGAAGATCCCGCGGCTCGGTGAGCTGCCGTTCTGGCTCTGCCTGATCCTCGCGCTCGCTGCAACCATCGTCGCGCTGGCGCGGCCGGTTGCCGTCGTTTCGCTCATGCGGACTGCCGGCATCGATCTCGTGATCCTGCAGGATGGTTCCGCTTCGATGCGCGTGCGCGATGTGAGCGGCAACCGCTGGCGGCGATCGATGGCGTTTCTACGGACCGTTGGCGAATCGCTTCAGTGGGAGGACGATCGCATTGCGCTCGCGCTTTTCGCGAACATTGCGACTCCGCAGGTCCGTCTCACGCGCGATCCGAATACGTTTTTCTTCTTTCTCGATCATCTCGAGGACGAACCGCCGTTCCGGCTCCAGGACGACACGACGTGGGACACGAACATCGAGCGCGGCATTTACTGGGGACTGAAGCTGATCGAGAAGGACGAGGAACTAGAACCGCAGCATCCCCATCTTCGTCGTCGGCGTCGGAACGACGGCCGGCGGCATCATTCCCGACCCCACACCCGATCCGACGCGCGCGATTTTGTCGGCGTCTCTGGATCGTGCGTCGCTCGAATCGATTGCGACGGCGGGTGGCGGAAGATATTTCGAGTTGGATCGCGACGACGACCGCGACATCGCGAACGCGATTATCGACAGCACACGGCGGCGTGCGAATACGGGAGGGGTGAACGAGACGATTCAGGAGCTGTACTGGCGCGCGCTGCTGGTTGCGGCAGTGCTCGTCGGACTGGGCGTGTTGTTCCTGAGAGATCAGGCGGCGCTGGCCCTACAGCTCGGCGCCGCGGCAGGAGTACTCGTTCTGTTGATTACGTACGCGAAGTGATTCGGAACCTCAGACGGCGGGGCTAAAGCCCCGCCACTACGGCCCGCCGAGTAGTGGCGACCCTTCAGGGCTACGGCCCGCCGAGTAGTGGCGGCCCTTCAGGGCTACGGCCTGCCGAGTAGTAGCGGCCCTTCAGGGCCGCCGTCGATTAGCGATGTCCGTGGCGCGGATCTGCTTGACCGCCGAAGCCTGGCAAAGACAGTCACGACGCGAAATTACTGCGGCGGCTTGGCGCCCCCCGTCGGCGCTGCTGACGCGGGCTTCGCGCTCGGATCGATCTCGGCGACCTTCTCGCGCTTCAATGCCGCGTTCAGCCTCGGCAGCTCCGTCTTCAGCGCGGCGTCCGCCTTCTGCAGCTGCGCGTCCAGCTCCTTCGACAGTTCATCGAACACCTGATACGTCTGTTCGGTTGGACGGTTGTCCGCGCTCTCAATCACCCCCATCAACGCGGCGATCTTGTTGTTCAACTTGATTGGATAGTTCAGCGGGTCCTGGCTGCTTCGATTGCGAACCTGATAAATCTCTTCCTCGACGACGGTGAGCGGCTTCATGAGACTGTCGGCGAGCGCCTGAATCTCCGCCTTGCGCTTCGGCGGCACTTTTTCCATGGCTTTGTTGACCTGATCGCGAATCGAGCGAATCTTGATCACGTTGTTGTTCGCTTCGGACACTTTGTCGCGCACGCGTGACGACAGCTTGAACTGCTCCTGCAAGTACGCGTCCGTGATGCCATCCCTGACGAGGCGCGGATCGATGCCAATCGTGAAGTTGCGCGTCTTCGTTTCGCCGTTGGCGGAAATCCGCACGGTGTAGCTGCCGGGTGGTGAAGCGGGCCCGCGGCGCGGCTGCGCGGCCCACATGATCATGCCGGGAAAGACGCCGGCGCCCTCCTGACGCAAATCCCAGGTGAAGCGGTTCATACCCTTCTTGACGCCGACGCGCGCCGGGGGCGGACCGAAGCCGCTGCCTTCTTCACCTTCGCCCGGTGCGGGAGCGGGCTTTTCTGCCTCTTTGGGTGTCCCGGTAAACGAGCGCAGGACCCGCCCCTGCGCGTCGACCACTTCGATCTTCACTTCGTCGGCGTCTTTGGCAAGGTAGTAGTCAAACGCAACATTGTTGTCGAAGCCGCGCAGAGGATTGGTCGGCTCGAATACGTGTAGCGCGCCGGACGTGATCTGAGGTGTTGCCTGGCGCAGCACATTGATCGCATCGAGGATGTAGAAGCCGCGGCCGTGCGTGCCGATGACGAGATCGCGATCCTCTGAAACGATGCCGTGCACGGGAGTCACCGGCAAATTCAATCGCATCGACTGCCAGTTGGCGCCATCGTCGAAGGAAATATAGATGCCGAGCTCGGTGCCGGCATACAACAGCCCGCGACGCTTCGTATCCTCGCGGATTGTGCGAGGGAAATCGTCGCCGGGAATGCCGTTGACGATCTTTGTCCACGTCTGCCCGAAGTCCGCGGTCTTGTAGATGTACGGCCTGCGATCGCCCAGCTGATACCGGTTTGCCGCGAGGTACGCGACGCCGTTCTGATGAGGCGACGCTTCTATCAGGCTGATGCGCGAGAACTCCGGCAGGTCCGGTGGAGTGACCTTGGCCCAGTTCTTTCCGCCATCACGGCTCACGTGCACCCACCCGTCGTCCGATCCGGTCCAGATGGTATTGACGTCCTGTCGCGAGGGCGCGATGGTGAACACGACTGCGTAGGTTTCGACGCCGGTCTGATCCTTGGTGATGGGGCCACCTGAGGCCTGCATGGTCTTCGGATCGGAGCGCGTCAGGTTCGGGCTGATGCGATCCCAGCTTTGTCCGCCGTTCACCGTTCGCCACACGTGCTGCGACGAGGCGTACAACACTTTTGGATCGACGGGAGAGAACACAATCGGATAGGTCCACTGAAAGCGTTCCTTGATGTCGACGGACGACCATCCCATCGGGTTGTTTGGATAGATGTTGACCGCGCGCTGCTGCCCTGTTTCACGATCGAGCCGGCTGAGATATCCGCCGTAGCTCCCTGCATAGAAGACGTTGACGTCGAGCGGATCGGGAGCGATGTACCCGCTCTCGCCGCCCCCGACGTCGTAGAAGATGGGCGGCAAGCCGCCTTGGCCGAATGCGCTTCGCCTGCTGCCGACGCAGGCGGTGCTGTTGTCCTGCTGCGCGCCACACACGTGATACGGCACGTGTTTCGTCGTGAACACGTTGTAGAACTGACCCGTTGGATAGTCCAGGTCAGACCACGTCTGGCCTCCGTTCACGGAAATATTCGCGCCGCCATCGTTCGTTTCGATGATCCGCTTGTTATCGTTCGGTGCGATCCACATGTCGTGGTTGTCGCCGTGAGGAGGACGAAGCTGGGTCGGGAACGTTTTGCCGCCGTCGGTGGACTTGTGAAATCCGACGTTCAACACATAGACGGTGTCCTTCTCCACGGGATCCGCAAAGAGGTGCGTGTAATAAAACGCGCGTTGCCGCAGGTTCCGATCTTCGTTGGTTCGCTTCCAGTTTGCGCCTGCGTCATCGGACACGAACACGCCGCCATTTTCGTTTTCGATGATCGCGTAGACGCGATTGCTATCCGCGCCCGAAACGGATACGCCGGCCTTGCCCCAGAGTCCCGACGGCATCCCCGGGTTCTTGGACAATTCGGTCCATGTCGTGCCGCCGTCCGTTGATTTGAACATTCCGCCGCCGGGCCCGCCGCTCTCGAGCGACCACGGTGTGCGATACACCTCCCACAGCACCGCGTACAGGACGTCGGGGTTCTTCGGATCCATCGAGAGATCGACCGCGCCTGTGCGATCGTTGCGGAAGAGAACACGGTCCCAGGTCTTGCCGCCGTCTTTCGACCGGTAGACGCCGCGCTCGGGGTTGGCATCGTACGCGTGTCCGAGCGCCGCGACGTAAACGACATCGGGGTTCGACGGATGCACGCGAATCTTGCTGATGATCTGCGTGGTGTCGAGACCGACATGCGTCCACGTTTTGCCCGCATCGGTGGTCTTGTAAACGCCGTCGCCCTGGATGATGTTGCCGCGAAAACAAGACTCCCCCATCCCCGCGTACACGACGTCGGGATTCGAGGCCGAAATGGCGATCGCACCGACCGACGAGGTCTTGAACTGCTGATCGCCTACGGCGCTCCACGTGTGGCCGAAGTCGGTCGTTTTCCACACGCCGCCGCCGGTTGCACCGAAGTAGAACTCGTTGGGACGCGCGGCACTGCCGGCGCCTGCGATGGAACGGCCGCCGCGATCCGGCCCGATGCTTCGCCAACGCATTCCCGAGTAGAGACCGGGGTCAATCGTGGCTGTGCTCTGCGCGCGCAGTGGCAGATCCGATCCGGAGATCGCGATCGTAAGCATCACTCCTGCGGCAAGGAGCGTGTGAATGGCGAAGGTTTTTCTCATCAGACAACTCCGGACGACAGTTGGGCTGGGACTCAAATCATAACGCGTGGGGCGCACTGCTTTCATTGCCTGGGACGGGCAGAGGTACCGCGTTTGCACCGTGCTCATACGTATGGCTGACTTCGATACCACGTCTTATTGGTTGCGCTCCACTCAGATTCCTATCTTTCCCACGCTGCTCCGAGATCTCCAAGTCGATGTGGTCGTGATCGGCGGGGGTTTGACCGGCATTACCGCTGCGCATCTTTTGAAAGGCGCCGGGCTCACGGTCGCGCTGCTCGAGCGCGATCGGTGCGCACAGGTCGACACCGGGCATACGACTGCGCACCTGACGATGGCCACGGACCTGCAACTCACCGATCTCGTCAACAAATTCGGGAAAGACACGGCGCGGGCACTCTGGGATGCAGGCAGAATCGCCATCGATCAAATTGAAAGTCACATCCAGGGCGACGGCATCGAGTGCGACTTCAGGCGCGTGCCCGGCTACCTGCACGAAGCGCTCGAAGGCCAGGGCGCGACGGTGGCAGAGCTCAAAGAAACCGCCGATCTCGCGCGGGACCTCGGATTCGATGCGACGTTTGAAAGCCACGTGCCGTACATCGGGCGGGCCGGCGTCCGCTTTGCGCATCAGGCGCTCTTCCATCCCCTCAAGTACCTGTCGGCGCTCGTACGCGCGATTCCTGGCGACGGCTCGCATGTGTTCGAGCACACGAGCGCCGATGAAGTGCAGGACAATCCGTTGGCCGTCAAAAGCGGCGGCCACACCATCGCCTGCGATTACGTCGTGATCGCAACCCACACGCCGCTCATGGGCAAGACGAACGTCGTGAGCGCGACGTTGCTGCAGTCGAAGCTGGCGCTCTATACGAGCTACGCGATCGGCGGAAAGCTGCCGCCGCACACCGTGCCCTACGGGCTTTACTGGGACACGACCGATCCGTATCACTACCTCCGCGTAGAGCCGCGGTATGGCTACGACTACGCGATTTTCGGCGGAGAGGATCACAAGACGGGCCAGGTTGATGACACTCAACGGTGCTACGCGGCGCTCGAAGGCACTGCGCGCCAGATCCTGCCTGGACTCGAGATCACGGATCGCTGGTCGGGCCAGGTGATCGAAACCAATGACGGACTGCCGTACATCGGTGAGACGTCCGAGCGTCAGTTTGCTGCCACAGGCTTCGCCGGCAACGGCATGACCTTCGGCACACTGGCGGCCATGATGGCGCGCGATGCCGCGGTTGGCCGCACAAACCCCTGGCAGGATCTCTTGTCGGTCGGCCGCACGAAACTCCGTGGCGGCACGTGGGATTATCTCAAGGAGAACAAGGATTACGTTTACTATCTCGTGCGCGATCGCCTTGCCGCCGCGCAGGGCGCCTCGGTGCGTGTGCTCCGGCGGGGCGAGGGCAAGATTCTCAACGTCGCGGGCCAGCGGGCTGCGGCATATCGCGACGACAAGGGCACTGTCGTCATGCGATCGGCCATTTGCACCCACATGGGCTGCGAGGTGAGGTGGAACAGCGCCGAAGCGACATGGGATTGTCCGTGTCATGGCTCACGATTTCACACTGACGGCTCGGTCCTCGCCGGACCCGCAGAATCGCCGCTGTCGGAATTGGAGACCGAGACGAAGCAGACACAGACGACTTGAACACACTCCCTCCTGAGGCGCGCGCTAAAGCCGCGTCCTCCTGACAGCGAGAAGAACGAGGCCCACGCCGTTCCAGATCAGAATTCGTATGCGCCGAACGAGCGCGAGCGTCACGCCGAGCGTTGGATCGAGAGCGAGCGCGCGAGCCACCACCGCCCCGCCGGCTTCGTCCACACCCAATCGATAGGGCACGAACTTGAAGACCACAACGATCAATCGCCCTGTCGTCTCGAGGACAAACGCCTGCTGCAGTGTCACCTGACTGGAGAGCAAGCGAAGCACGAGAAACACTTCCGCCACCGCGCACACGTGAAATAACGCTTCCCATGCGACGACTCGAGCAATGCGCGTGGCTGGCCACATGAGCAGTGCGTAAAAGTGGATTTCGATTTCACGCAAGCGTTCGAGCGACGTCGAGGCGCGGCCGGTCGCGCGGGCAATGAGTTGCGCCAGCCGCGTCAGGACGGCAGGCTGCTGTCGCGCCGCCCACAGTCCGACGGCGCCGACGACGGCGACGCCGACCAAGGCGCCCTCGGCTGCAGTCCTCAGTGACGCTGACACTTTCGCGACACGGAAAAAAATCAGCGCGCCGGCCGCGATCATCACGAGCACCGACATGCTGTAGAACGCGTTCTCTGCAGCGACAGAGGCCACGGCCGTTACCACGGGAATTCGACGCCGGACGATGAGGACCTTTGCCGGTTCGCTCGCAAGCAGACCGAACGGCGTGAGGTTGCCAAGCGCGTCACCCACCAGGCTCGCCGCGAACGCGTCGCGCACGGCCAGCATGCTCGGGCGCGCGCACACCGTCCAGGCGACCGATCGCGCCGCAAAGCGCAAGCCCCCCAGCGCGACAACGGCCAAATACCACCACCCGATCCCGCTGACGCTGGTCTGGACACTCGCCCAGCCCACCCGCCGAACCGTCAGGTACAGCAGCGCGCTGCCGGCAAGTGCACACGCGAGATTGAGAGCGGACTGACGTCGATTGACTGAGGCGTTCGAAGCCGCGGGGATCACGCGCGATCAGTGTATCCGGCCTACGAAATGACAGAGAGTGTCTGGATCGTGGCCTGATAGATGCTGCAGCCTCGTGGCAACGCTGACGCCGGTGGCTGCTGGGCGCGCGTCTTGCTGCACCGGCACGCGAGTGAGAGAACGACACTCGCATTGTCGGTTAACGCGACAATACAGCCCGATGCTGTATTGGCAGAGGTCAACCATGGCGAAGCGAAGAAGCAGCCAACGACGCGACACCGTGCGGGCAACGAACGCCACGATGTACGCGAAGCGTGATGAGCAGGGGGAATTCACCGAGATGGACGAGCAACGCCGATCGCAGCGCACGGACAGGCGCAAAGCGGCGAAGCGAAAAGTTTCGAGCGGCTTCGGCGATCAAGGTGATCGCCGCACGTCGCGCCCGAGCCCGACGAGCAGCTCGCGCGGTGCCGGAGCGAGCGGAGCCAAGCGATCGACCAAGACGCGTCGATCGGCAAAGAAGACGTCGACGCGTCGATCGACCCCGTCGCGGCGAGGCGGAACCTCGCGAGCCAAGAGCCGCTGATCGCTAGCGCGACGAACGGGCGGCAGGCAGGCGATCGAGCCGGCTCTGAATCTGATGAAACGTCGCGGAATCTCGCCGGCCGCCGGAGAGACGGTTGGCTTCCTGCTGGAGTCGCGCGACGCGCTCGCCCGGCGCGGGATGCGAGGCAAAAAAGGTCTGCACCGATCCGGGGTCGCGTCCCTGCCGCGCACGCAGCACCTGCAGGAACTCAACCATCCCGTGAGGATCGTATCCGGCGCGCTTCATGTACGTGAGACCCTTCAGATCCGCCTGCCGCTCGTCGTCGCGACTGAACTTCATCATGGCTGATTGCGCGGCTACGCCGGCGCCGAGCTGTGCGATCCGCGATCCGTTGCCACCGCCGAGCAACCCGCCGAGCAGACTCAGGCCGATATTCGCAAACGTGCCTTTTGTGATCTGGTCGGCTGCGTGACGATTGGCCACGTGCGCGATTTCGTGCGCGAGAACACCTGCAAGCTGCGATTCGTTCTGCGTGGCGTCGATGGCGCCACGATAGATCCAGACCGGACCGCCAGGTAAGGCAAACGCGTTGATCTCGCGGTAGTTCGCCACATCGAAGGTGTATGGATAGCGCGGACCATCCGCTCGGGCGGCGATACGGCGCCCGAGGCTCGCGATGTAATTCGACACCGCGGCATCGCGGAGTTCCGGCACTTGCCGGTGGACATCCTGTTGCGCCTGCCGGCCCAAGGCGATTTCGTCGTTGACGGAGATCAGGCGCAGCGCGCCAATGGCAGTAGACGCCCACAACGTAACCGCAATGGTTAGGAGTGCTTTCTTTCGAAACATGCCGTGAGTTGATCAAGGCGCGTGCCAGCGAAACTGGCGCGAAAGAGCGTGGAGAAACAGCTAAAAGGCGGCGAGCCGCCCTCTGAAGGCTACGGCTCGCGGGTGGCAGGACGGGACGCCGAGCGATCGTGCTGACGAACTTGTTGCCGGGCTAGTTCGGCCTCCCGATCGTGGGCGTCGTTGCGACTCTCCGCCGTGGAATCGGCAGTTGTGGGCACATCGCGAGCCGATCGATCGTCGGCGGCCCCGGATCCGCCACGCACCGCCTCGTCGTAGCCGCGGTTTTGTTCCGGCCGATGCTGCATGCGCTTGATGCGCTCCTGGCGCGCCTCACCCGACTCTCGCCTCCGTGCTGCCATGAGAAGCTCCTCCCTCCAGCGTGTGCAACGACGACGCCACAAAGCGGCTTTGCTGATGCGGGTTAAAGGGAAGAGAATCGATTCCGTGGACGGGATGCGTGTACCAAGCTGAGCCTGCGACAACCCGCGCATCAGTAACAGAGCTGCTGACTCTGCGCGGTCTCCACATCAGCGCGAACGTGTGGTTCCTCGGCCTCACGAGTTTGTTCACGGACATCTCGTCCGAAATGGTGTCGAGCATCCTGCCTGCCTATCTCGTCTTGCAGCTGGGACTTTCGCCCATGCTCTTCGGCGCGGTTGATGGGCTCTACCAGGGCATCGGCAGTCTTGTCCGATGGATCGGGGGCGCGGCCGCCGATCGTTCGAGTCGTCACAAGGAACTGGCGGCGTTCGGCTACGGTATCTCCACGTTATGCCGCATCGGGATGCTGATGGCAGGCAGTGCGTGGACCGCTGTCACAGCGCTCGTTGCGCTCGACAGGATTGGCAAGGGCTTTCGAACCGCTCCCCGCGACGCCTTGATCTCTCTCAGCTCATCGCGAAGCGACCTCGGCGCCGCGTTTGGAATTCATCGAGCGCTCGATGCTGTCGGTGCGCTGCTCGGGCCGCTGCTCGCGTTTGCCGTGCTCGCCCAATCGCCGCGCGCGTTCGATCAGGTCTTCGTCGTCAGCTTTGCGGTTGCCATTGTGGGCCTCGCCTGTATTCTGCTGTTCGTTGAAAACGTCAGATCGCAGCAAGTCGCCGCGCCTCGGTTTGCCGCCGCCTCGCTCCTTGGGCCACTCCGCCAACGCGAGTTCCAGATTGTTCTCGCCGTCGCCTCTGTGCTGGCGGTTGCCACCATCAGCGACGCGTTCGTCTACCTCTTGCTGCAACGCAGCGCCCACTTTGGCCCGCAGCTGTTCCCTTTGCTCGCGGCGACGACCGCGATTTCGTACGTTCTGCTCGCGGTTCCGGCCGGCCGCGTCGCCGACCGCGTTGGACGTGGCAGAGTCTTTATTCTTGGCCACGTCACGCTGCTTGGCGTCTATGCGATGCTTTGGCTGTCGAACGGCGCGGTCTTTCCAATCGCCGTTTGTGTGCTATTACTCGGGAGTTACTACGCCATGACTGACGGCGTGCTTGCCGCCGCGACGACAGCCATTCTGGCGCCGGAGGTGCGTGGCGCAGGCCTCGCCTTCCTGGGCACCGCGGTCAGTCTCTCCCGATTGACTGCCTCTGTTCTGTTCGGCTGGACGTGGACTCGTCACGGACCGACAGTTGCGCTCTCGGTCTTCGCCTCGGCTCTCATCGTGGGCATACTGGCGGCTGGGACGTACCGCATCCAATTCGAGAGTTCCCGGCCATGACCCGACAAACGCGAACCATCGTGTTCGGCATCACCTGTATCGTCGCGATAGCCCTGCCCATCGCGTACGTCGCGTTCACGCGACGGGCCGCGCCCGCCTCGGCGTCAACAGCGTACGTTCCGCTGACTCGAATCAAGCCGGGCGAGCGCGGCGTCCTCTTCCGCAGCACCGTGCCTGATGAGTCATTTGGAAAGGTTGCGTTCGTGCCTCTGGCTCACCCGGAGTCGCGCTGGCTGCTCAGTAATCTCGCCTGTGACCGGGTGTACTTTCAGCATGGGCGAGGCGTCTGCGAGGCACTGGACAGCACGCTGCTGCCGCCATACGCCGTGTTCGTCTTCGATGACCGGTTTGTCCCTGGTGAAAAACGGCCATTGGCCGGCGTGCCCAGCCGCGCGCGCATCTCGCCGGACGGACGCTATGCCGCGCTGACGGTGTTTCAGTCCGGTCACTCCTATGCAGAGACGGGATTCTCAACAGCGACGACGATTCACGACGCGGCAACTGGCGGGGCGTTGGCGAACCTCGAGGTGTTCAAGGTCTCGCGTGAGGGTCAGGAGTTCAGCGCGATTGACTTCAACTTTTGGGGCGTGACGTTCGCAAACGACGGCAATCGCTTTTTCGCCACCCTGCGCACCGCGGGTGTGAATTATCTCGTCGAGGGCGATGTGGCGCAGCGCAGCGCGCGTGTTATTCACGTTGGCGTCGAGTGTCCATCGCTTTCGCCGAACAACCAGCGCATTGCGTTCAAGAAGCGCATCAGCGGCAGCACCACTGTCTTCTGGCAGATTGCGGTGCTCGATCTGCAGACGAACAAAGAAACGATGGTGGACTGGGAAAAGCGCAGCGTGGACGATCAAGTGGACTGGCTCGATGACGACGAGGTCGTTTACCATCTGCCGAAATCCGAAGGGGCCGATATCTGGGCGGTGTCAGTCGACCGCGCCGAGCCGCCGCGCGTGCTTATCGCGGGCGGCTACTCGCCCTCTGTCGTTCGCTGATCACAAAAAAAAAGCCCGCCATAAAGTCCTGGCGGGCTTCCTTCGGCGAAGAAGGCGATGTTGAGATCACTAAGTCTGTCAGACTCGGAAGGTCTGCCGCAATAGCCATTCAGAATTCTTCTAAGTTATTGCAGCGCTTGATCTTATGGTAGAGGTCGTGGGCAGGTCTGCCATAGGCCAACGACCCTTCGCCATCGTCTTACTAAATACGACCCGCAAATAGCCGAAACGCCAACGCTATGCCGGAACTCGTCAATTCCGACTGTGGCCAGGCTGTGTAAGTCGACGCAAGTTCGAAAACAACCAACTCCGGTTTTGCAGCCGGGCTTGTTAAAAGGTGGTGAAGCTGTGCATTTTTCTCGAAATACCGTTCGTGCGGCTGTGGCCGCGTTGTTCCTGACGTTCTCCGTCGCGTTGCCCGTCGGGGCGGGAACGCCCGCAGCCGGCCAGGTGTCTGGCGTTCGCATCGACAACTTCGGCCGAGTGAGCGACGTTTACTACCGCGGTGGCCAACCCCAGGGACGGGACTACGCTGATCTCGCTGCCATCGGTGTAAAGACTGTCGTCGACTTGCAGAATGATGGCGAAGCAAACGAGGGAGCTGACGCAGCGCGGGCGAGCCTGAAGTTCTTCCGTATTGGAATGTCCAGCACGAGCGCGCCATCAGCCGCGCAAGTGGATCAGTTTCTCAGCATCGTCAACAACCCGGCGAATCAGCCCGTGTTCGTGCACTGCAAGGGCGGAAAGCATCGCACCGGAACGCTGACGGCCGTCTACCGCATGACCCATGACGGGTGGACCGCAGATCGTGCATTCCAAGAGATGCTGCAGTACGACTTTGGGAGCGGCATGGGACACGGCGGCCAGAAGAACTTCGTCTACACTTACGCAACGAATGCCGACCGCGCACGTACCGCCTCAGCGGGCAGAGCAACAGCGGGTCAGCAATAATCGCGCTCCGCAACAACAGATGCGCCGCAGATGTTCGCGACTCATCTGCGGTCATCGCTTTCCCGAGGAAAAACGTTAGCTCGTCAGCAGAATACCCGTCACACCTTCGTCGAAAATGTTACCGTGGGGCCAGGGACTTTTTTCGACGAAGGCTGTGTTGTCTTTATGAAGGCTCTCGGGATTCCGCCAGGCAACTCGGGGCATCACGCCGTGCAGTTCTATTCTGACGAGGCGCGATTGTGCGTGTCGGTCACCGATTTTCTGGCAGATGGCCTCGCCGCCGGACAGGCCGTTGTCATCATCGCGACTCCCGCGCACCGTGAGAAGTTCCTGCAGGAATTGACTATGCGGCGTTTTGACCTCGAATCGCTGCTCGAACTCGAACGCGTGTTGCTGCTCGATGCCGAGAACACGCTTGCCTCGTTCATAGTGAACGGGCATCCAAACGCCGCTCTCTTCAAGAATTTCATTGGCAAGGTCATCGCCGGTATGTCGAAACGTGCCGGAGAGCCAATCGTTCGGATGTACGGCGAGCTGGTGGATGTGTTGTGGAAGCGTGGTGAGTCGGAAGCGGCCCTCAAGCTCGAGACCCTGTGGAACGAGCTCGCGAAGACCCACTCCTTTTCGCTCCTGTGCGGCTACGCAATGGGCGGCTTCTACAAGAACGCGAGGCTTGCCGACGTGTGCTCTCACCACACCCACGTCCACGACGGCGAGTTGGCGTAAACGCTTCCGCAGCGTTGATTTGTCGGACCCGTAGCGCTTCGTGAACATCTCGCGTTCGAGTTCCACGACGTCACCTTTACGCCTTCCGGCAAACGACAAGTGAACCGCTCTGCGTCACAAACTCACAGCGGTCTGCCATGAGCAATTCGTTCACAGATTGCTTGACGCCCGGGCAGTGCTCGAAATAGTCGTGAAACGCGATGAGACCCTGCGGCACCACTCGTTGCTCGAAATGTTGGAAGTCGCTCAGGACGTTCGCGTAGTCGTGGAGCCCGTCGATGAAGAGCAGGACGATTGGATACGGAGAATCAAAGTCGGTGGATCGCGCGCGAATCACCTCGATGTGGTCGACAAGCTCGAAGTGCCGCAGGTTGTTCATCAGTATGTCGAACGTGTCGGCGTGCCAGCCGAAGTGATAATCGCGATGGGGATCCACGGCGTAAAGCTTCAGATCCGCTCGAGCCAGCTCTTTGAGCGCCGCCCCAATCGCCACGGTCGATTTGCCGCAGTAGCTGCCAATCTCGACAACCGCGGCACGAGCGCTCTCAGGCACAAGTGCGGCTGCGTTACGTGTCGCCGCGACCAGGAGGTCGGCCTCTTCGTCGGTCAACCACCCTTCGATCGCACGTGTCATCTCGACGACGGCGACGTGACAGTGAAGCTGGAACTCGCCGGCGCCCGCGACATGCAACCCGCGCAGGTCGTCGGCGGCGCTCGGGTGCGCCGGCCACAGTGCGAGCGCTTTCTCCAGTTGAACTTTCGCCTGGCTTCTGTGCCCTAAATCAGCGTGCAAGCGGCCCAGCGCGGCGTGTACCCAGCTGCGATTGCCATCCTCCGGGTGCAGCAGTTGGTCTGCGCGCTGGTGGCTCGCCAATGCCTCCTCGCGGCGGTTCAAGGCGGATAGGGACGCGCCGCGATCGTGGTGTGCCCATGGATTGCCCGCGTCTCCAATCAGCGCCAGATCGAAGTCCGAAACGGCGATCGCGTGTAGGTCCTGCGATGCGTGGTAGTTTCCGCGAGCCTTGTGCAGTGCCGGCGGAGTGCCAAGCACCCATCGGAACTCGAACACATCGGGAGTCAAGTCGCGCGCTCGTTCGACGAGTTCGCGCGCGCGTGTGTAGTCGCCGAGCCGTGCATGCGTCAGCCCCAGCTCGAACGTGGCCCAACAATTCCACGGGGCGAGCGCCAGCGACGTCGCGAAGGCATCCAGGCCCTCGTCGAATTCTCCGAGCTCCCGCGCCGATTTGGCCCTGCCCATGTGATGCCACGTGACATCTGGCGCCAGGGTCGCCGCGCGCGTATAGCACATCCGTGCTTGCTGATACTGACCGATCGCATAGTGACACGCTCCCGCCGCAGCCGGCGCGTCCGCCGTTTCCAGCGATCGTGCATGTATCGAGTTGTCGCCACTGCAGCTCGACGCTGAACTCCGGCGCC
>WNFV01004422.1_pt1 | contig 20689 bp, 21 predicted proteins | sample 5400101 | NCBI WGS metagenome assembly WNFV01 (sample SAMN13153361, study PRJNA577476) | soil metagenome | isolation source: 115 cm soil or saprolite under grassland replicate 1 | place: USA:California | collected 2016-06-15 | reverse complement strand
GCACCGGGCACGATCACCATCACCGCCTCGCCCTCGAACGCCGGGCCGTCGGGTGTCGTCACGGAGAGCGCGAAGCGCTTGCGCTCGTCGGCCACCTCTGCGGCTCCTAAGCCTCGACGAGCTGCTTGCCCGCCTCGACCGCCATCTCGATCGAGCCGACCATGTAGAAGGCCTGCTCCGGGAGCTCGTCGTGCTTGCCCTGGATGATCTCCTGGAAGCCCGCGATCGTGTCCTCGAGCTTGACGTACTCGCCCTTGCGGCCCGTGAACTGCTCGGCGACGAAGTTCGGCTGCGAGAAGAAGCGCTGGATCTTGCGGGCGCGGGACACGGTCAGCTTGTCCTCGTCGGAGAGCTCTTCGACGCCGAGGATCGCGATGATGTCCTGGAGGTCCTTGTAGCGCTGGAGAATCTCCTGCACTTGAACGGCCGTCTGGTAGTGCTCGGCCGAGACGATGCCCGGCTGGAGCGCCCGCGATACCGAGTCGAGCGGGTCGACGGCCGGGTAGATCCCCTGCTCGACGATCGCGCGCGAGAGCACCGTGGTGGCGTCGAGGTGCGCGAAGGTGTTGGCGGGAGCGGGATCGGTGAGGTCGTCGGCAGGCACGTAGATCGCCTGGACCGAGGTGACCGAGCCCGTCCGCGTCGAGGTGATCCGCTCCTGCAGCTGACCCATCTCGGTGGCCAGCGTCGGCTGGTAGCCGACGGCGCTCGGCATGCGACCGAGCAGCGCCGACACCTCGGAGCCCGCCTGGACGAACCGGAAGATGTTGTCGATGAAGAGCAGCACGTCCTGGCCGTCGTCTCGGAAGTACTCAGCCATCGTCAGACCCGAGAGGCCGACGCGCAGGCGAGCTCCGGGTGGCTCGTTCATCTGCCCGTAGCAGAGCGCGACCTTGTCGATGACCTCGGATTCGGTCATCTCGAGGTAGAGGTCGTTCCCCTCGCGCGTGCGCTCGCCCACGCCGGAGAAGACCGAGACGCCGCCGTGCTGCATGGCGACGTTGTGAATCAGCTCCATGATCAGGACCGTCTTGCCGACGCCGGCGCCGCCGAAGAGGCCGATCTTGCCGCCGCGCACGTACGGCGCGAGCAGGTCGATGACCTTGATCCCCGTCTCGAAGATCTCGGTGCGCGGCGACAGATCCTGGAACAGCGGCGGATCGCGGTGGATCGGCCAGCGCTCGCCCTCTGCCGCCGGCTTGTTGTCGACCGGATCGCCGAGGACGTTCCAGATCCGTCCGAGCGTCTGCTTCCCCACCGGCACCGAGATCGGCGCGCCCGTGTCGACCACGTCGACGCCGCGCGCGAGGCCGTCCGTCGCATCCATCGCGACGGCGCGGACCCGATCGTCGCCGAGGTGCTGCTGGACCTCTGCGATCAGCTCGCGGCCGTCCACCTGGATCTTCAGCGCCGAGTAGATCTGAGGCAGCTCGTTCGGGAAGACCGCGTCGATGACGACGCCCTTGATCTCGATTATCTTGCCGACGTTCGTTTCCGTGGACCCCGCGTTCGCTTCAGCGGACCCGACGTTCGGTTCAGTAGACATCGCGCTCCTGGAGAGAGATTCAGACGAACAGCGCCGGTCGTCTCCGGCCGGGCGAGCGGTCGGAGTCTAGCCGAGGGTCGGCGGCTTCCCCCGGACTAACCGTTCCGCGGCCGGGACGTCTTATTCCTCGCACATGCCGCTGAGCGACCTCCCGCCCGAGCGCTGCCTGCGGGCCCGCGAGCAGATTTCCTTGCGCCTGGACTCCGAGCTATCGGAGTCCGAAGAGCTGGTCCTGTGGGCACACCTCGCGGTCTGCGAGCCGTGCTTCGCGCTCAGCACAGAGCTGGAGTCGATGACGGCAATGCTGCGTGCGACTCCTGTCGAGACGCCGGCTATGGAGTTCCGCGCTCCGCGCCGGCGCAGGCGCGTCGCCGTCCATCCGGCGGCGGCGGCGGTGGCCGTGGCCATCGCTGCCTTCATGATCGGTGGCTTCGTCGACCTCGACTCGTCGGCGTACCACCGAGCGACCGTCGATCTCAGGAGCTCGCGTGAGCTCATGTCCGTCAAGGAGCGGCAGCTCCAGGCCCTCGAAGGTGCCGGCGCCGAACAGAAGTCGGCGCACAGCCGGACGGTGACACGTCCCTCGGGTGTCGATCCGGGCGCGGGTATTCCGTCGTCCCCCGTCGTCCGCGTGACGCCGATCGGGAGACCTGGAAGGGGTGGCTTCTAGGGCAAGCGGCCCTGGGGGTGATTTATGTAGCCAAAGCGAGCTGGACACGCGGAACAAGGCTCGAAATCCGAATCCTCACCAGAGGAGGGAGAGTATGCATAAGCGAATATTTGTGTGGGCCGGCCTGATCATCGCCATCGTGTCGGTGGCCGCGGGATCGTCGTTCGCGGTCACCGGAAAGAGCGATGCGAAGGTCCTGAAGATGGTGATCGGCGCCGAGCCGCCGTCCCTCGACCCGGGGCTCGCGACCGACACGACGTCGTCGAACACCCTCTACAGCATCATGGACCCGCTCGTGAAGCTGGGTAACGACGCCTCGTTGAAGCCCGTGCCGAGCCTGGCCCAGAGCTGGGACGTAAAGGGCACCGACGTCACGCTCCACCTCCGCAAGGACGGAAAGTGGACGAACGGCGACCCAGTCACCGCCCAGGACTTCGTCTGGTCGTGGCTGCGGACGATCTCGCCTGAGCTCGCGGCGGATTACGCCTACCAGTTCTTCGGCATCGCCGGGGCGGAGGCGTACAACAGCTGCGACGCCGCGAAGGCGGACTGCAACGCGCTCAAGGCCAAGGTGGGTATCACTGCGCCGGACAAATACACGCTCAAGATCAAGCTGACCTCGCCGCAGCCCTGGTTCATCCAGCTGCTGTCCCACCACGCGTTCCTGGCAGTGCACAGGGCCACGGTGGAGAAGTACGGCGAGAAGTGGACGGAGCCGGGGAACATCGTCACCGACGGTCCGTTCGCGCTGTCCGCGTGGAAGCATGACGCGTCTCTGACGCTGACCAAGAACGCGAAGTTCCGTGATGCGAAGAGCGTCAAGCTCGACCGCGTCGAGCAGCAGATCATCCCTGACGGCACGACCGCGCTGAACGCGTTCGAGGCCAAGAACGTCGACATCAACACCAACACCCCGAACCCGGCGGATGTCCCGCGCCTGAAGAAGACCAGCACCTTCCACATCTACCAGGCGCTCGGCACCTACTACTACGGCTTCAACGTCAGGAACATCAGCGACGTGAACCAGCGCCGGGCGATGCGCAAGGCGATCACCAAGTACATCACCCAGACCGGGCAGGTGCCGGCCTACAGCTTCACACCGTCCAAGATCGCCGGTGGCAACGTCATCGACGCCCACCACTGGATCTCACCGGTGCACGACACGACCAAGGCCAAGGCGTTCATGGCCAAGGTCAAGAACCCGAAGAAGAGCATCGCCCTCTTCCACAACAACTCTCCGGCCCACGCGAAGATCGCCGTGGCGGTCCAGGCCTTCTGGCAGAAGGATCTCGGACTGAACGTGACGATCAAGGTGCAGGAGTGGAAGCAGTTCCTCGAGTTCCTCGGCCCGCCGCCGAACGAAGCCGTTGACGTCTTCCGGCTCGGCTGGATCGGGGACTTCCCGGACGCGTACAACTTCCTCCAGCTGTTCACCTGCAAGTCCGGCAACAACCACTCGAACTTCTGCAACGCGAAGTACGACGGGCTGATCGCCAAGGCCGTGACCGCACCGAATACCGAGGCGCGGTACAAGATCTACCAGCAGGCCGAGGACATCCTCACCGGCCCGAACGGAGATCTGCCGATCATGCCGATCTACTGGTACACGTACACCGCCAACGTGCGGGAGAACGTGAAGGGCTTCTCCATCAACCTGCTCGACCAGTGGGATCTGTCCAAGGTCGACATCAGCTAGAAAGCTGAGAAACGGGCGGGCAGAGCGCATAATGGTTCTGCCCGCCCCGACTTTGCCAAGAGCGGCCAACCACACCCAGCCCTAGCAATGGCCAAGTTCATCGTCAGGCGTGTCGCGTGGACGATCCCTGTGATCCTCCTCGTCATCTTCATGACCTTCGTGATGATGCGCCAGATCAAGGGCAACCCGTTCCAGAACAGCGAACGGGCCGTACCCGAGTCGATCCAGCGCAACCTCGACCGGAAGTTCAACCTCGACAAACCCTGGTGGGAGCAGTACCTCCTCTACACCAAAGGCGTCTTCACGGCGGATCTCGGTCCGTCGCTCGTGCTTCGGAACCAGGACGTGAACGACGTCGTCAGGCAGCACTTCCCGGTCTCGATCCAGCTCGGCATGTTCGCGATGCTCTTCGCCGTGGTCGTCGGCGTCCCGCTCGGAATCGTCGCCGCCTTGAAGCAGAACTCGGCACTCGACTACGGCGCCATGGGGTTCGCGAACCTCGGTTTCGCGACCCCGAACTTCCTGACGGCGACGCTGTTCATCTTCTTCTTCGCCCTCAAGTGGAAGGATTGGACCGGGTTACCAACGAACGGCTGGGAGTACGGCGATTGGCATTACTGGGTGCTGCCGTCGATTGCGCTCGGGCTTCATCCGATGACGTACTTCGCCCGGCTCGTCCGCGGGACGATGCTCGAGACGCTGCAGCAGGACTACATTCGGACGGCGAAGGCGAAGGGGCTGCGCTACCGCCGCGTCATCGGCCTGCACGTCCTGCGTAACTCCCTGATCCCGGCCGTGACCGCGGCCGGGCCGCTGCTCGGCTACCTGATCGCCGGCTCGTTCATCATCGAGTTCATCTTCGGGATCCCGGGCATCGGGCGCTACTACGTGATCTCGGTGACCGGCCGCGACTATTCGGTGACGATGGGGATCACCGTCCTGCTCTCGCTGGTGATCATCGTCGCCAACCTCGTCGTCGACATCCTCTACGGCTTCCTCGACCCGAGGACGCGGGACGCGCGGGCCTGATGGCGACCCCGACTCGCCGGGCCGAGTTCGAGGAGACGATCGTCTCGAGCGCTGAGCCGCGCGTCTTCGAAGCCGGCGCGGCGATCGCGCGCGCGTCGCTGTGGCGCGACGCCTTTCACCGCTTCGTCCGGAACCGCGCCGCCGTCGTCGCCTCGATCGGCTTCATCGTCTTGCTCTTGTACGTGCTGATTGTCCCGTTCGTCAGCCCGTACGACCCGTACGCGGTCGACTTCGAGAAGGGTTTCATCTCACCTAGCTGGTCGCACCCGTTCGGAACGGACGAGTTCGGCCGCGACCTCTTCGTCCGGACGGCGCTCGGCGGCCGTGTGTCGATCGAGATCGGCTTCGCCGCCACGTTCGCGATCATGTTCGTCGGGATCCTCTACGGCTCGGTCGCCGGCTTCCTCGGCGGCATCGTCGACAACTCGCTGATGCGCTTCCTCGACGCGCTCTACGGCCTTCCCTACCTGCCGTTCGCGATCATCACGCTGGCGATCTTCGGCACGGTCAACTTCTGGACGATGGTGGTGGCGCTGACGATCGCATCCTGGTTCACGACCGCGCGGGTCATGCGCGGCCAGGTGATCACCCTGAAGGAGAACGACTACGTGCGCGCAGCCCGCTCGGTCGGCGCGCGCTGGTACCGGATCCTCTTCCGCCATGTGCTGCCGAACACGCTCGGGATCGTGATCGTGTTCGTGTTCCTCGAGCTGCCGGGAGTGATCCTCGGCGAGGCCTTCCTGTCGTTCATCGGGCTCGGCATCAATCCACCGAAGGCTTCCTGGGGCTCGCTCGCGCAGGACGGCAATGCCTCCTATCAGGCCCATCCATACCTGATCATCTTTCCCAGCCTCGCGATCGCCTGGCTCATCCTCAGCGCGTTCTTCGTCGCCGATGGCCTTCGTGACGCGCTCGATCCGCGCACCCGTGTGACGAAGGAGGGCTAGCAGCGGCGTGCCACTCCTCGAGGTTCGGGATCTCAAGACGCACTTCTTCACGCGGCAAGGCGTCGTCCGCGCCGTCGACGGCATCTCCTTCTCCGTCGACAGCGGGCGCACGCTCGGGATCGTCGGCGAGTCGGGGTGCGGCAAATCGGTGACCGCCCTCTCGATCATGGGCCTGATCCCGCGGCCGCCGGCGAGGATCGTGAACGGCTCGGTGCTGTTTGCTGGCCGTGACCTCGCGAACCTCTCCGACCGCCAGCTGGAGGACGTGCGCGGCCGCGAGATCGCGATGATCTTCCAGGATCCGATGACGAGCTTGAACCCGACGCTGACGATCGGGACGCAGATCACGGAGACCTTGCTCCGCCATCTCGATATCGACAAGAAGGAGGCCCGCAAGCGGGCGGCCAAGCTGCTCGAGGAGGTGCACATCCCGAACGCGGCTTCGCGGCTGGACGACTATCCGCACCGGTATTCGGGAGGGATGCGCCAGCGGGTGATGATCGCGATCGCCTTGTCGTGCAATCCGAAGCTGCTGATCGCGGACGAGCCGACGACGGCGCTGGACGTGACGGTGCAAGCGGGGATCCTCGATCTGCTCGAGGAGCTGCGCCAGGAGCACCAGATGGCGGTGATCCTGATCACGCACGACATGGGCGTCGTCGCAGAGGCGACGGACGAGATCGCGGTCATGTACGCGGGTCAGATCGTCGAGCAAGCGACAGTCGAGGATCTGTTCGACCGCCCCGAGCACCCGTACACCGAGGCGTTGCTGGGCGCGTTGCCGCAGATCGAGGGGGAGGGCATCCGCGAGGGCCGCCTGACCGCGATCCCCGGCCGGCCGCCGGATCTGATCGAGCCGCCCGCGGCTTGCCGGTTCGCGGCCCGCTGCCCCTACGCGACCTTCGACGACAGCTGTACGACCGAGCCGCCGCAGCTGCGCGAGATCCGCCCCGGACACTGGGTCCGCTCCGCCCACCCGACCTCGGAGCGCGCGAGGGACCGTGAGGAGGTCGGCGCGAGATGAGCCCCGGCTCGCCGATCCTCGTCGTCGAGGGGCTGAAGAAGTACTTCCCGGTCCGGAAAGGGCTCCTGATCGAGCGGACGGTCGACTATGTGCGGGCGGTCGACGACGTCAGCTTCGAGATCCCCGAGGGAGAGACGCTCGGGCTCGTCGGTGAGTCGGGCTCGGGCAAGTCGACGACGGGTTACTGCATCGTCCAGCTGCTGAAGCCCACGGAGGGCAAGATCTGGGTGCTCGGCAAGGAGCTGACCTCGCTCGACCGCGGCGAGCTTCGCCGGATGCGTCGGGAGATGCAGATCGTCTTCCAGGATCCGTATGCGTCGCTCAACCCGCGGATGACCGTCGGCGGCATCGTCGGCGAGCCGCTGGTCGTGCACGGCATCGGCAACCGGACGTCGCGCGACGCGACCGTCAGGCAGCTGCTCGACGTCGTCGGCTTCGATCCCAGCTACATCAACCGGTATCCGCACGAGTTCTCGGGGGGCCAGCGGCAGCGGATCGGGATCGCCCGCGCGCTCGCGCTGAACCCGAAGTTGATCGTGTGCGACGAACCGGTGTCGGCGCTCGACGTGTCGATCCAGGCGCAGATCCTGAATCTGCTCAAGGACCTGCAGCAGGACTTCGGGCTGACGTACCTCTTCATCGCCCACGACGTCGCCGTCGTCCGCGCCATGAGCGACCGCATCGCCGTGATGAACACGGGGAAGCTCGTCGAGACCGGACCTGCCGAGCAGGTCTACACGAATCCGCAGAACGACTACACGAAGGCGCTGCTCGCCGCCGTTCCCATCCCCGACCCGCGCAAGATGAAGGAACGCAAGGTCGAGCGGCGGAGGCTCAAGCACGCCCTGGCGGAGCCGGTCTAAGGGCCTGTCCGGAGACTCGAGTGCGTCTGGGGCGGTTCAGGGCCAAGCGAGGCGTCTCCGGCACGGCTTCCGCATGGCAGCGCCATGTGGGAGACGGGACGAGGGCGCATCGCGCCGCGCCATGGGCGGCAGCCAGGCGTGCTCGAGTCTCCGGACAGGCCCTTAAGCCGCCCCCGACAGTATGAGGAAACGCCTCGGCGCTTCCGGCGGGATCCTCGTGCTCGCGTGCCTTGTCATCGCCGCCGCGAGCGCCTTCGGGCTGGCGAGGAACTCGAACGACCGCGTCACGGCAGCACTGCAGCGCTGGACGTTCGCCGCGAAGATGCCGCACCGTCGGAGCTACACAGCCTCGGCCAAGGTCGCCGGCAAGGTGTACGTCGCCGCGGGCATGGTCGGGAACACCGGCCGGCCGCTCGACGTGTTCGAGCGCTTCGATCCGGCACGCAACGAGTGGCGCTCGCTGAAGCCGGTGCCGAAGGCGTTCAGCGCTGCCGCGGGCGCAGGCCTCGCCGGACGGGTGTACGTCATCGGCGGGAACTCGAAGCAGGCGAACGGTCGCCAGGTCTTCAGCTACGACGTGCGGCGCGATCGGTGGGCGAGCTTGGCGCCGCTTCCTGCACGGCGCACGAATCTCGCCGCCGTCGGTCTCGGCGGCAAGGTCTACGCACTCGGCGGCCTCGATCCGTTCTCGCCGACTCGATCGGCGTTCGAGTACGACCCGGAGACGAACAGCTGGGCGCGCGCCGCACCGCTCCCGCGCGCGCTGCACGGGCTCGCCGCGGTCGCGTTCCACGGCGAGCTCTGGATGCTCGGCGGCCGCGACAAGGCGGGGAAGGTGTCGCGCCTCGTCTGGATCTACAACCCACGGCAGGACCGGTGGCGCGCCGGCCCGACGATGCCGGTGCCGATGGAGATTCACGGCGCGGAGGTCGTCGGCGAGCGCATCTACACCGTGCTCGAGTCGACGACGCTCGTGTACGACGCGACGACGTCTCGCTGGAGCCGCGGCCCGAGCCTGCAGGTGCCGCGGCACGCGCTCGCCCTGTTCGCCGCCGACGGCAAGCTGTTCGCGATCGGCGGCTGCATCGTCCCGCAGCTCGAGGACAGCCAGGTGGTCGAGTCCTTGGACTTGAGCAGCTAGCGCGCTAGGCGCCCAGCGCATCCGCGCCGGCCACGACCTCGAGAATCTCCTGGGTGATCTCGGCCTGCCGCGCGCGGTTCATCCTCAGCGTGTACTGGTCGATCAGCTCGCCCGCCGACTTCGTCGCGTTCCGCATCGCGGTCATGCGGGCGCCCTGCTCCGACGCCGCCGACTCGAGCAGCGCCCGGTAGAGCTGCGTCTCGACGTACGCCGGTAGGAGCCGCTGGAGGATCTCCTCCGGCTCCGGCTCGTAGATGAAGTCGCCGACGAGCGCGCGCTCGTGCTGCGCCTCCTCCTCGCCCTCGTGCAGCGCCTCCTCGGGGATCGGCAGCAGCTCGAGCTCGGACACCCGCTGAACGATCGGGGACACGAACTCGTTGTAGACGACGACAACTCGGTCGACGTCGCCGGTCGAGTAGGCCTCCGCGACCCGGTGCGCGATCGCCTGCGCGTCGAGGAACTCCGGGCGGTCGCTGAAGCCGACCCACGACTGCTCGAGCGGGTAGCGGCGGAACCGGAGCGTCGAGGCGCCCTTTCGGCCCGAGGCGAACCACTTCACCTGTTTCCCCTCGCCGCGAAGGGCACGATCGAGGGCGAACGCCCTGCGGAGCGCCTGGGCGTTGAAGGCGCCGGCGAGACCACGGTCGCCGGTGAGCACGACGAGTCCCACCGTCCGCTCGTCCTCGCGGCGCTGGAGCAACGGAAGCCCTCGCACCGACGAAGCCGCGCGGGCGGTGCCGATCATCAGCTCCTGCATCCGCTCGGCGTACGGGCGCATCGTCTCGATCCGCTGCTGCGCCTTGCGCAGCCGGGCGCCCGCGACCAGCTCCATCGCGCGCGTGATCTTGCGCGTGTTGCGCACCGAGCGGATCCGCCGCCGGAGGTCTTGCAGGGAGGCCATCAGTGCCCCTTCCAGTAATGCAGGCCGAGTCTCTGGGTTGCTAGCACCAAGCCAGCCGGAGCGCTCGAGCGCTCCGGCTCAGGGGCCGCACTCGACCACTGCCCAGGCTGGACTGCCTGGGTCGTGGTCGAGGGTGGTTCATGGCGCAGCGTGATAGCGGGCCAGAGGCCGGCGTGTATTGCTGGACGGGGCACTAAGCGGCCGCCTCCTCGGTCGACGGCTGGAAGATCTTCGAGAACTTCCCGAGCTCCTCGTCGAGCCGCTTCGCGAGCTCGTCCGAGATGTCGCCGCTCTCCCTGATCTCCTTGTAGATCGTCCCTTCCGTGCGGAGGTACTCGCGCAACTCGTCCTGAAAACGCGGCACGTCCTCGACCGGCACCGAGTCGAGCCAGCCGTTGATGCCGGCGTAGAGGGCGACGACCTGCTCCTCCGTCGGCCACGGCTGGTACTGCGGCTGGTTCAGCGTCGCGACCATCCGCTCGCCGCGGGCGAGCGCAGCCTGCGTCGCCTTGTCGAGCTCCGAGCCGAACTGGGCGAACGCTTCGAGCTCACGATACTGGGCGAGGTCGAGGCGGAGTCGCCCGGCGACCTTCTTCATCGCCTTCGTCTGCGCCGACGAGCCGACGCGAGAGACCGAGATCCCGACGTTGACGGCCGGTCGCACGCCCGAGAAGAACAGGTCGGACTGCAGGAAGATCTGACCGTCGGTGATCGAGATCACGTTCGTCGGGATGTAGGCCGAGACGTCGCCGGCCTGGGTCTCGATCACGGGCAGCGCCGTCAGCGAGCCGCCGCCGCGGTCGTCGGAGAGCTTGCAGGCGCGTTCGAGCAGTCGCGAGTGCAGGTAGAAGACGTCGCCGGGGAACGCTTCGCGGCCGGGCGGACGGCGGAGCAGCAGCGAGAGCTGCCGGTACGCATCGGCGTGCTTCGAGAGGTCGTCGAACATCACGAGCGCGTGCTCGCCCTTGTAGAGGAAGTACTCGCCCATCGCGCTGCCGGCGTACGGCGCCATCCACTTGATCGGCGCCGCCTCGGCGGCGGGAGCGGTGACGATTGTCGTGTACTCCATCGCGCCGGCTTCCTTCAGCCGTTCGTGCACCTGCGCGACCGTCGAGGCTTTCTGGCCGATCGCGACGTAGATGCACTTCACGCCCTGGTCGTGCTGGTTGAGGATCGTGTCGACGAGGATCGCCGTCTTGCCCGTCGAGCGGTCACCGATGATCAGCTCGCGCTGGCCGCGGCCGACGTTCGTCATCGAGTCGATCGCCTTGATCCCCGTCTGCAGCGGCTCCTTCACCGGCTGGCGCTCGATGACGCCGGGCGCCTTGAACTCGAGCGCGCGGAACTCGCTGGCCTCGATCGGGCCCTGACCGTCCACGGGATTGCCGAGCGGATCGACGACCCGGCCGAGCAGCGCCTCGCCGACCGGAACGCTCGCGACTCGGCCGGTCCGGCGGGCCGGCTCGCCCTCCTTGACCTGCTCCCAGTCCCCGAACAGGGCGGCGCCCACGTTGTCCTCTTCGAGGTTGAACGCGAGCCCGACGACGCCGTGCTCGAGCTCCAGCATCTCGAGGGCGAAGCAGTTGTCGAGCCCGTGGATGCGCGCGATGCCGTCGCCGACCTGGAGGACGCTGCCGACCTCGCTGAGGTCGGTCTCGACTTCGAACTTCTCGATCCGCTGCCTCAGGATCGACGTGATCTCTTCTGGGCGTAGCTTCACGTGAGCTCCTTCGAAGCGGTACGTCTTTTGTTGGGATCGGAGAGGTGGTTCGCTGGCGCAGCCGGGCTAGGCCCGGCGGAGCCTCGACCGTGTTGGAACCACGTCGGTGTGAAGGAGGGGGCCCACGGGGGAACCATGGGTTCACCCGTGCTTTCTTCTGGTCGCAGTTTCACTTCGGCGTCAGCTCCTTGCGGTGGTGAGTTCGTGGCGAAGGCGTTCGAGGCGGCCGCGAACGCTCGCGTCGACGCGCAGCGAGCCGGCCTGGAGGACGAGGCCTCCGATCAGCTGAGGGTCGACGTTGCGGGCGGCCTCGACGGTTCGGCCGGCAGCCTGTTCGATCTTGCGGACGAGCTCGTTTGCCTCCTCGTCGGAGAGGTGCACCGCCGTCGTCAGCTCGACATTGAGAACACGCTGCTCGGCGTCGGCGAGTGCCTCGTACTCGCGCACGATCTCCTCGATCTCCGCGCTCCGACCCTTCTCGGCGAGGAGCTTGAGGAAGTTCCGCACGAGCGGGTCGGCGCCGCTCAAGACGTCCTCGAGGATCGCGGCCTTCGCCTTCGAGTCGATCTCGGGGTTCTCGAGCAGCGATCGCAGCTCGGGGACGTCGTGGAGCGCGGCGGCGAGATCGACGAGCTCCTCCCGGACGAGGTCGATCTTGTCGTTGTCGCGCGCCGCGTCGATCAGCGCACGCGCGTAGATGCGGTGGGCGACTGCCATCAGTGGGCCACTAGTTGCTGCTTCCCTCGAGCGCGGAGAAATCGAGCTCGGAGACCGCCTCTTCGATCAGCCGCTTGTGGTCCGCATCTGTGAGCGCCTTCCCGGTGACCTTCGTCGCGGCGAGCAGCGAGAGCTCGGCGACCTCGGCCCGGATCGCGCTCAGGGCACGGCGCGTCTCGGCCTCGATCTGCCGCTTCGTCTCCTCGAGCCGGCGCTGCCGGTCGGCCTCCGTCTCCTCTCGGACGCGCTCGCGCTGGGCGTCGGCGATGCGCCGCGCCTCGGACAGGATCTCCTCGGCGTCGTGGCGCGCGCTACCGATCAGCGCGCGATGCTCCTCCAGGAGACGCCGGGCCTCCGCGCGGCTGTGGTCCGCCTCGGCGAGTGACTGCCGAATGCTCTCGCGACGCTCGTCGATCATCGCCTGGATGCGGCCGAACGCGACCCGCTTGAGCACGTAGAAGGTGACGGCGAAGCAGATGATCGTCCAGATCATCAGCCCCGGCTTGACGGAGATGAGGGCGTTTGCGGCGACGATCATCAGACGAGGACGTACGCCAGGATCGAGCCGAGGAGGCCGTAGAAGACGACGGCCTCGGTGAGCGCGAAGCCCAGCCACTGGATTCCCTGGAGCTCTCCCCTGAGCTCGGGCTGGCGTGCGACCGACTGGATCATCGATCCGAAGATGTTCCCGATGCCGATGCCCGCGCCCAGCGCGCCCAGTCCGACGCCGAGGGCGAGACCGACGGCCTTCCCGGCCTTGGTGACGTCACCGCTCGTGGCGGCGAGGATGTAACCGAGCATGTTCCTCCTTAGTGCTCCGGCTCGATCGCCGAGCCGATGTAGATGGCGGACAGGGCGGCAAAGATGAACGCCTGGATTCCGACCACGATCACGACCTCGAAGAGGTAGAAGAGCGTCGCCGGGATCAGGACGGGCAGCAGCGCGAGCGACTCGAAGATGAAGATCAATCCGAGGAACGTGAGGATCAGGATGTGACCCGCGAGCATGTTCGCGAAGAGTCGGACCGACAGCGAGATCAGCCGCATGAACTGCCCGAGGATCTCGAGCGGGACGATCAGCGCGAGCAGCGGCTTCGGCGCTTCGGGAATCCAGCTCTTGAAGTAGCGCACCGGCCCGTTCCAGCGCACGCCCTCGACGTGGGTGAAGGCAAACGTGATCAAGGCGAGCGCGAGCGTGACTGAAAGCGACGACGTCGCGGCGTAGATCCCCCACGTCGGGATGCCGTGCCAGGTCTCGCCGGTCAGCGGAAGTGGGATGAACCCGAGCAGGTTGATGACGAAGATGAACAGCATCAAGGACGCGACGTAAGGGAACCAGCGCCCGATCGCCTTCGACGGGAGGCCCTGCTCGGCGACCTGCGTCTGCGCGATCTCGTAGACGACCTCGCCGAATGTCTCGCGCCGGCCAGGGCTGGTCGTGAACCTCCCCCGCATGAAGACGATGCCGAAGACGATCGTCACAACGGTGCCGAGCCACAGGTAGGCGACGTTCTTCGTGATCGACATGTCGATCGGGCCGATCGCGAGCTTCGGCCCCCAGCGGTGCAGCTCGAACTCCTCCGAGGGATCGAACTCGCCGCGCGCGAGCGCATCGGCCGGCGCGAGGAGCGCAAGCATCAGCAGGACGGTGAGGGCCCGCTTCATCTCGGCGCGCCTCCGAAGTAGGTAGCCAGCGACAGGCCAAGCTCGACCGTGTAGCCGATCGCGTAGACGAGGGCCGCCGTGAGCCCGAGCCACGGGTCCGAGACCGCCACGGCGAAGACGACCACCATGACAGCGATTGCGCGAAAGAGCATCCCGAAAGCGACCACGCCTGCGGCGGCGAGATTACCGGTCGAAGCCTGAAGGCGCGTCAGCACCCAACCGAGCGCCTGCGAGCCCGCCCACAGAACGGCCCCGAGTGCCCACCCTTGGACGCGCCAGCCGGCGATGAGGAACACCGGCAGCGCAAAGGCGATCACGATCGTGCTTGCGGTGAAGGGCAGCACCTTCTGCGGGAGGGGACGTGGCTGAGTCCAAGCCTTCGTCATACGTTTCGGTACCGGATGACGGTCACGGCGACGCCCGCAGGGACGCCGACGACCGCGCCAAAGGCCACGCCGTATCCGAAGCTGCCGGCGAGCCAGCCGATCAGCGCGCCGACCGCGGTGCACGAAAAGGTCACAGCTGCGAGTAGGAATCCCGCGCCGGCTGGATTGAACGAGGGGCGGGCGGAGGGCTCCATGCGGCGGGCAGCATACCATCGCGAGCACTGAGCTTGTAACACCTGAAATCCCGTGTCTTTCAGCGAGATAAGACTGTTTGTGACCGGTGTGGCGTGCACGGAGCCCGCCGCGAAGTTAGGGTCGACGGCGTGCAGGCGGTGGTGGTCGGAGCCGGGATCGGCGGCCTCGCGGCGGCGATCTCGCTCGAGCGAGCGGGCGTCGAGCCGATCGTGGTCGAGCGGGCACCTGAGCTCCTCGAGGTCGGCTTCGGGCTCGTCCTGCAGGCGAACGCCGTGACTGCGCTGAAGGAGCTCGGGCTCGGCGACGCGCTTGCGGCGCGCGGGCAAAGGGTGGCGCGGGCGGAGATTCGCAACCCGCGCGGCGACCTGCTGACGCTCATCGACTACGAAGCGCATGGCTGGGAGACCTACGGCATGTTGCGGAGCGAGTTGCAGCGGGCGATGCTCGAGGCTGTGCCGTCCGAGCGCCTGCGCCTGGGAACGACGTGCACAGGCGCGAGCGAGGACGGCAGCGCGGCGGTCGACGGTGGCGAGCCGCTGCGCGGGGAGGTCGTCGTCGGCGCCGATGGGATCCGCTCCGCCGTTCGGCGGTCGCTCTTCGGTGAGGAGCTACTCCGGTACGGCGGCCATCGGGCCTGGCGAGCCGGGACGCGCCTCGACAGCGCGCTCGTTCGCGACCGCTTCGTCGAGGTGTGGGGCGTCGGTGGCGGCTTCGGGTTCGGGCCGGCCGGTGAGGGCCGCGTCTACTGGTACTGCTTCGAGGCCGTGCCCGAGGATGCGCCGGCGCCCGACTCGCCCCGTGACGAGTTCCTCCGCCGCTACGGCGACTGGATCGACCCGATCCCCGCGCTGATCGAGTCGACCGACCCCGCCGCGATCGTGCCGGCGTTCACCTATGACCGACCGCCGAGCAAGAGGTGGGGCCGCGGGCGGGTCACGCTGCTCGGCGACGCCGCCCATCCGATGAAGCCGAACATCGGCCAGGGCGCCGCGCAGGCGCTCGAGGACGCTGTCGTCCTGGGCGCGTGCCTCCATGGTGCAACCGACGCGGAGGGCGCGTTGAGGGAGTACGAGCGGCGCCGCGTGCGCCGGGCGAACAGCATCGTCCGGACGTCACGCCAGGCGGGTCAGGCGGCGGAGGTGCGATCCGTTTTCGGCGCCCGCGCCCGGGACGTGTTCTTCAAGGCTCTCCCGGACAAGATCACGCTCGCAAAGCAGCGGCGGATCATGGACTTCCGCCCGTAGCGCCGTTTGGGCCATGGCCGTTCCGGTCACGGCCAGGTACCAGGTACCGGGACACGGCCGGAACGGCCGTGTCCCGCATTGGCAAAGCGACGCAGAGCCAGCGCGACGACGGTACGCTCGCGACATATGCGTGTCGCCGAGACTGGCATCGTCCTCTAGTGCCGCCTCGCCCGCTCGCAGTCGCGAGAATCAGTTACGCGGCCGTCGTCGCCGTCGTGCTCGCGACGATCTACCTCGGCACAGGTCGATCCAGGCGCAGTTGATTGCCGCCTGCGTCGCTGCCGTCTCGCGTGGCTACCCGGATGGGTGGTCTCGTGGGCGCCGGTCGAGCACACTCCACCGCAAGCGCGACTCTCGAAGCTGGCGGCGCTGCTGGTCGCCGTCGCGTCCACTGCCGCTGCGTTCGCCGGACTGCTGCTTGCGAACGCGCTCGCAGACTTCTACGGCGGCCGGTGGTTCGAGACCTGGGTGCTCTTCAACGTCGTCTTCCTCACGTATCGCGAGCTGTCCGGAACGCCGCAGCTCGATCTGGACGGCGGCTAACCGCGCGACGCGGTGGCCCGTCGATCAGGCGGTACGCCGCTGCCCGGCCCGCGCTTCTTCCTCGCGGCGGCGGATGATCGGGTTCGCGAGCTTGACGATCTCGAGCAGGTACACGATGTAGATCGTCGCCGCGACAGCGACGAGGCCGACCGCCCCGTCGATGAGCGTCGGCCACAGGCGCCAGTCGCCGTGCGGGCGCGGGGCGACGAAGTTGATCGTCAGGGCAGCCGCCGCGAGCGTCAGGCACCACGCGTACATGGTCAGCGCGGCGCGGCGCTGCGAGAAGCCGATGTTGACGAAGCGGTGGTGCAGGTGCGAGCGGTCGGCCTGGTGGATCGGGTTGCCGTGCTTCAGGCGCCTGGCGACGACGAACGACGTGTCGAGGATCGGGATCGCGAGCGCGATCAGCGGCAGCGCGAGCGTCACGGTCGCCGCCGTCTTGAGCAGGCCCTGGATCGAGACCGCGGCCAGCGTGAAGCCTAGGAGCATCGCACCGGAGTCGCCCATGAAGATCCGCGCCGGGTAGAAGTTGTGGCGCAGGAACCCGAGTGCGGCGCCGAAGACGATCGCCGCCAGGATCGCAGGCTGCGCCCGGCCAAGATCGAGCGCCAGCACCGCGAACGTCGCGCCCGAGATCGCGCAGACACCCGCCGCGAGCCCGTCCAGCCCGTCGAGGAAGTTGACCATGTTCATGATCGCCACGATCCAGACCCACGACAGCGGCATCCCGAGCCACGAGGGCAGCTCGTGGATGCCGAGCAGCGGGAACGTGAACCGCTCGACCCAGACGCCCGAGCCGACGGTGATCCCGGCCGCGAGCGCCTGACCGGCGAGCTTCTCCCACCAGACGAGGCCGCGGAAGTCGTCGATCGCGCCGACGGTCGTCGCCACTGCGGCGCCGAGCAGCAGGCCGCGCGTCTGGCCGCCGAGATCGAGGAACGCGAGCGACGGGACCATGATCGCGAAGAAGAGCGCGAGGCCGCCGAGCCGGGGAATCGGCCTCCGGTTCAGCCGACGGCGGTCGGGGCGATCGACGACGCCGAGCATGCGCGCCATGCCGCCCACTGCCGGTGTCAGCAGCACGACGATCAACAGCGCGAGCGCCGCGCCGTAGAGAACCTCAGGATGGTCGCGGAGCTCCGCGAGCACAGGACCGCCTTATTTCGTGCCGTAGAGCCGGTCGCCTGCGTCGCCGAGGCCCGGGACGATGTAGCCGCGCTCGTTCAGCTCCCGGTCGATCGAGGCCGTGACGATGTCGATGTCCGGATGCTCTTCCTGGAGGCGCTTGATTCCCTGCGGCGCCGCGACGAGGCAGATGAGCGTCACTTTCCGTGCCCCACCTGCCTTGACGGCGGTGATGGCGGCCGCGCTCGAGTTGCCGGTGGCGAGCATCGGGTCGAGCACGATGGCGTCGCGCACACCCAGATCGCTCGGCAGCTTCACGTAGTACTCGACGGGCTCGAGGGTCTCCTCGTTGCGGTAGAGGCCGATGAAGCCGACTCGCGCCCCCGAGACGAGCGAGAGGACGCCGTCGAGCATGCCCATCCCCGCCCGCAACACCGGGCAGACGGCGACCTTCTTGCCGGAGATGCGCTCGACTTCCGTCCACTCGAGCGGCGTCTCCACCCGCACCGTCTCGGTCGGGAAGTCCTTCGTCGCCTCGTAGGTGAGCAGCGTCGTCAGCTCGTTGACGAGCCGGCGGAAGTCGGCCGTCGACGTCCGGCGGTCGCGCAGCAGCGAGAGCTTGTGCCTGACGAGCGGATGCGTGACCTCGACGACCCGGCCCGTGGCGACGGCGGTCTCGGCGGCCTCGCTCATACCCGCTCCGGCGCCGGCAAAGCCAGCACCTCCGCTACTGAGTCGCCTCCGTCAAGCCTACGGCTCATGCCAGATAGGTCGTGAACCCGCGGAAGCCTGGATACAACGGCCGCTTCGCGCACAGAGCCTCGCTGCGACCGACGAGCGCAGCCACATCGGCGTCGTCTGCGAGCGCGTCGACGATGATCCGCCCGACCTCGCGGAAGTCCTCCTCGTCGAAGCCGCGCATCGTGGCGGCCGGCGTGCCGAGCCGGACGCCCGAGGCGACCGTCGGCGGGCGCTCGTCGAACGGCACCGTATTGCGGTTCGCTGTGATCTTCACGGCGTGGAGGCGCTCCTCCGCGTCCTTGCCGGTCCACTCGGTGCGGCGCAGGTCGAGCTGGAGCAGGTGCGTGTCGGTGCCGCCCGTGAGGACGTCGAGACCGCCTTCCTGCAGCGTCTCGGCCAGCGCGTCCGCGTTCGCGCGCACCTGCAGCTGGTACTCGCGGAAGGGCTCGGAGGCGGCGATCTTGAAGCAGCACGCCTTCGCAGCGATTACGTGCTCGAGCGGCCCGCCCTGCATGCCGGGGAAGACGGCGCGGTCGACGGCGACGGCGTGCTCCTCCTTGCAGAGGATGAACCCCGAGCGCGGGCCCGAGAGCGTCTTGTGGGTGGTCGAGGTGACGAAGTCGCAGTGCAGCACCGGATTCGGATGGAGACCGGCCGCGACTAGCCCCGCGAAGTGCGCCATGTCGCAGAGGAGCAGCGCGCCGACCTCGTCTGCGATCTCACGGAACCGGTCCGCCTCGACCGTGCGCGGATACGCCGAGCCGCCGCAGACGATCAGCTTCGGCCGGTGCTGCTTCGCCAGCGCCAGCACCTCGGCGTAGTCGACCATGTTCGTGTCGCGGCTCACGCCGTAGTGCGCGATCGTGTACAGCCGCCCGGAGAAGTTGACCTTCAGACCGTGCGTCAGGTGGCCTCCGTGGCTTAGCTCCAGCGAGAGGATCGTGTCGCCGGTCTGCAGGGCGGCCATGTACACGGCCATGTTGGTCTGCGCACCCGCGTGCGGCTGGACATTCGCGTGCTCGGCGCCGAAGAGCGCCTTCGCCCGCTCGATCGCGAGCGTCTCGATCTGGTCGACGACCTCGCAGCCGCCGTAGTAGCGCTTGCCGGGATAGCCCTCGGCGTACTTGTTCGTCGGCACGGAGCCAACCGCTTCGAGCACGGACGGCCAGGTGAAGTTCTCGGACGCGATCAGCTCGATCTGGCCGCGCTGCCGTTCCAGCTCCTGCCCGAGCAGCGCCGCGATCTCCGGGTCGATCTCTGCCAGCCCGGCGGCGCGAAGCTGCTGCAGCGTCTCGTGGGCGACCGCCATCCGCGCCATCCTACTGATCGCTGCCGCCGGACCGGAGACGCTCGAGTGCCTTGGCGGCCGGAACCGCTCCTTCGCGCACGACGACCGGCGCCGGCCCAGTGCAGTCGATCACCGTCGACGGCACGCCTGGCAGCTCGCCCGCGTCGACGACAGCTGCCACGCCCGCGAGCAGCTGCTCCGGAATCTCGTCGACCCGGCGCGCATCGGCTCCCCCGGCGAGGTTCGCGCTCGTCGCAGCGACCGCGCCGACCGCGTCGATGACGCGACGGGCCGGCTCCGGAAGAAGCGGAACGCGAACGCCGATCGCCTCCGGGTTCGGTCGGTTCAGCCAGGGGAACCGCCGCGCCGGGTTCGCCAGGATCAGCGTGTAGGGGCCGGGCAAGAGCGCACACGCGATCGCTTCGGCGCGACCCCGCAGCTCGGGCAGCCACTCGAGCAGCTGCTCGAGCTCACCCGCGAGCAGCGCGATCGGCTTCGCCTCGTCCCGGCCCTTCAGCCGAGCGAGCCGGCGTACGGCCTCTTCGTCGTGTGGCGACGCGCACAACCCGTAGACGGTGTCGGTCGGCAAGACGACCGGCTGCCCGTGCTCGAGCGCTTCGATCGCCTCTTCTACGGCCCCCATCGCGCCTCCACGATCCGCTCACGACCTGCAAGGTCTTGCGTGATCGCGGGGTCGACGTAGCCGCAGTCGAGGAGCTCTCGGACGACCTCCCCTGCCCCCTCGGCGTGCGTCTCGAGCACGAGCCAGCCGCCCGGCCGGAGGGCTCCGCGCGCCGCCTCGATGATCGCGAGTGTCTGCCCCTCGTCGACGAGCGCCTCGCGCGGCTCCCAGTCGAGCAACTCGGGCGCGAGCGTCGGCAGCTCGCTGGCGCGGACGTACGGCGGGTTCGAGACGACGAGGTCGTACGAGTGACCTGGCAAGCCAGTCGTCACGTCGGCCGCCACGAGCGCCACGTCGAGGCCGAGCCGCTGCGCGTTCTCACCGGCGAGCTCGAGCGCGGCCGGTGAGGCATCGACGGCGGTCACGCGCGCGCCCGGACACTCGTCGGCGATCGCGAGCGCAATCGCGCCCGTCCCCGTACCTACGTCGAGCACGGCGGGCTCGGCGAGCCCGTCGAGAAGGGCAAGGCAGCGCTCGACGACGACTTCCGTCTCGGGCCGTGGGACGAGGGCGCGGTGGTCACAGGCGAGGGTCAGCCGCCGGAAGCCCCACTCGCCGAGCACGTAG
>WNFV01003916.1_pt1 | contig 20700 bp, 17 predicted proteins | sample 5400101 | NCBI WGS metagenome assembly WNFV01 (sample SAMN13153361, study PRJNA577476) | soil metagenome | isolation source: 115 cm soil or saprolite under grassland replicate 1 | place: USA:California | collected 2016-06-15 | reverse complement strand
AAAAGTCCTGCAACCACCGCTTCAGCCCTGCGAACAGCTTCTCGACGCCGGCACTCCGCACGTGCGAGCCCCCGGGCGCCGTGCCCTGCGCCAGCCGGCGCGCCGCGTACAGGACCAGCCCGACCGGCACGGCGTAGCGTGGCGCCTGCACGCTGTCCACCAACCCTGAAATCCACTGCTCGGGCGTGCCGGCGCGCACCGGCGTCGCAAAGGCCTCGCGCGCCAACTCGACCATCCCCGGCAGGTGCGCCGTCCCGCCCGTCAGCACCACGCCCGCCGGGAGCCGCCCGCCGGCGTATCCCGCCCGCTCGAACTCGCGGAAGATCTCGTCCACGCGCTGGTGGATGATGTGCGACAACACTTCGCGCGACGCTTGCCGCGCCCCCTGGCCCGGCGTGGACGGCAGCGTGATCATCTCCGACGCGTCCACGAGCGGCGTGTAGGCCACGCCGTAGCGCTCCTTCAGCCGTTCGGCGTCGGACTGCGTCACGCCCAGGCCCTGCACCAGGTCGCTCGTCACGTGCGTCCCGGCGTACTTGAGCGACGCCAGGTGGCGGATCTTCCCCTCATGGAAGATCGCGACGCCCGTGGAGCCGCCCCCCACCTCGACCAGCCCGACGCCCAGCTCCCGTTCGTCGTCCGTCAGCACGGCGTACGACGCCGCCAGCGGCTCGAGCACCACGTCGCTCACCCGGTAGCCCGCGCGCTGCACGGCCTTGCGCAGATTCTGCGCCGCCGTGGACTGCACGGTCACGAGGTACATCTCCACCTCGAGCCGCGTACCCGTCATGCCGACCGGATCCAGGATCCCGCGCTGCTGGTCGACCACGTACTCCTGCGGGATGTCGTGCAGCAGCTCCTGGTCGCGGCCGAGCGAGATGGCGCGCGCCACCTCGTTCACGCGGGCGACGTCCTGGGACGTGATCTCGTCGCCCGACACGGCGACGACGCCGGTCGACGGCCGGGCCGTGACGTGCTCGCCCGCGATGCCGCAGGTCACGCCGCCGACCCTGGCCCCCGCCATCCGCTCGGCGTCCCGGAGCGCGGCCGCGACGGAGCGGGTGGTCTCGTCGATGTCCCGCACCATGCCGCGCCGCACGCCCGTGTTCCGCGCGAGCCCCACACCCCGCACCTTGGCCAACGGCGTGCGCGGCAGGTCGCCGACCACTTCGGCGATCACCGCGCACGTCTTCGTGCTGCCGAGGTCGAGCCCGACGACGAGCTGACGATCCCGGCTCACGCCCCTCCTCCGGCGAGCCCCGCGCTCGCCTTGCGCCGCACCACCACCTGTCCCGCGAACCGGGCGTCGAGCTCCACGTACGGACGCCGCTTCGCGGCGAGATCCCGCGCGACCAGAGCCACGGCCCGAATGACCTCCGGCCCGGCATCGCGCCGGAGCAGCACACGACGGGGCCCCAGTTCCAGGAGCACGTCCCCGCGCGCCAGACCGCGCGCGCTGGTGATGGTTTGAAACAGCGCCGGATCCACCGCCTGGACCAGCGCCAACACCGCCGCGACCCGGCGGTCGGCACTCGCCGCGATCGGCAGATCGAGCCCCGTGCGCGCGGGGTCGAACGGCAGCGCCCGCCCCTCCGCGTCCACCGCCACGAGCGCGCCCCCTCCCCCGCCCCCGCCCCCGCGGCTGCCCGGCGGGGCGAGCGCCGCGGGCTCCACTTCGCGCACCTCGATCTGCAGCGCCGCCGGCAACCGGCGCACCACGCGCGCCTCCGCCACGCCGGTCAGCCCGCGCACCCGGTCGGCGAGCAGCCGCGTGTCCGTGAACACGCTCACCCGTGGCGGCAGCCGCAGCGCCGCAATGACCGCATCGGGGGCGAGGCGCTTCACCCCCAGCAGCTCGAGCTGCCGCACGCGGAACCACGCGAGGCGCCGGAGCAACGTGGGGCCGCCGAGCCACAGCGCCAGCGCGGCCGCTCCTCCGGCCAGGGCGACGGCGGTGCGGCGCGAGAGCCTCCGCCGGCGGGGACTCACGACCGCTCCCCGCTGCCCGCTCCCCGCAGGCGTCCCAGTAGCTCGGGCCCCACCCGCGTCACGTCGCCCGCGCCGAGCGTGAACACCACATCGCCCGGCCGCACCGTTTCGGCTACGCGCTCCGTGAGCGCCGCGCGGTCCCGCACCGCCACCGTCGTCGCCCCCGCCCGCGCCGCACCGCGCGCCACCAGATCCGCCGTCACGCCCGGCACCGGCTGCTCGCGCGCCGCGTAGATCGGCGCCACCACCACCACGTCCGCCGCCGCGAGCGCCCGCCCCAGCGCTTCGCCGTGCAGCGCCGTGCGGGAGAACAGGTGCGGCTGGAACACCGCGACGACGCGCCGCCGCGGAAACGCCTGGCGCGCCGCCGCCAGCGTCGCCTGCACCTCCGTGGGGTGATGCGCGTAGTCGTCCACCACCGTCACGCCGCGCGCTTCGCCCACCCGCTCGAACCGCCGCGCCACCCCGGTAAAGGCTTCGAGCGCCGCAGCGCAGCGCTCGAGATCGGCTCCCAACTCCAGCGCCACGGCGAGCGCCGCCGCCGCGTTTCGCAGGTTGTGGAGCCCGGGCACCACGAGCCGCAGCGTCACCGCACGACCGCCCGGCAGCTCGAGCCGCGCCGTCGAGCCCAGCTCCCCGAGCTCCGGCCCCACGATCCGCACGTCGGCGTCCGGGGCGAGCCCCACGCGCCATGTCGGCGCCGCAGCCGCTCGCACCACCCGCGTCGCGCCCGCATCGTCGGCGCCCGCGATCACGCGCCGCGCGCGCCCGGCGAACTCGGCGAACGCCTGCTCCAGCGCGTCGACGCTGCCGCCGTAGCACTCGAGGTGGTCCGCCTCGACGTTGTTCACCACCGCCAGCGTCGGCCGCAGCGACAAGAACGCACGGTCGAACTCGTCCGCCTCGACCACGTACAAGTCGCGGCCGCCGATCCGCGCGTTCCCGCCCCACCTAGCGACACGGCCGCCGGCGAGTCCCGTGGGGTCTCGCCCGGCGGCCGTCAGCGCCTCCGTGACCATCACCGTCGTGGTCGTCTTGCCGTGCGTCCCTGCCACGGCCACTACCAGTCCGCCAGCGACGGCCTGACCGAGGGCGTCGGCCCGCCGTACCACCGGGACACCTAGGGCGCGTGCTCGCTCCAGCTCCGGGTGATCCCCGGCTACCGCAGCGGTCACCACGAGCGCGCGGGCTCCCGCAGCATGCCCGGGGTCGTGGCCCCGCCATATCTCCACCCCCAAGGCTGCCAAATCGGCCGCTCCCGAGGGGTCGTGATCACACCCAGTTATCGCGACACCTTGCTGCCTGGCCAGCTGCGCCAAGCCACTCATCCCCGCTCCGGCAATGCCCATGAAGTGGATCGGGCGGGGATCCACGCTTGCAAACAAGGTCATTAGTGGAGGGCTAATATAGCAAATCTACGAAACTTGCGAAAGAGACCACGGGCCGGTTGTCAGGCCAGTGTCAAAATCCTCGACATGATCTCCCGGGCGGCGTTCGGATTACCCCGGGCCCGGGCGGTGGCGGCGAGGGACTGGAGCCGGCTCGGGTCGCCGAGCAGCTGAGTGACGTGTGCCGCGAGCGAGTAGGCGGTGAGCTCCTGCTCCGGCAGGTGGATCGCGGCTCCCGCCGCGGCGAGCGCGCGCGCATTATGCGTCTGGTGATCGGCGGCGGCGGTCGGGAGCGGGACGAGGATGCTCGGCTTCCCCCCCGCGCACAGCTCCGCGACCGTCATCGCGCCGGCGCGCGCCACGACCAGATCCGCGGCGCGATACGCCGCGCCCATGGGATCGAAGAACCCACGCACCACGACGCGGCCGGGCTCGGCGTAGCGGGCGAGCGCCGCCTCGTGCGCGGCCCCCGTGCCCCAGAGGACGCTCGCGTCCCCGAACAGGCGACGCTCCAGCGCGCCAGCGACGGCGTAGTTGATCGCGCGCGCGCCCTGGCTGCCGCCGAACGCGAGCAACGTCCGCCGGGCGGGCGCGAGCCCGAACTGGACGCGCGCCGACGCGGGGTCGCCCGGCTCGGGCGGTTGAACCGGATTGCCGGGCGTGAACACCTCGGTGCGCGTGCCGACCCTCAAGCGCGCGCGCGCTTCGGGAAACCCGAGGTGCACCTGGCGCGCGCGACGCGCGAGCCAGCGTGTGGTGAGTCCCGGAAAGGCGTTCTGCTCCTGGAGGGCGGTGGGAATCCCCGCCCCCTGCGCGCGCCAGACGACCGGCCCGGCGACGTAGCCGCCCGTGCCGATCACGATCGCGGGCCGCTCCGCCCGCAGCAGCTTCCCGACCTCGTGCCAGACGCGGGGAGCGATCAAGAGCCAGCGCGCGTTGCGCCACCAGGCGTGGCGGTACAGCGGCTCGATCTGCAGGAGGTGATGGCGGAACGGATGGCGCGGCAGCACCTGCGCCTCGATGCCGCGCCGGGCGCCGACCAGCACCGGCTCCGCATCCCGGTCGAGGTCGCGCAGCGCCTGGGCGAGGGCGAGCGCGGGCATGAGATGGCCGCCGGTGCCGCCACCGGCGAGCAAGACTCTCATCGGTGTTGCCATTGCGGATTGCGGAATGCGGAATGCGGATTCGACGCGCGCCCTTCCAATCCGCAATCCGGAATCCGCAATCCGCAATCAGGTGGCCTCACGCCGCTGCACCGTTCGTCCGCCGCCTCGCCCGTCCCACGCTCATCAGCACCCCGGTCGCGACGAGCGCGACGGACAGGCTCGAGCGCCCGTACGAGATGAACGGCAGGGTGAGGCCCGTCGCCGGCAGCAGCGCGAGGCTCACGCCGATGTGCAGCACGGCGCTGATCCCGATGAGCGCGGTGAGCCCGCCCGCGAGCAGCTGCCCGAAGCGGTCGCCCGAGGATCGCGCGATCCGGAATCCCAGCCACACGAACGTGCCGAACAGCACGAGGATCCCGAGCAGCCCGAGGAAGCCCCACTCCTCGCCGATCGTCGAGAAGATGAAATCGGAGTAGGCGTACGGGAGGTAGCCGAGCTTCTGCTGACCCTGCCCGAGGCCCACGCCGAACAACCGTCCCGCGCCGATGCCGAGCAGCGACTGGTGCACTTGCCAGGTGGCCTCCGACGGGGCGCTCCCCGGGTTCAGGAACGTGAGCACGCGCGCGAGCCGGTACTGCGCGCTCGCCACGGCGCCGAACAGGAGCGGCGCCGCCAGCACGCCCACCAGCAGGAAGTGGCCGATGCGGGCGCCGGCGGCGAACAGCACGACGCCTGCCAGCAGGGCCACGAGCAGGGCCATCGAGAGGTGCGGCTCGAGGAAGATCAGCCCGACCACCGGCATCAGGACCACCAGAAACGGCAGCACACCGCGCTGGAACGTGCGGATCTGCTCGCCCTTCTTCGCCGCGAGCATCGCGGTCCACACGACGACCGCGAACTTCGCAAGCTCGGACGGCTGCACGGTGACGACGCCGAGGTTCACCCAGCGCCGCGCGCCGTTGATCGTGGGCGTGATGGCGTGTGTGAACGGCAACAAGGGGATGAGGAGCAGCAGCGTCGCGACGCCGAGCAGCGGCCACGCCCAGCGTTGCCACTTCCGGTAGTCGGATCGCGCGAGCAGCACGGCGGCGATGCCGCCGACCGCGGCGCCGACCGCCTGGCGCACCGCGAACGCCGAGCCCACTGGCCCGCCGGCGATGGTGACGAGGCTCGACGCGCCGTACACCGCCGCCAGGCCGAACACGACGAGCACGGCCGCGACGAGCGCGAGCAGGCGGGTTTCCCAGCGGCGGTCGCTCACATCTCCCCCACCAGCTTCCTGAACACGGCTCCCCGCTCCTCGTAATTCTTGAACATGTCGTAGCTCGAGCACGCGGGAGAGAGCAGCACCGCGTCGCCGTGCCGGGAGGCGCGGCGCGCGCGCTCCATCACGTCCTCGAACGTCGTGCCGCGCTCCAGCGCCACCGTGCCGCCCAGGTCCCGCTCGACGAGCGGACCGGCCTCGCCGTAGGCGATCACGCGCCGGCACCGGTCCCTGAGCAGCGGCGCCAGCCGCGTGTACGGCTCGCCCTTGTGGCGCCCGCCCAGGAGCAGCACGAAGGGCCGGTCCATCGCCTCCACCGCGACCACGGTCGAGGCGATGTTCGTCGCCTTCGAGTCGTTGATCCACAGCACTCCGCTCACCTCGCGCACCGGCTCGAGGCGGTGCGGCAGCGCGGTGAAGGACCGTAGACCTTCGGCGATCAGGTCGGGCGACACGCCCGCCTCGCGCACCGCCAGGGCCGCGGCGAGCGCGTTGGCCACGTTGTGGTCGCCGAGCAGGCGCAGCTCGGCGCGACGCACCAGCGCGGCGCCGCCGAGCCGCAGCCACCCCTCGGTGCGGTCGTACCAGCCGTCCGCGGGTCGCGTCAGCGAGAACAGCACCCGGCGCCCCGCGGCCGTTCCGGGAAGCTCGAGCGTCGCCGCGTCGTCCGCGTTCAACACCCACACGTGCTGCGCGGCGGCGTTGCGAAACAGCAGTTGCTTGTCGGCGTAGTAGGCCTCGACCGACGGATAGCGGTCGAGGTGATCCGGAGCGAGGTTGGTGAGGATGCCGATCTCGGGGGTGAAGTGCGGGCTGTCGTGCAGCTGGAACGAAGAGACCTCCACGGCGAGCCACTCGTACCGGTCGCCCGACAGCGCGATACCCGCGAGCGGCCGGCCGATGTTGCCCGCCGCCACGGCCCGGAGCCCCGCCCCGTGCAGCAGGTGCGCGACGAGCGCCGTCGTGGTCGTCTTGCCGTTCGTGCCCGTGATGGCGATGTAGCGGATCCCCGACCCCGCCAGCGCGCGGAATCCCACGTCGATTTCGGAGACGACCGGCACGCCCGCCTCCCGCGCGGCCGCGAGCGGCGGCGCGTCGGGCGGGACGCCGGGCGAGACCACCACCGCGACCGCCGAGCGGATCTTGGCGAGATCGTGCCGGCCCACGTCTACCTCGACGCCGGAGAGAGCGCGCAGCTCGCCCACCGCCGGTCCGGCGTCCGGGTGGCTCGACGCGTCGCTCGCGTACACGCGGACTCCCTCCCGCGCGAGCAGCGTCGTGGCGGCCGTCCCGCTCTTGCCCAACCCCACGACGGCGACGGTGCCACGGCGCCAGGAGTCGGGAATCATCGCACCTTCAGCGTCGCGAGCGCGATCGCGGCGCACAGCACGCCGAGAATGTAGAACCGCATCACGACCTGCGGCTCGGCCCAGCCCAGCTTCTCGAAGTGGTGATGCAGCGGAGCCATGCGGAACACCCGGTGGGCGTCGGCGTACTCCTTCCCGCGGAGTTTCCGGTTCCAGCGGTACACGCCCGTCTGGATCAGCACCGAGAGCGCCTCGGCCACGAACACGCCGCCCGCGAGGAGCAGCAGGAACTCGGCCTTCAGCATGATCGCCACGGTCCCCAGCGCGCCGCCGATCGCGAGCGCGCCCGTGTCGCCCATGAACACCTGCGCGGGATGCGCGTTGAACCACAGAAACCCGAGCGCCGCGCCGGCGAGCGCCCCGCAGAAGATCGTGAGCTCCCCCGACCCGGGCATGAAGTAAACGCCCACGTACCTGGCCCAGTCGACGCGGCCGAACACGTACGCGAAGATCGCAAACGCCCCCGCGGCAATCGCCGTGAGGCCCGTCGCCAGCCCGTCCAGCCCGTCGCTCAAGTTGACGGCGTTCGACGCGCCGGCGACGACGATCGTGACGAACAGCACGTACGTCGGCGCCGGCAGAATCAGCAGCATGTACTTGAACACCGGCAGCTGAGTGGAGGCGGCGGGGAGCTGCGGTGCCAGCGGCCACAGGAGCAGCACGAGGCCGAGCGCCACGCCGAAGGAGATCTGGCCCGCGAGCTTCCACCGCGCCACCAGCCCCTGGGACTTGCCGCGCACGATCTTCAGGTAATCGTCCAGAAAGCCGATCGTTCCCATCCACAGTGTCGCGAACACCGCGACGATGACGAAGCGGCTGTCCAGGCGCGCCCACAGGAGCGTCGGCACCACCGTCGCCAGCAGGATGATGAGGCCGCCCATCGTGGGGGTGCCGCGCTTGCCTTGGTGACTCGCCGGCCCCTCGGCCCGGATCACCTGGCCGACCCCGCGGTCCCGCAGCACGCGGATGATCGGGGGGGCGAGCAGAAACGCGAGCGCGAGGGCGGTAACGACCCCGCCCGCTGCCCGGAACGTGATGTAGTTGAAGAGGTTGAACAGGATGTGCTGCTTGGCGAGCGGCGCGAGCAGGTGGTAGAGCACGTCCTACGGTCTCCCGGCTGTCAGTTGAGGTGCCGCAGCACCCGCTCCAGGGCGACGCCGCGCGACGCCTTGAGCAGCACGATCTCGTCCCCTTTCAGAGCCTGTTTGAGCTTGGGCCCCAGCGCCTCCGCGTCCGGCGCGGTCACCAGCCGCTCCCCCAGCGCCGTCCGGTGCGGCTCGAATGCCGGCACGAACTGGCCGACGGCGGCGACCAGCGCCGGCTCCGGTCGATATCCCAACAGCTCGCGGGCGACGGTCGAGTGTAATCTTGCACTCTCGGCGCCCAACTCCAACATCGAGCCGAGCACGACGGCGAGCGGGCGTCGCTGTCTGGCAGCCAGGGTGATCGCCAGTTCGAGCGCGGCCCGCACGGAGTCGGGATTGGCGTTGTAGCTGTCGTCGACGATGGTCAGCCCGCCGCGCTGCAGCACGCTGCCCCGCCCGGGAGGCAGCGTGACGCGAGCCAGGGCCGCGAGCGCCGCCGCCCGATCGATCCCCGCCGCGCCGGCCACCGCCAAGGCCAGCATCGCGTTTCCCACCTGATGCAGGCCCAGCACTGGGAGCGTCACGGACCCGCCGCTCCAGTAGATGACCGGGCGGCCCTGGTCGTCGAGCTCGACGCGGTCCGGGCGGACGTCGCCGGCCCCGACGTCGCCGCCGGCGACGATCACCGCGCGCGCCCGGCGCCGCGCTTCGGCTACGAGCGCCGGGCTTGTGCCCACGACGGCAAGCGGCACGCCGTCCAGCAGCGACACCTTCTCGTGCAGCAGCCGCTCGAGCGAGCCGAAGCCCTCCAGGTGGGCGGCGCCGACGTTGGTGACCACGGCGATCGTCGGCTCGATGATGTCCCGCAGCGTCGGGATCTCACCCGGGATGCTGGCGCCGGCCTCCACGACCAGCGCCTCCGTCGCCTCGGGAGCCGCGAGGATCGTGAGGGGGACGCCGACCAGGTTGTTGAGGTTGCCGCTGGTGGCATGCACGCGCCACCGCGTGGCGAGGACGGCCCGCACCATCTCCTTGGTGCTGGTCTTGCCGCTCGAGCCGGTGATCGCCACCACGCTCGCGTGGGGGGGCAAGAGCTCCCGCCGGGCGCGGGCGAGCTGCCCCAGGGCCGCCAGCGGGTCCGGGACGTCGAAGAACGGCAGCCCGTCCATGGGCGGCGTCCCGCGCCGCACCACCGCGGCGACGGCGCCCTTCGCCTTCGCATCCGCCAGAAAGTCGTGCGCGTCGAACCGCTCACCCGAGAGCGCGACGAACAGCTCGCCGCCGGAGAGCTCCCGCGTGTCGGTCGAGATCCCGGTGAAGCTGGTGGACACCGGTGCGGGTCTGTCGAGCGCCTGAGCCACCCATGCGCTCGGCCACGCCCGTCCGCCCGTCCGCCCATCCGCCCGTCCGCCCATTACGTTGCGCCGAGCTCCCGCACCACCACCCGTTCGTCGAACGGCAGCTTCTCCGTCCCCACCAGCTGATAGGTCTCGTGCCCCTTCCCGGCGAGGAGGATCGTGTCCCCGGGCGCGGCGAGCTGGAGCGCACAGGCGATCGCCTTGCGGCGGTCGGGCTCGCGGTGGTGCGGCTTCGCCCCCATCCCGGCTTCCACGCCGTCGAGGATCTTCTCGGGGTCCTCGGTACGCGGGTTGTCGGACGTCGCGACCGCGACGTCGGCGAGCCGGACGCAGACTTCGCCCATGGGGGCGCGCTTGCCGGGGTCACGGTCGCCGCCGGCGCCGAACACGACGATGAGCCGCCCGGCGGTCAGCGGCCGCAGGGTCTCGAGCGCCCGCTCGAGCGCGTCGGGCGTATGGGCGTAGTCCCGCAGCACCGTACAGGGCCGCTCCGCGATGCGCTCCATCCGGCCTGGGATCTGCGGCGCGCGCGTGAGCCGCGCCGCGACGGCTTCCAGATCGACGCCCATCCCCCAGGCGCAGGCCGCGACGCCGAGCGCGTTGGTGACGTTGAACCGGCCGAGCAGCGGCAGCCGCACGGGCGCGCTGCCCGTCGGCGTCACCAGGTCGAAGCGCGCACCGGCGGCATCCAGGGTGACGCTGCGCGCTGTGACGTCGGCGCCGCCCTCCCCAAAGGTCACCCGCCGGTGGTCCCGGCGCAGCCGCTGCCAGGCGGGATCGTCGGCGTTCACGACCTCGAGCCCGTCCGGCGCGATCTGCTGGAGCAGCTTCGCCTTCGAGCGGAAGTACTCCTCCATGGTCTTGTGGTAGTCGAGGTGGTCACGGGTGAGGTTCGTGAAGAGCGCAGCCCGGAACACGAGCCCGTCTACCCGGCCCTGGTCGAGGCTGTGGGACGACACCTCGAGCGCGGCGCCGCGCGCGCCCCGCGCCACCAGCGCCGCGAGCGTGGCCTGGAGATCGATCGGCCCCGGCGTGGTGAGGGTTCCCGCCTCGCTCGGCACGGGCTCTCCCGCCGGGTCGAACGCGCCGAGCGTGCCGATCGAGCCCACCGGCTCGAGGGCGGCGAGCACGTGCCGGGCGAGCGTGACCGAGGTGGTCTTGCCGTTCGTGCCCGTGACACCCACCAGGTCGAGCTTCGCGGCCGGGTCGTGGTACCACGCTTGCGCCGCGAGCGCGGCCGCCCGTCGGCCGTCCCGCACCACGACCTGCGGCAGGTCGACCGGCTGCTCGCGTTCGACCAGGGCCGCCACGGCGCCGCGCGCGCGCGCCTCGCGGACGAAGTCGTGGCCGTCGCGCACCGAGCCCCGCACGGCGCAGTAGAGCGCGCCGGGCTCGATCTTGCGGCTGTCCGCGCTGAGGCCGCTGAGCTCGGGCCAGGTATGCAGGTCCGGCATTCCGATGAGCACGCCCGCGCGCTCCAGCGCGGCGACGATCTCGGGGAAGCGGCTCGTCACTTGGGCCGCCGGCGGGTGAGCGTCCGCACGGCGGGCGCGCCCGGGCTCGCGAACAGCGTCACCGTGGCGCCGACCGCGGCGCTGTCCCCCGCCCCGGGCCACGTGTGCTCGGCCGTACCCCACCCCTTGAGCGCTACCCGGAAGCCGCGGCGATGCAGCGCCCGCACGGCGTCGCGCAGCCCGAGCCCGGTGACGTCGGGAACCGCGCGGCGGTGCGGCACGCCCGCCGAATCCGGGTGATACGGCCAGGGCACGACGTACGGGACCACGCCCCCCCCGCCTCCCCCGCCTTCGTCATCCACGAGCCGCGCCGCTGTGCCCTCGGGGGCCGGCGCCGGCGTCGACAGCCGGGCCCGGTCGAGCGCGACGTGACGCGCCGCGAGCGCCTGCTCGAGCATCGAGCGGGTCACGGGTGCCGCCGTCCGCGCCGCGAAGTAGCTCCCCTTGTGCGGGTCGTCGATCTTCACGACGAGCACGAGCTGCGGGGTGTCCGCGGGGAAGAGAGCGGCGAACGACGCGGTGTACTGCCCCGGGGCATACCGCCCGTTCACCACGCGGCGCACCGTCCCGGTCTTCGCCGCCACCGGAAAGTTGGTGAGCGCCGCCTCCGCTCCGGTGCCCCGCTCCACCACGCCGCGCAGCAGGTCCCGCAGCCGGACCGCAAGCTCGGGCGACACGGCCCGCCGCACCGGCTCGGGCCGGTGGCGGTACACGAGCGCTCCCACCGGGCTCCGTACCTCCTTGATCAGCGTGGGCTGGAGCAGGACGCCGTCGTTCGCCAGCGCCGCGTACGCGACCGCGACCTGGATCGGCGTCACCGACAGCTCGTAACCCATCGCCAGGCTCGCGGCGCTCGGCCGCGTCCACTCGGCCGGCGGCCGCAGCCTCCCCGGCGCCTCGGCCGGGAACTCGATCCCCGTGGGCGCTCCGAACCCGAAATCGCGCAGCCCCTCGTACTGCTCCGCGGGCGTGAGCCGGGAAGCGAATTTGACGATCGCGATGTTGCTCGACAGCCGCATCGCGTCCGCGAGCGTGAACGACGGCTGCGGGTCGTCGTCGGTCACGGTGCGCCCGGGGAGCCGGTACGTCCCGCCCTCCCCCGACACCCGCTCCGTGGGGCGGACGCGCCCGTGCGACAAGAGCGCCGCGGCCGCGAAGATCTTCGCGACCGAGCCCGGCTCGAAGGTGTCGGTGAACGCGCTCGGGCGGGCGGTCCCGTCGCGCTGGCGGGACGCGATGGCGAGCACCTCGCCCGTCACGGGATCGAGCATCACGACATCGCCCCCGTCGGCGTCCATGCGGCGCAGCGCGTCGTCCAGCGCGCGCTGGGCGATTTCCTGCAGCTCGGCGTCGAGGGTGAGCACCACGTCGTGCCCCGGCACGGGCCCGGCGATCACGCGCGCCGGCGACTCGTACTCGCGCCCGGCGTGGTCCTTCAGCACCACCGCGGCGCCGGAGCGGCCGGCGAGCAGACTGTCCAGCGTCTTCTCGAGACCGGACGCGCCGCGCCCGTCGTCGCCCACGCGACCGATCGTCGCGCGCGCCAGCTCGGGCGCGGGATAGAAGCGGTTCACCACCGGCTCGAGGTGCACGCCGCGGACGCTCCGCAGCGGCCGGACCTCGAGCGCGCTGAACGGCCCGGCGAAGTACGCGTAGCGCTTGCGCAGCGCCTGCTGCCAGGCGGGCGACGAGACGTCGAGCCGGCGGGCGATGAGGGCGCCGTCCTTCGCCGGGTCGCGCAGCTCGTTGGGCGCGATCCCCACGTGGTACGTCTCCTGCGTGAGCGCGAGCGCCGTGCCGTACCGGTCGAGCAGCGCGCCGCGCCGCGCGGCCAGCACGACGCGCTCGGTGCGCTGCGCGCGCGCCTCCTCCGCCAGGTGCCGCCCCTCGAGCAGCTGGACCTGCCCCGCCCGCCCCACGAGCAGGGCCAGCGCGACCAACACTCCGATCTCGACGAACTGGAGCCGCACCGCCAGTTTCGCCATCGCTAGTGCCGTTCCAGCCCGTCGTGGCGCACTAGCGCGCCCCGAGCTCCGGCACGGGGAGGAGCACGATCTCGGTGTCCGCCGGCTGATGGAGCCCGAGCCGCCGTTCGGCCCGGGGGACGAGCACCGCGCGGCTGTCGGCGGCGCGGATGCGGCGCTCCAGCGCGGTGCGGTGGCCCTCGAGGTTCGCGCGCCGCGCGCGGATCTCCGCCAGCTGCCGGGCGTACCGGATCGCGGCCGTTTGCCGCGCGTACACCAGCCACGTGACCGCGAGGAAGGCGGCGAGCCAGACGGCGACCCAGTGGCGCCCCTTAAGCCTCATGGGCCTCCTCGAACGCCCGGAACCGCGCCGAGCGGGCCCGCGGGTTGGCGCGGATCTCGGCGGGACCGGGGCGCAGCGGGCGCTTCGTCAGCACGCGCCCGAGCGGGTGCCCGCGGCACGTGCACACGGGCTGCCGGGGCGGGCACACGCACGCGCGGCTCCAGTCACGGAACGCGTTCTTGACGATTCGATCCTCGCCCGAATGGTACGTGATCACGGCGATGCGGCCTCCCGGCGCGAGCGTGGCGCGGAGCGCCTGCAGCGCCGGCTCGAGCTGTGCGAGCTCCTGGTTCACCTCGATCCGCAGCGCCTGGAACAGGCGCGCGAAATCGGACGGGCCCGAGCGGGGCCCCAGCGCCGCGCGGATCGCGTTCACGAAGTCGTCGCTCGTCTGGAAAGCGGCGTTCGCCCGCCGGCGCACGATCACCTGCGCGAGCCGGCGCGCCTTGCGTTCGTCGGCCAGGTCGGCGAAGCACGCCGCGAGCCGCTCGGCCGGCCACGTGTTCAGCAGGTCCGCGGCGGTCGCGCCGCATCCCGCCGCCATGCGCATGTCGAGCGGCGCCCCCGGACGAAAGGTAAACCCGCGCGCGGCCGTATCGAGCTGGTGCGACGAGACGCCGAGGTCGAGCAGGATGCGGTCGGGCTGGAAGGTCCCGATGGCGTCGAGCACCGGCGCGGACCCGAACGGACCCACCGCATAGCGGATCCCGTCCTCCCGCAGCCGGGCGCGGGCGGTGGCGATCGCCTCGGGATCGCGGTCGACGGCGAGCACTCGGGCGCCGAGCTCGCGGAAGATCGCCGCGTGGCCGCCCCCGCCGACGGTCGCGTCCACGGCGCGGCAGCCTCCCTCCGCCCAGGCGCGCACGGCGTCGGTCAGAACCGGGACATGGTACGTGGAGACCACTGCACTCCCTGATACGACGAAAGCCCCGCCTGCCGTGGCAGGCGGGGCCGGCTGCGTCGTCCCGCGGGGCGGGTTCAGGCGGGGCTGACGGGGCTCGAACCCGCGACCTCCGGTGTGACAGACCGGCACTCTAACCAGCTGAGCTACAGCCCCCTGCGACGGAGGGTCCCAATATAGACCGGCGGGGAAGCCAATTCAATGCCTCGTGTGGAGTCAGAAGTTCGTGCACTTGAACTGCTTCTTCACCTGGGGCATGATCGCCTCGAACTTCGCCACGTTCTGCAGCATGTTGTTCACGGTCTCGGTGTGTACGCGGGCGCCGAAGATCAGCGCGTCCTTGGCGCGGGCGATGCGGTCGTTGATCGCCTTCGCTTCGCCACAGTTCTTCGACTTGATCATCGCGCTGTACGGCTCCGACAGCGACGCGACCGACGAGACGCCGTACCAGAAGCTCGCCTGCACCCGGATTTGCTGCCGCGGACCGACGGTGTCCGCCGGCGTGCGCGGCGCCACCAGCTGGAGCGTCTGCTCGAGCCAGGGGTAAGCGCGGTCGTACGCCTGCGCCTGCGCGATCTTCGAGCTGCCGGTCAGCAAGATCACGGCCGCGCCGACGCGCAGGTTCGAGTCCGGCGAGGCGAGGGCCTGGGTGACGTACGCCCGCGCGGTGTCCAGCTTGTCGGCGAACGCGTTCCGGTAGGCGCGGAGCGCGCCGGTGTCCGACCGCGCGGGCGCGTGCGCGGCGTCGTACACCGCGCCGTCCACGATCGCCTTCGCGACGAGCAGGGCGGTGTTGTAGCGCTTCGGATCGATCGCGAACGCCTGCCGGTAGGCCCACACCGACGAGTCGGGCTGGCCCTTCATCTCGAACCCGGCCCCCAGCGCCTCCCAGAACGGCCCCGATTTCGGGAAGCGGCGCGTGGCGGCGCGGGCGAAAAACACCAGCTGCTGGGTGTCGGCGATCTGCTGCGCCGCTCCGATCGCGGCCTTGACGAGCGCGGAATCCGCGAGCTTGGTGCTGTCGTTCTTGACCGTGACGACGAATCCGTCGAGCACGCAGCGCCACAACTCGCCCTCGATGCAGACCCGGCCCTTCTGGTCGATCATCCTCTGTTCGCCGGGGTTGCGCGCCAGTCCGTCGTCAATGATCGTGACCGCGCGCTGGTACTGCTTCTGCTGGCGCAGCAGCTCCACGATGCCCAGCCGCAGCTGGACGTTCTGGGGCTCGCCCTGCAGCTCGTGGACGAACGCGTCGATGGCCTTGAGCGTGTCGCCCTTCTGCTGGTACAGGCGGGCGATGTTCTCCCACGCCGTCGCGTTGAGGGAGTCGGCCTGCGCGGCCCGCTGGTAGGCGGCGAGCTGGCTGTCCAGGGGCATCCGCTGCGCCTCGTACACGGTCGCCATGCAGATCTGCGCCGCCGCGAGGGTCGGCTCCAGCGCGAGCGCCTTGCGCGCCGCGTCCAGCGCCTTGGCGAACTGGCTCTTCTGCCGCTGGTCGTTGCACTCGCGCGCCTGCTCCCCCGCTCGCACGATGCCATTGAGCTTCCGCGCGACCGCCTCGCCCAGGCTCTGGGGCGTCGCCGCGTCGCCGCCCGACACGGAGAACAGGGCCGCGTATCCCGAGCCGCCGATGTCGCGCACGCGGACGTGCGCCTGGAGCGCGCTGCCCCGGTCCAGCGTGCCCGTCGTGTAGGCGTTCACCGTGAGGAACTTCGCGAGCAGGTTCGCCTGCGATTCGTCGAGCAGCACGTCGCACCCGAAGTCCGACGCCTTGAGCGCGTCGCACAGCTTGGCCTTCGGGACCACGACGACCTTGTACTTCGCGAGCTGCGAGAGCCGCTCGCGCGCGGCGTCCATGACGGCGATGCTCGTGACCGAGTCCGCCGGCGCCTTCACTCCGAGTGGCAGCAGGAGCAGCCGCTCCGTCGGCTGCTGGATCGCCAGCTGCGCGCGCGCGGCCGTCGCGGCGAGCGCCAGTCCGGCCGCCAGTCCCAGGATTCTCACACGGTCCTCAGGTCGCAGTCTGATACCCCAGTGGGCGAAGAGGGATTCGAACCCCCGGCCTCCTGCGTGTAAGGCAGGCGCTCTGAACCAGCTGAGCTATTCGCCCGTGACACGGCGGGTCCCCGGCAGGGCCCTGCAAAAAAGGGCTCGGCTCGTTGCGATCTCGAGGCAACGCCGCTACAGGGCAAGGCCCACCGGAAAGAATACGCAGTACCCCAGAACCAGCAGAAGCGGCGCGGCCGTCGTGGACCCCTGGGCCAGGAGCCAGTACCCGGCCGCGAGCGAAGCGACCGCGGCGGCGAGGAACAGCCAGTTCCTGGGTCCAAAATGCAGCCGCGAGCGCGCCATGCTCTGGTCGGGCATAAGGCCGAGAGTCTACCCGCCAATGCAAAGCTCGTCAAGCAGTTGGGTCGTCCTCTGTTGGGTCGTCCTCCCCCGGCACCGTCCAGCCTTCGTCGAGCAGCGCCCGCCGCGCCCGGTCGCGCCGCCGCCGCACCCGCACCAGCCAGACCAGCAGCAGCCCAGTCGCCGCCCAGAAGAGTCCCGTGGCTGCGGCCCACGACAGCCAGCCGTACCGCAGCGCCAGGTCGCGCTGCCAGCGCGTCTCGAAATCGTCCTCGGTCATGTGATACGTGGCGCGCACCGCCGCGTCGAAGCTCGGCTCCCGCGCCAGGTTGTCGATGAGCGGTCCGAGGCTCTGCTCACCGCCCCACCGGCCGAGCAGCAGCACGGCAGTCGTCGCCAGGGCGTACGCGCTCGCCGCCTCGGCCCGGTCGGAGCGCAGCGTCTGGTCGAGGCGGCCCAGATCCATCCGCCCGCCGCGTGCCACCTGCCAGTTGAGCCGCAGCGCGTCCAGGCGGTCCCACTCCCCCGCCGCGACCGCCGCATACCCTTCCTCGAACCAGAGCGGGAGGGGGCGGCGCACGCGCCAGCGCAACGCGAGATGGGCCAGCTCGTGCCGCAGGACGGCGGACAGGCGGTCGGGCGGACCGGCCGACAGTAACACCACCGTCGCGGCCTCGGGCAACGCGGCGCCTTCGCTCCAGTCAGGCAGCCGCCCGCGCGTCAGCGAGTCGAACTGCGCGCGAGTGGGAGCGAGCAGCAGGCGGATCGGCCGATCGGGGAGCGGGCCGACCCCGGGGAACGGCGCTGCCCGGTCGGCGGCCTCGGCGAGCACGACCGCGAGCGCCGCCTGGCGCGGCCACGCCACGGCAGTCACACGGCCGACCGTCACGGCGGCGGGCCCCGGTCCCTGCGCCAGGCAGAAGAAGAGGAAGGCTAGGTGCGCGGCGGCTCCTGGCCCTGGCGCACGAGCGCGAGCGTCTCCTGGCACTTCTTGCCCCAGGGATTGAACTGGTTGGCCCGGTAGCCCTGTTCCCAGGCCTGCTTCGCCGGCTCGTGCTGGCCCGCGAACCAGTAGGCGCGCCCCAGCTCGTAGTACGCCTCGATCAGGTTGGGGCCGAGCCGGAGCGTCTGCTGGAAGAACGTCTGGGCGTCCTCGTACATCTCGCGCTGGAGGTAGACGAGGCCGAGGTACAGGTGGGCGTACAGCGTGGCCTTCTTGTCGTTGTCGAGGCGGATCGCCTTGGAGAGGTGCTCGATCGCCTCGCCGAAGATTCGCTTCTTGAGGCAGATGTAGCCGACGTTAATGCGCGCGAGCGCGTTGGCGGGCTCCTTCGTGAGGACCTTCTGGAACGTCGCGAGCGCGTCGTCGTGGTCTTCGTGAAGCATCTGGGCCCAGCCGAGCAGCGACTGGGCCTGCGTCGCGCCGGGCGAGAGGTGCAGGGCCTGCTCGAGCGCCTGGATCGCTCCCGGGTAGTCCCCGAGGGAGATGAGGCCCCACCCCTTCTCGATGAACGTGGAGGCGCCGAGGTGATCGGCGTGGATCGCGGGGCGGGCGCTCGTGAACTCGGGGGCGGAGGCGCCTGCGGTGGGCACCGCGAGCTGCTTGTACCGGTCGACGAGCTTGCGGATGTCCTCCTTGAGGGCAGTCAGCTCGCCGATGAGCGCGTCGACCTGCTTGAAGTAGGCGATGATCTCCCGCTTCGCCGCCTCACGCTCGGCCGCGACGGTCACCGAGTCGAGCTTGCGCGCGATCGCGTCGTACTCCGCCCGCAGCGCGCGGATCGGAGAGTCGACCGTCATTCCTTCACCTGCTCCTGCATCGCGCCCTCCAGGGCCAGCTTCTCCGTGGAGGAGAGCAGCCGCGTCGTGTTCAGTACGATGATCGTCCGCCCGTTCTTCACCACCAGCCCGGTGATGTACTGCGCCGCCAGCCCCTTCACGATGTTGGGGGGCGCCGCGACCTCGCTGGCGCCGACCCGCAGCACCTCCAGCACGGCGTCCACCACGATGCCGATCTTCGCGCCGTCCCACTCGAGGATGACGGTGCGTGTTTCCTCCCGCAGCGGCGCCGGGACGCCGAGCCGTTTGCGCAGGTCGATCAGCGGCACCGCCGCGCCCTGGTAGGCCAGGACGCCCTCCAGGAAATCGGGCGCCTTGGGAAGCGGGGCGGGCGACTCGTAGCGGAGGATGCGCTCCACCTGGAAAATGGTGAACGCGAACTCCTGCCCGGCGACCTTGACGGTGACGAGCTGGACGTCCTCGGCCTGCGGCGTCATGTGATGCGCTCTCCCAGCGCCTCCAGATCCAGGATCGGCACGAGCCCGCCCCGGCGCCCGCGCCACGGCCGCCGCCCACGGCAGTGACTCGTCCCGGGGCACCGGCAGCGCCGCCTCGCGCACTACGTCGTCGGCGTCGTCCACCTCGAGCGCCACCGAGCGCACCCCCTCCCCTGCGCCGAGCTCGACCAGGACGGCGGCGCGGCCGCGCTCGGGGGGAGCGGGGCGGTCACCCAGCAGCGCACCGAGGTGCACGAGCGGCACGAGCCGGCCGCGCAGCGGCGTGAGGCCGCGCACGGCGGCGAGGGAGCGCGGCACGTCGAGCACCTCCCCCAGGTCGCTCACCTCGAGCACGCGCGCGAGCGGGAGGCCGTATTCCCGGCCGTCCACGCGGACCAGCAGGTAGCCCCGGCTCATCGCGCGCGACGCACACCCACGAACGCCGTCATAAGCGCCCTCCCCCTCCCCCTCCCCCTCCCCTGCTCCCCGCTCCGCGCGCGATCAGCTCCTGGGCGATGCGGTCGGCGATCTCGCTGAGGGGCAGCACGGTCTCCACTCCCCCGAGCTGGGCGGCGGCCGTCGGCATGCCGGCGACTACCGCCGTGTCGCGGTTCTGCGCGATCCCGCCCCGCCACCGACCGGAACAGCGGGTCCGCCGCGGGGCGCACGCCCCACACCGGGGGCTCCTGGCCGAGCGCGATGATCGGACCGTCGGGCGTGGACACCACCCGCATATGATAATCGCCCGGGGCCACGTATGCCGTGTCGGCGACGACCGGGGCATGGTGGGCGGCTTCGACGACGCGCAGCGCGCTCATCGAGTCGAGTCGCTCGGCGAGCGAGCGGGTGAACTTGGGCGGCATGTGCTGCACCACGAGCAGCGCGGCGCGCTGCCCCACCGGCAGCCGGGGCACCACCTCGGCGAGCGCCCGCGGGCCGCCGGTCGAGGCCGCCACGGCGACCGCGAATTGCGCGCGCCGGCGCAGCTCCGCCTCCGGCAGGCGGCGCGGCGGGACCGGCGGCCGCGCCATCACCGCCACGCGGGACACGTCCGCCGCGAGCGCCCGGCGCACCGCGGCCACGAGCTGGGGCCCCATCCCCTCGAGCGCCGCCCGGTTCGCCAGGTCCGGCTTCGCCACGATCTCGACCGCGCCGAGCTCGAGCGCGCGGATCGCCGCGCCGGTGCCGGGCCCGGCGTGCGCGCTCACCACCACGATCGGCCGCGGCACCTCGGACATGATGTAGCCGATCGCGCCGAGCCCATCGAGCTCCGGCATCTCGAGGTCCATGGTGACGACGTCGGGTTCGTGCCGGTGGACCTTGCGGACGGCGTCGAGTCCGTCGCGCGCGGCGGCCACGACGCGGAACTCCCCGCCGAGCACGTCGCTCAGCACGCGCCGCATCAGCGCGCTGTCGTCCACCACCAGGACGCTCGGCCGGGCGTCAGATGATGAAGGCATCGCCACGCACCGAGCGGACCTCGACGCGGCCGTCCGCGACGTAGAACCGTACGGAGCGGCCCCGCTCTCCGCCCACGGCCTCGCAGGCCAGGGGAATCGACGCCGCGTGCAGCGCCTTCCGGGCGGCCACGATGTTGCGCTCGCCCATCTGCACCGTTCCGGGGCTCATGAGCGACGCGAACATGCTCGCTCCGCCCGCGAGCTTCGCCACCAGCCGGCGGGGGTCCGCGCCGAGCGCCTTGAGGCGCTCGACGAGGAACGGCACGGCGGTCTCGGGGAACTTGGCGGGGTGGCTGGTGTCGCGCGCGAGGCGCTTGGAGGGAAGGAGGATGTGCG
>WNFV01003687.1_pt1 | contig 20708 bp, 23 predicted proteins | sample 5400101 | NCBI WGS metagenome assembly WNFV01 (sample SAMN13153361, study PRJNA577476) | soil metagenome | isolation source: 115 cm soil or saprolite under grassland replicate 1 | place: USA:California | collected 2016-06-15 | reverse complement strand
GAGCGGTACGGAGATGTGCAGCGGCTCGATCGGATCCTGGAGGCGGAGGGTGACACGCCGAATCGGTACAAGGCGTCGAAACAGGCAGATGTGCTCATGCTCTTCTACCTTCTCCCCGCTGCCGACTTGCAGGTACTCTTCAAGCGCCTGGGCTATCCGTTCGAACCCGCAGTGGACATCGCCAGGAATACCGAGTACTACCTCCAAAGGACCTCTCACGGGTCGACCCTCTCGCGCGTTGTCCACTCCTGGGTACTCGCGCGGATCGACAGGGCTCGATCATGGCGATTCTTCCTGGACGCGCTGGCAAGTGACATCTCCGATGTTCAGGGCGGAACGACAGCCGAGGGGATACATCTCGGCGCGATGGCGGGCACCGTCGATCTGCTCCAGCGCTGCTATGGAGGGATCACCACCCACCACGACGCCCTGTGGGTGGATCCTCTCCTCCCCCAAGAGGTTTCGGGTCTCCAGTTCGAGGTGCACTACCGGGGCCATCGAGTCGGGATCGAGATCACCCCTGAAGTACTGCGGGTGAGCGCGCGACCGGGCGTCGCCTCCCCCATCCAGGTGGGACTCGCCGGTGAGGTGATCGAGCTGGGCCCGGGCGAGACGCGGCAGGTGCTGCTTGTCGGAGAGGCGGCGCGGAAGCCAATCGACACCGGCCACGTTGCGTTTGGCGGCCTTCGGCGCAGGTGGCGTGGCCGGCGCAAAACGATATGACCATTCGACCTTAGGCCTTAGGACTCCTCTGCGGCCCTCTGTGCTCGTATGGGGGACGGCCAGATGACCGATGGTCCAATCGTCGGGTGACGGATCATCCTAATGGGCTCAAACCGCCGACTGGGGGCGACGTTGCCTTCTCCGAGTTTCGCCATGCTCACCGGGGCCGCACTGTTTGGGGCCTTCGCCGTCTACGTGTGGCTGCGCCGAGGAAGCCCCGGAGCGAAAGGACTCGTGCTCGCGCTCGCCGCTGGTGTCTGGTACATGGCGACATACGCCCTGGAGCTCTGGACTGTCGGATCAGCCAAACAGACGTGGGGTGACGTGAAGTATGTGGGCGTTTGCCTGTTGCCGGCGGCGTGGCTCGTCTTCGCGCTCCAATACACGGGGCGCGCTCGTTGGTTGACCAAGCGGCTCTTCTTCCTTCTGGCCGTCGAACCCCTGGTCATCCTCACCCTGCTGGGAATCCCCAGCACGCATGACCTCATTCATGTCTACCCCTCCATCGCGACTGAGCAGTTCCCGACGGTGGACTTCGGTCCGCTGGGGTGGATCAACGTCTTCTACTCGTACGGCCTGCTCGTGTTCGGCACAGGAATACTCGTGAAGACACTCTTTGCCATCGCTCGCCCTTACCGAAAGCAGGCTCGAGCGCTCGTCGCCGCGCTGATCTTGCCCTTCCTTTTCAACATCCTCTACAACTTCAACATCGGACCGTTCGGCCGAGTAGACCTCACTGCCTTTGCCTTTGTCCTGGCGGTCGTGGTTGTGGTGTGGGGGATCTTTCGACTCCGACTCCTCGACATCGTCCCTGTGGCCCGGAGCCGGATAGTGGAGACCATGCAGGATGGGGTCGTGGTGCTCGATGCGTATCAGAGGATCGTCGATCTGAACCCGGCCGCCCAAAGTATCCTCGGACATACGGCCAGGCAGTCCATTGGCCTCTCTCTGCAACAGCTGATGCCTGACTACGCAAGCCTGCTGGAGCGATCCGGCAACGCTGCCACAGTCCAATCCGAGATCCGCCTTCCCCTCGGATCGGCCCTGCGAGACTACGAGATCACGCTCTCACCTATCCCGGACAACCAGGGAAGGGAGAGTGGCAAGCTCTTGATGCTCCGAGACATCTCCGAGCGGAAGATGAGCGAGGAGCGCCTGGAGCAGATGGCTCACTACGACTCGCTGACCGGGCTCCCCAACCGGAAGCTCTTCTCGGATCGCCTGAGCCAGTCGATCATCCGAGCGCGGCGTAACCGGCAACTGGTGGGTCTCCTGTTCCTCGACGTCGACCACTTCAAGGACGTTAACGACACTCTGGGCCATGAAGTTGGGGACAGACTGCTACAACAGCTAGCGACCCGACTTCAGCGCTGCGCGCGGGCCGAGGACACGGTAGCCAGGCTCAGCGGCGACGAGTTCACCATGATCCTTCCCGAGATGCAGGCACCGACGGACGCGGCGATCGTCGCCACCCGCATCCTGGAGGCCCTGCAGGATGCTCTCCTTGCGGGTGACCATGAGCTCTACACGAGCGCAAGCATCGGTATCTGCGTGTGGCCGACCGATGGAGAGGATCCAGGGACGCTCATCAGGAATGCCGACATCGCGATGTACCGGGCGAAGTCGCAGGGCAGGAACCGATTCGAGTTCTACGCAAGTGACTTCGGAAGTGATGCCGCCAAGCGCCTGCAGCTCGAGCAGGATCTTCGCCGTGCGCTCGACCGCGGGGAGCTGTGCCTGCACTACCAGCCCATCATCTCGTTGGAGACCGGCGAGGTGCACTCCTTCGAGGCGCTGATTCGCTGGCAGCATCCCAAGCGTGGCCTCATCCTGCCCTCGCATTTCCTCTGGCGGGCCGAGGAGACTGGACTCATCGAGTCGATTGGAGAGTGGGTTCTCGAGAGCTCCTGCCGGGACGCGTTGGAGTGGGGGAAGAATCCCAGCGGCCGCGAGATTGGGATATCGGTCAACGTATCTGCCAGGCAGCTGAAACGGTCCGGATTCGCCAACGAAGTCGAGGATGCCCTCGAACGGACAGGCCTGGAACCCGACCGGCTGATGCTCGAGATCAGCGAGAGCACGGTAATGGACGACGCCCTAAACGCAGCGGGAATCCTCCACGATCTCAAGAGACTGGGTCTCAGTCTGTCGCTGGATGACTTCGGGACCGGCTCGACCTCCCTCAGTCAATTTGGACGTTTCCCATTGGACGTCTTGAAGATCGACAGGCTGTTCGTCCGCGGCCTGGGTAAGGGGTCGCAGGGCGCCATCATCGTTCAGGCCATGCTGAGTCTGGCTCACGCCCTTGGTTTGACGGTGGTAGCTGAGGGAGTGGAGACGGAGGGACAGATCAAGATCCTCGAGAGCCTCCAGTGCGATCTCGTTCAGGGTTTCTTGATCTCCGAACCGATGCCGATCGCGTCGGTGTCCGAATTCATGAACGTGCGGCACCGCACCCACCTCGGGATCGCGTAATTCGGACACCGCGACCCGGGCGGCAGCTATCCGGCGACGACGGACGAAACGGAAAGAGGCCCCCTATCTTTTCGGGCGGGCGGGGGTCCCCCATTCGGCCCATTCTCACGGAGCTCTCCCACCGCTACGTTCGATTCCTCCACCAGCTGCGGGGGGCGAATGCGGAGAGCGTATGCGGACTTCGATCTGCTGGTCGAGCGCGCCACGCAGGGCTACCGAGCGAGGGTCATCGACTCGCCGGGCGGAGAGGCCACGGCCGAGTTCTCCCTCCCGTTCTCGTCCCTGGAGATGGAGAACTTCGTCCTGCGTCTCTCCGGGTCATTGAGCGCGGCCCGGCGACAGACCCGCCGGCTGGAGTCGCCGGAACGGGAGCTGGTCAAGCGGTTCGGGGGTCAGCTCTTCGGCACCGTCTTCTCCGGAGCCGTGCTGGGCGCCCTCCAAGCCAGCCGGAATGAGGTGTTCCGCAAAGACGCCGGCCTGCGCCTCCGGCTTCGACTGACTGAGACCCCGGAGCTCGCCGAGGTGCCATGGGAGTTCCTGTTCGACCCAGTGGCGAATCGGTTCTTGAACCTGACTCCTGATACTCCGGTCGTTCGGTACCTCGAGCTTCCGGTCCCGGCTGAGCCGCTCGCGGTGACGCCACCGATCAAGGTGCTCGTGATGATCTCGAGCCCGGCGGAGTACCCGCAGCTCGACGTGGAGGGCGAGTGGGCTCGGCTGCAGACATCACTCGGCGAACTGCTCGAGCGTGAACTGGTCACGATCACGCGGCTGCCCAGCGCCACTCTCGCCAGTCTGCAACGACCGCTCAGGCTGAACGAATACCACGTCTTCCACTTCATCGGCCACGGGGGCTTCGACGAGCAATCGCAAGACGGCGCGCTGGCGCTCGAAGACGGGCAAGGCCGAACGCGCCTGGTGACCGGCCAGGATCTCGGCGTGATGCTGAGCGACCACCGCTCGCTCCAGCTGATCGTCTTGAACGCGTGCGAGGGTGCCCGCGGGTCGGCGTCCGACCCCTTCGCTGGGGTCGCCCAGAGCTTGGTCCAGCAGGGAATCCCCGCCGTGATCGCGATGCAATTCGAAATCACCGACGACGCGGCGATCACGTTCGCCCAGGAGCTTTATGCGGCCATTGCCGACGGCTACCCGGTGGACGCTGCCCTCAGCGAGGCTCGCCGAGCAATCTTCGCCAGCGGCAACGACGTGGAGTGGGCCACGCCCGTTCTCTACATGCGCTCACCGAACGGGCAGCTCTTCGACGTGGCCCAGGGATCGACGAAGCTCGTAGGGCCGGCCCCGGAACGGGCTCAGCGGAAAGAGGCGCAGGCGTCGTCAGAGGCGCCGACCCAAATCGCGGACACGCGCTCCCCCCCGATGGAATGGCTGAAGCGACGTCTCCCCTGGCTCGTCGGGGCGATCGTCGTTGCCATGGCAGCCTTGATCATCGCGCTGATGGCTGGGCTGAAGGCCGGGCCGGGCCCGGCGCCCACGCCGACCGGACCGACCCCCACGGTTACACCGACAACCGCCTCATCCAACGTCGCATCCCAAGGAACGGCTCGGCTCGAAGACCGGACGCAAGGGTTCGACCTCGTCGGCGGTCGCGCCGTCCCCTTGATGCAGAGCAATATGGCCTGGGACGGCAGCGCACTCTGGATCTTCGACGAGACGACGCTTGGCGCGGTCAACCTCGGGCGAGTGCGCTTCGAAGACTACGTGCCGGCAAGGCTGCGGCCACTCGAGTACCGCAGTTACCCGCCTCTCGGGCAGAGCGACATTCCAGTGGGAACCGTCCTCGCCGTTCACGTTGAATCGACGACCTACGCGAAAGTGCAAGTCGTCAGATACGACGCGAACGGCGGCCTGGAGTTCCGCTGGGTGACCTACCGGACATCTTCCTAGCGGCGCGGCTCGCCCTCGAACAAACTAGAATCGGTTGCGGATGGTCAAGGCGTGGCTGGTTCGGCTCGAGTTGGCGAGGGACGATGACGGCTCTCTCAGCGACGAGGGGATCGGCGCTCTGACCGACCTGCTGGCTGAGGACCACGTGAAGCCTGTTCTCACTCGCGGAGACTCGGGAACCGTCCTCGTTCAACTGACGCTTGATGCGAGAGATGAAATGGCAGCCAGGTCTGCGGCGGAGCACATGCTACGGGATGGCGCAAACACGGTGTGGTCGGCTCGTGGGTTGCCTCCCTTCACGATCGCCTTCGTTGACGTAACGGAAGTTCGCCGGTAACCAGTAATAGGACCGCTGCAGGTTCTCCAGCTTGAACGAGCTCCTGGCCGAGCGCTACTCGGCCGAGGGACCGTCCACGTTGATCAGAGACGTGCCGGTGCCCACTCGGAACAGGACGACCTGTTGCTCCTCCTCCGCCGGGTTCGATTCGCGATGGACGATATGACTCGGGATGTGCAGAAAGTCGCCCGGGCCTGCCTCGGCCGTCTGTTCTCCCCTGGGGCCGAACTCGATCCTCGCCCTCCCGGACACCACGTAGGCGAACGTCTGGTAGTCCCCGTGGTGATGCCAGCCCGACAGCATCCGGGTTGCCGTCGTCACGAACCCTACCCACACTCCCTCAGCAGACGCCGCTTCCTGCCTCACCATGCCGGGTGTCTGGGCACCCGGCGGCAGGGTGAGCTGATCCGGCGGAATGACCCGAACCTCCCTCGACTCCATCACGGTCCCCTCCTCGACGCCAATCGGCGCCTGCTTTTCGCTCGTACTCCAGCGTCCGGGGCCTCGCCGCCAAGCCCTCAGGGCCTTCTAGCCGTGGGGGCTCAAATAGTTCTTCGGCGCCCCGGGAAGAGAGCATCCCTCCCAGGCTCGGCTCGCCGCAAGGGCTCACACGCGTCGATAGCGGTGAACTTCCCCTTCCTTCGGGGGGCCTGCCCCCTTCCATAGCCGGGCCCGGGAACGTCAGAATCCGCCCATGGGACGGCTTCTCAGCACGAGGATGGCCCACGGGCTGGCATGGGCGGTGGGTGCCCTCTCTCTCGCGTTTGCGGCGGTGGGCTTGGCTCTGACCGTCCTGAATTGGTCGACGCCGCTTCCCACCGGGATGGACGATCAAGGGGCCACCCTGGCCCTCTTCCTGGCGTTCATCCCGTTCTCGCTGGTGGGTGCCCTGATCCTCTCTCTCGGGATCGCGGGCGATCAGGCTCTAAGGGAGCGAGCCCGCCGACTGGCGAACCGACTGGTCTACAGGAAGCGAGCCACGCCGTTTCGGGGCCTCGCTGCTCGCGCTGGGCGCAGCGTTCGCTCCCGGGACCGTCTCCATTCCCTACGTCCGGAAACCCTTCGGCATCCCGGCGCTGTCCTTCCTCAAAGAGGACAGCAACCCCGGGCGGATCGGCTTCATCGTGGCCCCCATCGGGGGCTTGGCAGCCATCGTCATCCGATTCCGCCGATCGAAGGGGGACGAGCGCAGGAAGCTGAAGCTGTTCGCCTACGCCGCGGGGTTCTTGGCTGTGGCTCTGGGACTCCTAACGTTCGTGTCGGACCCCGATACTCCTGCGTGGGCCCTGATGGTGCTGGCTGTCGCCTTCGCGTTCATTCCAGTGACCACGGGGATCGGCATCCTGCGCCACAGCCTCTACGACATCGATCTCGTCGTCAGCCGAGCGCTCGTCTACGGGGCCCTGGCCGCCTTCATCACGGCGGTCTACGTCGGGGTGGTCGTGGGAATCGGAGCGATCATCGGCGTCGGAGCGTTCGCTGGCTCGGGCGGAACGAGGTGCTGTCCGGGTTCTCCGACCGCGTGGCCGGATCCTATGCGACCGAGGACCTCCTGCCCGAGATGACTCGGATCCTGGGGGAGGGCACGCGGGCCAGCCGGGCCGAGGCCTGGCTGAGGGTGGGCGAAGAGCTGCGGCGTGCGGCCGCCTGGCCCGGTCGCGGCGGCTCACCCCTGGACCGAGTGCCGATCTTCGCCGATGACCTCCCCGACTTGCCCGACGTTGGCCGAGTCGTCCCGGTACGCCATCAGGGTGAGCTGCTGGGGGCGCTCACGGTGACGAAGCCGGCCAGCGAACCGCTCACCCCGATCGAGGACAAACTGCTCTCCGACTTGGCGGCACAGGCGGGCCTGGTCCTCCGCAACGCTCGCCTGACCGCCGAGCTGCGAGAGCGGTTGCAGCAGATCACCGTGCAGGCAGAAGAGCTTCGGAGAGCTGCAGGCGAGTTGCGCGCTTCACGCCAGCGGTTGGTCCGAGCTCAGGACGAGGAGCGCCGGCGCCTGGAGCGCAACCTGCACGACGGCGCCCAGCAGCAGTTGGTGGCCCTGGCGGTGAAGCAACGTCTGGTGGAGAGCCTGATCGCCCGCGATCCCGAGAGAGCGAGGCAGATGCTCTCCGAGTTACAGACGGACACCGCGGAGGCGCTGGACAATCTGCGCGAGCTGGCCCGGGGGATCTATCCGCCTCTCCTGGCCGATCAGGGCCTGGCCGAAGCCCTCCGCTCACAAGCCCGGAAGAGTGCGATTCCGGTGGCCATCGAAGCAGAAGCGGTAGGGCGCTTCTCCCAGGAGACCGAGGCCGCCGTGTACTTCTGTGTTCTGGAGGCGCTGCAGAACGTGGCAAGTACTCGCAGGCCTCTTCGGTGGCGGTGCGGCTAGAAGCAGGCAACGGCTTGCTCTCATTCACGGTATCCGATGACGGCCGAGGTTTCGACAGGACAAACTCCAAGCCCGGATCTGGGTTGACGAACATGGCCGACCGGGTGGCGGCGCTTGGTGGCTCTTTGACGATCGATGCGACGGTCGGGCAGGGGACGATCGTGTCCGGACAGGTCCCCATCAGCTGAGGAAGGGCTGGGGCTTGCCTGTCTCGCAGTAGGCCTTCAGCCGACCCACGACCTGACCCCACACGAAGTTCACGTGCGCGTACTCCATCTCGGGGTAGTCCGCGCCCCAACCCTCATGGCGGAACAACACGGTGATTCCCGAGCCCTGCACCGCTGGGCTCAGCTCCCAGGTGACCGTGGTCCCCGCCCAGTGCGGAAAGTCGCCCTGGCAGCTCCAGGCAACACGCTTGCCCGGCTCCAGCCCGTCGATCCGCATCTTGAGGTCGACCGGCGCGCCGGCGAAAATGAACACTGCCACCGAGCCCACCGTTGGCTCCGCCTCGCTCTGACGAGTCCAGAAGGACGCCAAACCCTTCGACGTTGTAATCGCGTCGTAGATGACTTCCTCGCTCGCCTCGACCTCCACCGCATGCAGCATTGGTCCTGCCATGGCCACTCTCTCCCCTCCGGACGGCCGACCCGCCCTCACCGTCAGAGTACGCATCTGTCTCGCTACTATTTAAGTGAGGGCTTTAGCACCTGTCAAGCTCTGTTTCAGGATGTGCTTAAATAGCGGTCGTGCAGGCGACCCTTCGAGCCGTCGCGACGCCGCGACGTCGCGAGATCCTCCGCCTCGTCTGGGACCGGGAGCTCTCGGCCGGGGAGATCGCGTCACATTTCGACGACGTGAGCTGGGCGGCGGTCTCACAGCACCTTCGGGTCCTCCGAGAGGCCGGCCTGGTCCGCGAGCGGCGCGACGGGAATCGCCGCCTCTATCGTGCAGACCGGCGCGCGCTCGGACCTCTGCGCGCGCTACTGAAGACCCTCTGGCTCCAGGATCTCGATCGCCTGCGAGCACTGGCGGAGCAAGAACGGCATGGGAAGCGTAGGCCGTGAGCGTCGAACCCGATCAGGCCGGCGAACTCGTGGTGGAGGCCCGCGTGGAGGCGCCGCCGGAAGTGGTCTTCTCCTTCTTCACCGAACCCGAGAAATACCGCCGGTGGAAGGGACAGGAGGCCGAACTCGACCCTCGGCCCGGCGGCAGATACCGGGTGAGGATGGACGAGGCCAATGTAGTCCGAGGTGAGTACGTCGAGGTCGACCCTCCCCACCGCGTGGTGTTCACGTGGGGATTCGAAGGGAACGAGGGCCTGCCACCAGGGACCAGCCGGGTGGAGATCACATTGGTTCCGGACGGCGAAGCCACGATCGTTCGCCTGCGGCATACCGGGCTTCCGGACGAAGAGCTGCGATCGCAGCACGAGGCGGGGTGGCAGCTCTATCTCGGACGCCTCGCCGCGGCCGCCGCCGGGGCCAGCTAGAGCGAGGCGCAGGTCTTCCCTCACGGCCCCTCTGGTCAAGAGCGAGCCTGCTTCTCGGTGGCCAGGACGGCTGCGACCAGCCAGCCCACCCCGACCAGGCCGACCAGGGTGAGCCCGCGATACACGAGCACCGCAGCCCCGGCCTCCGCGCCCTTCGCCCCGAAGGCCACGAACATGGCGACCAGCCCACCCTCCACGACGCCCAATCCGCCGGGGGTGATCCCCAAGCTGGTTACTACTTTGCCGCCGGCGAAGGCGAGCAACACGACGCCCCAGGGGACGGGAGCACCGACAGCCTTGAACGAGAAACCCAGACACGCCACGTCCAGGAGCCAGTTCACCGCCGACAGGAGGGCGGCGGCGATCCACGTGGCGATGGACGGGACGGTCCCTCGAAGCGAGCGGGCTGCATCCCTGATCCGATCCGTTACTCGATCGATCAACGTTCCCAGCCGTCGCCCCACCAGCCGGTCCACCCATTCGATTGCACTGACCAGGAGACGCGGGTGGCGGAACAGGACGGCCGCGGTGATCGACCCCGCGGAAACAATGGAGAGGACCGGTACCACCACCGGCATCGCGGCGCCACCCGCGGCGACGGCTCCTGCAAGCGCCACGACCGCAAGGGCGGCGAACGCGATGGCTCCGGATGCGAGCTCGCTCCACACGGCCTGAGCTTTGCTCGCCCCGAACTCGCGGTACCGGGAAAAGTAGTAGCCCTCGGCGAACGCAACCCCGGCGGGAACCGACATGGAGATGGCGTTGCTGGCCAGGGTCACCAGGATCATCTGCCACAGGGGCGCCCCGGTGCCGGTGACGGCAAGGACCCGGCGTTGGGCCTCGGCCAGGGGAACGATGGAAGCCAGCTCGGCCACAAGCGCGAGTCCAACCCAGCCCCACCGAAGGTGCGTCAGCTCGCGAGTGAAGCCGACGAAAACGTGCCGCTCGCGGAAGAAGGCATAGGCCACCGCTCCCAGAGCAGCGACCGTCAGGCAGATCCTGAGCACGAGCCGTCGCGCGGGCCTTCCCTCGCGCTTCTGGGTCTCGAGGTCCGTCTGGCGCGCCATTGCATGGGTAGGTGTACACCCCGGGAAGCACACACCTGGCCCTCCTGATCCATGGCCTGAAGGCCGGAGGCTGAAGAAGGCCTCGTAGAAGCACTCTCAGATCGGCCCACGGTTCCGACATCCCCAAGGCTACCTACCGAAAAATAGGGAGCCCGGGGTCCCGAACCGTTCGAACGTCCCGCTTGGTCATGGCCCGTGCCCTCGATTCAAGAAGGCACATGGACCAGACTGACCTGCCCGAGGACTCCGCACCACCGCATCAGGGTCCCCAGACGGATGAGGGCGTGGCCCCGTGGGCTGCGTTCATCGATCACCTTCGGTATGGCCACGGGATCCGGAACGTGCCCAAGGACGAAGCCGAGGCCTGGCGGCTTCACCAGCGGCTCCACGGCCGCTGAGCGACCTATCGCCCGTCCAAGTTCGCCGTGAATACGGCTAGGGTGACGATCGGCTAGCGACCGGTCCTCTTTGCGGTCGACCTTTTCGTCGACTTCTTCGCGCCGGCCCTCTTGGTTGCCTTCTTCGCGCCGCTCTTGCGTGCGGAGGGCCTGGTCGCCGCGGTCCTTTTCGCTGCGGTCCGCGCTTTCGTCCTTCTCGTCGTCGCCTTCTTGGCCGCAGTCGCCGCCTTGGTCCGCCGTGGTTGTGCCGCGGCCTCCAGCTGCCGGGCGAAGCCACGCTGTTGCCTCAGCAGAGCGTCGATCTGACGGCTGATCCGGTCCTCCAGCGCCTGCCGGGCGTCGTCCAGAGCCTGGATCCGCTTCTCGAATTCCTGCCACATGTTCCCTGCCTGTTCCTGAAGCTGCCGGGTCAGGCTCTGAAGATGATCCCCCTGGCCCGTCAGCCAGTCCTGGAACTGCCTCCTGAGCCGTTCCTCGAGCGACTGCGCCTGAGTCGGCTCGATCTCCTGGTCGCCCATGGCGTCGACCCCCTTCCCCTGTGGTCGTGGGCACCTTGTCGTGCGTCGCCCCAAACGGTAGGACGAACCTCGAAGATACTCCCTTCGCCGTCCACGCGTTTCCGCACCTCAGAGAGAGAAGGGAGCCCACCTGAGTGGACTCCCTCCTTCGATCGGCGCGCTCGGACCGGGCGCGTCAGGCTCGATCCGAGCCTAGGATCTCCTGGTTAGACGGTCGCGCGCTCGGGCTGGAAGAACGCCAGGTCGCCGACGTAGTTCGACCGCAACGCGATCCGGTCGCTCAGGTTTTCCTTCACCCATGTCTCCGCGACCGGCGCGGCGGCCTTGGCCTGGTCATGGGTCTCCCACAGGCTGATCGACAGGCACGTCTTGTCGCCCACGTCGGCTACCCCGTAGCGGATGAAGCCAGGCTGCTCCTCGAACTTGCGGAGCATCCCTGTCTTGGCGGTGTCGGCGACCTCCTGGAAGGTGCCCTTGGTGATTTCGTAGGTTGCAACGCGTAGATGCTGCTGCATTGTTAGCGCTCCTTCTTTGCTCCGTGTTGCTCGGATGGTGTCCTGACTGCCTGGACAACAACGTGAGCCAGATCGAGAGCTGTCGCTCGGGATATCAAGCCTTCGCTGAGAACCAGCGGTGAGAGGCGACCCCGTGAGTTCTGGACTCTCCCGTCTAAGAACGGGCTCGCGACTTCTTCTCACAGTATGCGCAGGTTTGCTCGACTCTGTCAGAACGCTCGATGAGACTGGGACGAATTGCGAGGCTCCTTCGATCCGTCGAGGACGTCGTCCAACATCGCTTCGGCGTTCTCCTCGGTGGAGTCGAAGGCGAATATCAGCTCGGAGATCAGGATCTGACGCGCCTTGGCCAGCATGCGCTTCTCCGCTGCCGACAGGCCCTTGCCCTTCTCTCTCGAGGAAAGGTCCCGGACCAACTCCGCCCCCTGGTAAACATCCCCCGAGACGAGCTTGGCCAGGTTCATCTTGTACCTCTGGCTCCAGAGGAGCGGCATCGCGCCCTCGTCCTCGCGAAGCACGTCGAACACCTTGCGGACCTGTGCCTTGGACGACACCGCACGCATCCCGACCTGCGCGGTGCTATCGAGCGGAACCATCAGGGTCAGGCTCCCGTGAGAAAATTGGAGTTTGGCGTAGGTCCGCTGCTCCCCGAACATCTCCCGATCTACCACATCCTCGATGACCGCTGCCCCATGGTGCGGGTACACGACCTTGTCACCTTTGCGAAACACAAAACCCCCTCGTGGATCGCCGATCCGTGGGAGTGAAGGGCGGTGGCGGAACGCCATCGGTCACTCGCTTTGCGCATCTCAGGCGATTGCCTGGTCTTATGAGTTTAACAGTGCGCAGCCGTCATCGACGGAACTCGAGCCCTGATCAGAACCCTGGAGACCCCAATCTCGGTGGCGGGTTTCCGACGGTGCGATGGGTCCTGGCACCCACCCGTTGCGACCGCACGACGACTGGATCTGAAGAGCCTCGGGAGGGCGACCGATAAGTCTGTAGGGGGAGATGGATGGAACTGCACGTCAGCGAAGCGGAGTCTCTCGCGCCCCCTGCCCGGGGCCGAGGAGCTCAGGAGGACGACGAGCTGCGCTCCGTGGCGCAACTCAAGATGCTGCACAGCCTCGCCCGGAGGCTGAACCAGCTGAACGACGTGCAACAGATCGGGGAGGCTATCACCAGCGAGCTCAGAACCCTGATCGACTACCACAACTGCCGGGTGCACCTCCTAGAGGATGACGGGGAGACTCTGCTTCCGATCGCCTTTCGGGGAGAACTGTCCGAGTATCAGGGAGAGACGTTCGACGCACTGGTCCTCCGCGTCGGCGAGGGCGTCACCGGTCGAGTGGCCCAGGTCGGACATTCCTACTATTCGCCTAACACCGCCGACGACCCGTACGCCGTGACGATCCCCGGAACCCCGGACGTGGATGAGTCCCTGCTCGTCGTCCCCCTTCGGTACGCAGACCGGCTCATCGGCACGATCGCTCTCTCCAAGCTCGGGATCGACCAGTTCGATCAGGACGACATGCGAGTTCTCGAAGTGATGGCCTCGCACGCGGCCGTGGCTATCGAGAACGCCCGCCTGCTCGAAGGAGAGCGGCTCGCCGCGCTCACCTCGCGGGAGCTCCTGCAACTGTCCCAGACCCTCACCAAAGTCCACGATACGGACACAGTGCTTGCGGCCGCCGTGAAGTCGATCCCGTCGATGATCGACTGCTCGGGTATCGTGGTCTATCTCCGGGACAATGTGACTGGGTCCTTCCAGTTCGTCCACAGAGGCGAGGATGGGCCGGAGCCTTCCGCGATTCCGCTGGACGTCCCCGCACCGATCGCTGATCAATTCTTCCTCTTCGTGGACAGGCCCTTCGTCCTTCCGCGGGAGGTTGTCGCCACTGTCCCTGAGCCATACCGGGCAGAAACCGTCCTGGAAGTGCTGGTGGCCCCGATCCGGTGGGATCCTGACGGGTTGGGCGCCATCGTGATCGGGGCGGCCACGACCGATGCTCGGTTCCAGCAACGGGACCTCGACTTCGCTCGGGGGATCGCGGACATCACCTCCCTCGCCCTGGGTAACGCCGGCCGATTCCGCGAACTCCAGGAGGCGGCGGAGCGACTGCAAGCACTCGACGAGATGAAGAACATGTTCCTGGATGCGGTCTCCCACGAGCTCCGGACACCTCTCTCGGCCGTTCTCGGGATTGCCCTCACGCTTCGGCGAGAAGATGTCCACCTTGCTCCCGACGACGCCAAAGACCTGATCGAGCGGCTTGCCACCAATGCTCGGAAGCTGGAGCGCCTCTTGTCCGACTTGCTCGACCTGGACCGGCTCGCCCGAGGCATCGTCGAGCCGAACCGGCGTCCCACCGATGTAGCCCAGCTGGTGGGGCGGATCGCAAGGGACGCAGAGGGCCTCCAAGACCGACCGGTCACGCTCGAGCTCGAGCCCGTCACGGTAGCTATCGACCCGGCAAAGGTAGAGAGGATCGTCGAGAACCTCTTGGCCAATACCGCTCGCCACACTTCCCCGGGTACGGAAATCTGGGTGAGGGTCGCTCCCCATGATGGCGGGGTGCTGATCGTGGTCGAAGACAACGGGGAAGGAGTGCCCCAGCCGCTGCGCGAAGCGGTGTTCGAACCGTTCCATCAAGGTCCCCAACGAAGTCCCCACTCGCCTGGCGTGGGGATCGGGCTGTCGCTGGTCGCTCGGTTCGCCGAGCTCCACGGCGGACGCGCCTGGGTCGAGGAACGGCCGGGTGGGGGAGCCTCATTCCGGGTGTTCCTCCCTAGCTCAGGGCCGGTTCCCGGCTGATTCCTCTCAGCTCTGTGGCGACCCTGCCTGCGCCGCGTCGACCTTGAGCGAACTGATGTCCAGCTCGTTGGGCTTCCCCAGCCTTTGACACGTCGGGGCGCGGAGCTACACTTCGGCGCCGTCAGGGTGAAGATCCAGACGCGCCTGCCCGCCTTGGAGGGAGGGAGGCACCATGATCGGTCTTTCGGCACATGCCCCGCTGTTGGTGTTCCTCCTTGGCATCAGCTCGGTGACCGCCTGGGTGGTCCCTGCGATCCTGTTCGTATTGGTCGTCATTGCGAGCTGGATGGGGGTTCGGTGGGCCTTCTCCCACGAGATGAGCGCCCTTCGCTCCGCACCACTCTTCAATGGGTTGTCGACTCGCCAACTCCGATCGATCCTCAGCTCCGCCGTCCCCACCGAGTTCTCCCCTGGGGGCGACGATCGTGAAGGAAGGAGAGGCAAGCGACGCCTTCTTCATCATCAAGGAGGGTACGGCCAAGGTTGTCGCGGGAGGAACCGAGAGAGCGACACTGGGCCCGAGGAGCTACTTCGGCGAGATCTCAGTCATCGATGGTGGCCCCCGGACGGCAACCGTCGTCGCCCAGACCAAGGTTTCCGCGTTGCAACTCACCTCGCGCGGATTGACGCGCACGCTCGAGCGCTATCCCTCGATCACTCGTCTGATCTTTCTCAAGCTGAGGGCGTTGCTGCAGGCCGAGGGCGATTCCGTTCCCTCCGATGAGACCGCGGTAGATCAATCCGTGCTCGTGGACCTCTGTCAACGCCTGCGCAAATATCGCGATCTCGATTGGTCGCCGCCAATAGCTTCCCCTCGCCGGTCTTTTCTGCGTAGATAGCCCGGGCGAAGCGTTCGCCGTCCGCTCCACTCCTACCCGTCCGGGGTACTGATCCGCATTTGAGCTCATTCTTCGGTTTCTCCCAGGAAGTCCGGCTAGCTTGCCGCGTGATGAACGGGACCATGGGACGAAGGAGGAACACCATGATCACACCCGCATCGGTTGGCGACTGGGCTATGGTCGGGGGTCTGCTGGGGGTGCTGAGTAGCTTCGCCGTACTCGCATACCGCTCGATCCTCGAAGAGGCGGAGATGGGGGTCGAGACCCCAGCGCCCTCTCTTCCTGTTCGTGCCTCAGGAGTCCACGCCCGGGGCCAGCTCGCGCTTGTCGAGGCGGCCCGCTGAGTCCGCCCGGTCGAGCCGGGCATCCAGGCGAGCCGCTTCCCGATCGTCTTTCCGCATCCAGTCGAACAGCACGAAGGCCATCGCCGGGAGCATGAGAACCATCGATGCGATCCACATCAACGCACCGGCCAGATGCTGGTCCGCCAGAGCGGAGGTCCCGAGCGCGGAGGCAGTGAAGACGTAGTGGGGGTAGAGCACCTGGTCTGAGCTGTAGATGGCCAGGCCGAGGAACGCCATCTGCGGCATGGCCAGGAACAGATACAGCAGCCGAGCCGGATGGGCGATGCGGGACGGACCCGCCTCCAGCCCGACGACGGGCCGCCAAAACAGCACCGCTGCAATGACGTAGAGGGCGTGCTCTAGCCCGTGGACCGCTTGGTTGCCGAGCGCTTCCTCGTAAAGGTTGGTGAAGTGCGAGGCCCACAGAGCGACGGTGAACACCGACCAACTGACCACCGGATGGGAGAGCACCGCAGCTGGGCGGCTGTGGACGAGGGGTACCAGAACCCGCCCTCGGAACGAACTGGTTGACGCTCGCAGGGCCAGCACGATCGGAGTGCCCAACACAACTAGCGGGGCTGCGACCATCGTCAGGAGCAAGTGCTGGACCATGTGGATGGAGAACAGGCGGCCGCTGTACGCCTCGATGGGTGATTGCAGGGCCAGGTAGACGACGCCGAGGCCCGACAGAAAGCATGCCACTCGCCACCGCGGGAACGACGGCCGGGCTTGCCCAACTCGTGCCAAGCCGTGCAAGTAGAGGGCCCCCGCCGCGAACAGCCCCAGCACGACGATCGGGTCGAAGCTCCAGGAACGCAGGATGGTGAGCGGGGCCCTCGGGTCGGCGAGGGAAGATTGTCTCAGGGCAAGCAGTGAAAGCGCCACCACCGGTCGGCTCTAACCCACCGGAACGTGCCCGGTCACGGCGTCGGCCGGACGGCCCGGCTCGGCTGCGCGATCACGTACCCGCCGAGTGGCCGCCACCGGCAGGCGAAGGGCGAAGGTGCTTCCCTTCCCAGGCGACGACCGCACATCGACCGAGCCACCGTGGGCTTCCGCAACCGCCTTCACCACCGATAGCCCCAGCCCAACGCCGCCACCGTCCCTGCTCCGAGCCGGATCTGCCCGCGCGAATCGATCGAAGATCCCCTCCAAGGCTTCGGGCGAGATCCCCGTGCCGGTATCCGCCACCGCCAGGACCGCAGTTTCCGCCCGCCGCTCCAGGCTGAGCTCGATCGAATCCTCGGGTGTCGTGTGCTTCACGGCGTTCTCGATCAGCGCGTCCAGGGCGAGCTGAAGCCGGTCGGGATCCCCGTCGACCGTAGCTTCATCCACCGCCCCGACCGACCAGCGCCTGTCCTCCGTGGACCACCGTCTGAGGGTTTCCACAACCAGGGGAGCCAGCTCCAGAGTGGACGTGTGCAGGAACCCCGGATGGTCGACGGAAGCAAGGATCAGCAGGCGGTCCGCAAGCCGCTGGAGGCGGAGCATCTCGTCCATCGCGACCCCAGCATCCTTCACCACTCGTTCCTCCCTGGACATGCGCTTTATCAACTCTGTGTGGCCGAGAGCCACCGCGATCGGCGTCCGGAGTTCGTGCGATGCATCCTGGATGAACCGCCGCTCTCGCTGGAGCAGGGCCAGGTTCACCTCGGAGATCCGCTGTAGGTCCTGCATCATCGTCAGCCTGCGCCTGGCGTGCCAGACCATAGCCACGAACATGGCCGACATGAGGGGGACCTCGGTGATCTCGTCGAGCGGCTGCTTCTCGCGCAGGATGTCGATCCCGATGAACATGCCGGTCGCAATGATCACCGCGGCCAGGGTCCACATCGTCGAGCGCACCTTCCACACCCGGAACCCGTACAGGATGGTGACGCTCACCCAGATGAAGTGAAATGGCACGGTCTCCCATGTGGGGAAGGCCAGCATGGCCGCCAGGTTGAGGGCGGCAAAGAGCGCCCACGCGATGTCGATCCAGTACTCGCGGAGCGGCCACCTTGGGCGGTCAGGGAGAACCGACACGATATCCCGCCCCTCGCACGGTCTGGATGACGTCGGACCCGAGCTTGGCGCGCAGTCGTCTCACGTACACGTCCAGCACGTTGGTGCCGGGATCGAAGTTGTAGCCCCACACCGAATTCAGCAAGCGCTCCTTGGAGACTGTGGCGCCGGCGTTCCTCATGAGCTCCTGGAGGAGGAGGAACTCCCGCTCGGCCAGCGCAACCGGCCCGGATCCTGTGTCGGCTTCTCGGCGGACCACGTCGAGCGTCAAGCGACCCGCGACCAGTTTCGGAACCGAGGAGCGCGCGTGCGCCCGGAGGCGAGCCCTGACGCGAGCGATGAGCTCATCCAGGACGAATGGCTTGGTCAGATAGTCGTCTGCCCCCAGATCCAGGCACCCCACCTTGGAGACCCGATCATTGAGGGCGGACAGGATGATGACCGGTTGGTCCGGCCTCCGGACGACGACATCGCGCAGCACCGAGGTCCCATCGAGGCCCGGCATCAGTAGATCCAGGACGATGACGTCGTAGCGGCCGGACAGGGCCATCTCCAGTCCCTGGACGCCGCTCGGGGCGACATCCACCTCGAATCCTTCGGACTGCAGGCCACGCGAGACGAAGTCGAGGATCCGCGGCTCATCGTCGATCAGGAGAATCCGCCTCGGCGAGGCTGTCCGCGCGGAGCCCGGCACTGTCATCTGCGACGGCATGGCGCAGCTAGCTTAGTTCCGGGTCCGGAGTCGGTGCGCCCCCTCCGCCACTGCGGCCATTACAATTCTGTAATCGTGCCTCCAAATGGCCTGGTCGCCCGACCGGGCCACGCCGTCCGGATTGACAGTTCTGTCATGTAGCGGATTCGGCCATCTGAGGCTCTCTCCCTGTGGGTAGATTGCATCGCCGACTCGCGTTCGGCGTGCTAGCCGAGATCGTCCTTGGGGGTGAGACTCATGGCAGGCAGGGAAGCCGCAGTTCGGGCCATCGGAAGGGCCGTGGCGAGGTCGGACCCGCTCGGAAGGTCGCGCGGAAAGAACGCGGTATGGCGATTGCTTGCGGTCGCCGCGGTGTTCGCCCTCGTTTCCACGGGTTGCTCCAAGAGTTCGTCGTCGTCCGGGACTCTCACCACGGTGTTCGTCCAGAAGTTCCGGTATCACGGCATGCCGAGCACCCTGAAATCGGGCCTTCACCAGTTCCTGTTCCAGAACAAGGAGTCGCTGCCGATCACCCACGAGATGATCCCGGTGGCTTTGCCCTCGGGAAAGAAAGCCCAGGACATCATCAACGACGCCAAATCCAAGGGCCCGGACTCCGAGGATGAATGGCTTCACATCGGGGGCGATTTCGGCCCGGCGGACACCGGGGCGGGCGTCGTGGAGACGCTGGACCTACGCACCGGGCGAGGCGAGACCTTGGTCTTGAGGATTCTGAGCGCAACTCGCGGAGCAAGGCGGGCGATCGTGCTTGCCTGCGTGATGCCCGTGTTGCTGTTGGGTACCAGTTGCGCCCAAGCGGGGGCGACAGTCCAGGGCCAGAAGATCCATGGGCTTTACGTGGTCATCGCCATCATGGCGGCCCCGGTCTTCATTGGTGTCGAGGGCCTACTGCTTTGGTCAGTGTTCCGCTTCCGCAAGCGGCAACGAGATGAAGGCATCGGCCCGCAGACCTTCGGGAGCACCCGGGCTCTCGTGATCTTCTTTGTCGTGCCGGCGGTCATCGTGGCCACGCTGTTCGCGTTGGGCGAGCAAACGCTGGCTAGCGTCCAGAAGCAGGACCCCGCTCCGGTCGTGACCATCCGGGCCGAAGGATTCCAGTGGGAATGGACCTTCTACTACCTGAACGAGGGGTTCTTCGTCTCGGGAAAGACCTTGCACGTCCCTGCCCTCATGGTGATCCCCGTGGATGAGCCCGTGAAGATCGAGTTGCACTCGAGAGACGTCATCCACTCGTTCTTCGTCCCAGCCTTCCTGTTCAAGCGCGACGTGATCCCGGGCCGGACCAACACGTTCACCTTCACAGCCAACAAGATCGGCACGTTCCCCGCCCAGTGCGCCGAGTTCTGTGGGCTGTGGCACTCGAAGATGACGTTCATCGTGAAGGTGGTGACGTCCACCGACTACTCCGCATGGACCGAGCAACAGATCAAGGCGGTCCAGCGGATCAGCTGTCCGTCGCATGGTCCGGCGCTCTCGATCACGGCCAAGGACATCTCCTGGAACACCAATTGCCTGGCAGCACCGGCGGGCAAGCCCACCTCCATCACAGTCATGAACAAGGACGCAGGGATCGACCACAACTTCGCCATCTACGACAGCTTCAGCCAGACCAAGAAGTTCTTCCAGACCGGCCGCTTCCAGGGCGTGGCCACCCGTGCTGAGCAGCTTCCCAAGCTGCCGCCGGGTCACTACTACTTCCAGTGCGACGTGCACGGCCCATCCATGTCGGGCGTCTACATCGTGGAGGGCAAGTAGCGATGGCGGTCACCGAAGCCAGGCCCGTTGCGACCGCACCCAGACCCAAGGGCTGGCTCTTCTCCTGGCTCACCACCACCGATCACAAGAGGATCGGCATCCTGTACCTGATCAATTCCATGGCCTTCTTCGTGATCGGCGGGGTCTTCGCATTGCTCATGCGCACCGAACTGGCCAGGCCGGGGACGCAGATCTTCCACCCGAACACATATAACCAGCTGTTCACCCTGCACGGGACACTGATGATCTTCCTGGTCATCTTTCCCTTGCTGGCAGGATTCGGGAACTACTTCGTACCGCTGCAGATCGGCGCGCTGGACATGGCCTTTCCCCGGATCAACGCGTTGTCCTTCTGGCTGCTCCCCGTGGGGGGATTGACGATCCTTTCGGGGTTCCTGGCCAAGGGGGGCGCGGCAGCGGCCGGCTGGACGAGCT
>WNFV01008610.1_pt1 | contig 20717 bp, 22 predicted proteins | sample 5400101 | NCBI WGS metagenome assembly WNFV01 (sample SAMN13153361, study PRJNA577476) | soil metagenome | isolation source: 115 cm soil or saprolite under grassland replicate 1 | place: USA:California | collected 2016-06-15 | reverse complement strand
GACCGCTCCGCGACCGCCGCAGACGGGTCACCTCGAACAGACCCTCACCGTCCCCATCGACTGGCACACCAGATTCTCTCCCAGAGCCACCGACGACCCGAGGACCCGAACTGGCGTGTTACCGACCCACGCTCCTAGCTTCGACACAGCTCCTCCCCACGATTCACTGCAGTCTCGGCACGCTATCGGCAGGAGGCCCCGCAGGGTAGTACCTCAACCGAATACGCTCGTACGACGTTCCGGCAGGCGGGGGACTCGTGTCCTTGCCCGAGGCAACCGAGGGTCAGGCCGGGCCGGAGCGGTAGATGTACGGCTGGGACTTGCGAACCGCCTCGGTGAGCATCAGCAGCAGGTCGGCGCGGGCCTCCACCGGGCGCGCGAACAGCTCGTCGTCACCCGGGATCGGGAAGCCCTTCACGCCCACCGCGAGCTGGCTCAGCAGCGCGTGCAGCACGCCGCGCGCGTTGAACACCGGGGGAGTGGGCCACTCCGGCAGCGTCTCGTGCATCAGCGGCTGCTGCGCGGCGAGCGCGGCGATCGGCTTCAGCCAGCGCTCCAGCTCGTCGCTGCTCAGCATGTTGCGGTGCAGCACCGTCATCACCGCGTGCGCGATCCGGTCGTGCTCCTCGTGCACCCAGCGGTACGGGGTGTCCTTCACGACCCGGTCCGCGAGCACGTCGACGAGCGCGCGCAGCACACCCGCGTCGCAGTGCCGCGACCGGGCCAGCGCGCCGATCGCGTCCGCGCCGTGCGCGATCGCATGAGCCCAGCCGCACTCGGGCACGTAACCGCGCAGATCGCGTTCGCGCAGCAGCCAGGTGGCGATCCGGTCGCCCCAGCGCATCACGACCTCGTCGTGCACCAGGAACTCGGCGTTGTCGCGGTGGATCACCTCGGCCAGCGTCAGCGCGGTGAACGATCGGCGGAACACCGTGTCGGTCCCGTCCTCGCCGAGACCGTACGCGAGACCAGCGCACAACCCGTCGCCGAATCCCGGCAGCAGGTCGTCGTACACCCCGCGCTCGAGCCAGGTGGCGAGGGTCGGGTAGGCGAGGGAGTCGCGGATGACGGAGTTCGTGCTGGCCAGCCCCCGGACCAGCTCCTCGGTGAGGTCAGGCAGTGCCCGGTCGTGCGGAACCGCGTAGTCCGCGGCCATCACGTCCTGCCAGTACGTCGCCTCCACGCACGGCATCCTTTCACTTGACCGTGCTCGGTCCAACACCCGGTGCGCGTCGGACTCTACGCTCTAGTGGTGCCTTCCTTGATAGACGTCGTCCGACACCACACGACGCTCGAGGACGCGGACCTGGAGCGGTTGCAACTGCTGGTGTCGGACTGGCAGCTGCTCGCTGACCTGTCGTTCGCGGACCTGGTGCTGTGGCTGCCGGACGTCGACGGGCTCGGGTTCTGGGCCGGGGCGCAGATGCGGCCGACCACCGGGCCGACCGCGTACCCGGACGACATCATCGGCAGCTTCATCCCGCGCGGCCGCCGCCCGCTGCTGGACCAGGCGTACGACGCCGGGCGGATCTGCCGCGAGGGTGATCCGGAGTGGCGCGACGACGTCCCGGTCCGGGTGGAGACCATCCCGGTACGACGGGACGACCGCGTGGTTGCGGTGATCGCCCGGAACACGAACCTGCTGGGCGTCCGCACCCCGAGCCGGCTCGAGCTGGCCTACCTGCAGAGCGCGACCGACCTGGCCCGGATGATCGCGGCCGGGCTGTTCCCGTACACCGGCGAGCGGATGCTGTCGACGTCGCCGCGGGTCGGTGACGGGTGCATCCGGATCGACCGGGCCGGCATGGTCACGTTCGCGAGCCCGAACGCGCTGTCGGCGTACCGGCGGCTCGGCCTGATGACCGACCTGGTCGGCAGCCGGCTCGGCGTGGTGACGGGCGAGCTGATCGCCGGCTCGCAGCTGGTCGACGAGCAGCTGTCCGCGGTGGTCAACGGCAGGGCCGCGGCCGAGGTGGAGGTGGACAACGGCGAGGTGACGCTGTTCCTGCGCGCGATCCCGTTGCGCGCGGACGGCGAGCACGTCGGCGCGCTGATCCTGCTCCGCGACGTCACCGAGCTGCGGCGCCGGGAACGCGAGCTGGTCACCAAGGAGGCGACCATCCGCGAGATCCACCACCGGGTGAAGAACAACCTGCAGACCGTGGCCGCGCTGCTGCGGATGCAGGCCCGGCGGATGGAGGTGCCCGAGGCGCGGTCGGCGCTGGCCGAGGCGGTCCGCCGGGTCGGGTCGATCGCGATCGTGCACGAGACGCTCTCGCAGTCGTTCGACGAGCACGTCGACTTCGACGAGGTCGCCGACCGGGTCCGGGCGATGGTGGTGGACGTGTCCGCGTCGACGGTCGCGGCCCAGGTGGAGACGCGTCGTACCGGGTCGTTCGGGGTGCTCACCTCGGAGGTGGCGACCCCGCTGGCGATGACCCTGACCGAGCTGATGCAGAATGCCGTCGAGCACGGCCTGGGCACCGAGCCCGGGGTCGTCGAGGTGCACGCCGAACGTGCCGTCGGCCGGCTGCGGGTGAGCATCTCCGACACCGGTCGCGGGCTGCCGCCGGACTTCGACGCCGAGACCTCGGGGAACCTCGGGCTGTCCATCGTGCGCACCCTGGTCATCGGTGAGCTCGACGGCATGCTGGAGTTCGGCCCGCGGCCCGACGGCCGCGGCACCACTGTCACCTTGGACCTTCCGGTCAAGGAATGACGCACGTGAAAAGGCCCCGCGGTGAAGCGGGGCCTCATCCGTGCCGGTGAGGTCAGGCGGTGCGGATCCGCGCCCGGGCGTTGCGGCGCTTCAGCGCGCGCCGCTCGTCCTCGCTCAGGCCACCCCAGACACCATGGTCCTGGCCGGCCTCGAGCGCCCAGGCGAGGCATTGCTCGCGCACGTCGCAGCGGCGGCACACCTGCTTCGCTTCCTCGATCTGCATGATCGCGGGGCCGGTGTTGCCGATGGGGAAGAACAGTTCCGGGTCCTCATCGAGGCAAGCGGCCCGGTGACGCCAATCCATGGCGGATCCCATCTCTCTCAAGTCGTCTGACGCGGTCGGCCGGGTGCCGGTCCGGTGCGCTGTCTGTCGTGCCGTAAATGTCGTTGTGAATGCTTTCACGAACACCTACATCGTCCCAACCTTAGTAGACCTGAACAAGGGTGATCTTTCTGTCAGGTCGGTCACAAGGTTCACATACGTCGCATTGTGTGCGCAATTGCCTTGATCGTCCGATTTCCGTACACCATCAGTATGCTGTCGCCTCTCGTTCACTGCAAGTAACCGCGCCGGGAGCCCTGGGGTTACGCGGATGAAAACCCCCTAGGCTGGCCTCTAGGCTGGCGCTGTGTCGAATGATTCCGCGCCACGCCGCCGTACGGAAGACCAGGGCCCGACGAGTTCCGGGCCGGCCAGGGCCGGATCCGGTGCGGTGCCGGTCGCGCTCCGTGTCGGGGGCGCCGTACTCGCCGTCGAGGGCCTGGTCGCCGTCGTGCTCGGCCTGCTCGAGGCGTTCGCGGTCACCGGGAGCCGGCTCACCATGGGCGTCACGACCGCGATCTTCCTGATCGTGTACGGCGCCGCGCTCGGCCTGGTGGGGTACGGGCTGAGCCGGGCCGCGGGCTGGAGCCGCGCCCCCGCCGTACTCACCCAGCTGCTCCAGCTCGGCGTGGCCTGGAGCTTCCGCGGCGGCTCCACCACCTGGGTCGCCGTGATCCTCGGCCTCGCCGGCCTCTACGTCCTGGTCAGCGTCTTCCTCAGGTCGTCCCTGGCCGCCCTCACCGCCGGCCGCTGACCGTCAGTCCCTGAGCAGGCCGGTGCGGAGCTCGGTGAGGGTGCGGGCCAGCAGCCGGGAGACGTGCATCTGGGATATGCCGATCTCCTCGGCGATCTGGGACTGCGTCATGCCCCGGAAGAACCGCAGCGTCAGGATCCGCTTCTCCCGGGTCTCCAGGCGCGCCAGCAGCGGTTTCAGCGACTCCCGGTACTCCACGTTCTCCAGCGCCTCGTCGTCGGCTCCGAGGGCGTCCAGGACCGTGCTGGAGTCGGTGTCGTTCTGGTCCGGCGCGTCCAGCGACAGGGTGTTGTAGGCGTTCGCCGACTCCAGGCCCTCGATCACCAGGTCCGCCGACAGCCCGAGGCGCTCGGACAGCTCGCCCACGGTCGGGGCCCGGCCCAGCTGCTGGGTCAGCTCCGCGGTCGCCGCGGTCAGCGACAGCCGCAGCTCCTGCAGCCGCCGCGGCACCCGGATCGCCCAGCCCTTGTCGCGGAAGTAGCGCTTGATCTCGCCGAGGATCGTCGGCGTCGCGTACGTCGAGAACTCCACGCCGCGGTCGGAGTCGAACCGGTCCACGGCCTTGATCAGCCCGATCGTCGCCACCTGCACCAGGTCGTCGTACGGCTCACCGCGGTTGCGGAAGCGGCGGGCCAGGTGCTCGACGAGCGGCATGTGCAGCTGCACCAGTCCGTCCCGCGCCGCGGCGTGCGCCGGGTCGCCGGCCTGCGCGGCGGCGAGCGCGGCGAACAGGTCCGCGGTTCTGCTGCGCAGGTCCTGCGGCTCGTCGAGGTCGGCCAGTTCGCCCTGGCCGGCCGGCTCTGGGCCTGTCACGGGTTCGGTCACGCGTTCTCCGTCGACAGCGCCGAGGCGGTGAGAGTGATCGTCAGCCGGTCGCCGGCGTTCCGCGCCACCGCGGACTCGACCAGCGCCGCCAGCACGGTCCAGCCGAAGCCGGTGGTGTCCGGGTGCCAGCCCTCCGGTACGCCGGCCGCCACCTCGACCACGATGGTCGGCCTGTCGATGGTGAAGACGCAGTCCACGGTCCCGGCGGTCGCGTGCGGGAGCAGCAGGGCGCAGGCCTCGTCGACGGCGATCCGCAGATCGTCGATCGCGTCCAGGGTGAAGTCGTTGCGCGCGGCGAGGTTGCCGACGACGGCGCGCGGGACCGCGACGTAGGCGCCGTCCGCGGGGATGGTGAGCCGGACCTCGGCCGGTTGTGCGTTCGTGCTCACTCGTCAGTCCCTCCTGCCGCGACGTCCTGGCGGATGTCGCTGCCAGTGTGCGCTTCTTGCGCATGCAGACAATACGAAAGGCTGCGCCCGGTGCCGTGACCGGGCGCAGCCTTCGCTGGTGTGTCAGATCAGGCGGCCTTCTTCGTCTCCGCGAAGATCTCTGCGATCTCGTCGATCTTGGCGAGCAGCTGGTCCGCGGTCTCGACGTCGCTCTTGCCCTTGGTGCCGGCGGCGCCCGCGAGCTTGGTCGCGTCGTTGATCAGCTGGTGCAGCTGCGGGAACGTCTCGAAGTGCGGCGGCTTGAAGTAGTCGGTCCACAGCACCCACAGGTGGTGCTTGACCAGCTCGGAGCGCTGCTCCTTGATGATCAGGGCGCGGGTGCGGAAGTCCGGGTCGTCGTTGCCGGCGAGCTTCTCCGCGATCGCCTTGACCGACTGCGCCTCGATCCGGGCCTGGGCCGGGTCGTAGACGCCGCAGGGCAGGTCGCAGTGCGCGGAGACATCGATGGTGCGAGCGAAGAATCGCGAGAGCATCCAAGGGTCCTTTCTTTGCGGTCCAGATCTGTGCTGGACACTACTCCGCAGGCGGTGACGGATCTCGGAGGGGCGTGCTGGTGAGACGGATCGGGATGGCGATCGTGCGCGGCCGCTCGATGCTGCCCACCCTGCGCGAGGGCGACCGCCTCCTGGTCCTGTACGGCGCTCAGGCGCGGCCGGGATCGCTCGTACTGGTGCGGTTCCCGGCCCGGCCGGTGGCCGTCAAGCGCCTGCTGCGCCGTGAACCGTCCGGCGGCTGGTGGGTCGAGCGCGACAACCCGTCCGAGGGGGTCGACAGCTGGTCCCTGGGTGCTGTCGCGGATCACGACCTGCTGGCCGTCGTACTGGTACGCCTGTGGCCCCGGCCCCGGCGGCTGTGAGGGTCAGGCGGTCGGGGGGACGTGGGTGGGGTCGAGGACGCGCTTGAGGAAGGTGCGGGTGCGGTCCTGGGTGGGGTTGCCGATCATGTCGTGCGGGCTGCCCTGCTCGACGATGACGCCGCCGTCCATGAACACCACCCGGTCGGCGACCTCGCGGGCGAACGCCATCTCGTGCGTCACCACCAGCATCGTCATACCGTCCTCGGCGAGCTTGCGCATCACCGTCAGCACCTCGCCGACCAGCTCCGGGTCGAGCGCCGAGGTGGGTTCGTCGAACAGCATCAACGCCGGGTCCATCGACAGGGACCGGGCGATCGCCACCCGCTGCTGCTGACCGCCGGACAGCTGTGCGGGGTACGCCGTCACCTTCTCGGTCAGCCCGACCCGCTGCAGGTTGGCCTTCGCGATCCTGCCGGCCTCGGCCTGGGAACGCTTCAGGACGGTGGTCTGGGCGATCGTGCAGTTCGCCAGCACCGACAGGTGCGGGAACAGGTTGAACTGCTGGAAGACCATCCCGATGTGCCGGCGGGCGTCGTCAAGGTGGCAGTCCGGGTCGGTGAGGTCGTCGCCGCGGACCAGGACCTGGCCCTGGTTCGGCTGCTCGAGCAGGTTGACACAACGCAGCAGCGTGGACTTGCCGGACCCGGACGGCCCGATCACGCAGACCACCTCACGCTGGTGCACGGTGAAGTCGATGCCGCGCAGCACGTGGTTGTCGCCGAACGACTTGTGCAGGTTCTTGATCTCGACGATGGGAGTGGTCATCAGAGGGCCTTCGCGGCTCTGGCCTCCAGGCGCCGGACCAGGATGCCGAGCGGGAGGGTGATCAGCAGGTAGCAGAAGCCGGCGGTGATCAGCGGGGTCAGGTTCGACTCGCTGTTCGCGAGCTCGCGGCCGAAGCCGGTGAGTTCGTTGGCCGACGTGGAGACACCGATGATGAACACCAGCGAGGAGTCCTTGACGAGCAGGATCAGGTCGTTCGCCAGCGGCGGCAGCACGATCCGGAACGCCTGCGGCAGCACGATCTTGCGGGTCGCCAGCCCGGGCGGCATGCCGAGCGAGCGAGCCGCCTCGACCTGGCCCTTCGGCACCGCCTGGATGCCGGCCCGGATCACCTCGGCCATGTATGCGGCGGCCACGATGCCGAGCGCGGTCCACACCACGCCGTACGGGTCGAACGGGATGGTGAGGCCCTCGAATGCCAGCGGCAGCAGGCTGAACGCGATGAACACCACGATCGCCGGCAGGCCACGGAAGAACTCGATGTACGCCGTGGCCAGCCAGCGGTACGGCCCGATCTGGCTGAGCCGCATCAGCGCGAGCACGGTGCCGGCGACCAGGCCGATGACGAACGCGCCGGCGGTGTACTCGACCGTCTTCAGCACGGCGGTGAACAGCCCGCCGGTGAGTGCGGTCTTGATCAGCGACGGCCGGAAGAAGACGTCGCCGACCTGCCGCCAGTCCGCGGTGAACAGGGCGACGGCGACGACGATCGCAAGGATCGCGTACTGGATCAGGCGGGAGCGCCGAGCCCGCTGCCGCGGACTCAGCCCTCGCCGTTCGCTCGTGGTGCTCACTTCTTCGGCGCGACGCCGAACCACTTCTTGTAGATCTCGTCGTACTTGCCGTCGGACTTCGCCTTGGCCAGCAGCTCGTTGAACTTCGTCACGAGCTTGGTCGCGGACGGATCGTCCTTCCTGGCGGCGAAGCCGTACTGCTCACCGGTGTTGAACTCCGTGACCACGGTGACGTCCGGGTTGGCCTTCATGAAGTCGTACAGCACGCCGTTGTCGTTGATCGCGGCATCGACCCGGCCGGACTTCACGTTGTTCAGCTGCAGCGCGAGATCGTTGAACGGGATCACCTGGTAGCCGTTCTCGGCCTGGTGGTCGTCGGCGTACTTCTTACCGGTGGTGTCGGCCTGTGCGCCGAGCTTCTTCCCCTTCAGGTCGGCGAGGCTCTTGATCGCCGAGTCCTTCTTGACCATCAGCACCTGGGTGGCGTCCATGTACGGGTCGGTGATCGTCAGGGCGCCCTTGCGCTTGTCGGTGATCGTCATCGCGCCCATGCCGACGTCACACTTCTTCGCCGAGAACGCCGCACCGGACGTGATCTGTGCCCACTCGATGTTGACGACCTCCTGCTTGAGGCCGAGGTCGTCCGACAGCAGCTTCAGCAGGTCGACGTCGAACCCGACGACCTCGTTGCCTTCCTTGTACTGGAACGGCTTGTACGGCAGGTGGGTGCAGATCGTGAGCTGGCCGTCCTTGACCAGCGAGATGCCCTCCAGCTTCGTGGCATCACCGCCGGACGGCTCGTCGTTCCCGCACGCCGTCAGGGACAACGTCAGGAGCGCGGCCATCGCGGCGGTGGCCAGTCGGGTGTGCTTGGTGCGGACGGCGGACAGGATTCTCATCCCTCACTCCTCGACAGACGTTGCGTGCACGGGCTGTCGTCGCATCGTGGCACACATTCTCGGTTACGGGTGCTCGTGCTCGGAGCGCAGGCGGCTGAGGAACGCCTTCGTCCGGTTGTGCTGCGGGTTGCCGATCACGTCCTTCGGCGGGCCCGCCTCGACCACCACGCCGCCGTCCATGAACACCACGGTGTCCGCGACCTCGCGGGCGAACGACATCTCGTGCGTCACCACGATCATCGTCATGCCTTCGTCGGCGAGCTCCCGCATCACCGCGAGCACCTCGCCGACCAGCTCCGGGTCCAGCGCCGAGGTGGGCTCGTCGAACAGCATCAGCTTCGGCTGCATCGCCAGTGCCCGGGCGATCGCCACCCGCTGCTGCTGCCCGCCGGACAGCTGGGCGGGATAGGCGTTCTGCCGGTCCGCCAGGCCGACCCGGTCCAGCAGCTTGATCGCGCGTTCTCTGGCGACCTTCCTCGACTCGCCCCTGACCTGCAGCGGCGCCTCGACGATGTTGCCCAGCGCGGTCTTGTGCGGGAACAGGTTGAACCGCTGGAACACCATCCCGATCTCGCGGCGCTGCGCGGCGATCCGCTTGTCCGCCAGGCGGTACAGCTTGCCGTTCCGGTCCTCGTACCCCATCAGCTCGCCGTCCACCCAGATCCGGCCGCCGTCGATGCTCTCGAGCTGGTTGATGCAGCGCAGGAAGGTGGTCTTGCCCGACCCGGACGGGCCGAGCAGGCAGACCACCTGACCCTTGTTCACATCCATGTCGATGCCTCGGAGCACCGGGTTGTGGTGGAACGACTTGCTCACGTTCGCGGCGTGCACCAGCGGTGCGTCCTTCTCCGCCGCGTTCTCGGTCATGGCCTGTGTGTCAGTCATCAGACGCCTCCCGCGCCGCCGGGCGGCACGGCCGGCCGAAGTGCCGCTCGAGGAAGTACTGGCCGACCATCAGCACGCTGGTCGCGCCCAGGTAGTACAACGTCGCCGCGACCGCGATCGGGAAGGTCTTGTAGTACGTGCTTCCGATCGACTGCAGCTGGTAGAAGGTCTCGCTGATCACCGGTACGGCTAGCAGCAGCGAGGTGTCCTTCAGCATCGCGATGGTCTCGTTGCCGGTCGGCGGGACGATGACCCGCATCGCCTGCGGCAGGACGATGCGCCGCATGGTCTTGCCGCTGCCCATCCCCAGCGCCTGGGCGGCCTCGGCCTGGCCCTTGTCGACGCTGAGGATGCCGGCTCTGGCGATCTCGGCCATGTACGCCGCCTCGGACAGCCCGAGGCCGATCACACCGGCGATGATCCCGGTGAAGATCTGGTTCGCGTCCAGGTTGGCGAACCGCCAGTCACCGGACAGCCCGAGCCAGTCCATGATCTTCCAGTCGAACGGGACACCCAGCGAGATGCCCTGCTGGAACAGGATGCCCAGGGTGCCCATCGTGAACAGCAGGATGTACCGCGGCACGCTGCGGAAGAACCAGGTGAAGACCCAGGACACGCCCGAAAGGATCGGGTTGTCCGACAGCCTCATCACGGCCAGGATGATGCCGCCGACGACGCCGACCAGCATCGACAGTGCGGTGACGAGCAGGGTCCCCTTGATGAACCCGTTGATCACCGGCTGCTGGTTCATCGCCTGGAAGACGAAGTGCCAGTCGAAGGCCTTGTTCGTCACCAGCAGGTGCACGAGCATGCCGGTCAGCACCACGATGATCGCGATGGCGACCCATCGGCCGGGGTGACGGACGGGTACGGCGCGGATCTCGCCCGGCCGGTCGGCTGCCGAGCCGACCGGGCGAGACTCAGTCACGGTGGTCATGTCACGGGTTGACGGCGAAGTTGCTGATGGCGCCGGACTCGTTGCCCCACTTGGCAAGAGCCGCCTTGTAGCTGCCGTCGGCCGCGGTGGCCTTCAGCGCCTCGACGATCGCCGCGGCGAACTGGGTCTCCGCCTTGGGGATCACGTAGCCGTACGGCGCGGCGTCGTAGATCTGGCCGAGCGGCTCGATCTGGCCGTTCGACTGCTTGGCGGCGTACAGCACGATCGGCGAGTCGGCCAGCATCGCGTCGGCCTTGCCGGTGGCGACGTCGGCGTTCGCCTGGTCCTGCTTCTCCCGGATCACCAGGTTGATCTCCGGCTTGCCGGCGTCCTTACAGGCCTTCTGCTTGACCGGTAGGTCGTCCTCGAGCTGGGTCGTGCCCTTCTGCACGGCGACGGTCTTGCCGCAGGCGTTGTTCGGGTCGACGCCCTTCGGGTTCCCCTTCGGGGTCGCCCACTGCGTGCCGGCCTTGAAGTAGCTGACCATGTTCACCTGCTGCTTGCGCTTGGCGTTGATGGTGAACGAGGACACGCCGATGTCGTACTTGCCGCCCTGGACGCCGGTGATGATGGTGTCGAAGAGGGCCGGCTTGTACTCGACGGTGACGCCGAACTTCGCGGCGACGGCGTTGAAGATGTCGACGTCCATGCCGACGACCGTCTTGCCGCCCTGCAGGAACTCGTTCGGCGGATACGTCGAATCGGTGCCGACCACGATCTTGCCGGCGGCCTTGATCTTGGCCGGGAGAGCCGCGCTCAGGTCCGGTCCTGAGGACCCCGCCGTGGTGGGAGCGGTGCTCGTGGGTGCCTCGCTCGACGGCGTGCTGCCGCCCGAGAGCTCGTTCGACCCGCAGCCGGTTGCGGCCAGCAGCAGCGCACCGCACAGTGCGAGCGTCGTACGACGGATTGACATGTTCCGAACCTCCGTAACAGGGGGTGGATTCCCGGTTCAGTGACCGAATCCTGGCACAGCAGGCGACGCGGTGCCGGGTCTCTGCAGGGATGAAATGTGATCGTTGCCGCCCGTCTCCCCGAGGGTGGAGTGTGAGGGGTCCCATACCAGACCAGTGGTGCGTGTGGTTCAATCATGCCCACGGGTGACCCCCGAGCAGCAATGGCGGTGCTCGACCGCACCCGAGTCGATAACCGCCTGCTTGTACGACGTTCACTGCAGAACCGTGGTCCCGCGCGTCGCGGGACGTTGAGAGGGTCACCGATGGTTGCCGAAGCATTGCCGTCCGAGTCCAACGAGAACGATCCGTACGCCGGCGATCCGGTCTTCGACCTGCACGTCGGCGGCAAGATCCACGTGGTGTCGTCGGTGCCGCTGCGCGACACCGACGACCTGTCGAACGCCTACACCCCGGGCGTCGCGCGGGTGTGTACGGCGATCGCCGACCAGCCCGACCTGGTCCGGCGCTACACCTGGAAGGCCAACACCGTCGCGGTCGTCACCGACGGCACGGCCGTGCTCGGCCTGGGTGACATCGGGCCGGAGGCGTCGCTGCCGGTGATGGAGGGCAAGGCGCTGCTGTTCAAGGAGTTCGCCGGTGTGGACGCGATCCCGATCGCGCTGGACTGCACCGACGTGGACGAGATCGTCGAGACCGTCGTCCGGCTGGCGCCGACCTTCGGCGGGATCAACCTGGAGGACATCTCCGCGCCGCGCTGCTTCGAGATCGAGCGCCGGCTGAAGGAGCGGCTGGACATCCCGGTGTTCCACGACGACCAGCACGGTACGGCGGTCGTGGTGCTGGCGGCGCTGCGCAACGCGCTGCGGGTCACGGGCAAGCAGATCGAGGACGTGCGGGTGGTCATCTCCGGCGCGGGTGCGGCCGGGGTCGCGTGCGCCCGCATCCTGCTGTCCGCCGGGGTCGGCGACCTGGCCGTGGTGGACAGCAAGGGTGTGCTGTCACGGGACCGGGCCGACCTGAACCCGGTGAAGCTGTCGCTGGCCGAGGACACCAACGTGAACGGTCTGTCCGGCCGGCTGGTGGACGCGCTCGACGGCGCCGACATGTTCCTCGGCGTGTCCGGCGGGACGGTGCCGGAGGAAGCCATCGCGCGGATGGCCGACGGCGCGATGATCTTCGCGCTGGCGAACCCGAACCCCGAGGTGCACCCGGACATCGCACACCGGCACGCGGCCGTGGTCGCCACCGGGCGGTCGGACTTCCCGAACCAGATCAACAACGTGCTCGCGTTCCCCGGCATCTTCCGCGGCGCCCTCGACGTCAACGCGTCCCGGATCACGGAAGCCATGAAGCTCGCCGCCGCCGAGGCACTGGCCGACCTGATCGACCCGTCCGATCTGCGCCCCGACTACGTCATCCCGTCCCCCTTCGACCCCCGCGTCGGCCCCGCCGTCGCCACAGCCGTAGCCGCCGCCGCCCGCCGCGACGGAGTAGCCCGCGCCTAGCCCCCGCACCTGGGCGTTCATTCGTCGCTTCTCGTGGTGTTTGTGGATAACGCGGTCACGTGGCCGCCGGCGTGCACCTGACCGGTTATCCACAAACACCACGAGAAGCGACGAATGAACGCAGGGGGTTGGGCGGGTGATGTCGGACACTGACTGCGACGGGGTGGCGGGCCTAGGGTGAGGGGCATGCTTGCTGCTTACGCTGCCCGGTTCGCGCCCGAGGATCCGCTGTCCGCGCTGGAGGTGGGGGAGCGGCCGGAGCCGGAGGTGCCGGAGGGGTGGACGACCGTCGACGTCAAGGCGACGGCGCTCAACCACCATGACCTGTGGTCTCTCAAGGGTGTCGGGCTGAGCGAGGACAAGCTGCCGATGATCCTCGGCTGCGACGCCGCCGGGATCGATGCCGAGGGCAACGAGGTCGTCGTGCACGCGGTGATCTCGGACCCGGCATGGAGCGGTGACGAGACGCTGGACCCGAAGCGGTCGCTGCTCAGCGAGCGCTTCCAGGGCACGCTCGCCGAGCGGGTCGCCGTACCCAAGAGGAATGTGGTGCCGAAGCCGGCCGGGTTGTCGTTCGAGGAGGCCGCGTGCCTGCCGACGGCGTGGCTGACGGCGTACCGGATGCTGTTCACCCAGTCCGGCCTCAAGCCGGGTGACACGGTGCTGGTGCAGGGCGCGGGCGGCGGTGTCGCGACCGCGCTGATCACGCTGGCACGCGCGGGCGGCTTCCGGGTCTGGGCAACCAGCCGGGACGAGAGCAAGCGCGCGAGGGCGACCGAGATCGGCGCGCACCAGGCGTTCGAGTCCGGCGCCCGGCTGCCCGAGCGGGTGGACGCGGTGATGGAGACCGTCGGCCAGGCGACCTGGGCGCACTCGCTGAAGTCGCTGAAGCCGGGCGGTGTCGTGGTGATCTCCGGCGCCACCAGCGGCCAGGCGCCGAAGTCGGCCGAGCTGAACCGGATCTTCTTCCTGCAGCTCCAGGTCCGCGGCTCCACGATGGGAAACCGGACCGAGCTCGCCGAGCTGCTCTCGTTCATCGACGTGGCCGGCATCAAGCCGCACATCGACCAGGTGCTGCCGCTCACCAAGGCCCACGACGGCTTCGCGGCGATGAACGCAGGTGACGTCTTCGGCAAGATCGTCTTCACTGTGTAGGTGGAGATCAGGCGAGCGCTGGTCGCCGACGCCGAGGCTGCGGCGCATTGTCACATCGCGTGCTGGCGGGAGGGGTACGGCGACATCGTCGACCCGGCCCGGCTGGCCGAGATGACCGGCGACCCGACCCGCTGGTTCGAGCGCTGGCGGACCGCGATCGAGGACGGCGCCGAGCGCTGGATCGCGATCCACCCCGACGGGCTCGACGCTCCGGTCGCGGACCGCGTGATCGGCTTCGCCGCGCCCGGCATCACCCGGGACCACGACACGCTGTACCCCCTGGAGCTGTACGCGATCTACGTCCGCAAGCCCTGGTGGGGAACGGGTCTCGCCGACCGGCTGCTGGACGTTGCCATCGGCAACCAGCCGGCCAGCCTGTGGGTGTTCGAGACGAACGCGCGGGCGCGGGCGTTCTACGCCAAGCACGGTTTCGTGCCCGACGGCGCCCGCAAGGACGAGCCACGGTTCGGCGTCCCGGAGATCCGGATGGTGCGATAGCCCACGTGTGACAGTGCGCCGCCGATGCCGTAGCAGGCGCGTAACATCGCCGACCCACGCAGGCAACGGCGATCCCTCAGGCTTTCGCCCATGAGGAGACCGATGCTGACGGTGATCGTCGACCCCGAGGACCGTTGGATGGATCGCGCCGCGTGCGTGGGACAAGCCCCCGCGTACGACGAGACCGCGGAAGTCTGGCAGCAGCGCCGCGCGGCGGCCGTCTGCCTGACCCAGTGCCCGGTGATCGACGACTGCCGCGCCTGGGCACGCCGTACCGGATTCACGGGTACGGCGGCCGGCGAGCGCTGGCTGTACGGGCGCAGGCGCGGCCGGCCGGGCCCGGTGCCCAGCAAGAAGGCGAGCTAGGCGACCTCACCCGAGCCGCGACGCCGGCGTCGCGTTCCGCCCGGAACGGAGCGCGCAGCGTCGGCCGGAGGTGAACCCGCCGGGCGATCAGGACCACCGCCGCCAACGCGCCGTACAGGAGGGACAGCCACAGGCGCCCGTGCTCGCCGGGGATCACGAACTGCACGGCGAACAGGGCGAACAGCGCGCCGGCCGCCCAGCGCGGGAAGCGCAGCGAGAGCAGTACCGCCACACCGAGGGCGGTCTGGGTCGCGGTGAGCAGCACCTCCTCGACCTGGCGGCCGTCGAGCGGCAGCCTCGCGGAGCCACCGCCGAGCAGGTAGGCGACAGGCAGGCTGCCGACCAGCAGCGTCCACTGGTTGACCTTGGCCGAGATCAGCAGCGCCAGCGCCGCCGGAGCCTTGCCGCGGAGGGCGAACAGCACCGCGACGATCAGCTCGGGCGCCTCGGACGCCAGCGGCGCCAGCCACTGCACGAGCAGGAACCGGTCCACGCCGAGCACCTCGCCACTGGCCACCAGCGACTCGGCGAACGGCTGGGCGGCGGCCAGGATCACCAGCGCGGCGCCGGCGAACAGCGCGACCGTCAACGGCCGGCGCCGGCGCTTCGGCAACTGCGCGATCCGCGCGGCGGGACCGACCAGGTCGAGCTCGTCCTCGTGCGGAGACGTGGCCGCGCGCCACAGGTAGTACCCGAAGAACACCAGCAGCCCGATTCCCAGAACGAGGTGGATGCGCCCGGTCATCGGCATCACGAACGCGACCGCCGCGGCGATCAGCAGGAACCCGAGCTCGCGACGGTCGTCCAGGACGAGCTCGCGGACGGTCCGGCCGGCCCGGCGGCTCGCGACCAGCAGCCCGATCGCTGCCGTGACGGACCAGCCGACGCCGAGCAGCAGCCGGTTGGAGCCGGTCATGTTCGCCGCCGCGATGGCCGTGTACGACGGGTCGGCGCCGGCGTGGAACGCGAAGTAGAGGTCGACCGCGTACTCGGGCAGTACCGCGATCAGCGCCAGCAGCGCGGTGGCGAGCCCGCCGGAGATGTCGACCTCGGCTGCCTCCGCCGCCCAGGCCAGTACGAACGACGCCGCCACCACGGCCGCGCCGTACCCGACCAGCGCGACGGGTGCCGCCGGGTGCGTGCCGGTCAGCCGCAGCACGAGCGCGGGCAGCGCGACGGCGAGGCAGAGCAGCACCGGCCGGATCGTCTTCAGCACGTGCTCCATGGTTGCATACTTTCGCAATCAACGAAACGTCGAAGTGTCGTGCCACCGTTCTGGTCGAGACCGGCGAGAATGTGATTCGCCATGGACGAACCGACCAAGCCCCAGCTCGCGGTCGCGGCCGGCACCTTCGCGCTGCTGTCCGCCCCGGTACGGCTGCACCTGGTCTCACTCGCCGCCCAGGGCGAGTACGACGTCGGGACGCTCGCCGAGCGCGTCGGCGTGAGCATCGCCACCGCCAGCCAGCACCTCGGCAAGCTCCGCCTGGCCGGCGTCATCACCGCCCGGCGGGAAGGGCGGCGGCACATCTACACGGTCGACGACCCGCACGTGCTCACCCTGGTCGAGCAGATCTTCCAGCACATCGCCCCCGACGGCACCCTCGCCCCCGACCCACCCCCACGCCCCCACATCGGCTGACCCCGCGTGTCCTCGTCGCGCTCGACGCGTCGTACCGGCAATTGGTCGGACGACTACTCGTCGTCCTCGTCGTCGAGGCGGGCGAGCCAGGTGGCGAAGCGCTCGACGGGGGTTTCGAACTCGGGGTTCAGGTCGACGAACTCGCGGAGCCGCTCCGCGACCCAGGACAGCGACACGTCCTCGTCGCCGCGCCGCCGCTCCAGTTCCTCGATCCCGCGATCGGTGAAGTACATGCTCTGCTCCGAATGCGAGTTGTCAGGCAGATCCCGCGCCGTGGAGCGGGATCTGCCTGACAACTGGGGTCAGCTGAAGGCCTGCTTGACCAGGGTCTGCTGCTCGGCGACGTGGACGCTGTGCGAGCCGACGGACGGGGCCGACATGTCCGGACGGGAGACCCGGTAGAACGGCTTGCCGCCGAGGTGCGGGGTCAGGTTGAGCGCCATGAAGGGCCACGGGCCCTGGTTGGCGGGCTCGTCCTGGACCCAGCGGACCTCCTGGAGGTTCGGGTACTTGGCCAGCTCGGCCTGGATCTCCGCGACCGGCAGCGGGTACAGCTGCTCGAGCCGGATGACCGCCGTGACGACCTTCTCCGCCTCGGCCTTGCGGCGCTCGGCCAGCAGGTCCCAGGTGATCTTGCCGGAGCACAGCACGACCCGCTCGACCGCGTTCGGGTCCGCGACCGAGTCGGCGGTCACCGGGTTGAACGCGCCGCGGGTGAAGTCCTCCGGCTGCGACACCGCGGCCTTGTTCCGCAGCATCGACTTCGGGCTGAAGACGATCAGCGGCCGGTGCTCCTCGCCGAGCGAGTGCCGCCGCAGCAGGTGGAAGTACACCGCCGGCGTCGACGGCTGCGCGACCGTCATCGACTGCTCGGCGCACAGCGCGAGGAACCGCTCGATCCGGGCCGACGAGTGGTCCGGCCCCTGCCCCTCGTACCCGTGCGGCAGCAGCAGGACGACGCCCGAGTGCTGGCCCCACTTGGACTCACCGGACGAGATGTACTCGTCGATCACGGTCTGCGCGCCGTTGACGAAGTCGCCGAACTGCGCCTCCCACAGCACCAGCGCCTCCGGCCGCGCCACGGAGTAGCCGTACTCGAACCCGAGCGCGGCGTACTCGCTGAGCAGCGAGTCGTACACGTAGAAGTTTGCCTGCTTCTCGTCCAGGTGCTGCAGCGGGATGTGGTCCACCCCGGTGACCCGGTCGATGACGGCGGCGAACCGCTGCACGAAGGTGCCGCGGCGGCTGTCCTGGCCGGCCAGCCGGACCGGCCGGCCGTCGAGCAGCAGCGAGCCGAAGGCCATGATCTCCGCCGTACCCCAGTCGATCGGGCCCTGGGTGATCGCGGCGGCCCGGCGCTGCAGCTGCGGCAGCACCTTCGGGTGCGCGGTGAAGCCCTCCGGCAGCGTCGTGTAGGCGTCGGCGATCTTCTTCAGGTTCTCCGGCGTGATGGCGGTAGCGTCCGGGCCCTCGGGCTTCTCCGGGTACTCCGGCACCGTCTCGTACGGCGGCGGCGTCTCCGGCTCGGACTTGGCCTCGCGGACCTCGGTGAACACGCGCTCCAGCCGCTGCTGGTAGTCCCGCATGGCCTGCTCGGCCTCTTCGATCGTGATGTCGCCACGGCCGATCAGCGACTCGGTGTAGAGCTTGCGCACGGACCGCTTCTGCTCGATCAGGTCGTACATCAGCGGCTGCGTGAAGCTCGGGTCGTCACCCTCGTTGTGCCCGCGGCGGCGGTAGCAGATCAGGTCGATCACGACGTCGATGTTGAACGCCTGGCGGAACTCGAAGGCCAGGTCCGCGACCCGCATGCAGGCCTCCGGGTCGTCGCCGTTCACGTGGAAGATCGGCGCCTGCACCATCCGGGCCACGTCGGTGCAGTACATCGACGAGCGCGACGACGCCGGCGAGGTGGTGAACCCGACCTGGTTGTTGACGATCACGTGGATCGTGCCGCCGGTGCGGTACCCGCGGAGCTGGGACAGGTTCAGCGTCTCCGCGACCACGCCCTGGCCGGCGAACGCCGCGTCGCCGTGGACCAGCACCGGCAGCACCGGGAACTCGGTGCCGCGGTTCAGCAGGTCCTGCTTGGCCCGGGCGATGCCCTCCACGATCGGGTCGACGGTCTCCAGGTGCGACGGGTTCGCCGCCACCGACACCTTGATCCGGTCGCCGGACTCCGACACGAACTCGCCGTCCGCGCCCAGGTGGTACTTCACGTCACCCGAGCCCTGCACAGTGCGCGGGTCGATGTTGCCGTCGAACTCGCGGAAGATCTGGCTGTAGGACTTGCCGATGATGTTCGCCAGCACGTTCAGCCGGCCGCGGTGCGCCATCCCGATGACGACCTCGTCGAGTCCGGCCGCGGCGGCCTCCTCGCAGAGCTCGTCGAGCAGCGGGATGGTGGTCTCGCCGCCCTCCAGGGAGAACCGCTTCTGGCCGACGTACTTGGTCTGCAGGAAGGTCTCGAACGCCTCGGCCTCGTTCAGCTTGGCCAGGATCCGCAGCTGCTCCTCGCGCGGCGGCTTCACGTGCGGCCGCTCGACCCGCTCCTGGATCCACTTGCGCTGCTCGGGGTCCTGGATGTGCATGTACTCGATACCGGTGGTCCGGCAGTACGAGTCGCGCAGGATGCCGAGGATCTGGCGCAGCTTCATGAACCGCTTGCCGGTCGCGGCGCCGAACGAGCCGGTGGCGAACTCGCGGTCCAGGTCCCACAGCGTCAGGCCGTGCGTGACCACGTCCAGGTCGGGGTGGCTGCGCTGCTTGTACTCCAGCGGGTCGGTGTCGGCCATGATGTGGCCGCGCACCCGGTACGCGTGGATCAGCTCGAGGATGCGCGCCTGCTTGGAGACGTCCTCCTCGTGGCTGTGCGGGAGATCCGCGGCCCAGCGGATCGGCTCGTACGGGATCCGCAGCGCGCGGAAGATCTCGTCGTAGAACGCGTCCTCACCCAGCAGCAGGTGGTGGAGCCGGCGCAGGAACTCACCCGACTGGGCTCCCTGGATGATCCGGTGGTCGTACGTCGAGGTCAGCGTCATCACCTTGCTGACCGCGAGACTGGCCATCGTCTCGTCGGCCGCGCCCTGGTACTCCGGCGCGTACTCCATCGCGCCGACGCCGATGATGCAGCCCTGGCCCTGCATCAGCCGCGGCACCGAGTGCTGGGTGCCGATCGTGCCGGGGTTGGTCAGGCTGATCGTGGTGCCCTGGAAGTCGGGCAGCGCGAGCTTGTTGTCCCGGGCCCGCCGCACGATGTCCTCGTACGCCATCCAGAACTCGGCGAAGTTCATCGACTCGGCGGCCTTGATCGACGGCACCAGCAGCTGCCGGGTGCCGTCCGGCTTCTGCATGTCGATGGCGAGGCCGAGGTTGATGTGCTGCGGCTTCACCAGGGTCGGCTTGCCGCCGGTCTCGGCGTACGACGCATTCATCTCCGGCAGCGACTTGAGCGCCTTCACCAGCGCCCAGCCGACCAGGTGCGTGAAGCTCACCTTGCCGCCGCGAGCGCGCTTGAGGTGGTTGTTGATGACGATCCGGTTGTCGATCAGCAGCTTGACCGGAACCTGCCGGACGCTGGTCGCGGTCGGGACCGTGAGGCTGGTCTCCATGTTCTGCGCGGTCCGCGCCGGGGCGCCGCGCAGGATGACCGTCTCGGCGTCGCCGAGGGTCTCGGGCGCCGCCTTCGGGGTCGCGCTCGGCGGCTGGTTCACGGTGCCGCCGGTCGGCGTGGTGCCGTCGGCCGGCGACGCCGGGGGGACGGCCTTCGCCGCGGCCGGGGTGGTGGTCAGCGACGGGACCTGAGCGGTCGGGTTGGGCGTCGCGGTCGCCTCAGGCGTCGCACGCCGGTAGCTCGCCTGAGCCGCGGCCTGCGGCTCGGCGGCCTGCGGCTGCGCGGTCTGCGGCTGCGCGGTCTGTGGCTGGGCCTGCGCGGCGGGAGCCGCGGCGGCCTGGGGCTGGACGGCCTGGGGCTGTACGGCGGCCGGCTGAGCCGTCGCCTTGGCGTCGTCGGACGTCGACTTGCCCGGCGTGTATCCCTTGAAGAAGTCCCACCAAGCCTTGTCCACCGAGTTCGGGTCTTGGACGTACTTCTCGTACATCTCGTCGACCAGCCAGTCGTTCGCTCCGAACGCCGACAGCGGGTTGGTCTGAGATGGCTCGGTCTGGGATGGCTCGGTGGCCACTTGGCAGTTCGCCTCTTCCGATCGTCAGGTGCCGGGGAAACCGGGTTTGGATCCCGAGGCCAAGGCTAATAGGCGCGGCATGACTTCTACAGCCCAGGACCAAGGAACGGCGCGCCGGACCACCCGATCCGGTGGTCCACGTGTTCGAAGTGCTCTGACCTGACCCTATGAGGGCCGGGCGTGGGGCCGTGCCCCCTTCCCTGCTCAGTCCGGCGAACGTACGTTCCCGGTGTGTTCTGTAACGAGCTCGGGAAGGAGGCCCGGGATGTCTGTCTACGTCGGAATCGACG
>WNFV01008863.1_pt1 | contig 20722 bp, 17 predicted proteins | sample 5400101 | NCBI WGS metagenome assembly WNFV01 (sample SAMN13153361, study PRJNA577476) | soil metagenome | isolation source: 115 cm soil or saprolite under grassland replicate 1 | place: USA:California | collected 2016-06-15 | reverse complement strand
CGACAAGGCGGTGGCGGTGCTGGTTTTCCCGAGCATCGTCAAAGGAGGTTTCATCATTGCCGGCCAATTCGGTGACGGGGCGTTGCGCAAGAACGGAAAGTCAGTCGCCTATTATCGGTCGTTGGCGGCGTCCTACGGATTCCAGGCCGGAGTTCAAGCCTTTGGCTACGTGTTGTTTTTCATGGACGATGCATCGGTTCAATATCTCGACAACAGTGCCGGCTGGGAACTGGGAACAGGACCCAGCCTGGTGGTGCTGGACGCTGGGTTCGGCAAGAATCTATCGACGACAACGCTGCAGAAGGGCGTGTATGCTTTTATTTTCGACCAGAAAGGGCTGATGGGCGGGGTCGGTATTCAGGGATCGAAGATCACCCGGATTAACCCGTATCCGTAAGGATTGGAATAGTGGAAGGCTGGAATGATGGAAGAATGGAAAGTGAAAACACGGAATGATGGAATGGTGGAATAATGGAATGATGTTCCGATTTTCCAATCTTCCAATATTCCAGTCTTCCAACGTTCCAATATTCCATTAACTGAAGGAGAAAACCGATGAGATTAGATTTGGTGAAAAAAACTATCGGCGCGGCGCTGGCGATCATGATGTTCGGTTTTGCGCCGCTCAGCGCGGCGCAGGACAAGCCGGCCGATAACATGCAAATTCTGCGTGACAAGATCAAGGCCGACAAGAAATTGGTAGTGGCGACAAACATGGAACTGACCGAGTCGGAAGCAAAAGGGTTTTGGCCGATCTACGAGGCCTATCAGAAGGACTTGCAAAAAATTAATCGCCGGCTTGCCAACCTGCTGGAGAGCTACGCGGCCGACTTCCGCAGCAAGTCGCTCACGGACGACAAGGCGAAAAAGCTGATTGACGAAGCGCTTGCCATCGAGCAGGCCGAAGCCGATCTCAAGGGCACCTACGCACCGAAGCTCGGCAAAGTGCTGCCAGTGAAGAAGGTCGCGCGCTATCTACAGATCGAGAACAAGATTCGCGCCGTCATCAAGTATGACATCGCGCAGGGCGTACCGCTGGTGCAGTGAAGAGGGGAGAGTGACGGGTGTCGAGTACCGAGAGTTGAGTGACGAGTGACGAGGGAAAGAGTTTTTCGAATTATTCGACACTCCGAGCCGGGTTTGCCCCTCGACACCCGACCCTCGTCCCTTTGAACTTGAGAGGTTAAATGAAATCGAGTCGCGTTTTATTTCACTGCAAGTCATTGACCGGCGGCATCATGCTTTCGATCATCGCGGCGTCACAGATGCTTGCGGCTTGTACCACTTACGAACCGGCGCCCGCCTACACGCCGGCGCCGAGCGGCTTTGATCGTTCGTGGAGTGCGGCTACGGGAGCGGCGCGGGACGCCGGCGTCCGTGTCGACTCTGAAGATCGATCCCGGGGCGTCATCACCGGGACGAGAGACGGGCGCGATGTGACGATCGCGGTTTCGACGCAGGCTGATGGTCGCGTGCGCGTGGAGATTTCCGCGCGCGGACCTGCGGGAAGCGATTCGAACCTGACCAACGAAATTTCTCGCGCTTATGACCGGCGGATGGGACGATGAGTAACCGTATGTCTAACAAGTTGCTGAAAAAAGAACTTCCATGTTTCGACAAGCTCAGGATGAACGGAAGATTCTTACAGTCTTTGCAGAAAATTCGAATCTTCTTACTGGCGCTACTCACAATAATTTCTTTGGCTCGACCTGCCACGGCCCAGGAGAGCCAAGCATCAACCTCGCAGGCTGCCGCGACGAGCGAAGAAGCCACGTTGTTCCCGGTGCCGAGCTACGGCGGTGATCTCTGGTCGCGTTCTTTTCTGACCGGCGATTGGGGTGGGCTTAGATCGACCCTGGCGAAAAACGGCGTGCAGCTCGACGTCGAAACTATGCACGTCTTTCAAGATGTTTCCAGCGGCGGCTTGAATCGGACCGGCCGATACAGCGGCACAGCCGATATCACGCTGAAACTCGATTCCCAAAAGCTGGGGCTCTGGCCCGGCGGATTTCTTTTAGTTCACGCCGAGTCTGCGTTTGCGCATCCGGTGAATCCTTATTCCGGCGGCATTCTTCCCGTCAATACCAAGCCCGTCATGACTTTGCCGGCGCGCGATGAGATGGTTTTGCCGCACGTCATATTTACACAGTTCCTTTCGGAACAATTCGCGGTTTTCCTTGGCAAACTAGACACCACCGGCGGAGACGCGAACGAATTTGCTCACGGCAAGGGCGACAAGAAGTTTATGAATCTGGCTTTTTCGTTAAACCCGACGCTCTTGCGCCTGGCGCCGTACGCGCCGTTGGGTATGGGCTTTGTCTTTTTGCCCAACAAGGACGTCATTTTTACTTTCAGTGCAGTCGACACTGAAGGCGTGCCGAACAAGGGCGGATTTCACACTTTGTTTCAGGATCCGACAACGCTGGCAAGCGAGTTGCGCGTGACGGTTCGGCCCTTCGGCTTGACCGGCCACCAGTTGATCGGCGGCGGTTGGAGCAACGGACCGTTTACCTCGGTCAATCAAGATCCACGCACGATTATCGGTAGTATTCTCTTCGGCACGCCGCCCAAGAAGGAATCGAATTCTTGGAGCGTGTACTACAATTTTGACCAGTACCTCTACACGGAAAAAGACGATCCATCGCAGGGCATCGGGATCTTCGGCCGCTTCGGTATTTCAGACGGCAAGGCGAATCCCTTTCATCAATTTTACAGTATCGGTTTCGGCGGCAAAGGAATCATTCCCACGCGCGATCGGGATCATTTCGGCATCGGCTACTACTACCTTCAATTCAGCGATCACATCGTCGACGCGCTGCGACGCAGGCTGAGCCTGGATCACGAGCAGGGCGGCGAGCTTTTTTACAATATCGAGCTCCTTCCCTGGCTGCACGTCACGCCGGACATCCAGATCATCGGACCCTCGCGCCGCCAGATCGGGACGTTATTAACTCCTGGGAAAAGGATCGACACGGCGGTAGTGACGGGTTTCCGAGTAAAAATTGACTTCTGATCATGAGAGAAAAAACCAACGACCACAGTGTAGGAGAAGAGAGGAATGCCAATGAAGTTGAAACATACGAGAGTGCGAGTGCTGGCTTCGTTCCTAGTGATGCTGCTGGCGTTACCGCCGGGAATCATGGCGCAACAACCGGCGGGAAGTCCGGCCTTTAAGCCGGAAGAATTGGAGCAGCTAGCGGCACCGATTGCGCTTTATCCAGACTCGCTGGTTGCGCAAATTTTGATGGCTTCGACTTATCCCTTGGAAGTAGTGCAGGCCGAACGCTTCGCCAAGCAAAACAAAAATCTCAAGGGCGATGCGCTGACTAAAACGCTTGAAGCGCAGCCTTGGGACCCCAGCGTCAAGTCGCTGGTGAACTTTCCCCAGGTGCTGACGATGATGAGCGAGAAGCTCGACTGGACGCAAAAGCTTGGCGATGCGTTTTTGGCTCAACAAAAAGACCTCATGGATACGATCCAGAAGCTCCGGGCTAAGGCCCAGGCAGCGGGCAACCTGAAGACGACTAAAGAGCAGGTTGTGATCGTAGAGGAAAAGATCATCAAGATCGAGCCGGCCAGTCCACAGGTCATCTATGTCCCGGCCTACAATCCGACCGTGGTTTACGGCGCGTGGCCGTATCCTGCTTATCCACCCTATTACTATTATCCTCCGGGGTACGTGGCTACAGCGACCGCATTTTCCTTTATGGCCGGCATGGCTGTCGGCGCCGCATGGGGCTACGCATGGGGAAACACAAATTGGAGCGGTGGTAACGTCAAATACAATTACAACCAGAACATAAACATCAACAACAACATCAACCGTAACAAGTACGCACAGCAATTACCGGCGGGCGGTCAGGGCAATTGGCAGCACAACGCTGAACACCGGAAAGGGGTCGCCTACAGAGATCAGGGAACGGCGCAGCAGTTCAACAGAGGGACGGCGAACGAAGCTGCCAAGTCGCGGGACGCTTTTCGCGGCCGAGCGGAGCAGGGCAGACAAGATCTCGCCGGTGGAGGAATAGGGGATCGTGGTGGAGCCGGTGACCGCGGCGGTGTGGGAGATCGTGGAGGCGCCGCCAAGACTGGTGGAGCCGGTGACCGCGGCGGTGCGGGTGATCGTGGCGGCGCCGCCAAGACTGGCGGAGCCGGTGACCGAGGGGGAGTTGGCGATCGTGGCGGCGCGAGCCAACTTGGCGGCGGTGGAGATCGAGGTGGGTCAGGTAGCCGCGGCGGCGCCTTCGAAGGCGTCGATCGCGGCGGAAGCTCCGCCAAAAGCGCGAGCCAGCGCGGCAGTGCTAGCCGCGGCAGCACCGGGGGTGGAGGCAGATCCGGTGGCGGCGGCAGATCTGGTGGTGGAGGCGGAGGACGAAGGTGATCACGATTGGAAGAATGGAATATTGGAAGACTGGAAGAATGGAAACATGGGAGAAACGGAGTGACCCCAATATTCCACAATTCCATTATTCCAACATTCCTTTACTCCTTAACTCGACCCTCGACACTCGGGAACAGTTTTTGATGGAGGAAGAAATGCAGCTTCTAAAGAACGAAAAGAACAAAGACAAATTTGCTCGGCGAGTTATTCGTGTCGCCGCTAGTGTGGCATTGTTAATGACCTTCGGCCTTTGCGAAATCTCTTTTGCCGCGACAGCGCAGCAAAAAAGTTTTGCCTCTGCGGCAGAGGCTGTCAAAGCAGCCGTTGCAGCTGCCAAAAGCAACGACGACAAGGAACTGTTAGCGATCTTCGGCGCGCAAGCAAAAGAGTTGATCTCTTCCGGCGATCCGGTGGCCGACAAACAACGCCGCGCGAATTTTCTGAAGGCCTACGACGAGAAAAATAGTCTCGTTACCGAAGGGGAAAGTACCATTCTCGTGATCGGCAACAAGGCCTGGCCCTTTCCAATTCCGTTGGTCAAGAAAGGTGAGAGTTGGGTTTTCGATACGGCCAAGGGCCGGGAGGAGATTCTCAACCGCCGTATCGGCGAGAACGAGCTCTACACGATTCAAGTCCTTCTCGCCATCGTTGACGCCCAGCGCGAGTATGCGATGAAAGACCGTGACGGCGACGGACTAAACGAATACGCGCAAAAAATGCTCAGCGATCCGGGCAAGAAAAACGGCCTGTATTGGGAAACAAAAGCTGGAGAAGAGCAGAGTCCGGTCGGGCCGTTGGTGGCACGAGCGATGAAGGAAGGCTACAAAGGACCGCAAGGGGGAGGCCCGGTTCCGTTTCACGGCTATTACTATAAAATTCTCACGGCACAAGGGAGCAATGCGCCGGGCGGCAGCTTCGAATACATGGTCAAGGGCAGCCTCATTGGTGGATTCGGCGTGGTTGCCTATCCGGCAACCTACGGCAACTCCGGCGTGATGACCTTCATCGTTAACCACGACGGTGTCGTTTATCAAAAAAATCTCGGCAGCAACACGACACAGGCGGCGCAGGCGATGACGAAATTCGATCCGGACAAGAGCTGGACGAAAGTCGAAAACACGGCGAAGCCGTAATGACGTCGTCTCTTCTATCGAGATTTAACTAAAACCGACTCAAACAAAGCTAACCGAAGGAGCGTAAAGGTGAGGAAGAACTCTGCTGGTTTTAAGTTTTTTAAATGGAATCTTAAGTCGACGGCGCTCTGGGCGGTGCTATCGCTCTTATATCTCGTAGCCTTCGCCGCGGCTTCAATCGAGGCAGCCCAACCCGCCTACGAAGCTTCGGTCACGCTTCAGGCGTCGAAGATTCTGCCGGCCGATTTGTTATCCGGACCCAATCATCGCGTCGAGGAAACCGTCTACAACGACGGCTACCTCAACACTTATAAAGTCGGCTCCAAGTTCGGTACCTTCATCGCCGTGTCGACGCCGATGTTGAGAATTCGCATCAGCGAAATAAACGCAATGGTGCGGATGGAGCAGATCAAGGGCACCAAGGAATTCACGTCGTCGCTCAAGGAAGCGGGGACGGATACCCTGGTGGGCTTCAAGAATCTCGTCACCAAACCTGTCGATACAGTGAGTGGCGCTGCTTCCGGTCTCGGGACGGCTTTCAGACGAGCGGCCGACGCTATCGGTGGCGCCAAGCGCAGTGATTCCGAGGACAGCCGGGTGAAGGACTTGATCGGTTTTTCTAAAACGAAAAGGGAATACGCGCACCAGTTAGGCGTGGATGCCTACACCGACAACGAAAAACTTCAGGACCGGCTCAATGAAATTTCCTGGGCGGGCTACGCCGGCGGAATTACCTGGGCCGCGGCCATGTCGGCGGTGCCGGGAGGAGCGGGTTTGGCGATCACGGTGTCGGGGAGTCACAAGCTGCTCAACGATATCCTGCGTACCACGCCGCCCGTTGACCTTCGGCGCATGAACGGAGAGAAGCTCAAGGCGATGGATGTCCATCCTGAAGTCGCCGACGCATTTCTTAACAACTCGGTTTATTCGCCGCGCTATCAAACTTTGCTGGTCAATTCGCTGGAAGAAATGAAAGGCGTTGGCAACCGGGCAACGTTTGTCAGATTGGCGGCGGCGTCGCCCAACAGTAATATCGCATTCTTCCGCGAGCGGCAGGCAGAAATGTATACGGGCTATCATCGCGCCGTGGCGCCGGTCGAGACTTTTATCGCGCTCGGTGAATTTGCCGCGGTCCGCACCACCAAGGGCGCCGTGGTTTTTAACGTTCCGATGGATCACTTGGTGTGGACCGAACCGATGGCACGCTTGATCACCGCCGCGGACCAGCGCGTTAGCCAGTTGACTCGCACCGCAGACAAAGAGGTATGGATCACGGGAACCATCAGTCCGAGGGCACGCAAGGAAATCGAAAGCCGCGGTTGGAAAGTGCAAGAGAATAGCGAGGCGAAACTTCTCGAATGGGCGGAGTCCTATCCGAAGTATGAAAAGCCCGAAGAGCGAGTGCCGTCGGGGCTGGTATCGCTGAATTTCAAATCGGTTGCGTTGGGCGTGGGCGCCAGCTCAGGTGAGGGAATTCTTTCCTATCAGGGGAAGGAGTATCCCTTCTCCGTCTCTGGTCTCAGCCTCGTGGATGTTGGGGTTTCGAGTTTTAGTGGCGCCGGCAAAGTCTATGATCTGAAAAACCTCGGCGATTTTCCCGGCAACTACGCTGCTGCTCAAGCAGCGTTCGCCGTCCGCGGCGGTCAGGGCGAGTTCTCCATGAGAAATGCCAAAGGTGTGACGTTTGTCGTCTTGTCGAACGAAGGCAAGGAATCCGGCACGCGATTGAACCTCGGACCCGGCGGCGTGACGATCAGGATGAAATAGCCAGTCAGTCTTATGCCGCCCAAGTTTGGATCTTCCCGTATGAGAGGATTACTCGATCATCGGCAGTGCTACCGGACCGCAGCTTTATGGTGCGGGTTCTCTACCCTAATTTGCCTCTTATCAGCCTGTGCCACACCGATCGGCGTAAGCTACGTGGATCGCCGCGTCGCGTATCAGTCGCTTACGAGCAATGTGCTTTCCACCGAGAAGATTAGCTCTTTCTCCGCGCGAGAGCTGATCAATTTTAACCTATACCAGGAATTCGAAGACAATCCTCAAAAGGCGCTTTCTAATCTGCATTCGGGTTTGGCGGCAAAAGGCGACGAGGATCGTCTTTTCGCCCTGGCCGAGCTTTCTTTTTTTCACGCCGAAAACAGCGGAGATCGATCTTATTATCTGGCGGCAGCCGTGTATGCTTACGCATTTGTTCTTCCGGGACAGCGAGGCACGCCCCCACGGGGAATCGATCCGCGACTGCGGTGGGCGGTGGATCTCTACAACCAGTCGCTCACCCAGGCGGCGAAGTCTGAAGAAGGCGGCTACGCCATACCGATGGGCGGCACGTTCAAACTGCCTTTCGGAGAGCTTACGGTCGCGTTCAACGAACGCGATCTCATCTGGTCCGGTTTCCGCATGAAGGATTTTGTTCCCGCGGCCGACCTCGAGGTGCGCGGTTTGCGTAATCGCTACCGAACTCCCGGGATCGGCGCGGCTCTCGCCGCGTCGCTCGAGCCGCTCGAGAGCACCGCCGGCAAACTATCATCGCGTATTCCTCCCCGGCTGAAGATTCCGGTTACGGCGTTTCTGCGCCTCGACGATCCGCGCGCAGCATTGGCTTCGGGAAAGTTGCACGGCGAACTCGAATTTTACACTCAGGATTCCGCACGGACGCTCAAGATTGCCGGCGTCGATGTGCCGATCGAATACGAAACAACTTCCGCTCTCGCATTGACTTTGGAAGGAGCGCCGGTTTGGGACTTTGAGATCGCCGGCTTTCGCTCCGGTGACTTCGCCATCGGTGACGCAAGTTTGCGCGAAGGGCTATTCATGCTGCACCCGCACAAAACCGGACGGATGCCGGTCGTGCTCGTGCACGGCACGGCGTCGAGCCCGGCGCGCTGGGCGGAGTTGGTCAACGAATTGGAGAACGACCCGCGCTTTTGGGAAAAATATGAGATCTGGCTGTTCATGTATAACACGGGAAATCCGATCGCATATTCGGCGATGCTGCTGCGCGATGTTTTGATCAAAGTTGTGAAAGAGTTGGATCCAGAGGGGAACGATCCGCGCCTCCGACAACTCGTGGTCATAGGCCATAGTCAAGGCGGGCTCCTGACCAAGATGACGGTGATCGACAGCGGCACGCGCCTCTGGCCTTTCAGCGTGCCGCCGGAAGAGTTGGATATTGATGCTGAAACGCGTGAGCTTCTTACCAACGCGCTTCTGATCAAGCCTCTGCCGTTTGTGCGCCGGGTCGTATTTATCGCAACCCCGCATCGAGGCAGTTACCAGGCCCTTGGGATTCTGGGCGGCTTCGCCTCTTGGCTGGTGAATTTACCGGGCCATTTTACAAAGTTAAGCCTCGATCTTTTGACGCTGCAGCACAAGGGATTTATCCTCGGTCCAATGAGCGGCGTTCCGACCAGCATCGATAACATGAACCCCAACAATCGCTTCATCCAGGCCTTATCGGCGATCCCCATCGCCGATGGAGTGGTCGCTAACTCAATCGTTGGGGTTGAAAGCGGGGGCCCGCCGGCAGAGGGCGGAGACGGCGTCGTCAAATATTCGAGCGCGCATATCGACGGCGTCGAATCGGAGAAGATTGTGCACTCGGCACATTCGATGCAGGGCAACCCAGAAACGATTCAGGAAGTGAAGCGCATCCTGGTCGAGCACGCGGACACATTGCCTTAATTCACGGAGAGAATTAGTCCGCAATTGTCGACGCAATGAACTCTCAATGTCCCTCTCTGGGAGAGTTGAAATCCCTCGCATTTAGGCGAAGCGAAAGTTCGTCATGGCGGCCCTTCGACGCTCTCAGGATAAACTGCGGCCGGCATCCAGGTTCACTTCGTGAATGTCCAAGGGTTGAAGCATATATTCGACAAAGTGATCGAAGAGACTCGAGCGCTTCTCGATTGCAAAGTTCTTATCGATCTCCAAGATTCGACGTTTCAACTTTTTGCGTCAGACGTCATCGAGCTTATCGATGGTATTGATTCCGAAGGCTGGCCCTATAATAACAAAGTTGCGCTGGTCTCTCCCGCGGAGATACGGCAGTACCAGCAGCTGGCTATGTTAGGTGAGGGCCTAATGAACCGGAGCCTTAAAGTCGCCGTCTTTGGCGACACAAAAGAAGCCATAAGCTGGCTGTCAGGCATCAAAACTGAGCCGGTAGCGCCCTACACTAATCTCCTTCTGCCCGATTCAGTCTTTCCGGACAATAAAGTTAATCTCGCTGAAAACGTCCGTTAGTGTTCAACGGAGATGCTACGTGTTAGCTCCTAACCCGATTTGCCACTCTCTAATTCACTCTTCACGCCAAACAATCCGTTCGCGCGAACCGCTTGCGATGCGAATCGTGATAAACCTCGAGCTTCCAGTAACTCAACATGCCTGTGTCGACAGGCTTCGAGAAAACGACGGTGGAATATAGAGAGTCCAAAAGGTTGATTTTTCTTAATTTTTATTAGAGGGTGGCCCTATAATCCCGCCCGGATGAACCCAACTTGGCCAAGCCGAATCTTGAGCGATGCATTACAATCTTTCTTTAGGCTGGTTGGCTGTTTGTGCGCTTTGCGCGGTGCTTTGCCTGACGGCGGCAACTGACGTCGACAGCGCGGATAGCGGCAGCGCCAAACGCGTGCTGATGATTTCAACTGGCAATCGGTTCGCACCGGGTTTCTCGCTTGCCGAGCAGAGCGCGCTCGAAACACTGCGGCAACTCGAATCGGGCCAGATGGAGTTTTACTCCGAATCCCTCGACATCGTTCGGTTCCCCAGTGAAAGTTATCACCGGCTATTCCGTAACTATCTTAGCGAAAAATATGTCGACGATCGTCCCGATATCGTAATTCTAATTTACCTCGGCAATTTGAGCATCGCTGAAAAGCTGCTCAAAGAACTATTTCCAGGAGTTCCGGTCGTCGTCATAGGTTTAACCGAAGAGGAAATTTCAGTTGATCAGCTAGGCGCCCACATCAGTGGTTTAGCGCAGCGCTCCGATCCGCGAGGCACAATCGAGTTGATTCGCCGTTTGCAGCCTGAAACACGCCGCATTGTCGTCATCGGCGGGACGGCCGAAGTGGATACTCACGTCATCAGCCGCGCGCAGGAGGCGGCACGTTCGTTGACCGGTCGAATCGAATTCGACTTCTGGACTAACCGTCCGATGACCGAAATCAGAAATGCCGTAAGATCGCTGGCGCCACAAACGGCGATTTTGTTTACCAGAATGTTCCGCGACGGGGCTGGTCGGGCTTTCAATTCCGCGCAGGCCGCGCAGTTGATCGCCGAATCGGCCAATGTTCCGGTTTATGTCATGACAGACACGATGTTAGGTACAGGGGCGGTAGGTGGGTCTGTGGCAGATGTTGCAGCTCTGGCACGGCGAGCCGGCGAATTTGCCCACCGTGTTCTGGGTGGCGCCGCGCCAAACTCATTACCATTCGAAATTCGCACTGACGGTGTACCGATGTTCGATTGGCGGGCCTTGAAACGGTGGGGCATAAGCGAAAGTCGGCTGCCGCCCGATAGTGTGGTGCGATTTAGACCGCAGTCGATGTGGGAGCAATACCGTTGGTACATCATCGGCGCGCTTATCATTCTCAGCATACAAGCGGCGATGATCGCAGCTTTGCTGCTGCACCGGGCGCGCCGGCGCCGGGCCGAAGCCGAGCTACGGGAGAGCCATCAATTCATGGAGCTGGCTGTCAGTGCCGGAGAGATAGGCAAATAAAGTACGCAGGGTGAGGTTTGGGCTAACTCGCATCTGCGTACTTTATTTGGCTTCGGCCAAAACGAATCGGTAAAAGTCAACGATATGCTCGCATGTATTCATCCTGACGACCGTCCTCGAGTCATCACCGAGGTTGAGAGCGCGCAGCAGGCTGGAATGCCATTTGAAGGTGAGTTTCGCACTACTCTTCCCGACGGCAGGGAACGCTGGGTCGTGGCGCGAGGCAAGACTGTGAGCGAACCTCGCGGTATGCACAGAATGGGCGTTGTGCTGGACATTACCGAGCGCAAGCGAGCGGAAGAATCGCTGCGCGAGAGCGAGGCGCGCTTTCGCACCGTCGCCGATGCCGCGCCCGTGATGATCTGGATGTCGGGCCCGGACAAACTCTGTACCTTCTTCAATACAGGCCGGCTCGACTTTACCGGCCGTACGCTGGAGCAGGAACTCGGCAATGGCTGGGCCGAAGGCGTCCACCGAGAAGACCTCGATCGCTGTCTTGAAATCTATGCTAAGGCTTTCGACGCGCGACGAGATTTTACGATGGAATATCGCTTGCGGAGATTTGACGGTGAATACTGCTGGGTCCTAGATAACGGAGTGCCGCGCCTTGACTCCAATGGCACGTTCCTTGGGTACATCGGCACGTGCATCGACATCACCGAGCGCAAACGTGCGGAAGAAAGATTTCGCTTGGCCGTCGAAGCCTCGCCCAGCGCCATTGTCATGGTGAACGAGCAAGGCCAAATCGTGCTGGTCAACGTGCAGACAGAAAAGTTGTTTGGCTATGCGCGCGAAGAACTAATCGGTCAATCCGTCGAGGTACTCGTGCCGGAGCGGTATCGCGTCGACCATCCGGCTCATCGTGCTGGATTCTTTGCTGCGCCACAGACCCGACCCATGGGCGCGGGACGCGATCTGTTTGCCCGGCGCAAAAATGGCAGCGAATTTCTGGTCGAAATCGGCCTCAATCCCATCCACACGCAGGAAGGGCTCCTCGTGTTGACGGCCATAGTGGACATCACCGAGCGCAAGCGGACAGAATCCGAGTTGCAGCGGCAGCGGGACGACCTCGCACATGTGGAACGTGTCTCCAACATGAGTGAACTTGCGGCTTCGCTTGCGCATGAGCTGAACCAGCCGCTCACTGCCATCCTCAGCAATGCGCAGGCGGCGCAGCGTTTCCTGGCGGCTAACCCGGCCGATCTGCGAGAGGTGCGCGAGATTCTCCAAGATATTGTCCAGGATAATATTCGCGCCGGCGATATCATTCGGCGGGTGCGGACACTGGTCAAAAAAGATGAACTCTCGTTCGCGCGAGTCGACTTAGGGGAGGTCATACGCGACGTTTCGTTGCTTGTCCGTAGCGACGCCATCTTGCGCAATGTTCGCGTTGCCTTGGAATTCAATGACGGTGCGCTGCATGTGCGAGGCGACAAAGTCCAAATGCAGCAGGTCGTGCTCAACTTGTTGCTCAATGCGTTTGACGCGATGAGAGATTGCCCAGCGAACGAGCGGCAAGTCGCGGTGCGCGCTCAATTGGACGGCGCCGGGATGGTCGGGGTCGCGGTGCGGGATCGCGGGACCGGCCTCAGCGACAATATGCTCGATAAGATTTTTCAGCCGTTTTACACTACTAAGCACGAAGGATTGGGTATCGGACTTTCCATCTGTCGCTCGATTATTGAAGCCCACGGAGGGCGGTTGTGGGCGGAGAACAATCCGGACCACGGCGCGACTTTTTACTTTACATTGCCGATCGAGAAGATTGTCGAGGGCAGGTGGGAGGAAACCCCACAATGAGTCGTAGTTAGTCAATCTGACAGAAACAAACAATGATCTCGGTGATCGAGCTTCCGGACAATTGAGTATGACTAGCTCCATCTCTGTACAAGGTGGCGTCGAGCGGAGTGCGAGGAGCCGCTTTTCACTCCCTTATCCAGACAACCTCCTAATCGCGTTTTGGGCGGGTGCGGCTTACTATCTCGGAGCGATTATTGGCTTCGCACTGACGCTTTCGAGTGATGCGGTTTCAACTCTTTGGCCTCCCAATGCGGTTCTAGTCGCCTGCCTGTTGCTTACGCCAACTAGAAAGTGGTGGCTTGTTCTCCTCGGCGCATTTCCAGCTCACGTGGCCGTACAGCTGCAAAGCGGCGTCCCCACTTTAATGATTCTCTGTTGGTTCCTCAGCAACACCAGTGAGGCCTTAATCGGAGCTTATTGCATACGTCGGCTCATCGGCTCCGCACTGAAGTTCGACAACTTTTGGGACGCCGGCGTTTTCGTGATCTTCGCGGTCTTTCTGGCTCCTTTCGTAAGTTCATTTATAGACGCGGCTTTCGTGGTGCTTGTCGGATGGAAAGAAGGTGCCTATTGGCAGGTGTGGCGAACGCGTTTCACCGCCAATGTCCTGGCAGAGCTGACATTAGTCCCGTTCATCGTTCTCTGGGCCACCAACGGCGTTGCATGGCTGCGGGGTGTGTCGCCGCGGCGTTACGCCGAGGCGTGTTTCTTAGCGTGCGGACTACTGACAATCTCCGTGCTCGTCTTCAGCTGGCCGAGTGCTGGTCCGGGTACTGCTCCAGCGCTGGTTTATCTGCCGTTGCCGTTCCTCCTGTGGGCTGCAGTACGATTCGGTCCCACCGGAGCTAGCACATCACTTCTGGTCGTGGTGCTGGTGTCGATCTGGGCTGGTACCCAGGGACACGGTCCTTTCATCAGCCTTTCGCCTGCGGAGAATGTACTATCCTTACAAATCTTCCTGATTGCTGTTTCCGTTCCCTTGATGCTGCTGGCGGCGCTTGTCGAGGAGCGACGAGGCAAGGGGGCCGCTCTGCGCGATAGCGAGGCGCGGTACAGGGCGTTGGTAATGGCCACCGCGAATATGGTCTGGCGCGCAAACGCGAAAGGTGAGGGCTTTTTAGTGTCTCCACTTTGGCAAGAGCTCACGGGACAGAACGAAGATGAAGTGAGCAACTTTGGTTGGGTTAACGCTCTTCACCCCAAGGATCAAGAGCACAGCGCGCGATTGTGGAAGCAGGCAATAACGGAAAAACACATGTACGAGAACGAGTTTCAAGTACGCGCTCGCGATCTGAGCTATCGACATTTTCATGTTCAAGCAGTGCCGATCATTGCGCCCGACGGTGCGGTGCATGAATGGATCGGTACCGCCGTCGACATTACGCAAGAGCGAGAGTCTGCATTGACGGTTCAGCGGCAACGCGACGAACTCGCGCATGTAGCGAGAATCACCACGATGGGCGAACTCGCGGCGTCACTGGCGCATGAATTGAATCAACCGCTCACGGCGATCCTCAGCAACGCCCAGGCCGCGCAGCGTTTCCTTGCTGCCGACCCGGCGAATGTCGGAGAGGTCCGGGCTATTCTTCGGGACATTGTCGAGGACGATAACCGCGCGGGTGAAGTAATCCGCCGGGTCCGCGAATTGGTCAGAAAAGGGGATCTCGAAATTGTGGCACTGGACCTTGAAACGATTGTGCGCAACGTCGTTATGCTCATTCACAGCGACGCGATCCTGCACAAGGTTAATATCCTGCTGGAAATGGATCCCGGCGCGCCAAAAGTTCACGGTGATAAGGTGCAGTTGCAACAGGTAATCTTAAACTTGTTGCTGAATGCTTTCCAGGCGATGAAAGATTGCCCGGTGACGGAGCGCCAGGTAACCGTGCGGACCGAGTTGGACAGTCATATGGCGATCGTCGCGGTGCATGACCGCGGCGAGGGGCTGAAAGACGATCAGCTCGACAAGATTTTTCAACCTTTTTATACGACCAAAGATAATGGGCTCGGCCTGGGGCTCGCTATCAGTCGCTCGATCGTCGAAGCCCACGGTGGGCGGTTGTGGGCGCAGAACAATCCCGATCGTGGCGCGACGATCTACTTCACGGTGCCGGTGGAGGCAGCGGAGGGGAAAAAGGGAAGAGCGGAATAATGGAATAATGGAAGAATGGAAGAATGGAAGAATGGAAGAATGGAAGACGGAAACCTATAGAAGAGACAATAGAAAAACTCTCGGGGGCTATCTTGATCATCATTCCACCGTTCCACAATTCCAATATTCCAATGTTTTATCCCCCTAACGTATGAACTCTCGCAAGAACATCAATCGCGGATATCAGAAGCTGGCTGTGTGGCAGGACTCAGCGACCTTATATGTCCTGACCTGCACGATGTTCCGAAAGTTTCCCTATGAGCTCAGAAGGGTCGCTGCCAACCAGATTGCTTCCGTCGATTCGGTGCATCGGAACATTGCGGAAGGTTACTGCCGCCGTAGCCTCAACGAATATCTGCAGTTTCTTAACATAGCGCAGGCCTCACTTGGAGAATCCGTCTCCGGTACTCATGTGTACCGCGGAGCAGGTCAGATTACTGAGGGAGAGTTTGAGGAGTGGGACGCGCTCGCCTATAAACTGGAAAATGGGATCAAGAAGTTGATCGAAAGTCTTCAGTATAATAAGAGGGAAAGGGGAGAGTGGAACGACAGCTTTATGGCCAAGGAATCCAATGCTGCCTACGGCAAAGAAGATGGATTGGAATAACTGGAATAGTGGAAAGTGAAGACACGGAATGGTGGAATGATGGAATAGTGGAATGATGTTCCAATCTTCCAATCTTCCAGTTTTCCAGTACTCCAATATTCCAGTATTCCAATATTCCATTCTTCCAGTCTTCCAATTTTCCATCATTCCAGTATTCCAATATTCCCTTTTGCGCCATGATCCCGTCCTCCCTCCCCACCGTCTTCCTCGTCGATGACGATGCCTCGGTGCGACGGGCGTTGGCGCGGCTGATCAAGTCCGCGGGTCATCAGGTACAAACATTCACCTCGGCGCGAGAGTTCCTTGACACGAGCGCTGACGCAGAAGAAGCAGCCTGTCTCGTCCTCGACGTTCGTATGCCCGGTCTTACTGGAATCGACCTTCAGCGCGAGCTACAGACCATGAACCGCAATCTCCCGATCGTTTTTATCACCGGCCACGGCGACATTCCGATGAGCGTAAAAGCGATGAAGGCCGGCGCCGTGGATTTTCTGCCCAAGCCGGTCAACGACACAGATCTATTGCGCGCAATCGAGCGGGCAATCGCTCGTGCGTGCCGTGATCGTGCCGAGCGGATAAAAATTGAAGACATTCAGCGGCGCGTCGAACAATTGACTCCGCGTGAGCGCGAAGTGATGGCTCTGGTGGCGAGCGGGATGCCGAACAAACTGATTGCTTCCGAGCTCGGCACCGTGGAAAAAACCATCAAAGTGCACCGAGCGAGAGTGATGGAAAAAATGGAGGTGGGGTCGCTCGCCGAACTGGTGCGGCTTGCCGGGCACGTCGGCATCCCGAGGAAAAAAGTGTGAACGGGACCAGTGCCAATAATCATGCGAAACAGTCGAGCATAGATTCACGCCGGGAAGCAATTCGGCGTGGCGGTCGTTATTGACATAGATTGAGCGTTCCATGCAGTTGCGTGACCATCCACTCATGTCCTATAGGCGACTTTCTAACTGGCCTCCGGTTTGGACTCGGATACGCGGCGGGGAAAATCAGCATCCCAGTGGCGAAGTCGGCATTCTTCGGGAAATATTATGGTCTGTGATTCAACTCCGCCCGCGTGAGAGGTTTTTTTTAGTTGTCGAGTACGAGGGGACAGTGTATATGGGCTGTCTTTTATTCGATGATGCCGCCTTTTGTCTGGAGATGCAGCAGCTACTACGGGGTAATTGCGGCTGTTCCATTGAGTACGTCGGCGGGTTGGATGTCAGTCATACTCTGTAGCTCCTGGCATTGAAGACTAGACAGCACCCAGCGCCAATTACCACGAGTCTCCTCGTCCGCCAGTTCCTACCAGCTAACCCCTTATTGGACTAAGGTCCAATATACACCCTTACGGCTCTTCGCTAGAGTTCTTTCAGCGCAATGCGAGTGTCATCACATTTTCTGTTCCCAACGCAGCGTAGCGTAGGGGGTTATCACGAACAGCAAACCATGGATCGCTATTATAGATGACGATGAATCTGTATGTCGCGCTATTAAGCGTCTCGTGCGCTCGTTGGGAATGGAGGCGGACACTTTCGCGTCGGGCCAGGAGTTCATTGACCTCATCGAAGCGATGCCGTCACAACAGGTCGACTGCGTCGTGCTCGACGTCCAGATGCCGGGCCTGAACGGTCTTGGTGTGCAGGAGCGACTGAAAAGAGACGGCAACCGGTTCCCGATCATCTTCATCACCGCGCACGATGAAGTGAACGTTCGCGAACAAGCGCTGGCGGCCGGGGCAGTGGCCTTCGTGCGTAAGCCGTTTAATGACGAGCTGTTGATCAAGACTCTGCGCGCGGCCCTTAAACTTGGCGCCGATGGGGAACAGAAAGAGTGAATTTGTCTATATCGGTTTGACTTGAAATCAGGAGGAGGAAACAGATGGATACAGAAAAATATTTCTTCATTAACTTAAAGGAGACACGATCGATGAAACAAGCGCAGTCTTTTTTGCCGGTTCGACCGGCCGGCATCTCATGGATGGCATTGGTTCTTTTATGCATGTTGGCTTTGCAACCATCGTTCACGATGGCCGCTCAGCCGGGCTTTGAGAGTTTGCCGGTTCTCAGCGCATCCAAAATATTGCCGCCGGAGCTTTTGTCAGGGCCCAATCATCGAGTTCAGGAAAAGGTCAAGAACGACGGCATCGTGAATATCTATACAATTGACTCGCGCTTTGGCACCTTCTCGGCGGTCTCCACCGCTATGCTGCGTATCCGGATTCAAGAAATCAATGCGATGGCGGTCATGGACCGGCTCAAGGGTACGAAAGAATACGCAGATTCCTTGAAAGAATCCGGACTGGACGCTTTGGTGGCGGCCAAAGACATGGTCTTTCAGCCCGTTAAGACGACTACTGAGGTGGTGAGCGGCGTCGGGCTGATGTTTCGCCGCGCCGGGGACAGCCTTTTCGGTGCTAAACGGAGCGACGCGGAGGATAGCCGATTCAAAAACCTGATCGGCTTTTCCAATTACAAAAGGGATTACGCTCATCAGCTAGGCGTGGATGTCTACTCGCGAAACAAGGTCCTGCAAGATCGCCTAAACGAGATCGCCTGGACCGGATTCGCCGGCGGGCTGACCGTGTCCGCGGCCATGGCTGCGGTACCCGGTGGCGCTGGGGTCGCCATGACTGCAATCGGTATGACTAAGCTCGGGACGGCGATTTTTCAGAACACGCCGCCGCAGGATCTGCGCCGCATGAATACCGAGAAGCTCAAGGCCATGGGCATCGACGAGCACACCACCGATACGTTTATCAGCGACTCCGAGTTCAGTCCCCGCGAGCAGACAATACTCGTGGCCGCGCTCGATGAAATGAGAGGGGTGGCTGAACGCGACCGGTTCGTGCAACTTGCGGCGCTGACCGACAAGGATGATGTGGCGTTCTTTCGCCAGCGCCAGGCCGAGATGTATGCGGGTTATCACCGTGCCGTTAGCCCCTTCGAACGATTCTTGTCTGTCGGGCCCGTCGCCGCGGCGCGAACGGTAAAAGGATCTCTGGTCTTTAATATCCCGGTGGACTATGTGTCGTGGACCGAAGAGATTGCTCGCGTGGTAACCACTGCTGACAATCTCGCCAATCAGTTGCCCGGAATCAGTGACAAACAACTCTGGATAACCGGTACTTTAAGCCCTCGGGCGCGCGCCGAGATGCAGCGGTTGAACTGGAAGGTTTACGAGCGCAATGAAGCGCTCATCGTCGGCACCGACGAGCCCGTCTCATATCATAGGCAGGATCCGAGGACACCGTCCGCGGCTCTAAGCCTCAGAAGCAAGTCGGTTGCTCTGGTCGCCGGTGTTAGCTGGGGCGATGGCGTGCTCACGTTTCAGGGCAGGGACTATCCTTTCTCCGTCTCCGAGTTGAGTCTGCTCGATCTTGGCGCCTCGGCCGTGACGGGCACGGGTAGGGTGTACAATTTGAATAACGTCGCCGACTTTTCAGGAAATTATGTCGCCACTCAGGCGACCTTCGCCGTGGCCGGGGGGACAGGTGAACTAACCATGACCAACGCCAAAGGAGTGGTCGTCTCGCTATCGTCACAAGAATCGGGGACTCAGCTCACGGCGGGTCCATCGGGGATCAGCCTCAAATTAAGGTAATCACAAATATCGAGCGGCAGAAAATGGCGCGACGAAACAAAAGCAACGCTTGTTTAAAGAATGAACTACCCGCAGCAAGCTGGGGGTATCAAAAGATAATCATGAGAATTTTTCGAAAGTTGGCACCCCGAATGTTTTAATCGGGGGATGATGCATCACAACAAAGTTAAGTCGTGGATCGCTAAAAATAACTAATTAAGGAGATTTTAATGACTCAATTAAATGGTTTGGCGCAAGCAACTGCGCTGTTGATTATTTCACTTCCGTTTCTTGCCTCCGGCTGCGTGGCGACTCAAGATTGGGTCCAAACGTGGGTCAAGGAGCAGATCTTCCCGGTGGAGAAAAGAGTCTCTGAAACGGAAGCCGGCATGACCAAGATGGGCGGACGGGTGTCCGGTCTCGAGGGTCGAGTTGAAACCATGGCCAATCAGATTGCCAACCTCGACAGCCGGCTCAACCAGACCAACGCCAAGGCCGACCAGGCGTTGGAAAACCTGCAGCGGTTGAGAGTCGAACGTAAACTGGTGCTCGACATGAAGCAGGGCGCATTCTTCACTTCCAATTCGACCATTCTCAGTAACCAAGCAAAAAAGGAGATCGACGCTTTTGTAAGTGACGTGAGCGGCGATGGAGGCGGGACGGGCGGCCTACTTTTTGTAGTGGCCGGTCACACCGATAACGCTGGCAGCGAAAAATATAATTACGAATTGGCGCGAATCCGAGCCGAAAATGCCGGCAGCTATCTCGCAAAGCAAAAGCAAATCAATCCGGCCCAGCTCATCGTCATGTCTTACGGAGAGAGTGTGCCGGTGGCCGACAATCATACGGACGCGGGCCGCGCAAAAAATCGCCGCATCGAGATCCTAGTTTACCGAGACGCGGTTACCGTCGGGTCCGCCCAGCAAGCGACGCCCGCACGCTAATGCGCAACCACTTTCATGTTCGGCTTTCAACCGACAGAGCTGATTTCAAAACTTGCGTGATGAATCGGTACCAATAACCATGGACCTCCTGCAAAGGACGATGCTTCAGTTGTTGAGGCGGCTCATCCGAGGGAAAGCTCCGTTGCGTCTGAGATTTTTACGATTCTTTTTCGCGGCGCTTCTGCTCTTGTCGATCAGCGCCGTTTCGGAGGCTGCTTGTTGGGAGGATTCCCTGGCTAGAGTCGATCGAGACCTGCTCCTCATGCGCTCGGGCGCCGTTTACCAAGTCTTGGACGATCCGAGAGTCGTTGCTTTCTGGTTTTCCCTTTCTCAAATCACCATCTGCGAACAGGCGGGCGACGTTGACGGCCAGCTCGTCGGTTATTATGAGATTCGAAACGCGGACG
>WNFV01004443.1_pt1 | contig 20728 bp, 23 predicted proteins | sample 5400101 | NCBI WGS metagenome assembly WNFV01 (sample SAMN13153361, study PRJNA577476) | soil metagenome | isolation source: 115 cm soil or saprolite under grassland replicate 1 | place: USA:California | collected 2016-06-15 | reverse complement strand
CCGCATGGCAATCCTATTAAGACTCTATCGCTTTTCATCGCCTTGTCAACACTCGCTTTCCTGGCGACCGTGGGGATTGGTATCTGGATTGCAACCTATGCCCGCAACCAGATGCAGGCCCTTCTGTTGACTTTCTTCGTTCTTTTCCCGATGATGTTCCTCTCTGGGACGATCACACCGGTCGCAGCCATGCCCAATTGGCTCCAATGGCTTTCGTTTCTCAGTCCCATGCGGCATTATCTATCTTTATCTCTGGGCATTTTTTTGAAAGGCTTATCGCTAGAACTTTTATGGCCTCACGTCTTGGCACTGGCAGGTTTTACGATCCTGATCTTATGGATCGGTCTGCTTCGCTTCCACCGCAGTTTGGCATAGCTAATGATTGAGTAACAAGATTTTTATGAAAACTAAACCTTACGCTTCTTCCATTTTCTTGGCTCTCAACGGACTTATCTTGATGGGCCTAGGCTTTTATTTCATTTTTATTCGTCCACCATTGTTGCCTGAAGATTCACGCTTTATGGGAACAACCCTTGATCAGATTCAATTGGTGATGCCCGGCCTGCTCATCTGGCTGCGCAGAGTCTTCTGGGTGATGGGAGGATTCATGTTTGCCACCGGACTCTTACTCCTTCATATTGCACTAACAACATATCGTACACATTCTATAAGCACCCGGCTTGTCATCGCCGCTGCAGTCCTTAGTTCTATCGGCTGGATGGCCGTAGTCAATTTCCTGATTGCTTCAGATTTCAAATGGTTAATTCTTACATTCAATCTCCCCTGGATCGCAGCATTAGTTCTTTCTTTGGGAGAAAGGAGAAAAGTATGAAACACAGAAACCGTATTCTGGTAATCCTTCTCGTCCTGGTTATGGCTGTTCTTATCGGAGGTGGCTGGTGGATACGAGCGCGCGCAGCTTCCGCCGCAAGCAGTAATGCAATAGAAGCCACAGGGGTGATTGAAGCGCGGCAGGCTGAGTTGGCAAGCGAGACCGGCGGAAAGGTTGTCGAGGTCTTGGTCGAGGAGGGACAGCGTGTGAAGGCAAATCGGCAGCTTGTTCGGCTGGATGATTCGTTGCTCACGGCTCAACGCGAGGTAGCTAAAACCGGCCTGGCCGCGGCTCAATCGGCAGCGCAGACTGCGCAATCAGCCTACCAATCGGTGCAGGCGCAATACCAGATCGCACTCGTGACCGCATTGGCCCAGGATAAGAAGACGCGGCTGCAGGACTGGTTCTTAGAGGATCAGAAGCAGTTTAACCAGCCAAACTGGTACTTCACGCGGGTGGAGCAGATGCAGGCTGCGCAGACACAGGTGGACGAGGCCAAGAAAGCACTGGACGAGGCAATAGCCAGGCTGAAGGACATGACAAAGTCATTGGAGAAAGCAGATTTTCTCGCGGCAGAGCAGAGACTGTTGAATGCGCGGCTGGCGTACCTGATCAGCAAAGACGTGAATGAACGTGCACAGAACTCAGTGACTTCGAATGATCCGGTGGGCTTTTACAACGCGACGCATTGTGGTACCAACGATGGTTACCGTCTGGCGAATGCGCGGCTGACGAATCAGGTCTATGGCTGTACTGGGGACGACCAGCTCTCGGCAGCGGGAGAGACGCTGTATGATAATGCACAGGATGAATTGGATAGTGCGCAGCAAGCCTATGACGATATGCTGATAAGTGCGGCTGCGACGGATGTGCTGCAGGCGCGGGCGGACGTTTCGGTGGCACAGGAACGCTTTTATGCGGCGTTAGATCGTTGGCATGGACTGCAGACGGGTGACCAGTCGCCTAGTGTGACGGCCGCGCAAAGCACGCTGGATCAGGCGCAGGCGGCCTACGATCAAAGCCAAAAGGTGGTGGCACAGGCACAGGCGAATGTGGCCTTGCTGGATGTTCAAATTAAAAAGCTGACGCTGACCGCGCCTTCTGATGGTGTGATATTAACTCGCAGCGCCGAGATCGGAGCGATGGCATTGCCCGGCGCGACGCTCATCGAACTTGGTCGGCTTGACCAGCTGGAGCTGACCGTTTATCTGCCCGAAGAGAAGTTCGGCTTGATCGTGCCCGGTCAGGTAGTGCAGGTGCGTGTCGATGCTTATTCAGATCGTATCTTCGAGGGAACCGTGTTACGCATGGCGAACGAGGCCGAGTTCACACCCACAAATGTTCAAACTAAAGAAGACCGCACACGGCTGGTCTATGCTGTGGTGATCAACCTCGATAACCCTGATTTGGCACTCAAACCTGGCATGATCGCCGATGTGGATTTTGCAATCGGAGAATAAACATGAATCTTGATGCTGTTCGCAAGACTTTTACTGACTGGGCGCCATTTTACAATCCCACTCATGGCTGGACTTTGCCTAAACGGCAGGCTGCCCGCCTCGCCTTGAACCTGAGGCCGGGTGACCGGGTCCTTGACCTTGCATGCGGCACTGGGCTGAACTTCCCCCATCTGCGCCAACTGGTAGGTGAGAGCGGCCAGGTCATTGGTGTGGATCTAACGCCTGCCATGCTCGACATCGCGCGTAAGATGATCGAATCGAACGGTTGGGAAAACGTTGAAGTTCGCGAGGCGGATGCGGCTAAGTTGCCTTTCCCTGATGCTTCATTTGACAAGGTGATTATTACCTTCGCGTTGACTATTATCCCTGAATATGTGCGCGCCATTGAAGAGGTGAAACGGGTACTTGTCCCAAGCGGACGGTTCGTCGCTTTGGAAATGCGCGCAGGGATTCATTCCTTACCCGCGTGGCTTCAGCCTCTTCCGCATATTTGTGCTGTGGATATGAGTCATGATACGCTAAAAGAAATACAGCGCGTTTTCAAAGAGGTCGAGGTGCGCAATTACTGGTTGGGAATGATTCTTCTTGTGGTTGCCAGAAAGTCATAGGTTTTAATCCTGAATCCTGCACATAATTATCGCTCTTCTTAATGACGGTTTCGGATAAAAAATCTATAATTACATCTGTCATAGGCTATTTGGCCTATCGCAACCTCCGCCATCTTGCGCTACAGTCCCGTCAGTCATCAGGTTATTATTCACAAAGTTATTTGAAAAAATCCAGACTGTGCACGGATAGAGTGTTTTGATGAGCAAAAAGAATAAGAAGCGAAGACAAAGAAAGACATTTCCATGGCCGCTTGTTGTGGTTGGCGGGATCCTATTGATCCTGGCCGCAATTTTCGTATTCTCTAATGGAAGTGGAGATAACGGTGGGACTCCCGTCATCACGGTGGATCAGCCAGCAATTGATTATGGTTATGTCAAGTTTGGCAACAATAAGTCCTTTGCAATTAAAGTGACGAACACAGGTGATGAAACATTGCGATTTAAGGAGAAACCTTATGTCGAAGTTTTGGAGGGATGCTGACCTCCTGATTTGACCATCGGTTCGATGGCAATCAAACCTGGAGAAAGCACAACTTTTCAATCTAGTGTCTTCATGATGCATCCTGGCATGGATGGACCGCATGATTATGCCGTACATCTAAAGACGAACGATCCCCAGACGCCTGAATTGATTGTTCACGTGACATCAAATTGGGGACCATAACAATAAAGGAAAATCCAAACGGCGGTGCGCCTCTGAGGCCCACCGCTGTTTCTATTTGCTAATAGGCAAAGTAAAAGTGAAATTACTTCCCTGCCGCTCGCCTTCTGATTCAGCCCAGATGCGTCCACCATGTGCTTCAACAAGGGCGCGCGCGATCGTCAGGCCGATGCCACTCCCACCACCTGCCTGGCGCGAGCGAGATTTATCAACACGATAGAAGCGATCGAAGATGTGGGAAAGATGTTCGGCTGGAATTCCAATCCCAGTATCACGAACAGAAATTTGGACTTCGTCATTCGCGTGCTTCGCGGAAATCATGATTCTCCCCCCTTCAGGAGTATATTGCAATGCATTCCCCGTGAGGTTGGTTAACACCTGCACGGCGCGGTCTTCGTCTGCGAGAACCGGTGGAAGATGGGGAGCCAGTTCGAGGTCCAGAGAGATGCGTTTGGTTTCAAATTGGGATGAAAGTCGCTTGACTATTGTCCGTACAAGGGAAGAAACATCCAAAGGATGAATATTCAACTCGTAGGCATGGGCTTCGACGCGACTGAGCTCCTGCAGGTCGTCTACGAGCCGATTCAATCTATCTGCTTCAGTATGAATTTGTTCGTAGGTTTCTTGAGTAGCAGGCAGGACTCCATCCATCAATCCTTCCATCGAACCCTTGATGGCTGTAAGCGGTGTGCGGAGTTCATGACTTACATCCCCGATTAGACGCCGCCGCATGGCTTCGATTTGACCCAGTTTTTCCGCCATTTGATTGAATCGCATGCCAAGTTGGGCGAGTTCATCCGAACCGATTACTTGCACACGTTCCTCATAACGGCCGTCGGCAATGCGCTGTGTGGCAAGAGACATGGCGTGCACCGGCGCAATCACACTCCGGCTGAGAAACAAGCTGAGTGCCACAGCCACAACTGTTGCAGCCAAAGCTGCGTAGGTCAGCGCTTCGTTGAAGCTGGCGCGGTAATCAACATAAAGTTGTGACATCGCGCCGTTGCCATTCATCCCCATCATACCGCCATATCCCATGCCCATCCCGGCCATATGACGATTGAAAGTTGTTGGCAGAACAAACTGACTGGCGAGGACCAGGACCGCTACGCCAACTACGATGATTGCAAGATAAGATAATAAGATTTTTGCACCCAAATGCTGGCGGAAGTAATCACTCATAGCTCCTCACAATTACGCAGGTTCATCTTCAAAGCGATAACCCACGCCGCGCACGGTGGCGATCAAATCATCACGACCTAGCTTCTGACGGACATGGCCCAGATGAACGTCTACCACACGCATTTCACCGAAGTATTCACCACCCCAAACTTTTTCAAGCAGTTGTTCTCGGGTCAACACGCGTCCGCGATTCTCGGCCAGGGCATATAAGAGATTGAATTCGATGGCTGTAAGTTCGACAGGAACATCATCCACGGTGACGGTACGCGCGCCAATATCAATGTTGATATGCTTGAATGACAACACGCCTCTTTCCAAAGCAGAGCCTGCTCCCGTTTTGAGACGCCGCAGCGCCGCCTTAACGCGCGCCACCAACTCCCGCGGACTGAATGGTTTCGTCATGTAATCATCCGCACCGACCGATAAGCCGACGATTTTATCAGTCTCTTCGGTGCGCGCGGTGAGCATGATAACGTACACATCCGTTTCGCGGCGCAGATGTGAGAGCAGTTCGATTCCGTCCATGCCAGGCAACATAACATCAAGGATGATGAGATCAGGCTTGAACGCACGCGCGGCTTTGAGTCCTGCATTGCCGTCTGCAGCTGTATAGATCTCATATCCTTCAGGCTTGAGATACGCGCTGACCAGATTGGTGATCGAGGGTTCGTCGTCTATGACCAATATCTTTGTCATGAGCTTAATTCTACAATCAAAGCAACAAAGGCGGGCGCAGGAATCTGCGCCCGCCTTTGCATCAGGTTGATTACTGAATTTCGGATTCCTCAATAAACGTGCCATGCCAAGTGTGAAAGAAAACCTGTCCACTGTAACCATTGACGCTCAACATGCCAGCTACCTTGCCATCCTTTTCGAAGTCGAGCGTGTAATACCCATAGAACTTGATTGGATCAGTGGCAGCGGTTGCGCCCGAGATGTTCATGTCGAGGTATTTCTGGGCATATTCAATTGCCTGTTCAGAGCTTACAGTCATCTCGGCAGAGATATCACCAGAAATAGTACTGTCCCAGTCGTAGCCATCCATCATGTTACCCATCATCCCACTGTAGCCGCCCATCATGCCACCGAGGTTGCTCATCATATACTGGTGGTTAAGTCCGCTATATTTAAGATTCCACATCATGTTGGCGCCATGTTCGGGGTAGGCAATCTGTGAGGTAGGATCCACGAGAAGTTCAAATGCACCATTGCCCGTGCTAGCTTCCTTCACTACAACATAAGCATTGTTATCGAAGATCATGATTTCGGCGATCTGCAAATCAGCATTATTGAGATTTGCTAGATATTTCTCAGCCGCAGTCTTCACCTGCTCAGCTGTGAGCAGTGTGATGTTCGCGTTATTATCTCCATATCCGCCCATCATCCCTCCCATCATACCGTAACCACCACGCCCATTGCCCATCATGCCAGGGCCGTACGCGCCGTTATTATTCCAGCCAGCACGAAACATCATTGAAGGATCGTATGCACTTGCCCGCGCATACATAGTCCCGGCGAAAAAGATGCCACCAGCTAGAATAAGAATTGCGATGACGATCAGGATCGTACTCAAAGTTTTGTTCATGGATGATCTCCTATTGGTTGCGATTCACACGTTTGTGTGTTGTTTTATGATGCCAGTATAGGAGTCTCCATTGAAGAGGGTGTAAAGCGACTATAAAGATACTGTAAAGGTTATTTTGGAAGAACAATCAAGAGTCAGAAGCAGGGCAGACTTTTCCTGCATTGCGCTTATTTTGGATTTCCGCTAAGTCAGCAGCGACTTAGGTCTATTTTGCAATGCCTCAGCTAGATGCACGGGCTAGATATTCTCGCTCTTTGCTGGATCGTCTATTGTACGCGCGAGTTACAAACCAAATCTTCCTCAGTTCTCATCTGGCCTTGTTATATGCGGCCCACACACAAAATTTTTCGGGCCTCACGCGGGAGCGCTATACGGCCGTTATGATTTGCTTAATGAATTAAAGGCATACAAAGTCCGACCGGCTTCAAATGATTTACCATATAAATTTGAAACCGGCACACAAAACCACGAAGGCATCGCGGGCCTGCTCGTTGCGCCTGAATATTTTGAATGGATTGGCAAAGAGTTTGCTGGTCCTCAGGGTGATAGCCTCAAAGATATCTACTCGGGCCGTAGGTTGACTTTCAAGCAGGCTCTCACCCTCACCCGAGCCTACGAATTCGAACTTAGCCGCGCATTGATCGAAGCTATCTCATCAGTGCCGGGGACACAAATCTATGGCATCACGGACATGAAGCGATTGGAAGAGCGCGTCTCAACTGTTTCCTTTACACTGATTGGAAAAGAGCCGCGCAAGATCGCGGAAGAACTTGCTGCAGCCGGGATCTACGTGTGGGATGGGAATTATTATGCGCTGGCAGTCACCGAAAGGCTCGGGCTGGAAGATAAAGGCGGCATGGTACGCGTCGGCGCGGTCCATTACAATACGTTGGATGAGGTGGCACGATTTGGGGAAGCTTTGAAGAAAATTGCGAATTAAGCCACAAGCGAGTTTGGATTTTAATAGTAGGGATGCACCGTTTTATCCGCTAATCTCCGCGAATTGACGCGAATTTCTAAACAATTCGCGAGGATTGGCGTAAATTCGCGAACTCACTCTTTAAGTGCCTGCTCAGCCAACGCGATTGCACCAAGTACACCTGCGCGGTTTCCCAACGCGGCGGGGACAATATACGAACCAATTTCATTTAAGATAAGAGGCGATTGGATATACCCATTCAGCAATGCGTGCGTCTTCTCTCCCGCCATTTTCAATAAATGCAAATTCGACCCTACGCCCCCTCCGATGATGATGCGTTGCGGGGATAGTGTATAAATATAACTCGCCAGCGCATGTGCAATGTAATGCGCCTCCAAATCCCATGCCGGGTGATCCTCTGGCAAAGTCTCCGCACGCTGTCCCCAACGTTTTTCCATCGCTGGGCCGGAAGCCAGTCCTTCAAAGCAATCACCATGAAATGAACAGACACCTGGAAATGGATCTTTTGATAGATCATGTCGTAGAGGCAGATGTCCCATCTCAGGATGAATTAAGCCATGAAGCAGTGCACCATTTACATATGCGCCACCGCCGATACCCGTACCGACCGTCAGATACATAAAGGTATCGAGTCCCTGCCCCGCGCCCCAACGAAATTCACCAAGCGCTGCGCCATTGACATCTGTATCAAAATTAATCGGAATATCAAAAGACGAGCGTAAGGCCTGAACAAGCTTCGCGCCTGACCAACCTGGCTTAGTAGTTGGGAGAATTTGGCCATAGGTCGCGGAATCAGGCCGAGGGTCGAGTGGACCGAAGCAAGCGAAGCCGATTGCAGAGAGTCCATCGTGCTCCTTAAAAAATGCAATGACCCGACCCATAGTCTCCTTTGGAGTGGTAGTGGGAAAGCGGACTTCAGCCCGGATATCGGAAGGTCCTGTCCCTACCGCGCAGACAAATTTCGTCCCACCGCCTTCGATGCCACCAAATTGGGGAAGTGCATTCATCTTTGTCTCCTCATAGATTCAATATGATTAATTTTACTCACAATAAAACCTCAAGATTCCTAATAAATCTCTAGTAAAATTCTACCTAAATCTACATTGACTTTCGTACCTCAAACCGTACAATCACTTCATCATAGGCTTTAGGGCGCGCGGACGCCCTTGTAACTTTTAATAGGTGATTCATGCTCCTCAAACGTTTTCAACTTGGCCTCATCCATGTCGCAGTCGCGATGACCCTCGTCCCAATCAACAGTACGCTCAACCGCGTTATGATCAAAGAGCTGGCCATCTCCGCCACTCTTGTAGCCATCCTAGCATCATTACCTTACCTGTTTGCACCCATACAAGTTGCCATTGGTTCTTACTCCGACCGCCATCCTATCTTAGGGTACCGCCGGACGCCGTATATCGTAGTCGGCTTAATCCTTTGTGTGTTTGGCGTGGCCATCTCACCTCAAATCGCGTTCCTCATCAGTCAAAACTTCGGCCTTGGTGTCCTCATAGGGATCGTGGCCTTTGGTGCATGGGGAATGGGCTACAACCTTTCCAGTGTCTCTTATCTCTCCTTAGCATCTGAAATCTCCGGTGAAAATGGGCGTGGCAAAACTGTTGCCACGATGTGGTTTATGATGATCGTTGCTATTATTGCGACCGCAATTGGGCTTAGCCGCATGATAGACCCATACACACCTACGGCTTTAATCCGGGCTTTTGGATATGTATCCGGCTCAGCTTTGATCCTGGGCCTGCTCGGCCTTATCAAGCTTGAATCTCCCTCCAGGAGGAATGCGGACTTAATTCCACACTCCGAGTCATATTCAGTCAAAGAAATGACTTCAGTCATCACAGCCAATCCAGTCGCACGGACATTTTTTATCTATCTTCTCTTGCTCCTTGCTGCTATCCTCGGTCAAGATGTATTACTCGAACCCTTTGGCGCCGAAGCCTTCGGCATGACCGTAACCCAGACGACGCGCATCACTTCGATCTGGGGAACTTTCGTTTTGATTGCAATTATCATCGCTGGATTACTTGAAGGACGTTTGTCAAAACGATGGATCGCGCAAGTTGGGAACATCGGCGCGCTGGTTGGGTTTGTCCTTATCCTCGCAAGCGGAATTGCAGCAAGTAAAAATATCTTCTACACTGGTGTCACCTTGCTTGGTCTAGGCACGGGCTTTTCCACGGTTGCGAATCTTTCACTAATGTTCGATTTGACTGTTCCTGGACAAGTCGGTCTCTATATTGGGGCGTGGGGATTCTCAAACGCATTGTCGCGGCTAACAGGATCAGTCCTCGGTGGAGTCGTGCGTGATGGGGTGACCCAGCTCACAGGCGCTGCTTTGAGCGGGTATCTCGTCGTATTCGGTATTGAAGCATTGCTGTTGCTCATTGCGTCCATGATGCTGGCACATATTGATGTGTCCAAATTTCAAAAACAAGCGCATGAGCCATCCTTCACGGAAAAGGTTGCTTTGGCGGCAGAATAAATTTTTAGCATAGTAGGTGCTCTCCCTGGACTGTCCGTCCAGGACAGGCTAGCGCCGTCAGCATTAGCCTGTCCTGGCGCCGGCCCAGGGAGAATGCCTCCTACACACAAGAGATAAACAATGACTGATGAATGGCTTTCCCTAAGTGACACGGCAAAATTGCTGGGTGTACATCCAAGCACTGTGAGGCTGTGGTCTGATAAAGGCGTGTTGCCTGTCCATCGTACACAGGGCGGACATCGTCGCTATCGGCGCAGCGAAGTGCAATTTTGGTCGGATTCCAATAAAAAGTCTGAAACGACCGTGGTTGAACCTGAAAGCATAATGCAGGAGGTGGTAAAAAACATCCGCATGCAGATATCAGAGGGACGCTTGGAAGCTGAGCCTTGGTATCAAAAATTAGATGAGGATGCCCGTTTGCAATATCGCATGAGTTCACGGTCTCTATTTCAAGGATTAACGACTTATGTAGCAACAAATGGTGAAGAAGCCTCTTCAGAAGCGTATGCGATTGGTTACGAATACGCCTCCCGAGCGCGCAGATATAAATTAAGTTATGTGGATGCCGCAAAAGCATTTTTATTTTTCAGGGATGCCTTAATCGAGTCGGTGATCAAAGTATACAGCGATGCACGCGTTCCATCCAATCAGGCCGCGGATATGTACAGCAAAATGCACTCCTTTACCGACGAGATATTGATCAGCCTCTTACAAACCTATCAGAAGTTGGAGAATGCCAATCATTAATTGGTATTTGTTTTTATGTTTCGTCGAAATATAGGACTGGATGCCTTGGATGAAAAATAAGTCTAAAAGATTCAAATCGTCCCTCTGGACGGAAAGATTGGTGCCTCTTCTATTGGTAATTCTTTTACTGGCCTTATTGACCGTCATGGTTATCTCAGGTTTGGCATTGTTAGGTGCTTTGCCAGGAGCATAAACCCTTTTTGAGGAGTCGAAATGAAATTCATTCCCTATCTCTCAACGCTCATCACATTTTTTTTCGCTGTCGCAGTATTTAATCGCTACCGTCAGCGCGGTGGATGGCATCTGCTTTTATGGGGTATCGGCTTAGTGTTTTACGGACTTGGAACGCTCTCCGAGGTTCTCCTAAGCCTGACATTTAATCCTTTTATATTAAAACTTTGGTATCTTACCGGGGCTATGTTGACTGCGGCTTGGCTTGGCATGGGGACTGTCCATTTATTAGTTCGCAAAGGGAACACAGCAAAAATCCTCACTTGGGTATTGGCCGCTATTTCCTTACTTGCGTTCATTCTTGTGATGTTTGCACCGGTCAACTCTGCTGCTTACAATGTGACTCAGCCCGCATCTGTGCAATATAAAGACATTCTCACACGAAATGGCGGGACGATTTTACTCACCATTCTGCTCAACATTTATGGCACGCTTACCCTGGTTGGCGGCGCAATTTATTCTGCCTTCCTATTCTGGCGCAAGAAAGTGCTTGCCAGCAGGATGTTTGGCAATATCCTGATTGCGGCCGGTGCACTTTCTCCGGCAATGGGCGGTACCTTTCTCAAAGCCGGTTTTACAGACTTTCTGTATCTTAGTGAATTCCTCGGCGCGATTCTGATGTACGTTGGCTTCGTTTTAGCTACCTCAGGAAAGACCGAAGAAGCAAGTTATTCTCCCGTACTGCCAGCCCAGCCAAGGACGGGTGGAGATTAGTATGCAGCCATATTTTGACCCTGTACGTTTCGTTTTATTTTAGTGGAACATACAGGGTTACTAATAAGTTTATCTTTGAAATATATAAGAGTATCATCATCTTACGGAAGTTGCGACATTAGTCAAGGTATAATCATCTCATGATTTTAGACCTTCCTTACATTCTCGAGACCCGACGCAATCACGCGGTCGAACATGCGACGCTTCACATACTTGCGCGAAAATATCCCAACCAGCATATGGCTGGACACTCCAACCCGACAGGTTTCTTCGTTCTCGGTAAATTCGACACACAGGAAATCTGGACAGCCGCAACAGAAGCTATGACCCGCTTACGCGCAGGCGAAAGCAAGCTTGCCATTCATGCGGGCTGTGGAACGAACCTTGCGACCTCAACGCTTCTTTCTGGGGCTTTTGCTTGGATACCGCTCCGAGGGGCCAAGTCTCCCGTTGGGAAACTCTGGTTACTCCCTGTGGCATTAATCTTTGCAAGCTTTGGCTATTTACTGAGCCAGCCTGCAGGCCCGTGGTTACAGGCGAATGTCACCACAGAAGCAGACCTGGGTGATATGAAAATCGTGGATATTACTCCTGTCTCGCCTAATGTGCATCGCGTCGTCACGCGATAAGATTTTCTTAGGAATCCAACGTCTTCGCGCAGCATCCCTGTGGGGCCCGACGTTGGCGCCAAAGTCTGCCTGTCCTGGACGGACAGTCCAGGGGAGACTTTGGACTCCGTTTTCATAATTCATGTCCAATGTCATCTTCCTATATGGTAACGATGAGTTTGCTATTGCGCGCAGACTCAAAGAATACGAGTCGGATTTCCCTGATCCCACCACTGCGGATATGAATACAGCGCGACTTGAAGCGCGGTTGATGAGCGAAGATGAACTTAACAACGCGGTCAATGCCATGCCCTTCCTCGCAGCGAAGCGGTTAGTGATCCTGGCCAATCCCTCCTATAAATACAACAACCCAGGCACGCGTAAAAAATTTGAGGAATTCCTAAGTAACGCACCGGATACAGCCAAATTGGTTATCCATGAATTGATGGAGCCAAAAGAAACTGAGAAACACTGGCTGATTAAATGGGCTGGCAAAAATACGTCTGCGGTCAAAATGCAAGCATTTATGCTGCCGCGTCAAAAAGACATGAGTGGTTGGATTGTTAACGAGACCAAGAACCAGGGTGGCAAGATCGAATATCAAGCCGCGTCAAAATTGGCGGAAATGGTTGGTGTAGATACGCGTCAGGCAGGGATGGAAATTGCCAAACTGCTGGCATATGTTAATTGGGCACGACCAATTACCGGGTCCGATGTGGAAGCGGTTTGTATTGTCACGTCTCAGCAAAGCGTATTTGACTTTGTAGATGCGCTATCGCTAGGCAATGGCAAAACCGCGCAGCATTTGCTTCATCGCTTGCTAGAAAACGAAGATCCGTTCTCCTTGTGGGGAATGGTCATACGTCAGTTTCGTCTTCTCATTCAAGCGCGCGAGATACTCGATGGCCGTGGTAATAAAGACGATATTGCACGCGCCTTGGGGATTCATCCATATGTTGCGGAAAAAACAACGGGACAGGCAAAACGATTCTCACTGGATGCACTTGAAAGTATTTATCATAAATTATTGGGGATTGACGAGGGGGTAAAAACAGGCCAGATCACTTTGGATCTGGCTCTTGATACGTTGGTGATGGAATTGACGAACTAAGAATTACCGTTCCCTGCTAATCAGTCTCACTCACCAGCCAAGTCTTTGCGTCTTCCGGATCACTAAAATATTTAGTGGGGATAGGAATTTCAATGTTCAATTTCTTTCTCAATCGTTCTAATCTCCGTCTATCTTTAGAAGAGCAGCCCACTATAGCTAGTCTTATTACATGATTATGTAAGCGGTTTATGCTCTCTAGAAATTCAATTAACACCTTATCCGTTAATTTTGTTTCATAAAAATCGATCCAAGTTGGCAATTGACGATTTGCCTTTTCTATAAATTCCTCTTCCGCTTTCATACGTGTCAGCAACGCTTCTTCGTTGGAGAAAAAACTTCCATAGTGGAGACCAAGTATTTCACCACCTTTGAAATGATAGGGGAATAACGAGCCACCCGGAGACCTTTGCATGTGTGTAACAAACTCCTTTATGAATTTTGATCATCTCAATTCTAAAACAAAGTCTCCTGTCGTGGATGGTCTACTTCATCGGGTCCGCCCCACCCATACTTCTTCAAATCTACTTTATCTTTTACAAATACAATTCCCTCCTCTTCCAATAACTGACGCTGTTTTTCTGCGCCCGGGCGTTCACTGATCTTGCCTTGCGAATTGATTACACGCTGCCACGGTACGTCATCTGGACAGGCTGCCATTGCACCGCCCACCCAACGCGGACTGAAGGCTTTATAGGAATCAAAATCCACACCTATAGGAGGAGGGAGCATGAGTGCGATTTGTCCATATGTGGCGACTTTACCGCGCGGGATTTGCCGCACAAGCCCCCAGACTTGCTGATAATATTCTTGTGGATTGGGAGGAGAGATAAATTGAGACATGGGATTCTCCAGATTTCAAGACCTGACAGGTTTTAGCCGCGCCGTTGCTTTCTGGATGCTCAGCGTGGATGGAGACCGTTTTAGTTCAAGCCACCGTGGAAACCTGTCAGGTCTGTTGGTTAACGCGGTGCGAGATAATGATAATACAGTGATTGCCTTACATTGGCAACAAAATTCTTTGTCAGTTTATCATCCATAAAGGTGAGGGTTTGAATCTCATCTGCAACAAGGGAGCCCGGATGTTCCGCTTCGGGCGCGCCGCCCTGCTTAAGATGAGTAGCTGGTTCCAAACTTGGTTGAGCGCGTTGCTCATCGCTTAACAGGAAATAATATTCATATGTGCGGTAGATGGAGCGATTGATTTCGTAGAGAGGGGTCAACGCGCCTATGATAAGACAAACCAACAGACCAATCTGCAACATTGAATATTTGTCTTTTGTGCCTTCGAGATTTTGCCGTCTCGCACCGACGTGCCGCCCTTGTTCGCGGAACGAAAGGTGTGTCTTTGTGGTTAACGAGTCACGCTGGAAAAGCGACTCGCCACTCCAAACCATAAGGTAAAACAGCGGCGCAATCGATGCGCGCATGACGAAGTCGTGGCCACTGCCAAGCTGGATGAACGGTATGATGAATAGAAGAATACCTGTCACTGCCCAACGCGGGTCACGCCAGAGACGGGGCGCGAGCAACAGCCAGAGAATTCCACCTTCGAGCAGGAAAAAAACGAAAACATCTTTCAAGTCAAGAGCTTGAAGTCCACGCTCCTGTGCGGCGGTGGTAGATGAAAAGAAAAGATAAGAAATAATAAAGATGAGTGCACCTGCAAAGAACAAGTCAACTCGAATATCTTGCAAGGGATTTTTGATCTTCTTGCGCGTTTGTTCAAACCAATCAATGAGTAGGTATGGCAACAATCCAATGGATGCAAGTGGGGCGAAAAAGAAACATAATGCCCAGATAAAAATTTTCATGTCATTCTGAGCGACTCGTTCTTCCCTAGTACCACCGGCCACCGTTCGTGCCGCGAGCCCGCCAGTGCGAGACGGCAGGGCAGGTGTGGGGAGCGAAGAATCTCCTTGCTCGTGCTGGAGACCCTTCGCTTCGCTCAGGGTGACAAACGTTAATATACACAACCACGCAGGCACGGACTGATTGAACACCCAGAATAATTGTGTAGTAAACGAGGAGTACTGTAAATTTCCCGCCCAGATTTCAAGATGTTGAACAGGTGGCCAGAGAGTTGGATATTCCTTCGCAAATAAGATAACGCCAAGCGCGTCCATGCCGCTGAAAGCAACAAGCAAGAACATGGTTTTAAGTAGGGATGCTTTGAGTTTTATACTAAGCTGCAAAACCATGAGTAAAACGCCAAGCCATGTCCACAGGAAGAGGATTAAGTTGGCAAACTTCCAGCCAAACAGTTTCCCTGTCAGGGCAGCAGGAAGCCAATAGCCAACATAATAGACCAACATCTTTATCGGCCCATGTTCAGGCAGGCTATAGACAACAGGCCAATCGTATGTGATCAAATCGCGGAAGACGGCATTGCGCCAGTGATGGTCCCAGTTTTGGAAGGCATATCCGCCCACGCCTGATAGAAAGACCCATAAGCCGGTAAGGATGATTATAGGAATTAAGGACTCCAAAGTCTCCTGACTTTGGACACGATTACTGAAGTCAGGCCCCACAGGGGTGCTCCGCGAAGATTTCGGACTCCCAATTGCCCACAATTTCCAAACTACCCAGAGCATCAATAGCACAATTGGAAGCGCGATGACAAGTCTCAACCATCCTAAGCAAAAGATGATGAAGGGCAGGAGAAGATAAAGATAGGTAAGGCGATGAAGCCATTTCATACAAAGTTCAAAATATGCTCAAGCCGCCGTCCTCGGCGGCGAGGAGATTGCTTCGTCGCAACTAACGCTCCTCGCAACCCCACCGAAGTGCGGCGGGGCAATGACGGTCAGTGTCTTTCATAAATCACATAATCATCTTTTTGAATTGTAATGGAATAATTCTCTGCCAGAAATGCGCGTAATTCGGGAAACTCGTGCGATGTGTCTTCACCCGAGATCCAGGGTTTGTCGATCGAAGTCACTTCGACAATAAATCGAGGTGACGATACTTGCAAATCATTTATGAACTTCGCACGCAAATTTTGAATGTATGGGTTGGATACATGATGATAAAAATAAAAATCAAACACAAACGGGGTAGCGATGTGAGCCCGCGTTTCAAGCATGGCAAGCAAAGTCCCACCTGTCCAATCCAACGGTTGGACGGTATCGCTCTGCTCAAGATGTTTCCTCAGGTAAAGCGCAATTTGATTAGCGCGACTACTGGCTGTTGCAATCGGCTTGCCTTCGATTTGTCTAAAGATTGCACCTGGCATGCGCACGCTCAATAGCATTACAAGTAACAATACAAGACCCGTCTGCCACTTCACTTCCACGAGACATAACGCGGAAAGCAAAATGATGAAATAGACAAACGGTAACCAGTGATATGGGAAGAACTGTCCCGAAAACGCGGGATAGAACGCGTAACAGATTGTCAAGCTGACCAAAAGATATACATGTTTGCGAAATTGTTCCTGGCGCAATGCAAAATAGACTCCCACACCTGCGGACAAAAGCCACCATCGGTTTCCGCCCAGCTGCCAAAGCTGATCCAAGATAAACAGCCAGCGCCTCGCCCCAAAATTAACCTCCATCTTGCCATTGATATGCGCATATAACGGCCAGTAATTTCTTACAATATCAATAAAGGGATTTAGCGCGCCTGTGAACCCTACCCATGCAACGGCACCAATGACTGGAACGAGAAATCCCCCCAAAACAGGTAATACGCTCTTTCGCGTGGCTTTTAACGGCGTCATGCTATCGGATCTAACCATGTTTGCAATGTCAAATAACAGAAGCGGGATTAGTCCGATCACTGCATGAGGTTTGATCGTTGCAGCTAGCCCAAAGAAGAATCCCATCCAGACTCGACGCCAGGGAGTTAATTCATTCTGTAACGCGATCCATATTGCAACAGAGATAAATATCAAAAGCAGATATTCACGCTGAAGCGACATGGAAGGTCCGCCATCCAGATATTTCAACCCGAAAAGCAGCGAGGCCACAAGCGCGGGCATCCAGCCGAAGCGTCGCATGAATGAAAATGTGACGACCATTAAAGTAGTGAGCAAAAGGAGATCGAGAATGCCATCGTGCGCGATTGGCCATAGAAGAGAGAATCCTGCCTCAACCAGAAGCAATGCGGCAAGGAGGACGAGAACGACTTTGGTTGCGATTCGCATGTTATGTCATTGCGAGCATTCTTTCCTGACACCGGCCGTCAGGACGGTGTGCGAAGCAATCTCCGGTTAAACGGGAAAATCTCATCGAGGAGCATATTCCACTTAAACGAGGGTTGCTTCGTCGGGACCCCGAAAAGCATTGGGGCAGGCGAACACCCTCCTCGCAACCCCGCCGAGAGCAGGCGGGGCAACGACATTAGCTAACAAATTGCCCGCCGTGGATTTGTTGTTCCAATAATTGTTTGTTCGAGTCAAACTTCATCTCAACTTCGATTTGTTGGAAACATCTACCGCTTCCCATCAGCCCCTTGCGGACAAAATATACTTCGTGATCTTCTTCGTATTCTAGGGAGAGATCATTGCTTAGATCAACGTGGCCTTCAATCATTTCGCCGCAGCGGTTACATTTGACGAAGAAGGTGTATTGACTCGATGTGGGTTGTGAAGAGGAGCTTGAAAAAAGTTTTTTGAAGAAGTTCATGTTCGCCCTTCCATGTCACTTTGAGTGACATTACGCTAGAATTAAGAATACTTTCAATGTTATTCAGTTCATCATCGCTGAACTTCAAATTGTCCAACGCGGTAAGATTATCTTCTAGTTGTTTGACGCTGCTCGCGCCAATCAACGCCGATGTGACCGCAGGCTTGCGTAACACCCATGCGATAGCCATTTGAGCTAGGGATTGCCCGCGCTGTTTTGCAATCTCGTTTAACTTTTGGATTTTTGGAAGATTTTTATTCACGTCGTCGGGAGTCAACCAAACACGGACAGTTTTGCTGGCACGTGCGTCGGAGGGGATTCCGTTCAGGTAACGGTCAGTCAATTGTCCCTGCGCGAGAGACGAGTAGACAATACAGCCGATTTCCTCCTCGACCAGCACATCCAACAGTCCATCTTCGATCCAACGGTCGAACATGTTATAGGAAGGCTGGTGGATGAGACAGGGTGTGCCTAGATCGCGCAGGATTTCCGCAGCGCGCTTCGTCTGGTCGGGAGTGTAGGATGAGATACCCACATATAGTGCCTTACCCTGACGGACTGCCGAGTCGAGTGCGCCCATTGTCTCTTCGAGAGGTGTATCAGGATCGGGGCGGTGACTATAGAAGATGTCCACATAATCGAGGCCCATACGTTTGAGCGATCCATCGAGGCTGGCCAGCAAATATTTGCGCGATCCCCATTCGCCATAGGGGCCGGGCCACATGTCATAACCTGCTTTGGTGGAAATAATAAGTTCATCACGGTATGGATGGAAGTCTTGTTTGAAAAGTAGGCCAAAGGTATCTTCGGCAGAACCGGGCGGAGGGCCATAATTGTTAGCAAGATCAAAATGCGTTATACCAAGATCGAAAGCACGGCGGGCAATCGCGCGTCCGTTCTCAAATACGTCGAGGCCGCCGAAGTTGTACCACCAGCCAAGCGAAATAGCTGGGAGTTTGAGTCCGCTATTGCCTACGCGGTTGTAGGGCATTGAGTCGTAGCGGGTGTCAGAGGCAAGGTAAGGCATGGTTCTCCTTATTTATAGATTACTCGAAATCTTTCGCAGACCAGAGGCATCTCTTCACTGAATTTTTTCCCGATTTTGGGAAGTGTACGCATGAAGAATCGTGTATGTGCTGCGCGCCAGTATTCCAGGGATCGATCACCCTCTCCCTCGAAATATGCAAACTCCTCATCTATGGTATTGAAGCGGCAAACAAATACTTCCGTTGTTTCAATGATGCATAATGGCTTTCCTTTTCCATCGAGAACAATAGTGAGCTGGCCAGGCTGCGGGATAAGCTTTCCTTCTGCTTCCCATTCTCACAAAGCCGAACAAGTGCCTGTTTTGATCCCGTTGGCAATAAGCCAACCGAGTTCCTTAGCTAGAGCAGGAGTATCGCCAAAGCTCTCTGCCACATACGTTTTATTATGGAGAGGAACAGCAAATGGCAGACTGGCCAGGTATTTATTCCAGTAGGTCTCAACCGCTTCATCATTCATGTGTAGCCTCTAAATTTGGAAAGTTGCTTAAAATCTCCATTTTTTCAAGACATCCATTGCCTTGTAATTCGTCAAATCCAATTGCAATGGCGTGATCGAAACATAGCCTCCTGATAACGCACCGAAGTCGGTGCCTTCCTCGACGACTCCGGTCGGTGATTCTCCGCCAATCCAGTAATAGGGTCTGCCGCGTGGATCAAGGCGCTGATCAAGCGCATCGCGATAGACACGTAAGCCTTGCCGCGTAATCATATAGCCCTTGAGTTCTTCCTCTTTGAGATAGGGTACATTGACATTTAATACCAAATCGCCAGGCAGACCATCCGCTAGCACTTTCTCTGCCACGTGACGCGCCACGATAGCGGAGGTCGAATAATCTAGCGCGCCCTGAAATCCCTCGGGTGAATCCAACGAGATGGCAATGCCCCTCACACTCGCGATGGCCGCTTCCAGCGCAGCCGTGACAGTACCAGAATACGTCACATCGTGGCCGATATTCGCGTTGGGATTAATCCCCGAAACCACCAGGTCAACGTGCTCTTCAACAAAGCCTAGCAAGGCTAGAGCAATGCAATCTGAAGGCGCGCCATCAGACATATAAGCGGTCGAGCCATCGGCCAATTTTGTCTCACGTACGCGCAGGGGACGATCCAGCGTTTTTACATGCCCCGAAGCTGACCAGTTACGATCTGGTCCGAAGACGGTCACTTTGCCAAGTTTACGTATTTCCTGAGCAAGAGCCAGGAGCCCTGGCGCTTGTACGCCATCGTCATTGGTGACAAGAATGTGCATCTACGATTTCCGATTTATGATTTTCGATTTGAGATTGTGTGACGATTATAATACTTTCACGATTCAAGAAACAAAGACCGCGGGTTCGCGCCTGCGGTCTTTTCTATTTCCGTCAATAGTTTGTTATCCACCGTCTGCGGTTTGTTTTGATTCTTTCATTGCGTTCTTGAAATTCACCAGTGCTTCTATTGGGGTCGGATCAACGCCATAGGCCATCGCCAGATAATAGGTCATGTAATCGCCAAACAGGATCAACGTCCACATGTGTGCCAAAGGCGAATCGCCGCGCGCATCAGCAACATCCGTATTGAGACCGTCCAGCATGAAAGCCTGACGCGTCAAATCAGAACGCAGGCGGTTACGCGGATGATCCGATGGGGAACGCAGGAAGAAGGTCATCGTATGAGGGTTGAGCACTTCTTCAGGATTGAGAGTCCCGGCCAGTGTATTGTGATCCGCCTCAGGCAGGAATTCAAAATTCGCGCCCGCCTTGGCCACCTCATTAATTTGTCCTTTCCAGCGACGGGCTACAGGAGCGAGAATCCCGGCGCCCATTACAGTCACCCAGCGTCCCATCAACTGGCCTGCATAACGTTTAGCAGGGTTTTTTACGGCGGGAACATCTACACGTA
>WNFV01003303.1_pt1 | contig 20728 bp, 20 predicted proteins | sample 5400101 | NCBI WGS metagenome assembly WNFV01 (sample SAMN13153361, study PRJNA577476) | soil metagenome | isolation source: 115 cm soil or saprolite under grassland replicate 1 | place: USA:California | collected 2016-06-15 | reverse complement strand
GCAACGCGCGCTCGCTGCGAGTGCGCGACGAACCGGTAGGCGTGTCGTTCGACCCGGACGACGCGATCGTGCTGCGGCGGTAGGACCGCGCGCCAACGCGCGCCGCCGCCGCCGGAATAGCGCCGCGGCGGCGCATGTTGGCCAAGCGCCGGCCGAGGGCTTCTGCGCAAGCGATCGCTCCGCGGGCACGCGCGCTAGACGCGGCCGGTTATGCCAATGTCGTAGCGATTCGGAGACGGGAAGACGCGTCCGATGCCACAATCCGATGCACCGGTAATACAACACGTATGCATGCGCGGTCGCCCCAGCTTGACCGCTCGGCTTGGCGTCGCTGCGCTCGCCGCCGTTGGGCTGATCGCCGTGACGCCGACCGCGCGCTCGCTCACGAGCGGCGACCAGGCGCCGGCGTGCTCTGCGCCGCTGCTCGACCGCAGTCGCTCGGTCAGTCTCGCGGACTATCGCGGCCAAGTCGTCTACCTCGACTTCTGGGCATCGTGGTGCGCTCCCTGCCGCGAATCGTTTCCGTTCATGAACGAGCTGCAGCGGGAGCTCGCAGACAAGGGCCTGCAGATCCTCGCGGTCAGCGTCGACAAGACGCCGGAGGAGGCCCGGCGGTTTCTGGAACGCTATCCGGCGCAGTTCACCGTCGCGCTCGACGTCACCGCCGCATGTCCCGCCGCGTTCCAGCTGCAGGGCATGCCGAGCTCGTACATCATCGACAGGCGCGGAGCCGTGCGTGCGATCCACGCGGGATTTCGCAGCCGCGACCGTGCGGAGATACGCCAGCAGCTTCACGACGTTCTGGGCGGAGTCGCCAGATGACGCCGATGGCAAAGCGAATCGCGCTCGCCGGCGCCGTCATGGCGCTGCTCGCGAGCGTAGGTTGCGCGACCGTACAACCCTGGGAGCGTGGCACGCTCGCCAAGCCGGTGCTGGCAATCGAGGCTCCCGCGCACGAGACGGCGCAAAAGCTCCGGACGTACAGCGCCAAGGAAGGCGGCGCTACAGCGACCGGCGTTGGCGGAGGCGGGTGTGGCTGCAATTAGCCCTCAGTTGGCCGCGCTGACGGCCGCGGCGCTGGCGCTACCCGGCGTGCACGCGCGTGCGGCCGACGCGCCGGGCGAAAATCCGTGGGGCCTCGACGCCACGCACCTCGAATACAGCGAGAGCGGCAATCGCATGCGCGTGCGCGTCAATCAGGCGAGCGCGCTTATGCCGATCGGCGAGACCTTCCGGCTCGAGGCCAACGCCATCCAGGATCTCATGAGCGGCGCATCGCCGGTATTCAACGCGCCCGGACCCGAGGGCAAGACACGGCAGGTGCTGACCGGTGCCTCGGTGTTCGACAACCGCAAGGCGGGCGACATCGGCGCCAGCGCCTCCTTCGGCGACACCCAGCTGATGCTGCGCCAGGGCTGGTCGAAGGAGAACGACTACAAGTCGACGTGGACGAGCCTCGAAGGCAGGCGCGATTTCAACCGGAAGAGCACGACGCTGGCCGTGGGTTTCGCGTTCTCCGACGACGGCGTGTCGAGCCACGACGCGCCGCACGATTTCCGCACCCGGATCAAGCGCGATTTCTTTGGCGGCGTCACGCAGATCATCGACGAGCGTTCGCTCGTCCGACTGTCGCTCGAATATTCGTACAGCAACGGATTTCTCTCCGACCCGTACAAGCTCGTCTTCGTGCAAAGCGGTGGCCTCTTGCCCGACGCGCGACCTGGCCGGCGGCGGCAGACGGCGGCAACCGTGAAGTATCTGACGTACGTGCCGGCGATCGGCTCGGCTTTGCAGGCGATCGGAAGCCTCAGCACCGACAATTGGGGCATCCGCTCCGGTGCGATCGAGCTGCAGTGGAAGAACGAGCTGCCCGGCGAATGGCTCGTAAACGCCGGTGCGCGCTACTACACTCAAACGAGCGCCGATTTCTACGCGCCGCTGTACCTGACGCCGCCCGGCGATGCGCACAGCAGCGACTATCGCCTGGCGGGATTCGGGTCGATCGGCTGGATCGCCGGCGTGACCAAGCAGGTCACGCCCAATTTCAGCGTCCAGATCGCCGCCGAACGCTCGTACCGCCGCGCAGGGCTGCGCTCGGGCGGGACGGGCATCGACGCCGACAATTACATCTGGGATCTGTACCTGATGACGCTGCAGGCGCGATTTTAGTCAGGCCGCGCTCGGCCATCATTCCCGCGAAGAGCCTGTCTCCGAACGTTGTTGTCGGGGGCGGCAATCCAGTATCGTTCAACAGCAAGCGGTCCGACGCGTCTTTGGGAGGATCGGCTCTCCATGTTGACCTTGTACCGCTATCCCTTTCCGGCGATGGGCTCACGCTGCGAAATTCGCCTTTATGCGTCCTCGGAAGAGCTCGCCGCCGCTTGCGCGCGGACCGCGATCAACGATGTCCTGCGGCTCGAGACAAAGTACTCGCGCTATCGCGACGACAGTGTCACCACTGCAATCAATCGGTTCGCCGCGGCCGGGGGCGCAATCGACGTCGACGCGGAGACCGCGACGCTGCTCGATTACGCTGCTGCCTGCTACGAGCAGAGCGACGGCCTGTTCGACCTCACCTCGGGCGTCCTGCGCGAAGTCTGGAGCGCGGATCGTCGTGAGCTGCCTGACGCGGACACGCTGCAACGCTTGCTAGCGCGCGTGGGGTGGAGCAAGGTGAGCTGGCAGCGCCCGCGACTCGTGTTCGGCGTTCCAGGAATGGAAATCGATTTCGGCGGTGTGGTCAAAGAGTACGCGGTGGATCGAGCCGCGACGCTGTGCGCGGAAACAGGCTTTCGCCACGGTCTGGTCGATCTCGGCGGAGACATCAAAGTTATCGGGCCGCATCCTGACGGATCGCCATGGCTAGTCGGCATCCAGCACCCCCGCATTGCGGAGGCCGTCATGGCAACGCTCGATCTGTTTCAGGGCGCGATCGCCACGAGCGGCGATTATGAGCGCTTCGTCGAGATCGGCGGCCGGCGCTATAGCCATATTCTCTCGCCGCGCACCGGCATGCCGGTGCGCGGGCTCGCGGGTGTCTCCGTTGCCGCCCTCGAATGCATCATCGCCGGCAGCGCGACGACCATTGCGATGTTGATGGAGGACCGCGGGCCGGAGTGGCTCGAGGAATTCGGGCTGCCGCATGTGTGGATGGATCAGCAACTTCGCGTCGGCGGGACATACGCATGATCAGACTCGGCATCGACCTGGGCGGCACCAAAATCGAGATCATCGCGCTCGCGCAAGACGGCCGCGAATTGCTGCGCCGGCGCGTCGCGACGCCCCGGGATGATTACAGCGCGATCCTCGACGCGGTCGCGGAACTCGTGCGCGACGCGGAAGCCGAGCTCGGCGACAGGGGGAGCGTGGGTATCGGCACGCCGGGGTCGATTTCGCGCGCGACCGGCTTGTTGCGCGGCTCCAACTCGGTTTGCCTCAACGGCAAGCCGATCAAGGCCGATCTCGAAACATTGCTCGGTCGCGAAGTGCCGATCACGAACGATGCCAACTGCTTCGCGCTGTCGGAAGCGACCGACGGGGCCGCTGCCGGCGCGGACGTCGTCTTCGGTGTCATTCTCGGTACCGGCGTCGGCGGTGGCATCGTCGTCTGCGGTCACGTTCTCACGGGTCCCAATGCGATTGCCGGCGAGTGGGGACATAATCCGCTGCCTTGGCCGAAGGACGACGAGCGCCCGGGGCCGGCGTGCTTTGCCGGCCATTCCGGGTGCATCGAAACATTTCTCTCCGGCCCGGGAATCGAGCGCGATCATCTGCGCGCCTTCGGGGAAGCGCTGACCTCGCACGACATCGGCGCCCGCGCGGCGATTGGCGACGCGGCGTGCGAGGCGACGATGCGGCGCTACGAAGAGCGACTCGCGCGCGCGCTCGCCCATGTCGTCAATATCCTCGATCCCGATGTGATCGTGCTGGGCGGCGGCATGTCGAACGTGCAGCGCCTCTACGCCGGCGTGCCCGCGCTGTGGCGGTCGTGGGTGTTCTCCGACCGCGTGGATACGCGTCTGGTGAAGCACCGCTACGGCGACTCGAGCGGCGTGCGTGGGGCAGCGTGGCTGGGGGCGGCGAAATGAGCGGGACGATCATGGCGACGCAGCCCCGGGCATCGCTGCCGCTCAGCCCGGGCTACATGTTGGAATAGTTCGGGCCGCCTCCGCCTTCCGGCGTCACCCAATGGATGTTCTGCTTCGGGTCCTTGATGTCGCAGGTCTTGCAATGCACGCAGTTCGGCGCGTTGATCTGCAAACGCTGCGCCGCGCCGCCTGAGGCCTCGTCGGGCACGAATTCATATACGCCGGCAGGACAGTAGCGTTGCTCCGGGCCGTCGTAGAGCGCCAGGTTGACATTGACCGCGATCGAGGGATCGCGCAACTGCAGATGCACCGGCTGATTCTCCTCGTGATTCGTGTTGGACACGAAAACCGAGGAGAGCTTGTCGAAAGTCAGCACGCCGTCGTATTTCGGATATTCGATCTTCGGCATCTCCGCTGCGGGCTTGAGCGTCTCGTGATCCGCTTTGCCGTGGCGCAGAGTCCATCCGACCAGCGCGCCCAGGCCCAGATCGTTGAGCCACATGTGCAAGCCGCCGTGCAAGGTGCCGAGCCACAGGCCCCACTTGAGCCCGGGCTTGACGTTGCGCACCTTGTACAGGTCTTCGTACACCCACGAATGGCGCAACGCCTCCGGGTACGCGGCCAGTTCGTCGTGCGCGCGGCCTTCGCCGAGCGCAGCAAACGCCGCTTCGGCGCCGAGCATCCCGGTTTTCATAGCGTTGTGCACGCCCTTGATCCGCGGCACATTGAGAAATCCCGCGGCGTCGCCGATCAACGCACCGCCGGGGAAGACGAGCTTCGGAATCGATTGCAGCCCGCCTTCGTTGATCGCCCGCGCGCCGTAACCAATGCGCTTGCCGCCCTCGAACGTGCCGCGGATTGCGGGATGCGTCTTGAAGCGCTGGAACTCGTCGTATGGCGAGAGATGCGGATTTTCGTAATTGAGATGCACGACGAATCCCACCGCAACCAGATTATCCTCGAAGTGATAGATGAACGAGCCACCGCCGGTCCGCGAGTCGAGCGGCCAGCCTTGCGTATGTACGACGAGCCCGCGCCGGTGCTTGTCCGGCGCGACCTGCCACAGCTCCTTCATGCCGATGCCGTACTTCTGCGGATCGACGCCGTCGCGAAGGTTGAATCGCGCCATCAACTCCTGCGACAGCGAGCCGCGGCAGCCTTCGGCGAGCAGCGTGTACTTTGCGTGCAACTCCATGCCGGGCTGGTACTCGGGTTTGTGCGAGCCGTCCCGGGCAATGCCCATATCCCCCGTAGCCACGCCGCGGACCGCGCCGCGCTCGTCGTAGAGGACTTCCGCCGCGGGAAACCCGGGATAGATCTCGACGCCAAGCGCCTCCGCCTGGCTGCTGAGCCAGCGGCAGACGTTGCCGAGGCTCACGATATGGTTGCCGTGATTGATCATCAGCGGCGGCAACATCCCGCCGGGAATGCGAAACGCCTTCTCAGACGTGAGCACCATGAAGCGGTCTTCGGTAACCGGCGTGTTCAGCGGCGCGCTCTTGGCCTGCCAGTCCGGGATCATTTCGTTGAGTGCGCGCGGGTCGATCACCGCGCCGGAAAGAATGTGCGCGCCAACGTCGGAGCCTTTTTCGAGCACACAGACGCTGATCTCCCGCCCCGCTTCCGCGGCGAGCTGCTTCAAGCGAATCGCAGCCGACAAACCCGAGGGCCCGGCGCCGACGATGACGACATCGTATTCCATGACTTCGCGTGGCACGACCGTTCCTCCGGCTTTCCGACGGCTATGGAACCTCTGAACAAGTCCCACACGGTTGCGACGGCGGCTTTTCGGGATGGGATGCGCGAAGCGAGGCGACGCCAATGGCAGGCCCCATTGGCGAGCCTCGCGACAAAGCAGACCGCCCGAAAAGCCCCGTCCCATCCGGGTTGCGGCAAAATGCGGCGCCTGCTTCGTCGCGCTCCTCGGCATGGTAGCCCAAGCCACGACCTTCGTCGCGCGCCTCGCATTCATCCGCATTTTGCCCGCAACGCAATCCGCGCGGGGCTTATTCAGAGGTTCCTTACCATTATAATTGCGTTTCTTCGCCTGCCCGCCCGATGAGTCGAAATCGCAAGTTGGTGCATACCGTCGTCGTGCCGATCCGCTGGGGCGACATGGACGCGATGGGCCACGTCAACAACACCGTGTACTTCCGCTACATGGAGCAGGCGCGGGTCGACTGGGCCCATGAATTCGCGCGGCATCTCGGCCGCGACGCATACGCCAGCGACGGGCCGTTGATCGTCAACGCGAGTTGTACTTTTTTCGCGCCGCTGACGTATCCGGGCAAGGCGGAGGTCAGGATGTTTCTCGGGATGCCGGGGCGCACGAGCGTGGAGAGCTATTACGAGATCTGGATGGACGGCAAGAAATACGCCGACGGCGCGGCGAAACTGGTCTGGATCGACATGAGAACAACGCGGCCCGTCCCGCTGCCCGAGCCGTTGCGGGCGCTCCTCAACGTTGCCGAGACAGCGCCGGCCCCGGCATCCGCCAGCGCGAAGCCATCATGAGCGCACCGTTGTGGCGACCTTCTGCGGATCGCGTGGCCCATGCCAATCTGACCGCGTTCGCAGCGCGGGTCACCGCGAAGCACGGCGTCTCGTTGCCGGATTACACGGCGCTTTTCCGGTGGTCCACGGACCAGCCCGAAGCGTTCTGGCGCGAGGTCTGGAACGATGCAGGCATCGTCGGCGATTCCGGCAGCCGCACGCTCGTCGACGCCGACAAGATGCCCGGCGCGCGCTGGTTCCCGGACGCGCGGCTCAACTTCGCCGAAAATCTGCTTAAGGATCGCTCGCTCGACGACGCCGGTGATGCGCTCGTGTTCTGGGGCGAAGACAAGGTCAAGCGCCACGTCTCCAACGCCGACCTCGTCGCCAGCGTGTCGCGCGTAGCTCAGGGTCTTCGAACCGCGGGCGTGCAGAAGGGAGACCGCGTCGCCGCGTATACGCCCAACACGCCCGAGGCGATCATCGCGATGCTCGCCAGCGCCAGCCTCGGTGCCATCTGGTCGTCCGCGTCGCCGGACTTCGGCGTGCAAGGCGTGGTCGACCGTTTCGGCCAGATCGAGCCCAAGGTTCTGTTCACCGTCGACGGCTACTGGTACAACGGCAAGCCGCAGCCGGTCCTCGACAAGCTCGCTGCGATCGTCCAACGCCTGCCCACCGTCCAACGCGTGGTCGTGGCACCCTACTTGCGCGAGTCAAGCGGTGCGACGAGCGGTATCGCTGACGTGCCGCGCGCGATCAGCTGGGACGATTTCGTCGCTCCCTTCGCGCGTGCCCCAATAGCCTACGAGCGCTTGCCGTTCGATCAACCGCTTTTTATCCTGTACTCGTCGGGCACGACGGGCGTGCCCAAGTGCATCGTGCACGGCGCGGGCGGGACGCTGCTGCAGCACTTCAAGGAGCATCGCCTGCATTCCGACATCAAGCCGGGCGATCGCTTGTTCTACTTCACCACCTGCGGCTGGATGATGTGGAATTGGCTCGCGTCCGGACTCGCCTCCGGGGCCACGCTCTTGCTCTACGACGGATCGCCGTTCCTGCGCCAGGGCAGGATCATCTGGGATCTGGCCGACGCGGAGCGGATGACCCATCTCGGGACCTCGGCCAAGTACATCGACGCGATCAAGAAGATTGCGCTCGTCCCGCGCAAGGACTACGTACTCTCGTCCCTGCGCGCGATTCTGTCGACGGGCAGTCCGCTGGCGCCCGAAGGGTTCGACTACGTCTACCAGTGCGTCAAGAACGACGTGTGCCTGTCGTCGATCTCGGGCGGCACCGACATCATTTCCTGTTTTGCTCTCGGCTGCCCGACGCGCCCCGTTTGGCGCGGCGAGCTCCAATGCCGCGGTCTGGGGATGAAGGTCGATGTGTACGACGAGAACGGCAAGCCGGTGCGCAGGCAAAAGGGCGAGCTCGTCTGCACCGCGCCGTTTCCGTCGATGCCGCTCGGCTTCTGGAACGATCCCGACGGCGCGAAGTACCGCACCGCCTACTTCGAGCGTTTTCCCGGCATCTGGTGCCACGGCGACTGGGTCGAGCTTACCGCGCACGACGGCATGATCATCTACGGCCGCTCGGATGCGACTCTCAATCCCGGCGGTGTGCGCATCGGTACGGCCGAGATTTACCGCCAGGTCGAACAGCTCGACGAGATCGTGGAGAGCATCGTCATTGGCCAGGATTGGCCGCCGGGCGAGGTGGGCGACGTGCGTGTAGTGCTGTTCGTTCGCTTGCGCGACGGCGTCGCCCTCGACCAGGCGTTGGTCGACCGCATCAAGCAGCAGATCCGCGCCAACACCACGCCGCGCCACGTACCGGCGAAGGTCGTGCAGGTCAACGACATCCCTCGCACCAAGAGCGGCAAGATCGTCGAGCTGGCGGTGCGCAATGTCGTGCATGGCGAGCCGGTCAAGAATGTCGAGGCGCTGGCCAATCCCGAAGCGCTCGAAGAATTCAGGGATCGCGACGAGTTGAGAACGTAAAACCGTTCAGCACCAAGACACCAGCACGGTGAATAAGAAGTTCCTGAAGGAATGAATTTCCTCGCCATCGTGATCGCGCTGGCGCTGGAGCAATGGCGGACGTTTCGCTGGCGCGGCGGTGTGCAGCGCGCATTTGTCCGCTACGCGCGGATGCTTGAGCAGCGCTTCAATGCCGGGACCGCGCAGCAGGGCGCGATCGCGGCCGCACTGGCGCTGGTGCCCCCCGTGGCGATCGCCGCCGCCGGGCATTGGGCGCTCGAAGGACTGCACCCGGCGCTCGCGCTTGTCTGGGACGCCTTGATCCTTTACCTGCTGGTCGGATTCCGCCATTTCAGTCACGCGTTTTCCGCGATCGCGGATGCGCTCAAGGCTGGCGATGTGATCGCAGCCCGCCGGCGCCTCGCCGCCTGGCGCGGCATCGACGCCAGCGCGGCGACCGCAGAGGAGATCCCGAAGCTTGCGATCGAGCAGGGTCTCACCGATTCGTACGCGCACGTCTTTGGAACGCTGTTCTGGTTTCTCGTGTTGCCCGGACCCGTGGGCGCCGTGCTCTATCGCCTCACCGTGCTGCTCGCCGAGCGCTGGCGCGGCGATGCGATCACACCGATGGGTCACGAGCTCGGCCAATTCGGCCAGCCGGTGGGAAGGCTGCTGTTCTGGCTCGACTGGGCGCCGGTTCGGCTCACCGCAGTGACCTTCGCGATCGTCGGCGATTTCGAGGACGCGATTTATTGCTGGCGAACGCAGGCCAAAGCATGGCCCTCGCTGCACGACGGAATCCTGCTCGCCAGCGGCGCGGGCGCGCTCGGCGCGCTGATCGGGGGGGCGGTGACCGGGCCGACGGGTGAGCCCGAATTTCGCCCCGAGTTGGGCCTCGGCGAGGGTGCTGATGCCGACATGATGCCGAGCGCGGTGGGGCTGGTGTGGCGCGCGTTGCTGGTGTGGCTCGTCGTGCTGCTGCTATTGACGCTCGCGTATTGGGCGCCGTAGGCCCGGGCATCGCGCTTCGCGCGTAGCCCGGGCTACAACTATTGACCCTCGCGTATTGGGCGCCGTAACGCACGCTGCGGCGCCGCGTGCGGATGAATCCGCACCTACAGATCCTGGTTCTCGCAGGGCCGAATTCACTCGGCCGTTGCATCTACCACGTCTGCGCGCGCCGCTCGCTCTCTGCGAGCAGCCGCTGCAACAGCGCGACGCGCCACGGCTTGACCTCGCCGCGCGCCACCGCCTCCTGCACCGCGCAGCCAGGCTCCGCGCCGTGGCGACAATCGCGGAAACGGCAGCGGCCCGCGAACGCTCGCAGATCGACGAATCCCTGCATAATCGCGGAGGGGGAAAGATGCGCGAGGCCGAACTCCTTCATTCCGGGCGAGTCGACGATCCACGCTTCGTCGTCGAGCGCATACAGCGTTGTTTCCGACGTCGTGTGACGTCCGGCGCGCAACGCGCCCGATACCTCGCCGACGCGCGCTTGGGCGCCGGGAGCGAGCGCGTTGATCAGCGTCGACTTGCCCATCCCCGACTGGCCGATCAAGATGCTTCGCTGGCCCGCGACGAGCGCTCTCACTGTCGAGACGTCGCCTTTGGCGGAAACCGCCACGACGGGGTAGCCGAGCGCGCGGCACGCCTCGAGCCGAAGGCCGAGCTTGGCGAAGCCGGGGAGGTCGCTCTTGTTGGCGATCAGCGCGAAAGCGCAGCCGTTGCTCTCAGCGGCGACGATCCAGCGCTGAACGAGCTCATCGTCGTAAGGCGGCTCCGGTGCGACGATGCCAAGGACCTGTGTGACGTTGGCCGCAATAAGCTTCTCGCGATGCGCATCGGAGCGGAAGAGCAGCGTGCCACGCGGCAGGATCGCATGGATCACGCCTTCGCCGTCCGCCATCGGCGCGATGCTCACCCGATCGCCGCAGGCGATACCGAGGCCGCGGCCGCGCAGCAGACATTTGATCGTGCGGCCGTCGGCGAGCCTTACCGCGTAGTGACGCCGCCACGCCGCCGTGACCAGCCCTGGTACGGTATGGGGCGCGTCGGCGCCGGACGAATCTTGCCTTCGTCCGCCGCGGCTCACGTGATGAGCGCTTCGACTTTCGCGGCGCAGATGCAATCGTTGAGCGTAACGCCGCCCGCGTCGTGGGTCGAGTACGACGCAACGACGCGGTTGTAATGCACCGACAGATCGGGGTGGTGATCCTCGCGATGCGCGACGTATGCCACGGCGTTGACGAACGCCATCGTCTCGTAATAGTTCGCGAACCGGAAAGTCTTACTGAGCCGATGGTCGGCGTATTCCCAGGCCGGCAGCGCCTTGAGATGTTGCATCACTTCCGTGACCGGCAGCAGCGGGGCGCCGGCGCGGCAACTGAGGACGGAAAGCGCGGCAAGCTCGGAGGACATGTCGTGGTTCTTGCCTGAACTTTACGCCGCGGCGCGCTCCAGCCGCGCGATGCGCGCCGGTGCCGGCGGATGCGAATCGAAGAACGCCGAATGCAGCGGATCCGGGGTCAGGGTGCTCGCGTTGTCTTCGTAGAGCTTGACCAGCGCCGTGATGAGCGCCGGTGCGGACGCGTTGTGCGCGGCATAGTGATCCGCCTCGAACTCGTGCCGCCGCGAATACATCGCGGCCAGCGGCGACGCGAGGAAAGTGAAGGCGGGCAGCGCGAGCATGAACAGGACCAGTGCGACGCCGTAGCGAGGGGCAGGCCCGGGAACGCCCAAGCCGGCGTAGAACCACGGCTCGCCGACCAGCCAGCCGAGCAGCGCCAGCAACGCGAGGCTGCCCACAGCAAACCACGTGGTCCGCTTGAGCACGTGCTTGAGCTTGAAGTGCCCCAGCTCGTGCGCGAGCACGGCCTCGATTTCTTCGGGTGCCAACCGCGAGATCAGGGTATCGAAGAGCACGATCCGGCGCGCCGCCCCGAAGCCGGTGAAATATGCGTTGCCGTGCGCAGAGCGCTTCGATCCGTCCATCACGTACAGGCCCCGGGCCGCGAAGCCGCAGCGCGCGAGCAATCGCTCGACACGTTCCCTTACCAGCGCATCGGTGAGCGGCTCGAACTTATTGAACAGGGGCGCGATGAGGGTCGGATAGAGCGCGAGCACGAGGACCTGGAATGCAACCCACGCCAGCCATGCGTACAGCCACCATAGCGTCCCGGCGCGCGCCATCAGCCACAGCACCAGTGTCACCAACGGTATTCCCAGCGCGGCGCCGATCAGCGCCCCCTTGATGATATCCGCGATCCAGAGTCTCAGCGTCATGCGATTGAAGCCGAAGCGCTCCTCGATCACGAAGCTGCGATACCACGCCAGCGGCAGCGCGAGCGCGCCGCCCAGGAGTGCCACGGAAACGATCAGCGCGACATCCCGCGCGAGCGAAGGAACAGGAACCGCGGCGATCGAGCCGGCGATCAGCGCCAGCCCGCCGCCCAGAGTAAGCGCGACCAGCACGACGGCATCGAGCACTAATTCCACGACCGCGACACGGGTGCGCGCCGCGGTGTAGTCGGCAGCCTTCTGATGCGCGGCGAGCGTGATCCGTCCGGCGAAATGCGCCGGAACCGCACCGCGGTGCGCGAGAACGTGACGCATCTGCCGGCGCGCGAGCCAGAGCTGTAGTGCCAGCGAAACGGCGAGCGCGAGCAGAAACAGAAACGTGAGCAGGGTGGCGGTCATGAACCGGGATTCGGCGCGGACGGCGGCAGCCCGTTAGGGGAATCCCACGCGGGACTTATTCAGGGATTCCTTAGGCACATGCGGTGAAGCACAACGGTATGCGAGAATACCAAATCGTCACGACACGGCTATTCTACGCCACCTCCCATGCCGCAGGACGCCAATCATCTGATCTGGATTGACATGGAGATGACCGGACTCAAGCCGGAAACCGACCGCATCATCGAAGTCGCACTGGTCATCACAGACGTCGCATTGGCTACCGTGGCCGAGGCACCGGTGCTCGTCGTGCATCAGGACGATGTGACGCTCGCGGGGATGGATTCGTGGAACCAGACCACGCACGGCCGCTCCGGATTGACCGACAAGGTAAAGGCCTCGGCGCTGGACGAGGCACAGGCGGAACAGCGCATGCTCGCCTTTTTGCGCGAGCATGTGCCGCCGCGGACCTCGCCGATGTGCGGCAATTCGATCTGCCAGGACCGGCGTTTTCTCGCGCGGTGGATGCCGGCCCTCGAGGACTACTTTCACTATCGCAATCTCGACGTATCCACATTGAAGGAGCTGTGTCGCCGGTGGAAGCCCGATGTCGCGAAGGGCTGGGTTAAGCAGGGCAAGCACGAGGCGCTTGCCGACATCTACGAGTCGATCGACGAGCTCAAGTATTATCGCGACAGCTTCATTCGCCCATGAAATTCTGCAGCCACTGCGGCTCGGCCGCCCCCGACTTCCGGATTCCCGACGGCGACACGCTGCCGCGTCACATCTGCGGCGCCTGTGGCACGATCCATTATCAGAATCCGAAAGTCGTCGTCGGTTGCCTGCCGGTATGGAACGACAAGGTGCTTCTGTGCAAGCGCGCGATCGAGCCGCGGCGGGGATTGTGGACGTTGCCGGCGGGTTTTCTGGAGAACGGCGAAACGATTCTTGCCGGGGCAGAGCGCGAGACCGCCGAAGAGGCGCACGCGCGGGTCGACGTGGGATCGCTGTACACGATGATCAGCCTGCCCCACATCAACCAGATCTACGTCATGTTCCGCTCGCGCCTGCTCGACCTCGACTTCGAGCCCGGATCGGAGAGCCTCGAAGTGAGGCTCTTCGACGAAGCGGACATCCCGTGGAGCGAGATTGCGTTTCGCACCATCACGCGCACGCTGCGCAACTATTTTCTCGATCGCAAACTCGGCGAATTTCCGGTGCGCGTCAGTGCGTTGGAAAGGCGCGCGCCGCTCAAGCCGGAGCTGCTCGGGGCGGGCTAGCGATCGGCAGACGCCGGCGGCCGATTCCGTCCTGATTCGTTCCCGTGGGACGGCTGTCAGCCTCAATGTGCTGCGACTTGCCGGGCCGAACGAATGCTCTTCAGTGTTCCAGCATCGGTTGAAAATCGAGCCAGGCGCACAGCGCAACTTTGAGCGCGACGCCGGCACGCCAGAAGCCGGCATCCTCCGGATCGAGAAGCGCTGCATGTTTGACGATGAGACCGTAGGCGCGCTTCTTCTCGTCGAGAGTAAGCGACGGATTGGCGATCGTCTCGCGAAATTCCTCGACTTCCGACACGAAGCGGTTGGGTGCGAGACTGGTTTCCGCGGCATGAATTGTCATTGCAACCTCCATTTGCAGCTTAGGTCGTTCAGTACAACTCGTGGCTTTCGTGTGCGGGTCCCGTATTTCGACCCCTGCCATGGCATACGCAAAGCTCGTACCAGATCGATGGCTGGGGCAGCGCGAGCGGCCCGGCGGTGCCGAATCGGCAGCCGATGCCCGCAATAAGGCCTACATCACGCTTAAGAAAACCGACCGCTCCGACGAAATGCGGCGCAAGTGGCGCGCAATGTCACGGGACTGACGTGGCGCGTGACTAACCCTCGGCGGGGGTTCGTAAGTACGGATTTATCCGCACGCGGCGCTGGCCGAACAAATTCGGCCCTACGAGAACCGGCGTCCGAGCATCGATGGAGCTTCCCGCGCGCGAGATGGTCACGACCGAGCCGGAGCGAACGAGAAGTCGGCGACACACCGGCATCGCCACCGCGCGAAAACCGCAGCGGTTGCATGCGCGGCAGCGGCGGGCTCGCGTCGGTCGCTTACGGCGGCTGGAGTTTCAGGTAAACTCCGCGCCAAGCAACGGCGCGGCGCGCCCGCTGCAGGGTACGCTCGGAGTTCGGTTCCAGGAGGAGATATGATCAGACTGCTGCGATGGGCCGCGCTCGGCTTCGCACTCGGCGCGAGCCTCGCGCTGGCGCAGACGACGCGCATCTCGATTTCGACCGGCGGCACCGGCGGCGTCTACTACCCGCTAGGCGGGGGGATGGCCAACGTGCTGTCGAAATACGTTCCAGGGTTGCAGGCGACCGCCGAAGTGACGGGCGGGTCGGTGGACAATCTGAAGCTCCTCGGCGCCGGCAAGGCCGAGGTCGGCCTTGTGATGGTCGACGCCGCGTGGGACGCCGCCCACGGGACGGACAAGTTCAAGGACGGCAAAGTCAATGTCCGCACGCTGATGGTCCTTTATCCCAATCGCGTGCAGATCGTGACAGTGGACGGCACCGGGATAAACAAGCTTTCGGATATACGCGGCAAGCGCGTATCGACGGGTTCGGCAGGAAGCGGCGTCGAGGTGGTGGCGCTGCGCGTGCTCGAGGCGATGGGGCTCGACGCCAAGAAGGACTTCAAGCAGGAGCGGCTCGGCGCGTCGGAATCCGCAAACGCCATCAAGGACCGCAAGATCGACGCGTTCTTCTGGGTCGGCGGCGTGCCGACCGCGGCCCTTACCGACCTCGCGGCGACGCCCGGAGTCAAGATGAAGCTGCTCGACCTGGCCGAATATGCCGACGCGATGAATAAGAAGTACGGGCCGCTGTATTCCAAAGGCACGATTCCGGCGGGGAGCTACCCCGGCATGGACAAGCCCGCCGCCATCATCGACATTTGGAACGTTCTGGTCACCAGCGACAAGATGAGCGACACGATGGCCTACAACATCGTGAAGACGCTGATCGAGAAGAAGCCGGAGCTGGTCGCCGTGCACAAGGAAGCCGAAAACATCGAGCTGAAGAATCAGGCCGTCGGCTCGCCGCTGCCGTTCCATCCGGGCGCGAAAAAATACCTGGCGGAGCGTGGCGTGAACGTGGAGTAGGCGCCAGCCGTCTGACACGCAGGGCCGGCGTCGGGCGCGCTGCCAACGCGGGACGCGATCCCGGCACCGTCACTTCAAGGAGCATTCGACTTGTCCGACACCGACGCGCGCGCGCAGCCGGCGGACGAGCCGCTCGTCACCGACGAGCGACTGAAGAAGGCCGAGGAATTCATCGAGGAAGAGGAGGGCGCGGTCAGCCGGTTCCAAGGCTGGCTGGACCGCGCGACGACCGGACTCCTGGTCGTCATGAGCCTCTTCCATCTCTATGCCGCGGTCGAAATCGTGCCGGCGCAGGTGCTGCGCCCGGTGCACGTCGGCTTCGTGCTGCTGCTTGTCTACCTGCTCTTTCCGATCGCGCCGCGGTACCGCAACCGGCTGATGTGGTGGGACGTCGCCTGCGCGGTCCTCGGGGTCGCCTGTATCGCCTATCTTGTGGACGGTGGCGACGACCTCTGGGATCGACACGTCGTACCCACGAGGCTCTATGCGGTCTTCGGCGTTGCCTTCGTGCTTCTCGTGATCGAGGCTTGCCGGCGGACGTCCGGCTGGATCGTCGCAGGTGTGGTTACTGCGTTTCTCGTCTACGCTTTCGCGGGGCCGTGGCTGCCGGGCCAGTGGACGCATCGCGGTTACGACATCTCGAGCATGTCCGGCTTCCTGTACCAGACGCTCGAAGGCATTTTCGGTACCACCGTCGATGTGGCGTCGTCGCTGATCATCCTGTTCACGATCTACGGCGCGTTTCTGCAGCATTCCGGCGCCGGAAAGTTCTTTCTCGACTTCAGCTTCGCCGCGATGGGCGGCAAGCACGCCGGTGCCGGGCGCACGGTCGTGCTGGCGTCGTTTCTGCTCGGCGGTCCGTCCGGCTCAGGGGTCGCGACGACGGTTACGATCGGCTCCGTCGCTTATCCGATGCTCGCACGCTCGGGTTACGGCAAGGAATCCGCGGGTGGCTTGCTCGCCGCCGGCGGCCTGGGCGCGATCATCTCGCCGCCGGTGCTCGGTGCCGCGGCGTTCCTCATCGCGGAGTTTTTGAAGATCAGTTACCTCGACGTGATCCTGATGGCGACGGTGCCGACGATTCTCTACTACCTGTCGCTGTTCGTGATGGTCGAGCTCGACGTGCGCAAGTTCGGCATGCCCCCGATGGCGGTGGAGATGTTGCAGTCGGTCTGGCAGCTCACGCGCCGGTACTGGTTCCATTTCATTTCGCTGATCGCGATCCTCGTCTTCCTGTTCTGGGGCTTCTCTCCGATCGCGAGCGTGTTCTGGGCGACCGTCGTGACCTTCGCGGTGAGCTTTCTCGATCGCGAATCCGCGCTCGTTCCGCGGCGGTTGATCACGGCGCTCAAGGACGGATCGCTGCAGGTGCTCAACGTTGCCGCCGTCTGCGCGGCGGCCGGGATCATCGTCGGGGTCGTGGCCAAGACGGGGCTCGGCTTGAAGTTCAGCGCAATCGTTATCGGTTACGCTGGCGGCAGCCTGGTGCTGACCGCAATCTATACGGCGCTGATCGTCTGGGTCGTTGGGCTGGCGGTGCCGGTGACGGCGAGCTACATCATCTGCGCGGTCATCGCGGCGCCCGCGCTGATCAAGCTCGGCGTGCCGGACTACGCGGCCCACATGTTCATCTTCTATTACGCCGTATTATCCGAGGTCTCGCCGCCGACCGCGCTGTCACCCTTCGCCGCCGCGGCGATCACCGGGGGCGATCCGTACAAGACGACGCTGCAGGCCTGGAAGTACACGCTGCCGGCTTTTGTCGTGCCTTTCATCTTTGTGCTCGACCCCGCGGGCGTCGGGCTGCTGCTGAAAGCTCCGCCCGAGGGCTCCTGGGCCATAGTGGCCTGGATCGCGTTCACCGCGTGCGTCGGCATTGCGGCGCTCGCCTCAGGCGTGCAGCGGTGGCTGCTGAGGCGCCTTTCGTTTGTCGAGCAGTGGGTGATGATCGTCTGCGGGCTCGCGCTGATCTATCCCGCGCCGGCCGCGGATTGGATCGGTCTCGTCGGCATTGCAGCCGTGCTCGCCTGGCAGTGGCTCGGCCGGAAGACAGTCGCGCGAGTTAGGGGCTGAACGTGGGCAAGGCGGATGCGTTGTTCGAGCGCTACGGTGCCCATCACCGGAATCAGCTGAACAAGGCAGTACACTGGATCTGCGTGCCGCTGATCGTCTGGAGCGTCTTGGGCCTGCTGTGGTCGGCCGCGCCGCTCGCCGCGTACACCGCGATCGCTGCTGCGCTCGCGTTCTATCTCTGGCTGTCGGTGCCGCTTGCGCTCGGAATGATGGTCGTGCTGTCCATGATGCTGTACGCGCTGACGTGGCTCGGCGAACGTACGCTCGTCGTTTCTGCAGTCGTATTCGTCGCCGCGTGGATCGGACAATTCGTCGGGCACGCGGTCGAGCGCAGCCGGCCGTCGTTCCTCGAAGATCTGCGCTCGTTCCTCGTCGGCCCAGCGTGGCTCCTGGGCTTCGTCTACCGGCACCTCGGCATCCCCTATTAAGTCTCGAATGCCGCGTCCGGACAAGGTCAGCTTCGTCGTCGCAGGTGCGCAGAAGGGCGGCACGACGGCGCTCGACCACTACCTCCGCGAGCATCCAGAGCTGTGTCTTCCGCAGCGCAAAGAGCTGCATTTCTTCGACACCGACCGCTACTTTGTGACGGAACCAATCGACTACGGCCCGTATCACGCGGCTTTCGCTCCGGGTCCTTCTCAGCGCCTGCTGGGAGAGGTAACTCCGGCGTATCTGTACTGGCCCACGGCGGCCGAGCGCATAGCGCGCTACAACCCGGCGATGAAGCTGATCATGGTCTTGCGCAATCCGGTGACGCGGGCTTTTTCGCAGTGGAACATGGCGCGCCAAAATCAGCGCGACCCGTTGCCGTTTCTCGACGCGCTCAAGGCGGAGCCGGAGCGGGTGCGGACGATGCCGCTGGAACTGGCAAAGCGCTTCACCTACGTCGATCGCGGGTTCTATGCGCAGCAGCTCAAGCGACTCTGGCGCCACTTTCCCAGGGAACAGACGATCGCGTTCAAGAGCGAGGAGCTCCTCGCATCGCCCGCGGCCGTGCTTGCCACGATCGCGGATTTCCTTGGCATCGCGCCATTTCCGCCGGTCGCGCAAAAGACGGCGCATGCCCGCGACTACGACACGGCAATGACCGAGGAGGCGCGGCGTTATCTCGTCGCGGTGTTCGAGCCGGAGATTCGCGAGCTCGAGCGGCTGCTGAGGTGGGATTGCTCGGATTGGCTGCTTTGACGCGCTGAGTTGGTAGCCCGGGCTGAGCAAAGCGATGCCCGGGACTTTCGGAATCTTGTGGCGTCGCCCCGGGCGTCGCGCTTTGCGCTCAGCCCGGGCTACGAAACTTGCGGACGCCCCAGGATTCCCGCGGATCAAGTCCGAGGGCACTCCGGGCTACACGGCGACCTTCACCCTGCGGCCAGCGCACGGCGCAACTCGGCGATACGCGCACGGTCATATCGACCATCAGAAGGGCAGCGCAAGTCCGGGAGCGTGCGCCGCGAGCACGCGGCGGAATTCGGCCTGAATGCGCTTGAGCGCCACTTCGTTGTCGGCTTCGAAGCGGAACACGACGACCGGCGTCGTATTCGAAGCACGCGCAAGGCCGAAGCCGTCGGCATACTCGACGCGGAGGCCGTCGATACGGATGACCTCGGCGGCGCCCGGGAAATCCGCGGTTGCGGCGAGCCTGGCGATCAGTGCATGCGGCGACTCGCCGCCGGAGGCGACGGTGAGCTCCGGCGTGGAAATGCTGTCGGGCAGCGCATGCAATGTCGCGGATGGGTCGGCCTGACGCGAAAGGATCTCGAGCAACCGTGCGCCCGCATACAAGCCGTCGTCGAAGCCGTACCAGCGTTCCTTGAAGAACGTGTGGCCGCTCATCTCGCCCGCGAGCAGCGCGCCGCTCTGCTTCATCTTCGCCTTGATCAACGAATGCCCCGTCTTCCACAACAGCGGCGTGCCGCCGTGGCGCGCGATCCAGGGCTTGAGGTTGCGCGTCGACTTGACGTCGTAGATTACCGTCGCGCCCGGATTGCGCGCGAGCATGTCGGCGGCGAAGAGCATGAGCTGTCGGTCCGGATAGATGATACTTCCGTCCCTGGTCACGACGCCGAGCCGGTCACCGTCGCCGTCGAATGCCAGCCCCAGCTCGCTGCCGGTCGTCGCCAGAGAGCCGATCAGGTCCTGCAGATTCTTCGGCTGCGACGGGTCGGGATGGTGATTCGGGAAGCTGCCATCGACTTCGCAGAAAAGCTCGGCCACATCGCAACCGAGACGACGGAACAGCGCCGGCGCGAACGCGCCGGCGACGCCGTTGCCGCAGTCGACCGAGATCCTCATCGGGCGCGCGAGCACGACATCGCCGGCGATGCGGTCGAGGTACGCGGCGGCGATGTCCCCGTTGCGGTAGCTGCCGGCGCCGGTCCTGAGCGCGTGCGCTTCGATCCGCGTCTTGAGCGCCTGGATGTCCTCGCCCGCGAGCGTGTCGCCGGCGATCACCATCTTGAGCCCGTTGTAGTCCGGCGGATTGTGGCTGCCGGTCACCACAACGCTGCACTGTGTATTGAGCTCGTGCGCCGCGAAATAGCTCATCGGCGTCGTGACCAAGCCGATGTCGATCACATTCGCGCCACTTGACTGAATCCCATCGGCAAGGGCGCTACTAAGCTCGGGCCCAGAGAGTCTGCCGTCGCGGGCGACAACGATCGAGTCGCGACCGCGATCGAGCGCAAGCGATCCCAGCGCCTGGCCGATGCTGCGCACGATCGGCGGCGTCAACGTCTTGCCGACGACGCCGCGGATGTCGTAGGCCTTGAAGATCTCGGCGGGAAGCTCAGGCACCGCATACCTCACTGAAATAGGTTACCAGGCGCTGGGGCAGCCAATCGAGGCGGCCGGGGAACCGCTCTCCGGGAAATCCGGCGTGGCCGCCGTCGTCGGGTTGCTCGAGCGTTATCGCGGTGCCGGCCTCCGCACGCGTGGGGAGCGAGCTTGCCGGAATGAACGGATCGTTGCGGGCGTTGAGTACGAGCGTGCGTATCGCGACCGCTTTGAGCCAGGGCTTGCTGCTGGCCCGGTGCCAGTAATCGTGGGTGCCGGTGAAGCCATGAAGCGGCGCGGTGACGACGTCGTCGAAGCCGTACATCGAATCGACGCGGGCGATCGCGGCTGGGTCGAGCGTCCCCGGAAACTGCCGCGCCATTGCCAGCGCCTTCGGCACGAGTGTCGCACGGAAGTGCCTGGAGTAGATGCGGTTCAAGCCTTGCTCGATGGCGATTCCGGCGGCCGTGAGATCGAGCGGCGCCGACACGGCA
>WNFV01004206.1_pt1 | contig 20747 bp, 17 predicted proteins | sample 5400101 | NCBI WGS metagenome assembly WNFV01 (sample SAMN13153361, study PRJNA577476) | soil metagenome | isolation source: 115 cm soil or saprolite under grassland replicate 1 | place: USA:California | collected 2016-06-15 | reverse complement strand
TCGCCATCATCCGCTCTAGTGCCGAGACGTTACGGAAAGGCAAACACTGGGCCGTATTTCAGGCCGGCGTAACATCCATAACCCGGCGGCTGAGCGCGATGTTGAACGTGTATCCGCCGAACAGATCGACCAAAGTGATGAAGATGAGCAGAAGGGCCGCCTCCCAGCGGCCCCCGGTCTCGATCAAGTGCGGCTTTCCGAACACGGCGACCAGCACGACCGCGAGCGGAAGGAGCGAGGCCATGCCATCCACCACGCCGATGAAGCGGCCGGTGGCCGTCGGCAACGCGAAGGGAATGGAGATGAGCTGAAACGTCAGATAGATCGCGGCGATCCACGCCATGTTGAATCCGAGCCGTTCGGTGGTGAACAGGCCCAGCGTCGCATTCAGGCTCGGGAAAGATCCCGCGAACCAGAAAAAGTAAACCTCCCACAGCGCCAGCCCGACTGCGAACAGAACGCTCATCCCGGCAACGGATAGATGGCCGCGGCGCATAGTCGCCTCCTTCAGGACATTCACAGCAATCCGATCAGGTTGACGCATTGTCATGCCGGAGCCCGAGCGCAGCGAGGGAGCCCGGCCATGACGGCCCGATGAATCCTACACCTACCGGAGCAACTTTAGAGAGTCCCTCCCCTACCCGAGATGCTGGGCGCGCGTCGAGGGACTTGATTTCGCCGCTGCCAGCTGGCGTGCACGTCGGGCTTGATTCGCAGGCTGCAACGGGAGTGTTCTCAGCACCACGCCCGCGTCGCGTTTTCCGGAGACCGTGATGGTGCAACGAAGTCGCTCGGGGAACCGCCAGGATCGACAGGCTGCTGCCGAAGAGCTAGCCATCGCCGCGCTCGGCTTCATCGCCGGCGAGCCCGAACGGCTCGGCCGCTTCCTGGCGATGACCGGAATAGGCCCCGACTCGATCCGCGAGGCCGCGCGCGAGCCGCAATTTCTCCTTGGCGTGCTCGATCACCTCGCCGCCGACGAGAAATTGCTGCTTGCGTTTGCCGCGGAAAACTCAATCGACCCCAGCGCGGTGATCAAGGCGCGTGATACCATCGCCAGACGCCGTTGGGAGCGCGACACGCCCTGAGCCGTTGCAATAGCGCTGAGCGACAGCGCTGAGCGACGGCGCGACAGGCGGGAGGACGATGCCAGGCTTCTGCCGCGATTGCCGCCGCGACGTGTCGGAGCAAGCCGCGCGTTGCTCCGCCTGCGGCTCGCCGCGCCTGTTGCACCATCCCGAGAGCGACACGCTGGCGATCGCGCACGTGGATTGCGACGCCTTTTACGCCACCATCGAGAAGCGTGACGATCCGACGCTCGCTGACAAGCCGGTCATCGTGGGCGGAGGCCAGCGCGGGGTCGTGCTCACCGCCTGCTACGTCGCGCGTACCTTCGGCGTGCGCTCCGCGATGCCCATGTTCGAGGCGCGGCGGCTCTGCCCGCACGCCATCGTGGTGCGGCCGGACATGGAGAAATACGCCCGCGTTGGACGACAGGTGCGCGAACTCATGTTCAAGCTCACGCCGCTGGTCGAGCCGGTGTCGATCGACGAGGCGTTCATCGATCTGTCCGGCACCGCGCGGCTGCATGGAATGTGGCCGGCCAAGGCGCTCGCCGGTTTCGCGGCCGAGGTCGAACGCGCGCTCGGCATCACCGTGTCGATCGGGCTCTCCTGCAACAAGTTCCTGGCCAAGATCGCCTCCGATCTCGACAAGCCGCGCGGGTTCGCCGTGATCGGCGGCAGCGAAGCTGCCGCGTTCCTGGCGCCACGATCGGTGACGCTCATCTTCGGCGTCGGCAAAATCGCGCAGCAACGCCTGGCGCGCGACGGGCTGCGCACCATCGGCGATCTGCAGCGCGCCGGTGAGAGCGAGCTGCGGCGCCGCCACGGCGCCGAGGGCGCGCGGCTGTTTCGCCTCGCCCGCGGGATCGACGACCGGCCGGTCCGCGCCGAGCGCGAGGCCAAGAGCATTTCGGCGGAAACCACCTTCGATCGCGACATCGCCGATTTCCGTGCGTTGGAGCTGCGACTGTGGCGCCTTTCCGAAAAAGTCTCCTTCCGCCTCAAGACCAACGCGCTTGCCGGCTCGACGGTAACGCTCAAGCTCAAGACCGCCGATTTCCGCATCCGCACGCGGGCACAGTCGCTCGGTCATCCGACCCAGCTCGCGTCGCGGATTTTCGCGGTCGGGCGCGATCTGCTCGCGCGCGAAACCGACGGCACGATGTTTCGGCTCATCGGCATCGGGTTGTCGGGCCTGTGCGATGCCGATGGCGCTGATTTTGCGGACCTCATCGATCGCCGCAGCGCCGAGGCTGAGCAGGCAATCGACCGGTTGCGGAAGCGGTTCGGTGACGAGGCCGTGGTCAAGGGGCTCGCGCTCGAGGGCGAGGAGGACGAATGAGCCGGCGCGTGGGACGAATGCGGCGGCGCTGGTGTTAGACTCGGGGCAAATCGGACTAACCGGGAGGAACGACGATGCGATCAATGCACACCCTCATGACCGCCGCGCTCGCTGGCGCGGCGATGTTCGGCACCATCGGTGCCGCGGCGGCCCAGACGCAGTTGAAGGTGATGGTTTTTCCCGGTCTGTCGAACCTTCCGATCTTTGCGGCCCAACATAAGGATCTGTTCGCTAAGCAGGGCCTCGCCATCGACCTTCTGAACACGCCGAACTCCGACGTGCTGCGCGACGGGCTCGCCAAAGGCGACCATCAGATCGCCCATGCCGCGGTCGACAATGCGGTGGCAAGGCCGACGTCGTGATCGTGACCGGCGGCGATAACGGCTTCAACCGCATCTTCGTTCAGCCGGAGATCAACGGTTATGCCGATCTTCGCGGAAAGGCGGTCGTGGTCGACGCCCCGAACACCGCCTACGCGCTGCTGCTCTACAAGGTGCTCAAGGACCACGGCCTCAACAAAGGCGACTACACGGTCCGGCCGGTCGGCGGCACTACGGCGCGGCTCGAAGCCATGACCAAGGACAAAGCCAATGCGGCGGCGGGCGTGCTCAATCCGCCCTTTGCATTCCGTGCCAGAGAGGCCGGCTTGAAAGACATGGGCCCGGCGGCCACCGCGATCGGCGCCTACCAGGCCGGCGGCGCCTTCGTCATGCGCGAATGGGCGAAAGCCAACAGCGACACGCTTGTGCGCTACATCAAGGCCTATATCGAAGGCAGCCGCTGGGCGCTCGATCCCGCCAACAAGGACGAGGCCATCGCGCTGCTCGCCGAGCGGCTCAAGCTTTCGCCGCAGATCGCGGCGCAATCCTATGCCGTGGCGATCAATCCCGCGGAGGGCATTGCCAAGGACGCGAGATTCGACATGGCGGGTTTCAACAATACGCTGAAGCTGCGCGCCGAGATCGAGGGACAGTGGGGCGGCAATCCGCCGCCGGCGAAGAGATACATCGATCTATCGTATTACGATCGGGCGCTGTCGAGCATTCGATGACGGATGGAATCGATGTGCTTGTGGCGGGATGACCCCCGTCACCTGCACGGCCCGCTGTTCCTGACCTCGATCGAGGTGAGCTCGCCGCTGATGGCGAAATCGTTGTAATCGAGCACCAGCGCGCGCGAAATACCGTTCTCGTAGACCTCGAACCTGATGGCATAGACCGGCGCCTGGTCATCTCTGGCCGTTTTATCGAAATAGCTTACGGTGACCGGCCAGCGTTTGAGCCCGGCAAGCGCCGGCTCACCGGCAGCGGCATCGGTCGGGACGCGCTCGTTCGGCGCGATCGCGGGGCCGATGACCGTGAGCGTGTTGTAGACCTTTTCGCCCTTCTCGGATCCGTCGTAGATCGGAACCTCCAGAATGTTCTTGCCTTCGCGCGCGGCCTCGATGATGCGTCGCATGTGATCGGTCGGAAATACCATTGCCGCATCGAGGTCGAACGTCTTGGCGGCAGGCTCCCTCAGGCTGACCACGACCTTGTCGCGCTGGCGTTCGGCTTGCCCGTCGACCGAATCGACCAGCGTCTCGTTGAGGTAGTTCTGCGACTTGAAGATGAACTTCTTTGCCGCGCCGTCTTCCCACGTGGTCGAGCGCAGGTCGCTGAGCGAGACCCTGCCCTCGCCGTTGTCGAGTTCGGACACCTGACGGAACTGCAGCGCGTAGCCGTCGCAGGCATTGCCGGAGAAATCGTAGAGGATGCGCCCGCGCGCGGCCACGGCCAACGAATTGCCGCGCGTGTGCGCGAGCTTGAGTTCATAGACCGCGCGATGGGAGGCGAGCTCGCCGGCTGGCGTCAGCGCCGCTGCGCGTTGCACGCCCAAACCGCCGACCAAAGTCGCCACCATGATGGTGCCGAGCGTCGACTTGCCGAAGATCGTCATCACAGTCTGCCTCCGCGCCGCCGACTTGCGGCGCAACATAGGGATAGCGTTCGCCGCCTGCAACCATGCAATGCCGGAACGCAGTCCTCCGCCGCTTGCATGCGCGCGCCCGATCGGCGAAGACAAGGCATCCAAAGCGCAGCAGGAGGACGCCATGGCTGGAATGGTCGACAAGAAGCTCGCCGAGCTCGGAATTGCGCTTCCCACGCCGGCAAGCCCCGTCGCCAATTACATCCCGTTCGTGCGCGTCGGCACGCTGCTGTTCGTTTCCGGTCAGATCTGCCTCGACGCGGGCGGCAAGCTGGTCGCCAAAGGCAAGCTCGGTAGCGAGGTATCACTCGAGGACGGCCAAAAAGCGGCACGCGCCTGCGCGATCAACGTGCTGGCACAGGTCAAGGCCGCGCTCGGCGATCTCGACAAGGTGAAGCAAGTGGTGCGCTTGGGGGGCTTCATCAATTCCGACCCGGCTTTTCTCGACGGGCCCAAGGTCATGAACGGCGCTTCCGACCTCATGGTCGCGGTGTTCGGCGACAAGGGCCGACATGCGCGGACGACGGTTGGCGTAGCCGTGCTGCCGGGCGACGCCGCGGTCGAAGTCGAAGGCGTTTTCGAGGTCGCCTGACGCATTCATTATCAATGGCCGATCTCGATTGGTTGATCGCGCGGCCACTCGCGCATCGGGGTCTGCACGATGACCAAAACGGCATCATCGAGAATACGCCTTCGGCATTCGCGGCCGCGATCGCGGCGCGCTACGGCATCGAATGCGACCTGCAAATCAGCAGCGACGGCGAGGCCATGGTGTACCACGACGACACGCTTAGCCGACTGACGGAAACGAGCGCTCGGCTCGACGCGATGACGGCCGCCGAGCTCAAGCGCGTCACTTTTAGAGCAACCCAGGACCACATGATGACGCTCGGCGAATTGTGCGATTTCGTGGCCGGCCGGGCGGCGCTGCTCATCGAGGTGAAGAGCCCGCTCGCCGGTGATCGGCGCCTCGCCGCCCGCGCCGCGACGGTGCTGTCCGGCTACGTCGGACAGGCAGCGGTGATGTCGTTCGAGCCAGCGCAGATCGCGGCATTGCATGGGATCGCGCCCCGATTGCCGCGCGGGATGGCACTGAGAAACCATTCGTGGGCGGACTTCTCGTCCGCGCCTCGGCGCGCGTTCGTCGGCATCGCCAACGCGCTGCGCGCGCAGCCGCGGTTCATCGCCTATCCGGTCGCTAACTTGCCGGCGCTGCTGCCCAGGGTAACACGCAACCTCTTCGGCCTGCCGCTGCTCGCCTGGACCGTGCGCAGCGAAGATGACCGGCGAAAGGCTGCGCGCTATGCCGACCAGATGATCTTCGAAGCATTTCGGCCGTAAACTTGCATGAGCTTGATGAAGGTTCATGATCGAACTTATCGGCGCTAACTTAAGCCGCATGTCCCGGGCGCAGCGCAGCACGAAGTGGTGCGCTGCAGACCCGGGACCGCCACGGCCTGTGGCGGTCCCGGATCAGCGGTGCACCGCTACGCAGCGCAATCAAGGTTGCGCAGATTGCGTAAACTTATCTGCGCTGCTCCGCGCTGCACCGCGTCCGGGACACGCGGCTAAAGTGATTAAATTAGGGCCATGATCGAACTGACGCTGCGAGCAGTGAATTCCATCAGCGAGGTGGCGGCCGAGGCATGGGACGCCTGCGCCAACCCGGCCGCGCCGGCGGCGAACAACGGCGGGGGCGAAGCCTGCCCGCCGCCGGCTCACGTCCTAAAATATGATTTAACAGATCGGTACAACCCTTTTATTTCACACGACTTCCTGTCTGCGCTCGAGGTATCGCAATCGGTCCGAGCGCGCGCCGGGTGGCAACCGATGCACCTCATCGCCGAAGAGGCCCGCGGCGAAGTCATCGGCGCCGTCCCTTGCTACGCGAAATCTCATTCGCGCGGCGAATACGTCTTCGATCATGGTTGGGCGGAAGCCTATGAGCGCGCCGGAGGCAGCTACTATCCGAAACTTCAGGTTTCCGTGCCGTTCACGCCCGCGACCGGACGCCGCCTGCTCGTGCGCCCCGGACCTCACGCCGAGGCCGTGCGCGCGCATCTCGCCGATGCGCTCACCGACGTCTGCCGGCGCTGCGGCGCGTCCTCGGTTCACGTCACCTTTCCCACCGAGCCGGAATGGGAGCTCCTGGGCGCGCGCGGCTTCCTCAAACGCACTCACCAGCAGTTCCATTGGGAAAACGCCGGCTATGCCAGCTTCGACGCGTTCCTGGCGGCGCTTGCCTCGCGCAAACGAAAGACCATCCGGCGCGAACGCGCTGACGCGCTCGCAGCCGGGGTCAGCGTGCATTGGCTGACCGGCACGGACCTCACCGAAAGCGTGTGGGACGCCTTCTTCGACTTCTACATGGAGACCGGCTCGCGCAAATGGGGTCGCCCGTATCTGACGCGAGAGTTCTATTCGCTCGTCGGCGAGAAGATGCGCGACCGCATCCTCTTGGTCATGGCCAAGCGCAACCGGCGCTGGATTGCCGGCGCCATCAACTTCATCGGCTCGGATACGCTGTTCGGCCGCCACTGGGGCGCCAGCGAGCGCCACCCGTTCCTCCATTTCGAGCTCTGCTACTATCAGGCCATCCAATACGCCATCGAGCACAAGCTCGCCCGCGTCGAGGCCGGTGCGCAGGGCGAGCACAAGATTTCGCGCGGCTACATGCCGACGACGACCTATTCCGCACACTACATTCTCGATCCCGCGCTACGTCGCGCGATCGAGGATTTCCTCAAGCGCGAGCGCGCCTACGTGGCGGCGGCCGGCGCGGAGCTCGCGGAGGCCACGCCGTTCCGCAAGGGGTGACGCTTGTCCCGGGTCTGCAGCGCATCACTGCGTGCTGCGCTGCGCCCGGGACACGAGAAGGAGAGAAAATCATGGCGGCTTACGATCCCAACAATATCTTCGCCAAAATCCTGCGCGGCGAACTGCCCTGCTACAAGATCTACGAGGACGACAAGGCGCTCGCCTTCCTCGACATCATGCCGCGCGCGAGCGGCCATGCGCTCGTCCTGCCGAAAGCACCCGCGCGCAACATCCTCGACGTGTCTCCCGACGACCTCGCCCATGTCATCATGGTCGCGCAGAAGATCGCCAAGGCCAGCGTCGAGGTGTTCGGCGCCGATGGCGTCACCATCCAGCAGTTCAACGAAAGCGCCGGAGGCCAAGTGGTGTTCCACCTGCATCTCCACGTCATCCCGCGCAAGAGCGGCGTTGCGCTCAAGCCGCCGGCCAGCGTCAAGGAAGCGCCGGACGTGCTCGCCGATCAGGCCAAGCAACTCGCTGCCGCGCTGCGGTGAGCAGCGCCTGAAATAACAGGACAAAAACAGGGAGCGGCCGCGTTTGCCTCCGGCACGCAGCGCAGCAGAACGTTGCCGTTCTCCGGTAGTCTCTGCAGCGAGGATTAAACCAAGCCTTCCGAGAGACCCCGATCGCCATCAGCGGCTCGGCGCTGCCGTCCGACAAGTGGGGTCGCTGCGGCGTTGCTGTGAGGCGCGCTCGTAAGCCGGCATCCGGCGAGTCGTATTTGTGCAACGCGGCGGAAAAAAACCTCCACTCCATCGGGAATGTCTCCCGCCGGTACGCGGTAGCGTGTAGGCTGGTCGAGTTGGGTGTGGATCGGCGTGGTTGCCTTTGTCGCCGGGATGGACGCGGCGGCCATGCTGGTACCAGGGGCTGGGGAGGCTCGCCGTGCGAGCCAGGACAATCAACGCGAACCAAAACCGTTCGCACGTCGACCGCGTCGCGGTCGGATGTGCATCGATCGGCATTGCAATGAGCCGACGCGCCCGCCTCATGGGCGCCAGCGCCATCGCGGGCGGCACCTTGCGCGGCCTCGCCGTGGCGGCGGGGATGGTGACGGTCTTCGGCGGCGCACCGGCCTTGGCGCAATGCGCTTCCACGGACACCGGCTTCACCGGCATCTGCGCAGCCGCAGCCGCGACCGGCGCCAACGCCACCGCGGTCGGCCGGGCCGCGAATGCCACTGGTGTCTTTGCCACCGCTTACGGCAACTCCGCCTTCGCGAGCGGCGTCGACGCGACCGCGACGGGCGCGTTCAGCGTCGCGAACGGCGCCAGCGCGACCGCGACGGGCGTGTTCACCTTCGCGAACGGCGTCGGCGCGACCGCGACCGGCTGGAGCAGCGGCGCGAACGGCAACAACGCGACCGCGACCGGCCAACTCAGCGGCGCGAACGGCGACGGCGCGACCGCGACGGGCGCGGTCAGCGCCGCGGTCGGCACCAACGCGACCGCGACGGGCTATCTCAGCGAGGCGAGGGGCACCAGCGCCACCGCCACAGGCCAGGCCAGCTTCGCGAACGGCATCAGCGCGACTGCGACCGGCCAGGGCAGCGGCGCGAACGGCAACAACGCGACCGCGACCGGCCAAAACAGCCAGGCGATCGGTTTCCAGGCGACCGCGACCGGCCAGAACAGCTTCGCGAACGGCGGCAGCGCGTCCGCGACGGGCGCCAACAGCTTCGCGAACGGCATCGGCGCGACCGCGACGGGCGAGTTGAGCGTCGCGAACGGCTTCGCCGCGACCGCGACCGGCCAGGGCAGCGTCGCGAACGGCGGCGGCGCGACCGCGACCGGCCAGAACAGCGTCGCGAACGGCCTCGCCGCGACCGCGACCGGCCAGGCCAGCCAGGCGTTCGGCGGGACCGCGACCGCGACGGGCTCAAACAGCCAGGCGTTCGGCGCCCAAGCGACCGCGACGGGCTCAGACAGCATCGCGGCCGGCGCCCAAGCGACCGCGACAGGCCAAGCCAGCTTCGCACTCGGCGCACAAGCGACCGCGACGGGCGAGGGCAGCCGCGCATTCGGCGCCCAAGCGACCGCGACCGGCCAAGCCAGCTTCGCGAACGGCGGCAGCGCGACCGCCAGCGGCCAGGGCAGTTCCGCGAACGGCACCAATGCGACCGCGACCGGCCAGACCAGCGTCGCGAACGGCACCAATGCGACCGCGACCGGCCAGGGCAGCTTCGCGAACGGCACCCTCGCGACCGCGACGGGCCAGAGCAGCGTCGCGAACGGCGCCTTCGCGACCGCGACCGGCCAAACCAGCGTCGCGAACGGCGACTTCGCGACCGCGACGGGCGTGGCCAGCGCCGCGGTCGGCGCCCAAGCGACCGCGACGGGCGGGAACAGCTTCGCGTTCGGCGACCAAGCGACCGCGACGGGCGTGGCCAGCGTCGCATTCGGCGCCCAGGCGACTGCGACGGGCCAAACCAGCCTCGCGAACGGCACCAGCGCGACCGCGACGGGCCAAGCCAGCCTTGCGAACGGCTTTTTCGCGACCGCGACAGGCGCGGGCAGTTTGGCCAACGGCGCCGCCGCGACCGCGACGGGTACGCTCAGCATCGCGAACGGGGACAACGCGACCGCGACGGGTGTGGCCAGCACGGCGAGCGGCTTGTTCGCGACCGCGACCGGCGTGAGCAGCAGGGCGAACGGCACCAATGCGACCGCGACGGGCGAGTCTAGCACCGCGAACGGCAGCAGCGCGACCGCCATCGGCCAGGCCAGCCAGGCGGACGGCGCCAACGCGACCGCCATCGGCCAGGCCAGCCAGGCGAACGGCGCCAACGCGACCGCGACGGGCCAGAACAGCCAGGCGATCGGCGCCCAAGCGACCGCGACCGGCCAGAACAGCGTCGCACAGGGCGCGACCGCAAGCGCGTTCGGGCAGGGCAGTTTCGCCAATGGCGACGCCACCACCGCGATCGGCCAAGCCAGCACCGCCAATGCGACCGGCGCGACCGCGATCGGCCAGGGCACGAGCGCGAGCGGCAGCCGCGCGTTCGCCGGCGGCATCGCGTCCACCGCGAGCGGCGCATCGGCGGTGGCGCTGGGCGACAGCGCGCAGGCGACGCAGACCGGCGCGGTCGCCGTCGGCCTCAACGCCGCCGCCACCGGCACCAACGCCATCGCCATCGGCTCCGGCGCCACGGCGACCGGCTCGGTCGCGGTCGGCAATGCGGCTTCCGCCGCCAACGGCGGCGCCGCCTTCGGCGACGGCGCCGGCGCGACCGGATCGCTGTCGGCCGCGCTCGGCCCCAACGCGGTGGCGAGCGCGCCCAACGCGGTCGCGCTCGGATCCGGTTCGGTCGCCAACGTGGCCAACACGGTCTCGGTCGGCGCGGTCGGCAACGAGCGCAAGATCGTCAACGTCGCCGCCGGTACGCTCGCGGCGGGAAGCACCGACGCGGTCAACGGCGACCAGTTGCTCACCGCCAACCAGCGCGTGGCCCAGGCCTTCGGCGGCGGCGCCGGCCTCGACTTCAACGGCCAGCTCACGGCGCCGAGCTACACCATCCAGGGCACGAGCTACAACGACGTCGGCAGCGCGTTCAGTGCGGTCAATACCCAGCTCAGCGCGATCAGCGGCTTCAGCAATTACTACCGGATCAACAGCACCGGTCCCGCGGCGCAGGCCACCGGCACCAACGCGATGGCCATGGGCACGAACGCGCAAGGGAGCGGAGCCGACGCCATCGCCATCGGCACCAATTCCCAGGCGACGCAATCTGGCGCGATCGCGATGGGCATGAACGCGGCCTCGACCGGAGCCAACGCCATCGCCATCGGCACCAATGCGCTCGCCACCGGCTCCGTCGCGGTCGGCAACGCGGCGTCCGCCGCCAACGGCGGAGCCGCGTTCGGCGATTTCGCCGTGGCCACCGGCGGCGTCGCCAACGTGTCGTCGTCGACCGCAGTCGGCAACTCGGCGAGCGCCACGACGGCGAACGCGGTCGCGATGGGACAGAGCGCGACGGTGCTCGCGAGCAACGGTACTGCGATCGGTGCCAACGCGGTGGTGCTGGCCGCGGCAACCAATTCGGTGGCGCTGGGACAAGGCTCGGTGGCGAGCGCGCCCAACACCGTGTCGGTCGGCGCGCCAGGCGGCGAACGGCGCATCACCAACGTCGCGCCCGGCGTGGCCCCGAGCGACGCCGCCACCGTCGGACAACTCAGCGGCATGGCCGGAAGCCTCTCCGCCGGCTTCCAGTCGCAGGTCAACGGGCTGCAGTCGCAGATCAACAACAACGATCGCCGCCTGCGTGATGGCGTGGCGCTCGCAATGGCCGCCGGCGGCGTGCCCGCGGTACCACAAGGCCGCAAGCTCGGCATGTTCGGCAACGTCGCCACCTACGACGGGCACGGGGCTGCCGGTGTCGGGCTAACCGGCATCCTCTACGAGACACGCGGCTATCAGATCCAGGCCAACGGGTCCGTCGGCATGGGTTTCGATACGTCCGTGGTGGGGGGGCGTGGAGGAGTCGCGGTGTTCTGGTGAGCCGCTCGCGATCGGGTCCCGCAACCGGGTGGCCGCCAAGCCCAGGCGTCGCGCCACCCCACGCAAGCGCAGATCGCGCGTGCACGACGCGGCGGTCGCCATCAGCCGAACGGCCGCGAGAAGGTGCGCGTCCGAGCAAGGCAAACAACCTGGCCATGCACCTGCGGCGCCAGCGCCGGGGTTGCGCAGCCTCGCGGTTGCGACGAGCAGGTTACGCGCTCAAACCCTGCGGTTGAGCATCTCGATATATTGCTGGAGCGCTCCCGCAGGTATCGCCTTGCGCTGCTCCAACAACGCGACGCACCGACCCGCGAGATCAAAACTGTTGTAACAAGAATGGCCGATCAAGCAGAGGTGCTTGAGCTGATCACTCGACATGCCATCGGGATGAACGAAGTCGCGGACATAGACCACATCGGCCTCGAGCAGTTGATTGAGCGGCTGGGTCGGGTCTCCTCCGAATTGCAGGGGAGAAATCGGCCACTTCTTGAGCGCGGCGAATGCATGGGGAATAAATCCTTGCGCCCGCAGCTCCTGATCGACCTCACCGAAAGACGGTTGCCCTTCGTAGAGATTCACGAACTGCAATTCCGTTTGGATCACGACGGCATTCTTTAGCTTTTCCCTGCCGTGCACCAAGACGGCGAGCTCTCCGCCTTGGATGTCGATCTTCAGGAAATCGATGTCGTCGACCTCGGCAAGATCGTCGAGGCGCTGGGTCTCGATCCGCGTTCGATCTACGACGCGGGCATTGTTCTTGAAGAAGCTGAAGACCTCGAGCGCGTCCGCGCTGGGAACGAATGTGCTCGTCCAGCCGGAATAGGCACAGAGGTTGAGCGTGTGCGCTTCGCCGTCGCCTACCGCATAGGGAAAATAGGTCTCGTTGGCTCCCTTCCTGAGATTCAACTCGGCGAGCGCTGATGCTTGGGGCTCAAAACCGGTGATGCGACACAGCTGCGCGTCCAGAAGTGGCCGGTAAGGCGGCGCGCCCTCGATGGGATTTGCGCCAATATCCACGACATGAGTCAAACGGCTCATGCCGAGGAGGCGCGCCACATCATGGGAGCTTGTCATCGACATCGGTGTGAGGACCACAGGCGAGCCGGCGAGCATTCCGCGATGGCCGGCGCTTCGCGGACTAGAATGTCCATGTTGGGTTTGCCCGGCAAGGCAGCCCGCATCGACCAAGCGGAACGCTCGGCCGGACCTTCTCCATCGCTTGCGCTGACCCTGTCGCGGCGAGGATGTGGCAATTGCGCAACGAGCATAAAAATTGCGTCAATTAACTGTTCGTGACGTTTCGCGTTCACAGGCGGTCGAACATTAGCTGCGCCTAGCGGGCGTAGCACAGCGAGGCGGAATTTTTCCTGGCTGTTGAAGGTGCTACGCCGATGTTACGCAGCGCTGGAGGGCTCGACATGCAAACGGGGAAGCTCCACGTGCAAAGATGCAACAGAGCGGAACAATAGACCGCTGATGGGCAACAGGTCATAGTTAATGCTGGGGTTACGTCACAGTTAATGCTGCGTTAATGCTGCGTTACGTCATTCGATGCTGCGTTTACGTGATCAATTCGAGTTCAGGCGACGCCAATGTCGCTGAGAGGGAGCCGGGGGGCTGACATGAAAACGGACAGAAGGAACGCGACGCAAACTGGTTCGCCCGTCTACGACATCGCGGTTGGGTGTGAAGCGATCAGCATTCCGGTGAGCCGCCGCGCCCGCCTGTTGGGCGCGAGCGCGCTTGCCGGCGGTGCCCTGCGCGGCCTTGCGGTTGCGGCAGGAATGGTGACGGCGTTAGGCGCGGCGCCGGCGTTCGCAGGATGCCAGTCCAGCGCTACGGACTTGAACGCGGGGACGTCTTGCGCCGCCACAGCCTCGACCGGGGCCAGCTCCACCGCGGTCGGCTTCACCGCCAACGCGACAGGCTCCGCCGCCACCGCTTATGGCAACGCTAGCATCGCCAACGGCGACAACGCGACCGCAACGGGCACGGACAGCAGGGCGAACGGCGACAGCGCGACCGCGACGGGCCAGGGCAGCAGGGCGAACGGCGACTTTGCGACCGCGACCGGCAGCGGCAGCACCGCGAGCGGCGGCAGTGCGACCGCGACGGGCGCTAACAGCATCGCGATCGGCACCGCCGCGACTGCGACGGGCGTAAGCAGCCAAGCGGTCGGCGACTTCGCGACCGCGACCGGCGACAGCAGCAAGGCGATCGGCACCAACGCGACCGCGACCGGCATGGCCAGCGCCGCGCAGGGCGACAATGCGACCGCGACCGGCCGCTTCGCCAACGCGATCGGCACCAACGCGACTGCGACGGGCTTCCAGAGCAACGCGATCGGCTCGAACGCAACCGCGACCGGCCAGGGCAGCAACGCGAACGGCGACTTGGCAACCGCGACGGGCTCGGGCAGCTTCGCGAACGGCGGCGCCGCGACCGCGACCGGCTGGAGCAGCACCGCGAACGGCGCCAACGCGACCGCGACTGGCCAGGGCAGCACCGCGAACGGCTTCTTCGCCACCGCCACGGGCCAGGGCAGCAACGCGATCGGCGCCTTCGCGACCGCGACGGGCCAGAACAGCTTCGCGAACGGCGACTTCGCGACCGCGACGGGCCAGGGCAGCATCGCGAATGGCGCCCAAGCGACCGCGACGGGCCACCTCAGCCAAGCCCTCGGCGAGCGCGCCACCGCCACCGGCCGGAACAGTATCGCGGCTGGCATCAGGGCGACCGCGACTGGCGATAACACCTTCGCGCTGGGCAACTTCGCGACCGCGACCGGCCAGTTCAGTATCGCGGATGGCGACTTCGCGACCGCGACGGGCCAGGGCAGCACCGCGAATGGCTCCTCCGCCACGGCAACCGGCCAGTTCAGCACCGCGAACGGCGCCAATGCGACCGCGACCGGCCAGAACAGCGTCGCCAACGGCGCGACCGCGAGCGCGTTCGGGCAGGGCAGCACCGCGAACGGCGGACGAGCGACCGCGACGGGCCAGAGCAGCGTCGCGAACGGCGCCTTCGCGACCGCGACGGGCCAGTTCAGCACCGCGAACGGCGCCAATGCGACCGCGACCGGCCAGAACAGCGTCGCCAACGGCGCGACCGCGAGCGCGTATGGCCAGGGCAGCCTCGCCAACGGCGCCGCCACCACCGCCATCGGTCAGGCCAGCACCGCCAATGCCACCGGCGCGACCGCGGTCGGCCAGGGCTCCACTGCGAGCGGCACGCGCGCCTTTGCCGGCGGCATCGCCGCCACCGCGAGCGGGGCATCGGCGGTGGCGCTCGGCGACAGCGCGCTCGCGAGCGCATCGGGCGCGGTCGCGGTTGGCCTTAACGCCGCGGCGACGGGAACGAATGCGATTGCCATCGGCAATGGCGCAGTGGCGACCGGCTCGGTGGCGCTCGGCGCCGGCGCGTCTGCCGCCAACGGCGGCGCCGCCTTCGGCGACAACGCCATCGCCACCGGGACCAATGCGACAGCTGTCGGCCCCGGCGCCTCGGCGACGTTTGCGAATTCGAGCGCCTTCGGCAATGGCGCCACCGCCACCGCCGCCAATCAGATGGCATTCGGCACGGCGTCGAACACGTACCGGATGCCCGGGCTCACCTCGGCGGCGAGCCTCGCCGCGCAGTCCGGCCCGACCTACGTCGTCACCACCGACGCAAGCGGCAACCTCGCGGCGACGAGTCTCAGCATACCGGACATTTCCGGCCTGAACGCGAACGTGGGCGCGTTGCAGCAGAACGTGCGCCTCCTCCAGGAGAACCTGCAGCACGGATTGAACCAGGCCTACGAGGGCACCGCGATCGCCATCGCCATGGGCGGCGCGGCGCTGCCGGACAACAAGCGCTTCGCCGTCACCACCAACTGGGGCAATTTCCGCGGCACCAACGCCATGAGCCTCGTCGCCCAGGCGCGCATCAGCAACAACGTCGTGGCCAACGCTGGATTCGCCGGCGGATTTCAGTATGGTGGCGTCGGCACTCGGGCCGGTTTGACCTTCGCGTGGTAGTCGCTCGTGTCCCGGATGCGGTGCAGCGCGCAGCGGTGCACCGCTGATCCGAGACCGTCACGGACCGGACGATCCCGGGTCAGCAACGCACCACTTCGCTGCGCTTCGTGCTGCGATGCGCCCCGGACACGCGCGTACGAGCATCGGAATCACAATACTGGATCTCACGGATCAACGTGACCGGAACAGGCTCCAACCGCTCGTTGCCCCGCCTGCTGGCGGCGGGCATGATTGCCGTCGCGAGCCTGGCGGCGGGCGTCATCGTCGTCATGAGCTTGTCGGGCACGCAGTCCCAGCCGCCGGCGCCCGCGCCGGTCAAGATCGCGCAGGCCGGGGAGCCGGTGCAACTCGCGCAGGCGCAGGCGCCCGCGCCGAAACAGAGCGCGCCCGCACCCAAGCAGCAGCCGCAACAACAACCGCCGGCGCCGAAGCCCGCGCAGATCGATCGCAACGGCGTGCTGATTCTCATCCGCTCGACGCTGCTCGCGCTCGACCAGGCCAACAAGACCGGCAACTACACGGTGTTGCGCGACCTCGGCTCGCCGGATTTTCAGGCCAACAGCGCGGCGCAGCTCGCCGAAATCTTCGTCCAGCAACGCCGCGACAACGTCGACCTGTCCGGGGTGGCGGTGATCGAGCCGCAGCTTACGCTGCTGCCGCAGATCGAGGCGAACGGCATGATGCATATGGCGGGCTTCTTTCCGTCGGTGCCGACGCAGGTGAATTTCGAGTTGCTCTATGCACCGGTGGGCGGGCGCTGGAGGTTGTTCGGGCTTTCGGTCTCGTTCGGCCAAGCGGCGCCTGCTGCGCCGCAGCCGTCTGCCCCCGCCGCCCCGCAGGCGACCGCACCTGCCGCGCCCGCAAGGCCGAGCCCTCCCCCTGCGCCGAAGCAGTGACATGCGGCCATGCCGAGCTTCACGTGTCCCGGACGCGATGCAGCGCGAGCGTTAGCGAAGCGGTGCATCGCTGATCCGGGACCGCCACAGACCGGAACGGTCCCGGGTCTGCAGCGCATCACTTCGTGCTGCGCTGCGCCCGGGACACACTACTGGCTGCTCAGCCGCTCAGTCCCCCAACGAGGCGACCACCCATGCTGCCTGATTCAGCCCTGAAATCGATGCGCGTGATGTTCGCGACCCCCTGCTACATCTCCGGGGTCAGCATGAACTATGTCGCGAGCATATTCAGCCTGGCCCTCGACAGCACGCATGTCGGCCTTCCCTGCATCCTGCATATGCACAGCGAGAGCCTGATCACGCGCGGTCGCAACAAGATCGTGATCAAGTTCCTGTCCGAGGAGTCGTTCACCCACCTCTTCTGGATCGATTCCGACATCGCATTCAACCCGCAATCGGCCTTTCGCCTCTTGCTTGCCGACAGGGACGTCGCCGCCGGCGTGTATCCGATGAAGACATTCAACTGGCCGGCCGAAGGCGTTCCCGCCGGCATGACGCGCAAGCAATTCGAGACCGCGTATACCGATTACCCGTTCAATCCGATCGAGCACGGCAAGACTCGCGTCAGCCAATACGCCGACAGCGACGGCTTCGTCGAGGTGGCGGAGGCGCCGACCGGCTTCATGGTGATCAAGCGCCACGTGTTCACCGCGATGATGAAGCACTATCCGGATCTCAACTACGTGCCCGACGGCCCGCCCAACAATCCGCAGGCGCACCTGCACTGGCGCTTCTTCGACTGCATGGTCGATCCCGATTCCGGCAGATATCTATCCGAGGACTACGCTTTCTGCCGGCGCTGGCGCGACATGGGCGGCAAGATCTGGGTCGATCTCGACTGCAAGCTCATGCATCTCGGCCAGCATCTGTTCGGCGGCGATCTTGCCGAAAGCCTGCGCGTGCAGGGACGCTGGTGAGGCGGATGCTCTAATGCAACCGGCCTGCCGCTAACTCCAATCGTTGGGCGACGCCGAGCAGTCGCTTGTCACGCCGATCCCGCACGCCTGCGCCGGGGCCGTTTGAGATTGGGCTCGCTGCCACCCAGACGCGCCAGTCTGCGGGCGCACTCGCGTTCGATCAGCGCCTTGAACGCCTCGCGAACCAGAGTGGATTTCTCGCGCAGGCCGGTGAAAGCCTGTGCTTTGGCCAGCAATTCGTCATCGAGAGCAAGCGTGGTGCGCATCGGGCTGACTCCAGAGGCACGGATTTGTCATCAAATGATGCCTATTTCAATGCCGACGGAGCGGGTCAACGCCATGGCGCCAAATTAGGGCCGTGTCCCGGATGCGGTGCAGCGCGAAGCGCTGCACCGCTGATCCGGGACCGTCACGGGCCGGGACGATCCCGGGTCTGCAGCGCACCGTTACGCTTCGCTTCACGCTGCGCTGCGCCCGGGACACCGCTTAACTCAGCACTCAGGGGGTCAGAGCTGCTCCGCCGTACCGTCGCCCTGCACAATGGCGATGTAGCGCTCGACCGAGCGTTTGACGGCGTTTTTGCCGCCGCGCGGGATGACGCCGCGATCGAAGAACGCGCCGTAGACCGCGTCGAACGCAAACGGCTCGAGCGTCGTCCAGATGCGCGCCACCGCCGCGCCCGAGAGCGGAATAAGGTTGGGATAGCTGCGCATGAAGCTCACGTAATTGCGGTCGGGGATCAACTGCACGATATCGCCGCTCAAGAGGGCGCCGCGCCCGTCTGCGCCCGCCGCCCAGTGCAGCACGGTGCCGCCGGCAAAATGCCCGCCGCAGCGGATGAGCGTGATGCCGCGCGCGAGCGGCAAGGTGTCGCCGTCCCACAGCTTGATCGCCGGATCGGGCCGCATGATCCATTGCCGATCGGCGGCGTGCAGATGGATGGGAATGCCGCCGAAGGCGCGGCTCCATTCCACCATGGTGCCGTAATAGTGCGGGTGGGAGATGGCGATGGCGGAAAGCCCGCCGAGTCCGTTCACCAGCTCGATCGTTGCGGCATCGATGAACGAGATGCAGTCCCACAGGATATTGCCTGCTCCCGCGCGCAGGATCAGCGCCCGCTGGCCGATGGCAAATTTCGGCACCGTCCCGACCCCGATCAGCCCGGGCTCGTACTGCTGATAACAATTGAAGTGGCCCCGCGCGAGCTTGTCGAGCGTGGTCCACCGCTGGCCGCCGGCAGGCACGAATTGGCGCTCGTCCTCACAGATCGGACAGGCCGACGGCGGATGCTCCGACGGCGTGAATTGGCTGCCGCAGGTCTCGCAGATGAAGGCGGGCATCGCACCACCGCGGACGTTGATCCGATGCGCTTTGTGCTTCAGCGCGGCTCCGGGCGCAACGCCGTTGCGTGCGTGTCGGTCATTGCCGCTGCCCCTGTTCTCACCGCATTGGCGGGCTGATCACATCGTGCTGCAGACTCCTGCAACGGCGCCGACGCAATGCGACGCACGAGACACGGGCCGGCACGGAGGACAGAAATTGACTGTAAAGGCCGCTCGGGGGACGCTCTAGACCTTGACCAGCGGCACCTTCGGCACCGAACCGCGCGGCGACGGGCCGCCGCCTTTCGGTCCGGACGGCTTGCGGCGGGGACTGCGCCGTTTGCGCTTGGCCTCGGGGATCTTCTCGGGCTTCGGCGTGACCGGTCCCTCGAGATATTCGAAGCTGAGCTTGTCGAAGCCGGCTTCATCCTTCACCGTGATGACGCGCACATGGCCGCCAGCCTTGAGCTTGCCGAACAGAACTTCGTCGGCGAGGGCCTTCTTGATGTTCTCCTGAATGAGGCGCGCCATCGGCCGCGCCCCCATCTGCTCGTCATAGCCATGATTGATCAGCCACTTGGTGGCCTCTTCCGACAGCTCGATGGTGACGTCGCGGTCGCCGAGCTGCGCCTCGAGCTGCAGCACGAATTTTTCGACCACCTTGGCGATGATCTCGGGAGTGAGATGCGCAAAGGTGATGATGGCATCGAGCCGGTTGCGGAACTCCGGCGCAAACAGCCGGTTTATCGCCTCGACGTCGTCGCCTTCGCGCTTGATGCGGGTAAAGCCGTAAGCCTGCCGCGCGAGGTCGGCCGCGCCGGCGTTGGTGGTCATGATCAGGATCACGTTGCGGAAGTCGACCTGCTTGCCGTTGTGATCGGTGAGCTTGCCGTGATCCATGATCTGCAGCAGCACGTTGAACAGATCCGGATGCGCCTTCTCGACCTCGTCGAGCAGCAGAACGCAATGCGGATGCTGGTCGACGCCGTCGGTGAGCAAACCACCCTGGTCGAAGCCGACATAGCCCGGCGGTGCGCCGATCAGCCGCGATACGGTGTGGCGCTCCATGTATTCGGACATGTCGAAGCGGATCATCTCCACGCCCAGGGCGATCGAGAGCTGTTTTGCCACCTCGGTCTTGCCGACGCCGGTCGGACCCGAGAACAAGTAGCAGCCGATCGGCTTTTCCGGCTCGCGCAGCCCGGCACGCGCAAGTTTGATCGAGGCCGAGAGCGCGCCGATCGCCTTGTCCTGGCCGTAGACCACCTGCTTGAGCGTCTGGTCGAGATGCTGCAGCACCACGGCATCGTCCTTGGACACGGTCTTCGGCGGAATCCGCGCCATGGTCGCGATGGTGGTCTCGATTTCCTTGATGCCGATCGTCTTCTTGCGCCGGCTCTCCGGCAACAGCATCTGCGCCGCGCCGGATTCGTCGATCACGTCGATGGCCTTATCCGGCAGCCTGCGGTCGTGGATATAGCGCGCGGATAGTTCGACCGCCGCCTTGATCGCCTCGGAGGTGTATTTGAGCTTGTGATAATCCTCGAAATAGGGCTTGAGACCTTTGAGAATCTCGATCGTATCCGGAACCGTCGGCTCGTTGACGTCGATCTTCTGGAACCGACGCACCAGCGCGCGATCCTTTTCGAAATACTGCCGGTACTCCTTGTAGGTGGTCGAACCGATGCAGCGCAGCGTCCCGGAGGCGAGCGCCGGCTTGAGCAGATTCGAGGCGTCCATCGCCCCGCCGGAGGTGGCGCCCGCCCCGATCACGGTGTGGATCTCGTCGATGAACATGATCGCGCCGGGATAGGCCTCGAGCTCCTTGATCACCTGCTTGAGGCG
>WNFV01003297.1_pt1 | contig 20752 bp, 19 predicted proteins | sample 5400101 | NCBI WGS metagenome assembly WNFV01 (sample SAMN13153361, study PRJNA577476) | soil metagenome | isolation source: 115 cm soil or saprolite under grassland replicate 1 | place: USA:California | collected 2016-06-15 | reverse complement strand
GCCACCGCCGCACGTACATCGGCGCGATGCCGGGAACGATCATCCGCGCGCTCCGCGACGCCGGGACGAAGAACCCGGTCTTCATGATCGACGAGATCGACAAGATGGGCTCTGACTGGCGAGGCGATCCTTCGAGCGCCATGCTCGAGGTGCTCGATCCGGCGCAGAACTCGAGCTTCCGCGACCACTATCTCGACCTGCCTTTCGACCTTTCGCGGATCCTCTTCATCTGCACCGGGAACCAGCTCGAGACGATCCCGCCTCCGCTCCTCGACCGTATGGAGGTCATTCGCCTCTCGGGCTACACCGAGGAGGAGAAGCTCGGCATTGCCAAGCGCTATCTCGTGCCGAAGCAGCTCGAAGCCCACGGTCTGGACAACGAGCACGCCAAGTTCACCGACAACGCGCTACGCCTCGTGATCCGCGAGTACACGAGGGAGGCCGGCGTCCGCAATCTCGACCGCGAGATCGCCGCGCTCTGCCGAAAGTCGGCCGCCGAGATCGCTGGAGGCAAGCGCAAGCGCGTGCGGATCGACGAACGCCGCGTCCGCTCGTGGCTGGGGCGTCCACGCTTCTCGGGCGAGGTCCGCAAGCGGACCTCCGATCCAGGCGTGGCGACCGGCCTCGCGGTCACCCCGGTCGGAGGCGACGTCCTCTACATCGAGGCGACCGCCATGCCGGGCGAGGGCAGGCTGATCGTCACCGGCCAGCTCGGCGAGGTCATGCGCGAGTCCGCACAGGCCGCCCTTTCCTGGGTGCGGAGCCACGCGAGCGACCTCGGCCTCAAAGCTGACTGGTTCGAGGGCAAGGACGTCCACATCCACGTCCCCGCCGGAGCGGTGCCGAAGGACGGGCCGTCGGCCGGTATCGCGCTGGCCACGGCGCTCGCCTCGCTCGCGCTGAACCGCCCGGTCTCCGAGGACGTGGCCATGACCGGAGAGATCACGCTCACGGGGCAGGTGCTGCCAGTCGGCGGCGTCCGGGAAAAGGTGCTCGCCGCCCAGCGCGCCGGGGTGACAACGGTCGTCCTTCCGAAGGAAAACGAGGGCGACCTGGACGATCTCCCGCGAGAGGTGCGCAAGTCGATGAACTTCGTGCCTGCTGACTCGATCGACGAGGTGATCGAGGCTGCGTTCCCGGGGGCCCGGGTGTTGGAGTTTTCCTCTGCGGCCCACGGGTAGATACTTCCCGCGAAAACCAAGAAAGGACGATACGAATGGCGAAGGCAAAGGACAGAATGGGCGACGCCGTGGATGCAGCGAGGCCGTACGTCGAGCGGCTCGCCCGCGACGAGGACCTGCACGACAACGTCAAGCACGCGTACGAGTCGGCACGGCGGATCTATGACGAGCTACTGGGCGATCGCGGCACCACCGGCGTGGCGCTCAAGGTAGCCCGGGACAAGGATCTCCAGAAGGAACTCAGGAAGGCAGTCGAGGAGCTTCGCCAAGCCGGTCAGCGCGTGCAGGGCAAGGACTCGCACACCGGGCGGAACGCTTCACTGCTCCTCGCGGGGATCGCACTGGGCGTCCTCTTCAACCCGGCCACGGGTCCCGACACGCGCAGGTGGCTGAAGGACAGGCTGTTCGGCCCCGAGCAGCCCTTGGAGTCCTACAACAACCAGACGAACGAGCAGTAGCGCGCTGATGTGAGCGCGAAGGGCTCGGTTCATCTCGGCCGAGATCGCGGCGCAGCCGTAGATTTCGACCGATGACTAGCCGCCGAAGCCTGGTTTTGCCTCGACAATCGTGGGCCCGGGTGGCCCTTCGCCGAACAGCGGGCCGATGTCGAGCAGAGTCGAGAAGGCGCCGGGGTCGAGGCCGCTCATGGTCGAGATGTCATCGGCCTCGAGCAGGATGGCCGCCGGCGCTGGGGCTTTGCCGCCCGGCGGGCTCCACCCGCCTACGTCGAAGCTGAGGTCGAGCTGGCGCTTCCACGCGAGCAGGTACTGATACGGATCCACGACGCCGTCGTAGCCCTTCCACAGAAGCTCCACCGGGTGCACCTCGAAATGGAGGTGAGGCGGGGTTCCTGCCGCATCGCCCGAGTCGCCGACGAACCCGATCACATCGCCTGCTCTGACGTGGGCCCCGTCCAGGGCAAGCGGCGAGAAGGCCGAGAGATGGGCGTAGTAGAACTCGTTGCCCAGGAGGTCGCGGAGCCAGACGCGGTTTCCGCCGATGGTGTTCCACCCAACGAGGAAGAGCGTGCCGTCGGCAACGGCGAGGATGGGAGCACCCTCCGGCGCGAAGATGTCGTTCCCGTGGTGCCAGGTGGTGTCGGCTCGCGGAGCGCCGAAGTCGTCGCTGAACGACGAGGGGCCGTAAACGGGGAAGACATAACCCTTGTCCGTCAATTGGGGCTTCACGCCGGACGGCGGCGGATGGACGACCGGCGGAGGCGCCGACTGCGAAGGTGGAGGAGCGGGCGTCGGCTGGGGTAGCGGCTGGGGGGAAGGCGCCGGCGACCCCTTCAGCGCGGTCGCAGCCGCCTCTGCATAGCCGACGAAGATCTCGGCGCCCGCCGGAAGCCCGCCATGGTCGGCGGTCAGGTGGAGGTGGATGCCCGTGACGAACCCGCGGTGGCCTCTTCTCGTCGTGGTGTTCTGGCGGACGACAGCCTGCTCCAGGAGCACTGCGTAGCCCCAGTCTCCCAGCGGGACGCGCGCGTTGATCCCCGCCGCCACGGGTTGCCCAAGTACCACCAGGTTCGTGAGAGTGGACTCGGCCAGGCTCCCTCCGGCGACCCTCGAGGTCGCGTGGGAGGTGGCCCGGAGATCGACGGAGTCAGCCGTGAGCTCGCCACCGAACAGCGACACTCCGCTTACAGACGTGACCGCTCGCGCGATGCCACGGCCATCGGTCCAAGTCGCCTGTGTCCCGGAGGCAATCTCGCCGACGGAGACTCCGCCGCTCGCGTGGGCCCAGCTGACGAGCGAAGCAGCTGCCTGAGGCGGCGACGAGATCGCTCCGGCGGTGACGGTGTTCCGCCCGGGCACGACAACACGCACGCCGAAGGAACTCGCCGAGGCCGCGGCCTGCGAGGCGGCCGCTCCCGCAGAACCGCCGGCCGCCAGCGCTACCAAGGCGAGCATGACCCCAAGGGCGATCCTAGCTCGCACGGATAAGAGGTTATCGCTGTGCACGGCCAGTTTGCTATCGGTCATATTTCCTCCCGCATGGAGACCGAGCATGCCCACGCCGCGATCGAGGCTCTGCTGGAGGAGCGGCGCACCTTTCCTCCGCCCGAGGAGTTCCGCGCCCACGCGGTCATCTCCGACGACGAGGTCTACCGCCGAGCCGAAGAGGACTTCGAGCGTTTTTGGGACGAGCTCGCCGGCGAGTTCATCGGCTGGTTCAAGCAGCCCACGAAGACGATGGACTGGAAGCCGCCTCACGCGACGTGGTTCGCCGACGGCGAGCTGAACGTCGCCTGGAACTGTCTCGACAAGCAGGTGGAGGCTGGCCGCGGCGGGAAGATCGCCTACCACTGGGTCGGTGAGCCGGAAGGCGAGACGCGCGATCTCACCTACGAGGAACTCCTCCGAGAGGTATCTCGACTAGCAAACGGCCTCCGCAGCCTCGGCGTCCGCAAAGGCGACCGCATCGGGATCTACATGGGGATGGTGCCGGAGCTTCCCGTCGCCATGCTCGCCTGCGCCCGCATCGGCGCCGCGCACGTCGTGGTCTTCGGCGGCTTCTCTGCGGAGTCGCTCGCCGAGCGCATGCGAGACACCGGCGCCAGGGTGCTGATCACACAGGATGAGGGGTGGCGCAAGGGCTCCAAGGTCCCGCTGAAACGGAACGCCGACGACGCCGCAGAAGAGGCGCCCGACCTCGAGCGGTTCGTGGTCCTTCAGCGGACCGGCGACAACGTCCCCTGGACCGAGGGCCGCGACGTCTGGTGGGACGACCTCGTCGACGGGCAGAGCGAGGACTGCGAAGCGGAACGGATGAATGCGGAGGACGTGCTCTTTCTCCTGCACACGTCGGGCACCACGGCCAAGCCCAAGGGCGCCCAGCACACGACCGCCGGCTACCTCCTACACGTCTCGGTCACGCACAAGTGGATCTTCGACATCCATGAGGACACAGTCTGGTGGTGCGCCGCCGACGTCGGCTGGATCACCGGGCACAGCTACATCGTCTACGGGCCCCTGAACAACGGGACGACGAGCGTCCTCTACGAGGGCGACCCTGCCTACCCCGACTGGGACCGCCACTGGGAGATCGTCGAGCGCTATGGAGTCAACTCCTATTACACGGCGCCGACGCTGATCCGCTCTTTCGTGAAGATGGGTCCGGAGTACCCAGCGCGCCACGACCTTTCCTCGCTGCGTCTCCTCGGCACCGTGGGGGAGCCGATCAACCCGGAGGCCTGGGTCTGGTACTGGAAGTACATCGGCGGAGAGCGCTGCCCGATCGTCGACACCTGGTGGCAGACCGAGAACGGGGGCATCCTCATCACACCCCTCCCCGGCGTCACGACGTTGAAGCCAGGGTCGGCCACGGTCCCTTTCCCTGGGATCAAGCCCGAGATCCTGGACGAGCAAGGCAACCCGGTTCCCCAGGGAGAAGGAGGGTTCCTCACGATCCGCCGTCCCTGGCCCGGGATGTTCCGCACGCTCTGGGAGGACGACGAGCGCTACGTGCAGACCTACTTCTCCAAGTACGGGCCGGAGACGTACTTCACCGGCGACGGCGCGAAGCAGGACTCGGACGGCTACTTCTGGCTGATGGGAAGGATCGACGACGTCATCAACGTCGCCGGCCACCGGTTGTCCACTACCGAGATCGAGTCGACGCTCGTCGAGCACGACGCGGTCGCCGAGGCGGCGGCCACCGGCGCGGCGGATCCCGATCGCGGCCAGCGCATCGTTTGCTTCGTGGTGCTGAAAGGAGGCCGCGAGCCTTCGGACGAGCTCGCGGAGGAGCTCCGTCAGTTCGTCGCCCAGAAGATCGGGAAGATCGCGCGGCCGGCGGCCGTGCTCTTTGGAGACGACCTGCCGAAGACCCGCTCCGGGAAGATCATGCGCCGATTGCTGAAGGACATCGCAGAGGGAAACGCGCTCGGGGACACGACCACGCTCCGCGACTCGACCGTCGTCGACGACCTGAAGCAGAAGGCGGACGCGGCCCTCGGGCGCTAGCCGTTCGGGTTAGAGATCGCGCGCGAAGCGACGGAAGCGTTCGCGGGCGTCGTTGTCCGGCCCCACCGGCTCCTCCTCGGCGAGCTTCGGATCCGCCGCGACCTCCTGGGCCACGCGCTTTACCTCCTCAACGGCGGCCTGGCGGTGTTTCGGATCGGCCAGAAGCTCGTCCACCCAGGTACGCGATCCGGCGGGCTGAACGTCGTGATCGACGAGCAGGCTGCCGAGCAGGACGCCGACCCGGATGTAGGCGAACGTGCGAAAGGCCAGCTGGCGGCGGGGCGAGGCGACCAGGGCGGCGAGCTCCTCGTCCGCCTCCTGGAGGCTCGCTACGAAGTCGCCGATCGGCTCCTCGACGAGCGGAAGCCAGATGTCGTCGTGCGCCATTCCCTCGATTTTATGTGGCCGCGCCCGCGAGGACGGTAGTCCACCTCCCCGCCTGCAAGCCGTCGCATGCCTGTGTCCCCGGTCGGCCACATACCTACAGCCGGTATGCGCCCTCCCTGCGTCCGTGGCCTGCTCGGTTTTCGCCGGGGATGCGGGAACCCCCTCACGGACGCGACCACTCGTGTCGGATCGACCAGGCGAGCCGCGCCGCGATGACCACTAGCAACCCCGCGAACATGCGCCGCAAGGTCTCGTCCGAAAGCCTGTCGGCGAGCACGACTCCGCCCACCACGCCGATCGCCGAGGCGAGGCCGATTGCGAGAGCAGCCTTCCAGCGGACGTTTCCGTACTGGTCCTGACGCCACGCACCGACCGCAACGACCGGGATGATCGCCGCCAGCGAGGTGGCCTGAGCCTCGAGATGGGTCAGCCCGACGACGAGAGAAAGGGTCGGCACGAACAGGATGCCGCCGCCGACGCCGAACATCCCCGAGAGAACGCCGGCGGCAAATCCGAGGAAAACGACGAGCACGAGCGTCATTCGAAGAAGAGCCTCGCGGCGATCGCGAGCAAGACGAGGCTGAAGAGTCCGGCTAGGAGCCGGGAGGCGATGCGCTGCTGGAGCCAGATACCCGCGAGAGTGCCCGCCATGGCCGGAACCCCGACGACGACAGCGTCGGCCCAGCTCACCTCGCCGAGCACCCCGAACGCAACCATTCCGAAGAGCGCCGTGATTCCGATCGCAGCGAGCGACGTGCCCGTCGCGAGCATCGGGGCGAAACCCGCGAGCAAGACCAGGAGGGGCACGACGATGGTGCCTCCGCCCACGCCGAAGAGTGCGCTGAAGAACCCCGCCGCGACCCCGATGCCGATGTACACAGTCCTCGATCGGAGCGCGCGCGGCACGGTCGTATTCTCTCGCTCATGACGGCCGAGCTGCTCGCGCCGCTCCGAGAAGCTCCCGAGCGAAGCGCGCTCATCTTCGACGTGGACGGGACGCTCGCTCCGATCGTGGCCCGGCCCGAGCTCGCAGAGGTGCCACCGGCGACGAAAAGGGAGCTCGAACGGCTGGCGGGCCGGTATCTCCTCGTCGCCTTCGTGAGCGGTCGAAGCGGCGAGGAGGCCAGGCGGCTTGTGGGACTCGGCGGGGTTCGATACGTCGGCAACCACGGCCTGGAGCTCGACCCGGCGGCGCACGAGCTCCAAGCGCAGATCGCGGCGTTCCGCGACACCGCCGAGCGCAAGGTGGAGGACAAGGGCCTGACGCTCTCCTACCATTTCCGCGAGGCACGCGACGAGGCCGAGGCACGCGCTGAGCTCGAGAAGATCGCCCGTCGCGCCGCTGCCGAAGGCCTCATTCCCCGCTGGGGCCGCAAGGTGCTCGAGATTCGCCCGGCCGTGGAGGCCGACAAGGGCACCGCGGTGCAGGCGCTCATCCGGGAGGCGGGTGCCCGCCGGGCGCTCTACGCGGGGGACGACACCACCGACCTGGACGCCTTCGCTGCCCTTGCCGACGCGAGCCTCGAGTATGTCGTCCGTGTGGCTGTTTCCTCGGACGAGGCACCACCCGAGCTCGTTGCAGCGGCGGATCTCGTCGTGGAAGGCACGTCGGAGCTGGCGGAAATACTCACCCGCCTCTAGATCGGCGCGTTTGGCGCCGGATGCGGGAAGGTAGACAGCGTTCGTGCGCTTTCGGCGTCGTGCCCGGCTCGATCCGGGCCAGGTAACCGACGTACGCGGTCGCCGCATGAGCCCTGGCGGGGTCGCGGCCGGCGGCGGCGGGCTCGGCTTGGCAGCTCTCCTGATCTACCTCGTGATCTCCCTGCTTTCGGGCGGAGGTGGACTTGGTCAACTGGGCCCTCTGCAAGACCAGCGGGTCGGCCAGGGCGATACGCCGTCCGAGATCTCGCAGGAATGCCGCACAGGAGCGGACGCGAACCAGCGGCAGGACTGTCGGATCGTCGCGGTGGTCAACAGCGTGCAGAAGTTCTGGGACGGAGTCTTCCAGCGGAGCAGCAGCCAGTACGAATTCGTCGACACGGTCTTCTTCGCGGATCAGGTCCAGACGGGCTGCGGCTTCGCGAGCTCGCAGGTCGGCCCGTTCTACTGCCCTCGCGACAAGCTCGTCTACATCGACCTTGGCTTCTTCGACGAGCTCTCGTCGCGCTTCGGCGCGAAGGACACGCCGTTCGTCGAGGCCTACGTCATCGCCCACGAGTACGGCCACCATGTTCAGGACCTGCTCGGCGTTCTCGACCAGATCGGCAACGACACCCAGGGGCCTGAGAGCCGCGCGGTCCGCTCAGAGCTGCAGGCCGACTGCTACGCGGGCGTTTGGGCCGCCCATGCAGTCGAGACAGGCCTGGTCGTCAACCTGACGCAGGCCGACATCAACGACGGCCTCGACGCCGCAGCGGCGATCGGTGACGACCGCATCCAGGAACAGGCGCAAGGCCAGGTCAATCCGGAAACCTGGACGCATGGATCCTCCGAGCAGCGCCGGCGGTGGTTCTCCCGTGGGTACGAGAACGGCCGCCCCGCCGCGTGCGACACCTTTTCGGGCTCGATCTAGGCGGCGGCTTCTCGGAGGAGCTCCCACGCGCGCTCGACATCCGCCTCGGTCGTGCGGAGGTTGCCCACTGCGAGCCTGAGCACGTAGCGCCCGTTCAGGCGCGTGTGCGAGAGAAACACCTCGCCGGTCTCGTTCACCTTTCGTAGCAGCGCCTCGTTATCGTCGTCCTCACCTCGCCGACGGAAGCAGACGACCGAGAAACGATACGGAGCGACCACCTCCCAGTCCGGATCCGCCTCCACCCAGGATGCGAAGAGCTGCGCGAGCCGGACATGCTCCCGGATGAGCTCCTGCAGGCCCTCGCGGCCGTAAGACCTCATCACCGCCCAGAGCTTGAGCGCGCGGAAGCGGCGGCCGAGTGCGGGCCCGTAGTCCTTGAGGTCGGTGACCCCGGAGGCCCGCTCGGGCATGTACTCCGGATCGGCGGAAAAGGCTCTGAAGAGCGCATCGGGCCGGCGCGTCCAGAGCGCGGAGCAATCCACGGGCGTGAAGAGCCACTTGTGCGGGTTGACGACGATCGAATCGGCGCGGTCAGCGCCTGCGAGCGCCCAGCGAAGCTCCTCGCAGACGGCCGCGGAGCCGGCGTACGCCGCGTCGACATGGAGCCACGCGCCGGCCTGCTCGCACAGGTCGGCGATCTCAGGAACCGGATCGACGGACGTCGTCGACGTCGTCCCGACTGTGGCCACGACAGCGGCGGCTCCCTCGATCTCCGCCGCGAGCGCGTCGGGTCGGAGACGGAATTCGCCGTCGACGGGCAGGAGCCGACACTCGAGCCCCACCAGCCGTGCAGCCTTCGCCACGGAGAAGTTCGCCTGCTCCGAGGTGAGGACCGCCCCGCCCGGTCGCAGCTCACGCGCCGCGGCGAGCGCGGCGATTGTCGCGGTCGAAGCCGTGTCCTCGATGTGTCCGTGGAGACCCTCGGGGAGGCCGAGGAGCTGGCGGAGCCAGTCGAGCGCCAGCTCCTCCAGCTCGGTGGCAGCCGGAGACGTCGTCCAGAGCATGGCGTTGACGTTGAGGGCGGCGATCAAGAGCTCGGCGAGGATTCCCGGCTCGGAGCCGGAGATGGCGAAGTAGCCGAAGAACCGGGGATGATTCCAATGCGTGATCCCCGGGAGCAGGAGCTCGTCCAGATCGGCCAGAACTGCTGCGAACGGCTCCCCGCGATCCGGCGGCGAAGGGGGAAGCTTTCCGCGGATCTCGCCCGGCTTCACCCGGGCCTGCACCGGCAGCTCGCGTACGCGCTCCAGGTAGTCCGCCACCCAGGCGACCGCCGTCCCGCCGTCCCGCCGAAACTGCTCCCCCACCGAATCTGGTTTGTGTTTCACCGGCACAAAGTCCTCGTTCGGGTTATCCGTGCTCATTCAAGCCGCCCACCTCGGCCTCTTCGGACATTGGAAAGGCTTGTGCGTGTGAAACACAATCTCGCTCTCAAGGCTTCTTCATCAGCTTCCTGACCTCCCGCCACGGGCGCGCGTTCACGATCCGGTCGGCGGTCAGCCAGCCGCGCCGTGCCTGCGCCACTCCGAGGCCGAGGTAGTCCAGCTCGTGCACACGGTGGGCGTCGGTTGAGATGACGATGCGCACTCCCGCTTCCGCCGCGGCGCGCGCGTGCGTGTCGATGAGGTCAAGCCGGTCGGGCTGGGAGTTGATCTCCAGAAAGGTTCCCGTCTCGACCGCCTTCTCGAGCAGCGCTTCGAAATCGATGTCGTAGGAGTCGCGGCGGTTGATCTTCCGCCCCGTCGGATGACCGATGCAATCCACGTGCGGGTTCTCCATCGCGGCTTCGATACGCCGCGTGAGCTCCGCGCGCGGCTTGTCGAAACCGGAATGAATCGAGGCCATCACCCAGGCCCTCTCGGCCAGCGCCTCGTCCGCGACGTCGACAGAGCCGTCCGCGCGGATGTCGACCTCGACGCCCGAGAGCACCTCGATCCCCTCGACGCGCTCGTTGAGAGCCGCAATCTCCTCCGCCTGCCGCTCCAAGCGCCCGTCCTTCAACCGCTTCGCGTGGTCACAGACGGCGAGGTATCGCCTGCCCAGAGCCTGGGCCCCCAGGACCATCTCCTCCAGCGTTCCACGCCCATCGGACCAGTCCGTGTGCGAGTGGAGGTCGCCTGCCATGTCCCCGAGCTCGACGAGCCGCGGGAGCGCGCCGTCGCGCGCGGCGGCGAGCTCGCCTCGGTTCTCCCGCAACTCGGGGGGTATCCACTCGTAGCCGAGGAAGGCGTACAGCTCCTCCTCGTCAGCGGCACGGAAGACGTCTCCGGTCTCGACGTTCTTCACGCCGTACTCGGAGACGGAGAGCTTCCGCCCGACGGCCTCCTCGCGCAGAGCGACGTTGTGGGCCTTCGATCCGGTGAAGTGCTGGAGGAGGTTCCCGTAGCTCTCCGGCGGCACCACGCGGAGGTCGAAGCGGAGGCCGTCGTGGGAGACGACTGTGGCCTTCGTGGAGCCTTGGGCGACGACCTCGGCGACCCACGGCAGGGCCGCGAAATGAGTGGTGAGGGCGGAGGGATCGCTCGCCGTGGCGATGATGTCGAGGTCGCGTACTGTGTCGCAGCGGCGGCGGACGCTTCCCGCCTCGGAGACGCGCTCCGCTGCGGGATGCTCGCGCAGCTCCTCCACTGCGCGCTCGACCGCCGGAAGGACGCGCCCCAGCAGGGTCTTTCGCTCGACTTTGGCCTTCGGCTTCGAGAGCGCCTTGAGGATCTTCTCCTCGGTTTTCGGCCCGAGGCCGGGAAGGCCCGCGAGCACACCGTTCTCGGCTGCAGAACGCAGATCCGCGGCCGACTGGACGCCGAGCTCGGAGTGGAGCTTCCGCGCGGTCTTGGGACCGAGCCCGGGCACGTGCATCACCTCCACCAACCCGGCGGGCAACTTGTCGCGGAGCTTCGCGATCGCGCTCAGGTCGCCCGTCTCGGAGAACTCGATGATCTTGTTCTGAATCGTCGTCCCAATGCCCGAAAGGCGAGTCGCCTTGCCGTCGAGAGCGAGCTGCGCCACCGGGACGGCCGACTCCCGGATGCGCGTCGCCGCCCGGCGGTAGGCCGTCAGACGAAAGGCATCGGCCCCGTCCAGCTCGAGCATGTCTGCGAGGAGCTCGAACTGGTCGGCGAGCTGGGCATTCGAGGGCAGGCCGCGGGCCACGCGGCGATGATACGCGGGTGCGGGTCGTCGTCTGCTTGCCGACGTACAACGAGCGCGACAACCTCGAGCCGATGGTGCGCGCCCTCGACGACGTCTTCCGCCGGCACGAGCTCGACGCGCGCGTTCTCGTCATCGACGACTCTTCGCCGGACGGGACCGGCGAGCTCGCCGACCGGCTCACCGGCGAATTCCGCTTCCTCTCGGTCCTCCACCGTCCGAAGAAGGAGGGGCTCGGCCCTGCATACCTCGCCGGCTTCGTCTGGGCGCTGGCGACCGACGCCGATCGCATGGTCGAGATGGACTGCGATTTCTCTCACGACCCCGAAGACCTTCCCCGGCTCATCGCTGCCACGGAGAACGCCGATCTGGCGCTCGGCTCCCGCTATGTGCAAGGCGGCGGCACCCGCAACTGGGGCCTGGGCCGACAGGCCGTGAGCCGCTTCGGCTCGTTGTACGCGCGAATTCTGCTGGGAGTCGGGATCCGCGACCTCACGGGTGGGTTCAAGTGCTTTCGCCGCTCCGTGCTGGAGGGAATCGGCCTGGAGCGGATCTCGACAAAGGGCTATGCCTTCCAGATTGAAACGACCTATCGCGCTCTCAAGGCGGGCTCTCGTGTCGTCGAGGTTCCGATCGTCTTCTCCGAGCGCGAGACCGGCACATCGAAGATGAGCCGCGGCATCGTCCTCGAGGCCGTGGCCAAGGTTCCTGCGCTCCGGCTGCGGGCCGCTCTGGGCCGTCTTTAGCGCGGGCTATAGTGCGACCGTGGTCAGCGAGGTCACCGATGCGACCTTCGAGGCAGATGTTCTCCAGGCAGATCGCCCCGTGGTCGTCGACTTCTGGGCCCCGTGGTGCGGCCCGTGCCGGGTGGTCAGCCCGATCATCGACGACCTCGCTGGACAGCACGGCGACCGGGTCTCCTTCCTTAAGCTCAACGTGGACGACAACCCGGCCACAGCTTCGCGCTACAACGTGCTCTCGATTCCGACGGTGATTCTCTTCGAGCGCGGTGAACCGCAAGACACGGTCATCGGCGCACGCTCGAAGAGCCACTACGAGAGCGCTTGGCAGCGCTGGCTCTCGGCCGCAGCCTGACCGACTGCTGACTGGAACAGCGCCCCGACTCGGGGTGTAATGCGACTGTGAGAATCGGAGCGTTCACAGCTCTGCTCGTGCTGCTCATCGTCGCGTCCTGCAGCGGAGGGGACGCGACGCCGGAGAAGGCGCCGAAGGCGGCGTTCCGCCCGCCCGATCACCGGCTGCTCGGGCTCGTCTGGAAGGGCAACAGCGCAGAACTGGCGGAGCTCGATCCTCGCACGCTCGCTCCAGGCTCGCGGCGATTCCCGGTCGAGCAGGGCGCAGCCACCCTGATCGCCTTCTCGCCAGACGGGAAGACGCTCGCCCTCGGTAATGGTGAAAGGCCGCAGATCGAGCTCGTGAACGTGGCGGTGGTTCGGCCCCTCGGCGTGGTGGAGCTCGGAATCCCGGGTTACATCAGCCGCCTCTACTGGACTCGGACCGGAATGCTGTTCGCCGGCATCGGCCAGCAGTTCCTCGTCGTGGTCGACCCTTCCGCACGAAGAGTCCACGAGACGAGGCAGGTCGAGGGCACGCTGCTAGCGGCCGAGCCGATAGAGGCAGGATTGCTGGGTCTGGTTGCGCCGGCCGACCGAATAGGGCCCCTGAAGCTGACGGTCTGGGGTGACAAGGGGACCTCCACCGTCCCACTCCGGATGGTCGGCGGCTGGGAGACGGAGCAAGGTGACGACGAATCGGAGTTTCGGTCGCGTGAGCTGGTGCCGGGACTCGCCGTAGACCCGACGGGCCGACGGGCGCTCGTCGTGCCGCCCGGAGGGCCCGTGGCCGAGGTCGACCTCGGCGATCTGACTGTGACGTACCACACGCTCTCGGAGCCTGTCTCGCTCTTCGACCGCTTCCTCGACTGGCTCGACCCCGCCGCCGAGGCCAAGATGATCGAAGGGGAGGACCGACAGGCGTTGTGGCTCGCAAACGGACTGGTTGCCGTGAGCGGAACGGACTATCCGCCACTCGAGACAGGTCAAACCGACCTGGTCGGCAAGCCGGTCGGGCTGTCCCTGATTGACACCGATAACTGGAGCGTTCGCAGGGTCGACGGGAAGGTCTCCGGCGTGCAGCTCGCGGGCGCCCAGCTCTTCGCATACGAAGCGGGATGCTCGAACGCACCGGAGAGCTTCACCCTCGTCGCCTACGATCTCCGCGGCACGCAGCGTTTCCGGCTCTGCCGCGACGAGGGCTTCGACCCGCAGGTCGCAGGCGGCTATCTCTATGTGGGTATGGACAACAACACCCGCTTCGACGTGATCGACATGTCGACCGGTGCAGTCGTGTCGCGGCTGCAAACCAAGCAGTCGACGACCCTGCTCGTCGACTAGCGGCGGAACGCGTCCCAGCCGGCAGGCAAATCCGGCTCGACGCCCGCGCCTTCTTCGACGCGCCCGACGACGGGAAGCCCCAGCATCGTCGCGTCTTCGGAGGCGACGGCAGCGAGAAGCTCGTAGTCCTCGCCCATGGTCCAGAAGGGCAGTTCGGCGACCTCCTCGAGCCGCGCCGCCCGCGGCACCCTGTCGACGTCGATCGCGAGCCTGCAGCTCGAGCGAGCTGCGATTCGCGCGGCGTCCGAGAGGATCCCGTCGGAAAGATCGATGAGCGCGTGTGCGAAAGGGCCGAGCCGTCGGCCCTCCTCGAGGCGGAACGGCGGCCGGCGTTGACGTTCCACGAGCTCGTCGAAGCCCTCCAGCCCATGCTCCAGGGCGTAAAGCCCCGCAGCCGCCCCGCCAAGGGGGCCCGTCACCACGAGCACGTCCCCGGGCCGAGCCCCCGCCCTGCCGGGAACGCGCTCGCTTCGCCCGACGGCCGTCACGCTGACGCTGAATTCCCCTGCTGCGGTCGCATCCCCGCCGAGGACGGGCACACCAGCTTCGGTGATGCCCTCGTACAGCTCGAGGATCGCCGCGGCCCCGGTTTCGGGCGGGACTGCCAGCCCGACGAGCAACCCGAGCGGCTCGGCGGCCATGGCAGCGAGATCGCTGAGGTTGACCGCAGCTGCCTTGTAGCCGAGGTCGCGCCAGGAAGTCCAGTCGGACCTGAAATGAACGCCTTCGACGAGCACGTCCTGAGTGACCACGAGGCCGCCCTCGAGAACGGCGCCTTCGGCGTCCTGACCCGAGACGAGGCCCCGGCGCTCGAGCTCCGCGAGGAGCCCGAACTCACCGACCTCTGACAGGCGTCTCAAAAGTTCTCAGCCCGAAGACGTCGACCGGGCCGGACCCGGAGCCGATCTCCTCCAGACCGGAGCGAACGGCTTCCGAGGCGACTCTTGCGGCACCGCGCGCGGCCTCCTCGAGCGTTTGGCCATGGGCCAGGAATGCGGTGAGAGAGGCTGAGTGGGTGCAGCCCGCGCCATGCGTCGCCTGGTCGCCGTAGCGCTCGACCGCAATCGGCACATGCCGTTCGCCGTCGAAGAGCCAGTCCACCGCCTCGCTCCCGTGACCCCCGGTGACGACCACTGCAGGAGCGCCCAGCCCATGGATGGCCTCGGCGAGCTCCTCGCGGTTCGCCTCCTCCGAGTACGGCACGCCTGCTAGCACACAGGCCTCGTGCAGGTTGGGCGTCACGACGGTAGCGATCGGAAAGAGCCGCTCGACCAGCACGAAGACGGCGTCTTCCTGGAGGAGCTTCGCACCCGAGGCAGCGACCATCACAGGATCAACGACGAGAGGCATGGGATGGCCTCCCAGGAAGTCAGCGACCGTCTCGATGATCGGAGCGCTGAAGAGCATGCCCGTCTTCGCGGCGTCGACGCCGATGTCCTCGAAGACGACTTCGAGCTCGTCGCGGATGAAGTCGGGCGGAGCCTCGTGGACGGCGCGCACCTCCGTGGTCGACTGCGCCGTGAGCGCGACGATCGCGCTCATGCCGTGGCAGCCGAGCCGCGCGAAGGCCTTCAAGTCGGCCTGGATGCCGGCGCCGCCTCCAGAGTCCGACGTGGCGATCGTGAGACAACGAGGGATCACTGCTAGTGCGCCTCCGGGTGGGCACCGCGCCGATCCTGGCGCGCGAAAAACGAGCCAGGCAAGGACGCAGGGAGCGTTCGTACTTGAAAAGTACGGGCGCGACCGAGGACGCAGCCTGGCGATGGTTTGCGGCCGCCAGGGCGCGCGGTGTTCGCCGGGTGGTGCACTATTCAATGAGGCTAGCATCGGACTTCGTGGCTACCGTCGCCGCCGCCTGGGACGAGCTCCTCAGCGGCGAGGAGCTTGCCTACGCCACCGAAATGCCCGCGCGCGAGGCGCGCCTCGTCCCGATTCCCGAAGGGCTGAATCCTCGGGTCCAGGAAGCACTCCACGCGCAAGGAATCGACGGGGTCTACGGCCACCAGGCGGAGGCCTTCGAGTCGGCCTCCCGCGGCGAGCATCTGGTCGTCGCGACGGGCACGGCGAGCGGCAAGACGCTTGCTTTCAACCTCCCTGTCCTCGACGCCCTCGCCACCGAGCCCAAGCTGCGCGCCCTCTACCTCTACCCGACGAAGGCGCTGGCGCAGGATCAGGCCAGGGCGCTTGCGTCCTACGGGGTTCCCCGCCTCCGGCCGGCCATCTATGACGGAGACACGGAGGCCGAGCGGCGCTGGCAGATTCGCAAGTGGGCGAACGTCATCCTCACGAACCCGGACATGCTCCATGTGGGACTGCTCCCTCACCACGACCGCTGGGGAGACGTCCTCCAGAACCTCCGCTACGTCGTCGTGGACGAAGCGCACGTATATCGGGGGGTCTTCGGCTCGCACGTGGCGAACGTCCTTCGGCGCTTACGCCGCGCCGCGGCGATCTACGGCGCCGAGCCGCAGTTCCTGCTGGCCTCGGCGACCATCGCCAACCCCGGCGAGCTGGCCCGCTCCCTCCTCGGAGTGGAGACGACGGTGATCGGCGACGACGCAGCGCCGCGCGCCGCGCGCACGATCGCGTTCTGGAACCCGCCCGTTCTCGACGAGGAGCTCCAGCTCCGTGCGAGCGCGCTGGGTGAGGGCTCACGCCTGCTAGCGGACCTCGTCCAGCGCGGGCTGCGCACCATCTGCTTCGCCAAGTCCCGCAAGTCGGCCGAGCTCATCCACCGGTTCGCCGCCGAGCGCGTCGGGCCAGAGCTCGCAGAGCGACTCTCCCCCTACCGCGCCGGCTACACGCCGGCCCAGCGCCGCGACATCGAGCGCCGCCTCGTCGAGGGTGAGCTCCTGGGGGTCACAGCGACGGACGCTCTCGAGCTCGGCATCGACATCGGGCTGCTCGACTGCGCGATCTCCGTCGGCTTCCCCGGCACGGTGGCGAGCTTGCGGCAGCAATGGGGACGCGCAGGCCGCCGTGCCAAGGGCCTGGCTGTGCTCGTCGCGAGCGAAGACGCGCTGGACCAGTTCTTCATGAGGGAGCCCGAAGCGCTCATGGACCGCCGCGTCGAGGCTGCGATCCTCGACCATGCGAACCCTCGTGTCCTTGACGGCCATGTTCGCTCGGCGGCCTTCGAGGCCCCCCTGGACGAGCACGATACGCCCTTCCTCGGGCCGGAGGCTCTCGAGCGAGCGGAAGCCCTGGTCGAGACGGGCGACCTCCAGCGGACAAAGGCCGGCTATGTCTGGGCCGGCCGCGATTACCCAGCGGCGCGCTTCTCGCTCCGTTCCACGACCCCCGATTCCTTCTCGGTGGTCGACGTCGCGACCGGCTCGGTGCTGGGCGTCGTCGAGCGTGAGCGCGCGTACTCGACGGTTCACGAGGGAGCGATCTACCTGCACCTAGGGGAGTCCTACCGCGTGCTGGAGCTCGACCTGGAGGCGCGCACCGCTCTCGTCGAGCCCTTCACGAGCGATTACTACACGCAACCGAAGAAGGAGTCGACCACGGCTATCGAGCGCGCCGACCTCATGGAGCGTCGTCTGGGGATGGAAGTCTCGTTCGGCACGGTGAGCGTCACCGAGCAGGTGGTGGCTTATCAGAAGAAGGGGATCCGCGACCAGGCGACGCTCGAGCTCGTCGCTCTCGAGCTCCCCGAGACCACCTTCGAGACCGAAGCGGTCTGGTACCTCCCCGAGCCCTGGATGCTCGAAGGGCTCGAGGCGATCGAGCGCCTCCTCGGCTCGCTCCATGCCGCCGAGCACGCGATGATCGCGCTCTTACCGCTCTGGGCGATGTGCGACCGCTGGGACATCGGCGGCCTCTCGACCAACATCCATTTCCAGACCGGCCGCCCAACCGTCTTCATCTACGACGGCCACGCGGGCGGCGTCGGCATCGCGCGACGCGGATTCGACCAGCTCGAAGGCTGGGTAGCCGACACCGAGCGGCTCCTGGCCGGCTGTCCCTGCGAAAGCGGCTGTCCGTCGTGCGTCCAGTCGCCGAAATGCGGCAACCTCAACGAGTTCCTCGACAAGGCCGGTGCGCTCACCCTCGTCCGGCGCATGCTCACGGCACGGGCCGCCTGAGGATGGAAGGGCCGACCCGTGCTCAAACCGGATTGCAACAGCGTCGGGCACGCGGCGGGACCCTCATCCTCGGCGGCGGCTTCGCCGGCGGCTACGTGGCGCGCCTCCTCGGGAAGCGCGGCTCGACCATCGTCAGTCGGGAGAACTTCATGCTCTACACGCCGATCCTCCCCGAGGCCGCATCGGGAACGCTGGAGCCGCGCCATGTCGTCGTCCCGCTCCGCATGATGTGCCGCCATTCGCAGCTCGTTCTCGGACGGGCGGTCTCGCTGGACACCGCCGCGCGCACCGTGCGGGTCGAAACCGAGGTCGGGCCTGCAGAGATCCACTACGAGCGGCTCGTGATCGCGCTCGGCGCCGTGGCTCGCACGCTCCCCATCCCCGGGCTGGCCGAGCATGGGCTTGGTTTCAAGAGCCTCGCGGACGCGATCTACCTGCGTAACCACGTCCTTCGCCAGCTCGAGCTCGCGGAAGCGGCTCTCACCGCCGAGGACGCCAAGCGCCATTTGAGCTTCGTCTTCGTCGGCGCCGGCTACGCGGGAGTCGAGGCGCTCGCCGAGCTCTCCGATCTCCTCCGCGACACCTCCCGCTTCTACCCGGGCTTGAAGGACATCCGCCAGCGCTGGGTACTCGTGGACGCGGCGCCCAAGATCCTTCCTGAGATCCCCGCGCGACTCGGCGACTATGCAGCCCGCGAGCTCTGGAAGCGCGGCGTGGATATCCGGGTTTCGACCACGCTCGAGTCCGTGGAGGAGCACGCCGTCATGCTCTCGGACGGAAGCCGGCTCGACACGGAGACGCTCGTCTGGACCGCAGGAGTCAAGGCGAACCCGATTCAGGGACAGTTGGGCCTGCCGCTCGACGACCGTGGGCGGGTGGTCGTGAACTCCGTGCTCCAGGTCGAGGGCTTCGAGGACGTCTGGGCGCTCGGCGACGGTGCCCGCGTCCCGAACGAGGCGACGCCTGGCCGTTTCGATCCGCCCACCTGCCAGCACGCCCTGCGCCAGGCGCGCCGGCTGGCGAAGAACCTCAGCGGCAGCCCGCGTCCCTACCGGTACCGGATGCTGGGACAGGTGGCCACCCTGGGCCGCCACAAGGGCATCGCAGACGTCCTCGGTCTGAGGCTGCGCGGCTTCCTCGGCTGGTTCGTGACTCGCACCTATCACCTCTACCAGCTCCCACTGCTCACCCGGAAGCTTCGCGTCGTCACCGACTGGACGGTGTCCCTCTTCTTCCGTCGCGACATCGCCGAGCTCGGCATGCTCGGACACCCGACCTCGCTTCGCGATGACGAGTGAGCGCGCCCGGGCGGCGGCCTTCGAGGAAACCTTGCGCGGCGCCGCCGCCGAGCGGGTGGTCGCCTCGCCCCTCGGCTCGGCCATCTTCAACGACACGCTTCCGCTCGTCTGGTCGCTGAATACCCTCCGGGTGGAGCGGACGGGCGCGACAGCAGAGGAGATCGCGGCGGAGGCCGAACGCCTCCAGGGCGAGGCTGGGCTCATGCACCGCCGCGTCGTCGTCCGAGACGAAGCGGAGGGGCGCGGGCTCGAAGACCCCTTCAATGTGTTGGGTTGGAAGACGGACGCGTACCTCTTCATGGTCCCGCGCCGGGAGCCCAACCGTCCCGTGGACACGAGCGACGTCGCCGAGGTCGAGCGCGAAGCCCTCGCACCGATCCGGGAGAGCATCCTGCGCGAGTGGCTCACCGAGCCGAGCGAGGAGGTCGTTCGCCAGATCAACGAAGCCGATCGCCTGGTCGCCGCAGCCGGGAACGCACGCCATTTCGCGGCCGTGGTGGGCGGGGTTCCGGTCAGCTCCAGCGACCTCTACTCCGACGGCCGCACGGCGCAGATCGAAGACGTAGGAACTCTTCCAGACCACCGCGGCCAAGGCCACGCCAGTGCGGTCGTCATGCGTGCCCTGGCGGAAGCGCGCGCCATGGGCCACGAATTCATCTTCCTGACCGCGGACGCCCGCGACTGGCCGAAGGAGCTCTACCGGCGGCTCGGCTTCGACGGCGTCGGCGAGCGCTATGCCTACCTCCGGAGCCCGGCCGAGGCGAGTTGAACGTCGATCCGCTCAACGAGCTTCGCCTCATGACGCCACGGCTCGAGCTTCGGCTCGGCACGCGGAACGAGCTCGTAGGGCTCGGCTGTCTGGCCCAGGAGGGCATCCACCCGCCTGAAGAGATGCCCTTCGCGGTGGCCTGGACCGACCGCAGTGGAGACGAGGGCTTCGTCGAGAGCTTCGTCGAGTTTCACGAAGCGGCCTTACGGGACTGGCGCCCCGAGAAGTGGACGCTGAACCTGCTCGTCTTCACCGGCGGCCGGCCGGTGGGCTCCCAGACGATCGCAGCTGCGAACTTCGCCTCGACCCGGACCGTGGCCACCGGCTCGTGGCTCGGCAAGCAGTTCCAGCGACAGGGGCTTGGGACGGAGATGAGGATCGCGGTCCTCGAGCTCGCCTTCCGCGAACTCGGCGCCGTGGCGGCGACCTCAGGCGCGATCGTGGGGAACCAGACCTCGAAACGGGTATCGGACAAACTCGGCTACACGATCGCGGGCACGAGCACGGTCTCACCCCGGGGCGAGCCCCTCCTGCACTACGACTTGATGATCGAGCGGGATGCCTGGGCTAGTCCCGTCCCGGTCGAGATCGTCGGTCTCCACGGCTGTTTGGCTCTCTTCGGCCTCACCGCAGCTTCCTGAGCGCCGCGCCGATCGACTGGCGCCTCGTAAGCACCGGTTCGTAGAGATCGCCGTCGCGCTCGATCCGGCCCAGAACGACTTCCATGGTGAAGTGCCGCGGGTCGAGCTCCTCCGTCACCTCTTCCCAGCGGAGCGGAGTCGAGACCGGCGCTCCTTCCCGCGGCCGCACCGAATAGACCGACGCGATCGTCTTCCCCTCCCCGTTCTGGTTCGTGTCTATCAGCACTCCGCGCCGCTTCTGCTTCGACCACTCGGTGGTGACGAGTCCCCGGTGCGTAGAAGCG
>WNFV01008807.1_pt1 | contig 20766 bp, 15 predicted proteins | sample 5400101 | NCBI WGS metagenome assembly WNFV01 (sample SAMN13153361, study PRJNA577476) | soil metagenome | isolation source: 115 cm soil or saprolite under grassland replicate 1 | place: USA:California | collected 2016-06-15 | reverse complement strand
CCCGGCCGATTTGCGCTCGGGGTGCGCGAACCAGGGCGCGAAGCCCGCCGGCGCGTATTCCGGCCCCCGCTTTTCCTTGAGATTCATCGCGTCGTCCGCGGAGCAGAAACGCAATCGCGTGCAGGCATTGACGATGACGCGCAACCGATCGTAGCCGGTGAGCTCGTCGTCCCATCGCGCGGGCTCGTCGCCATAGAGATGACGCAGGAAATCGTCGTGGGCGGCTGACGCCAGAGCCGTCTCGACCTCGCGCGAGAGCGCAACCGCTCGTGCTGGCGTCCACGACGGAAGAAGCCCCGCATGCACCATGAGCAACTCGCCTTCGAGGACGACCAGCGGCTGCCGGCGCAGCCACGCGAGAAGTTCGTCGCGGTCGGGCGCCTCGAGAATCGGCGAGAGCGTGTCGCGACCGTGCGCCGCACGATGCCCTGCCGCGACGATCAGCAGGTGGAGGTCGTGATTGCCGAGCACGGCGGTTGCCGCCGCACCGAGCGCCTTCACAGTGCGCAGGACCGACAGCGAATCGGGACCGCGATTGACGAGGTCGCCGACGACCCAAAGACGGTCGCGTGCGCGATCGAACGCGATCATGTCGAGAAGCTGCGCGAATTCGGCGTAGCAGCCTTGAATGTCGCCGACGACGTAATGACTCATGGCGCGTTCGATCGCGGCAGCCGATGCGCTCGCGCGCTAGGCGACGCGCTATTTCTTGAGCGCCTGGATCCAGCTCACCAGTGCCTTGATATCATCGTCGGGCACCTGTGGATTCGGGGGCATCGGAACCGGGCCCCAGACGCCGGCGCCGCCGGTCTTGATCTTCTGCGTGAGCTTCGCTTGTGCGCCGGCATCGCCCTTGTATTTGGCGGCGACGTCGATGTAGGCAGGACCGACGGTCTTCTTGTCGATGCCGTGACACGCCGCGCAGCCGTATTTCTGCATCAGCGCCTCGCCGGCTTTCAGATCGAGCGGCGCGCCCGGTCGCGCAACACTGGTAGCCGCGGGTGGTGCGGCGGCCGCCGTGATTGCCGAAACCGGGGGCGTCGCGGCAGCGGGGGCGGCGGAGGTGGACGCCGTTGCGACGGTCGGCGCCGCGGCCGCGGGTGGCTCATTGAACTTGGCACCCGATCGGTTCGCCATGTAGACGACTCCGCGTTGCACGTCGATATCGGCGAGATTGCGATTGCCGCCTTTGGGCGGCATCTGATCCTTGCCGTTGATCGCGCTGGCGTAGAGCGCGTTGATTCCGCGCTTGATGCGCGGCGCCCATGCCGTCTTGTCGCCCAACTTAGGCGCTCCGACGAGGCCCGCCTCGTGACAGGTCTTGCACACGTCCTGATAAACCTGTTCGCCAGTCATGCCAGCTTGCGGCGCGGTCGCGTCGGCGATGGTGACCTCGCCGACCGGCTTGATGCGGTCGAGCACGCCGGTTCTTTCGGCATCCCGGTTCCCGGCCGGGCGCACGCCGGTGACGAGTTGCGACAGGAGCACGATAAGCGCAATCGTTATTGCGAACGCGAGAACGACGACGATGACCAGTTGTTTCGGCGTCTTGATGAAGGAGCTATGCTTGTCGCTCATCGTCGTCCTGGCGGCTTTCCTGCTGTGGCCGCGGCCCGCATGCTGCGAGACAAAGTACGCATTATAACGCGCGGCTCCGAGTGCGGACCGGGTGGACGCACTTTGCAACACCGAGGTAGAATCGCCGCGTGCGCCCGTAGCTCAGTTGGATAGAGTGTTGGTTTCCGAAGCCAAAGGTCACAGGTTCGACTCCTGTCGGGCGCGCCAGCAAGCTTCGGCTTTTGCGCGCGGGCAATCGCAGCGGCGCAGTCAGTCGAACGACCGGCTGTAGTAGATTCCCACGCCGCTGACCACACCCGCTTCCGCGCGCAGCGTGAGCCCGCGCGCGAGCGCGTACTCGATCTTCACCGCATTGTTCGCGACCGACAGTCCCTGTTCGTAAATCAGCGACAGGTTGTCGGCAAGGCGCTTGCTGACCGCGACGACTTGGCCTGCAGCACCGGACGGCGCCGTGCGCGAAGCGTCGGCGGAACGCATGCTGATGTCGTCGAACCCCAGCGTGCGCGCGACGCGCTGGCCGATCGTAGGAGCGTTCGGATTGGTCGCTGCAGCGAAGGCGATCTGCAGCGCCGACAGATCGGCGTTGCTCGCGCGATCGAGCCCATGGCCGAGCACGAGCCACGCCAGCTTCTCGTTGTCGGGAACGGGCGGCGTCGAAGTGAGTTGCACGCGGGGGACGCGCACGGTGCCGGTGACTTCGACGCCCGCCTCGACCTGGAGATTCTTCCGCAGGGCCAGCACGTCGAGTCCCGGATTGTCGAGCGGTCCGTCGAAGTAAAGCTTGCCCCGTTCGATGGTCAGCCGCTGCCCGTACGCCGTGTATGTGCCGCGTTCGGCGTTGATCGCGCCGCGAGCCGTCAGAGTGCCATCGGCGGCAGTGACGACGTGTACCTTGCCCGCGACGACGGCGTCGAGGCCCTCGCCGATGACCTCGAAGCGATCGCCGAAGTCGAGTTCGAGGTCGACGGCGAACGGCACCCGCGCGCGTCCCGGGAGAGCCTTGCGCTCGCGTCCGCGCACGACGACATCGTCGCCCAGGGCATCGGCCGTCGGGCGCCGAAATTCGAAGTGACCGTCGTCGGCCCGAAGCGCGCCGGCAAGCGCAAGGTGCTTCTGCTCCAGCGCAAGGGTTCCGGCGCCACTCAACATGAGGCGCGCATCCGGGCGGTTGAGAAGCCGGAGCTTCTCCGCGCGCCACGCGAGACGTGCGCCGGTCGCGTCTCCTGCGCCTGCCGCCGGCAACGTGCCGCTCGCGACGAAGCGGCCATCGCCGGCGGAGAACGAGAGCTCGCTCACGGTGACGGCGCGCTCGTCGAGGCGCGCATGCAACCGCCCGTCGCGAAGGAATACGCCGTATTGCGGTGCCTCGAGTTTCAGCGCGTCGCCGTCGATCGTCCCGGTGAGGCGCAACGCTCGCAGTGTCCCTTGTCCGGCGAGGTTCATCGCGAGACGACCATCGACAATCGCAGTGGTGCCGGCCAGCGCCTGCACGGCGCGCAGCGACGCAGCATCGACGCGCACCGAAACTTTGAGCGGAGCGGCGCCGTCGAACCTGCCCGCAAGTGCGGGTGACGAACCGACATCGACCGTGACATCCGCATCGGCGAGGCGCGCGCGCGCGGTGAGCGTCGCGTGTACGCGATCGTCCACGCTTTCGGCCGTGACCTCGAAGCGCGAGAGACCTAGCGCGAGCTCGGGCGCATCCGCGGGCGCGATGTCGCCGGCCTCGCGCGAGAGCATGAGCGTACCGTTCAATCGCGGCGCGGCGGCGAATGACCAGCGTCCCGACAAGGTCAGCGTCGAACGCACGCGCTGCGCCTGACCCGCCGCCGCAAGCACCGCGGCCGCGGGCAGTCCGGTGAAATCTCCGCTGCTCGACCAGCGGCCCGCATCCCACGCCAATTCGCGCAGCGCGAAGCGGCCGCCTGAGATCGTGCCTGCCGCATCGGCCACGCGGATGTGGTCCGGTTGCCAATCGATGCGCGCGCTGCCCGCCAGCGCAATCGGGTATTGCCCGCGGTTTTCAAGCGCGACGACGCGTCCGGACCAGCTTGGGCTCGCCGTCGCACGCCAGCCACCGGCAAGCCGGGCGTCGAGGTCGAGGTCGGCCCCGCGTGCACTCATGACGAGCTCGTGTTGCGCGACCGTTCCGGTCACGCGGGCGGAAAGGCGACTGAGCGCGACCGAATGTGTCTGCGTATCGGTCAGCGCGGCGGTGAAGCGAATCGGCCGCTCGTCGTCGCCTTTGCCTTGCGCTCCGATGTCGGCATCGACGACAAGCGCCGCCGCCGTGATCGACGCGAAGCGCAGGCCTTCGCCGCGGGCGGTCAACGCGAGCGAGGGACGCGCCCATGCGCCGCCGATCCGCCCCGACGCCCTGATACGTCCGGCGAGATCGGCGTCGACGGCGGCGAGATCGGGGGCGTCGACCGCGAAGCTGAGCACGTCTCCTGCTCGCCCGTAATCGCCGGCGAGATGCAACCGGTTGCCGCCGACGGAAAGATCGAGCGCGGCGCGGCCGATATGCTCGCGCGCGAGCTCGATGCTGCCTCCTCCGGCGAGCGGCAGATTGCGCCAGCGGCTCTCCGGCGCGAGCTTGAGCGTGAGCGCCGCAGACCATTCGGGTTCGAGCGCGCCTTGCGCGGCGAGGCTGCCCGTGATCGACGCACTCGGATAGGAGCCGAACGCAGCCGGATCGAGGCGGGTGGCTGCGGCAGCGACGCTGAAACGGCGCGAGGCTGCGAGCTCGAGCCTGGCGTTGCCGGCAAGCGCGCCTCCTTTGGCCTGGGCGCGAAAGGATTTGATCTGCAGCGCGCCCTGACCGACCTCAGCGTCGAAAGCGAGCGCGGTGCCACGCTGGCTCAGCTCGCCCTTGAACGCTCCCTGCAGCGTCTCGGCGGTGTGCGCCAGCCGGAAGTCGAGCGCGCCGGCCAGACGCGTCGAATAAAGTCGCGTATGGATGCCGGAGAGATCGACGTCCTCGATCCGGATGCGCCCGCGGAACTCGTCGGCGGCGAAACTGGCATCGCCGCGAATGCGGCCCTTGCCGGTGAGCGCGATCTCGAGCGCATCGAGACTCAAGACATCGGCATCATAGGCGAGTCGCGTTGTCGCGCGGGCGAAAGGCAGGCGTCCGCGCGACCATGCGCCGGCTTCGGCATTGGTCGCTTCGAGTCGCGCCTCGAAGCGCGACGGATTAGCCATCCCACCGGCGAGCTCAACGCTGAGCGTGGTCTTCGGCAGCTTGGCGTCGAAGCGCGCGAGATCGACAGCCTCGCCGGAGAGCTTCAGCTCGCGCAACCACACCGGCTCGAAAGGCGCAACGACGGCGGTGGCTGAGGCCTGCGCGCCTTGTCCCTCCGCGGAAAGCGCGAGCCGCAACGCGCCGAGACTGCCGTCGATGTCGATCTCGCCAGCCGCGCCGCGCAGCCGATCGCTGCCCGTAAAGCGGATATTGCCACCGGTCGCGAGCGGCGGATTCGCGCCGACCACGATATCGCCCTGGAGCGCGCCCCAATCGCTATCCAGCGCGAGCTGGTCGAGACGGTGACCCGTCATGTCGCCGTGATAGCGAAGTGCGAGCCCGCGCACGTGCCACGCGTTCGCTCCGCTTATCGCGTCGATCCGGCCGATGGCGACGCGCTCGATGTCGACCGGCCAGGGCAGCGCAAGCGAAGGCGGCAACGCGGTTGGACCGCCGCTGGCGCGAAGCTCGAGGAAAACTCGGGTGGCCGTGAGCGCGGCCACCGAGAGTCGGCGCGACAAGAGCGCGCGCGGCGACCACGCCAAGTCCACGTCTTCGGCGACCACCTGCCAGCCCTTGTCGGAGTAAGTGATTCGCGCGACATGCATCTTCCCGGCCAGCGAACCGGTGGCGCCTTCAAACACGAGCTGGCCAGCGCTGCGGCGCGCGGCCTCGCCGACCGCCCAGTCGAGGCCGCTCTTGCCGGTCGCGAACCAGATGGCCGCGCCGAGCAGCGCCCCGGCGAGGAGCGCTACCAGCGCAAGTCCGATGCCCAGATAGCGCCGCAGCGTCATCAGAACGTGAGCCCAATCGAAAGATGCAAGCGCACTTGCTTGGTCTCCTGGCCATACGCGATGTCGACTCGGAACGGTCCGATCGGCGTGCGCACGCGCACCCCGACGCCGTATCCATAGACGGGCTTGAGGCCGCGCGGTTCATCGGCCGCGTTGCCGGCATCGACGAAAGTGGCGAGGCCCCACGCCGGCGCGAGCCAATGCGTGATCTCGGCGCTGGCGAGCGCATAGTAGCGGCCACCGACCGTGGCATCACCCTCGCGCGGACCCAGGCTTTCGAATTCGTAACCGCGCACCGTGGTGTCGCCGCCGGTACGAAAGAGCAACGGGCTCGGAACATCGTGCCGCGAATCGACGAGCACCGCACCGCCCTCCGCTCGCAATTGCAGCTGTGTCGCCCGGTCGATCGGTATCCACCAGGCGAACTGGGCGATGCCGCGACCGAATCCGCGCGTCGACACACCCGGCGGGCCTGCGCCGAGCTGCACGTTGAATACGCGCCCCGTGGTGGGAGCGAGCAGATCGTCGACGCTGCGCCAGATGCGTCCGATCTCGAAGTAAAGCGCGTGCGCCTGCGTGGACTCGGCACCACTAGGCATCTGCTGCGAGTAATAAAAGGCCGTCGAATACGCCGTCTGATCGCGCGGATCAGCGCTCTGCCGCCGCCATCCCAGCATCAGGTCTTTGGTGCGCAGTCCCTCGATGTCGGTGCGCTGGACACTCAAGGGGAACGAATCGGTGTAAGTCGGGACCCGCGGCGGCAGCGTGAAGCGCACGACCGCGCTTTGGATCTTGGCTTCGGCGCGCAACTCAGCGTCGAAGCGCAGACCGTTACCGTTCACGTTGACATCGCCGTACGTCAGTTGGGCGCGATAGAGCGTGTCGGTCGAGAAGCCCAGCCCCGTGGTGATCTTCTTGTTCGGGGCCTCGATGAGCCGCACCGTCACCGGCGCGGCGTCGGCATGCACCGGGTCCGTCTCGATCGCGACCTGCGCGCTGGCGAAATAGCCGGTCCCGTTGAGGCGGCGAACGAACACGTCGAGCTTCTCCGCGGCATAGGGTTCGCCGGGCGTGAAGGTTGCGAGGTTGCGCACGATGTCTTGCGGGTACTTCTCCAACCCCGAGATGACGAGTGCACCGAAGCGAAACGGCGGACCGCTGTCGAGCGTAATGCTCAGGCGCGCCGAGCGCATTTCGGGATCGATGACGGCTTCGCTCATAACGATTCGCGCGGCCGCATATCGCTCTGCGGCGAGGGTACTCACGGCAGCCGCCTTGGCTGTGAGCCACGCGGACTGCTGAAAAATCGCGCCCTGCGGCAATCGCCACCCCGTCTTGAGCTCCGCGATGGCTCGCGCTGCATCGGAGACATCGGCCAGAAGCGGTCCCGTGAGGTCGATGTTCACGGCGGTGACGCGCGTCGGCAGCCCCGGCTGGATGCGGATCTTCACTGTTGGCGGCGTGGTCTCCCGATCGACCTCGGCATCGATGGTCGCCGAGAAATAGCCCGCGGCTTCAACCGCGTCGGTCGCCTGCATCTTCGCTTCCGCGACGAGCAGATCCAGGAACTCCGGCGTGAGGTCCGAATATGTTTGCCAGTGTGTCAGCGTGAGGCTGCGCTCGACGGCGGCCCTGACCTCGGACGGCGCGGAAACCTCGACGCGATAGCGCAATGCGGGCTCCGCATCGTCCTGCGCGGCCGCAGCGGACAAGCTGCAAAAAAGCGATGCGACTGCGAGGAACATGCGCCACGGGTGGCCGTTACGGCACGACGCATGCGTCGACCGGCGAATGCGGAAATACGATTGGGCCACTCGGATCGATCGACGGCGGGTGAAAAACGAGGATTCCTTAACCCCGCGATCGAGCATCGTATCAGCACGCGCGGCGCCGCGCTTGCAAAGGTCGGCGCCCCCATGCGTCTGCAAGCGCGCCGACGCGGACTAGCGCGCCATCGATTTATGTAATGGCTCGCGGCGCGATTCGCGCCCGATGCGATAGAGGGTGCAAAAAATCATATTCAATGCTCAAAGCATATCCGATGCGAATTTGCGGGCGGGGCAGGCAATATCCCAGCCTGCACCGGCCGCTACGGCTTGTCCTTAGATCAATTTATGAAATTACCTTTGGAATCAAGTCTAAACCTTTATTTTTATGTGTAATTTATTGGTTCTGCAACATCTAGAGCTAAGTCTTTGTTCGGAAAACAGAATCATGTTGACCCCCGGCAGGCATTCACTTATAGTGGCATTGGGTGGGAAAAAGTGGGTCAAAGTGGGCGCTTACCACAGGCGCCGCCTTAAGGAGGAGGGGAAGTGTTTCGAGGCGTTACCCACCTCGCGCTGGACAACAAAGGTCGGCTGGCGATACCGGCACGGCACCGCGAAGCGCTTGCCCACCAAGCTGACGGGCGATTGGTGCTCACTGCCGATCCCAGTCATTGCCTGCTCCTCTATCCGCTACTCGCCTGGGAGCCGATCCAGCACCGGCTGATGGCGCTGTCGAGTTTCAACGAGAAGACGCGCGCGTTGCAGCGTCTGCTGGTCGGTCACGCCGACGACGTCGCACTCGATGGTGCCGGACGCATCCTCGTTCCCCCTGCGTTGCGCCAATATGCGGCGCTCGACAAGCGCGTCGTGCTCGTCGGACAAGGCAACAAGTTCGAGCTGTGGGACGAAGCGAAATGGCTCGAGCGAACCGAGCACGCAGTCGCGTTTTCTCCCGATGGACTGCCGCCCGAGCTGGACGGTTTCTCCCTCTGATGGGGGATGGCGGTCATGTCCCGGTCCTGCTCGAAGAAGCCGTGGCCGCGCTGGCGATCAAGCCGGGCGGCACCTATCTCGATGCTACGTTCGGCCGCGGCGGGCACAGCCGGCGAATTCTCGCGCGGCTTGACGCGCGCGGACGCCTCATCGCGCTCGACCGCGATCCTGCTGCGGAAGCCGTCGCGCGCACATGGAGCGACGCGCGTTTCCGGTTCCATCTCGCGCAATTCTCGCAAATGCCACAGATCCTCGATGCCGAATGCATTGGCGAAATCGACGGCGTTCTCCTCGACCTCGGCGTGTCGTCGCCCCAGATCGATGATCCAGACCGCGGCTTCTCGCTTCGCGCGGACGGACCGCTCGACATGCGCATGGACCCGGCTCGTGGCAGCAGCGCGGCGGAGTGGCTCGCCGCAGTCACCGAACGTGAACTCAGGGGAGTGATCGCGGACTATGGTGAAGAACGGTTTGCTCAACAGATTGCAAGAGCGATTGTTGCGGCTCGCGCGCACGAGCCCATCGTACGCACGGGGCAATTGGCCGCGATCGTGGCAAAAGCCGTCCGCGCGGGCGGGCGGGGTGATCGGAGTCAGGATCCGGCCACGCGGACTTTCCAGGCTCTACGGATTCACGTCAATCAGGAGCTCACGGAATTGTCGCTAGCGCTGGAACGTGTGCTGCCACGGCTCGCCATCGGTGGGCGGCTGGCGGTCATTAGCTTTCATTCCCTCGAGGACCGGCTGGTGAAGCAGTTCTTGCGCAAGCATGCCGAACCGTATGGCGGCGATGCGCGCATTGCCCGCCTGCCGATCGCGACCCGCGCGCTGCCGGTGCCGCCGCTCCGCCTCGTAGGGCGCGCGATTCGTCCGGGCGCGGACGAAATCGCTGCCAATCCGCGTTCGCGCAGCGCCCGACTGCGCGTTGCCGAACGGACCGGCGCAGGACCGTCACCGTGGTGAAGCTCAACTTGCTGCTGTTGGCCGCGCTCGTGTTCTGTGCGCTGTCGCTCGTCACGTCAAGGCACCAGGCGCGAAAGCTCTTTGTCGAGCTCGAACGCGAACAGAAGAGCAGAGCACGTGGGCGATGCCGGCCCGTATCGAGAACATCGCGCGGGAGCAATTGAAGATGCAGCTGCCGCGTCCGGGCCGGATCCAGGTCGTGGACGGAAGCTCGCGATGATTGCGGTAAGCGCAACTCGCGCTGTAACGACGCCGAAGCTGCCGCGGCTGCGCGCTCCGCTCTTGTTTGGCACGATGCTCGCGCTTTTCGCACTGCTTGCGGCGCGATCGCTCTACCTGCAATGGATCGACAATGCGTTCCTGCAGGAGCAGGGTTCTTCGCGCTATAGCCGCGATCTCGAGGTGCCGGCGCACCGCGGACGCATCCTCGACCGGTTCGGCGAGCCGCTAGCGATCAGCACACCGGTCAAGGCGATCTGGGCGTGGCCGGAGAAGGTTGAGGCGACACCCGGGCAGCTGCAGGCGCTGGCCGCCGCGCTCGACCTCCCGCCCAGCGCGCTGGCGGCGAAGCTCGACGCGGGCGACGATTTCGTCTACCTCAAGCGAGCCGTGGCGCCGGAGGTCGCCGCGGGCGTAGCCGCGCTTGGCATCAAGGGCGTGCACGACGACGACGAATACCGCCGCTATTACCCGGGCGGCGAGGTGATGAGCCACATCCTGGGGTTTACCGGCGACCGCGACGTCGGACAGGAGGGCATGGAGCTCGCGCAGCAGGCTTGGCTTGGCGGAACGCCAGGGGGCCGCCGCGTCATCATCAATCGCCGCGGCGAAGTCGTCGAGGACGTCGCCAACATCCGTTCGCCGAGGGAAGGACGCGATCTTGCGCTATCGATCGATAGCCGGCTGCAATATCTCGCGTATCGCGAGCTGAAGGTTGCGGTCGAGGCGAACAAGGCGAAAGCGGGCGGCCTGGTCATTCTCGATGCCAGGACCGGCGAGATCCTGGCACTCGCCAACTTGCCGTCGTACAACCCCAACAACCGCACCCGGGTCGCCCGCGAACGAATGCGCAACCGGGCGCTGACCGACATCTTCGAACCGGGATCCACGCTCAAGCCGTTCACGATCGCGGCCGCGCTCGAGGCCGGGAAAGTCCACCCCTCGTCGCTCATCGACACTGCGCCAGGCACGCTGACGATAGGCAAGGCAACGATCCACGACGCCCATCGCGAAGGCGCGCTCACCATAGAGCAGGTCGTGCAGAAATCGTCGAACGTCGGTGCGGCGAAAATCGCGCTGTCGCTGCCGGCCGAACAAATGTGGTCGACACTCTCGGGCGCCGGGTTCGGCGCGCCGTTGAAATCCGGTTTTCCCGGTGAAGTATCGGGCCGGCTGCGACCGGCGAAAAGCTGGCGACCGATAGAGCAGGCGACGATGGCGTACGGCCACGGCATTTCCGTGAACCTGGTGCAACTGGCGCGCGCGTACTCGGTCTTCGCGACCGATGGCGAGCTGAAGCCGGTGACGCTCTTCAAGGAGGCCGGGCCGGTAGCGGGACCGCCGGTGCTCAAGGCCGAAACGGCGCGCGCGGTCAGACACATGCTCGAGATGGCGGTTCTGCCCGGCGGCACGGCGCCCAAGGCGCAGGTTCCGGGCTACCGCGTTGCCGGCAAGACGGGCACCGCGCACAAGCTCGAGGGCGGCAGCTACGTCAAAAAGTTCGTAGCGTCGTTCGTCGGCTTCGCGCCGGTTTCGAGACCGCACCTGATCATCGCGGTGATGATCGACGAGCCGTCGGGAGGACAGTATTACGGCGGCAGCGTCGCCGCGCCGGTCTTCAGCAGCGTGATGGGCACCGCGCTGCGGCTGCTCGGCGTACCTATCGACGCGCCGATGAGCTCGATCCTCCCGCCGGCGGAAGCCGCCGAAGTGGAGGAGGAAACGTGATCGATGCGGTGACGACCGCGCCCGATGCGGAGACCGCTGCGCTGCTCTCGAAGCTCGCCGTGCCGATCACGCGCATCACTGCCGACAGCCGGCGCGTGCGGCGGGGCGATGTCTTCGCAGCGTATCGCGGGTCGCATCAGGACGGGCGCCGGTTCATCGCCGACGCAATCGGCCGCGGCGCCGGCGCGATCCTGTGGGATGCCGAGGGATTCAACTGGAACCGCGAATGGAATATGCCGCATCTTCCAGTCGACAATCTGAAGTCCCGGCTCGGCATCATCGCAGACGCGGTGTACGGCCATCCCTCGCGCGAGCTGTGGGTGGTCGGCGTCACCGGCACCAACGGCAAGACCTCGTGCGCGCATTGGATTGCGGCCGGGCTCGACGCCGCCGGACGGCGCGCGGCGGTGATCGGCACGCTCGGCAACGGCCTTTGGGGTTCGCTTGAGCCCGCAACGCATACGACGCCGGATGCCGCGGAGCTCCAGGAAATGCTGCGCGAGCTCCGGACCAAGGGCGCGGAAGTCGTGGCTATGGAGGTTTCTTCGCACGGCCTCGACCAGGGACGCGTCAACGGCGTGGCATTCGACGTCGCATTATTCACCAATCTATCACGCGATCATCTCGACTATCACGCAACGATGGCCGCGTACGGCGCGGCGAAAGCCAGGCTTTTCGCGTGGCCAGGTCTGCGCGTAGGCATCGTCAACGCCGACGATCCGTTCGGACAGAGCCTCATCGATGCCGCGCGTACCAGGGGCCGCAAGGTTCTCACCTACGGGTTCGGCGCTGCGGATATCGTCGGTGGCCGGCTGAACGCGACCAACGCAGGGCTCGCTTTCGCCGTCGAAACGCCCTGGGGCAGGGGCGAAATCTATTCGCGGCTGGTCGGTGCGTTCAATGCCGCCAACCTGCTCGGCGTGCTCGGTGTCCTGCTGGTGAGCGGCGTCGCGCTGGAGACCGCGCTGGGATTTCTCGCCACTGCCGACGCGCCGCCAGGACGTATGCAGCGCCTTGGCGGCGAAGCCGCGCCGCTGGTCGTCGTCGACTACGCCCACACGCCGGATGCGCTGGATCAAGCGCTGACCGCGCTACGCTCGGCCGTCGTGAGCCCCGGCGAGCTCGTGTGCGTGTTTGGCTGCGGCGGTGACCGTGATCGCGGCAAGCGGCCGGAAATGGGCCGTGTGGCCGCGCGGCTGGCCGATCGCGTGATCGTCACCAGCGATAATCCGCGCAGCGAGGATCCCGGCGCGATTGCGAGCGACATCGTGCACGGCATCCGCGACACCGGCAATCGTCGCTATGCGGTCGAGCTCGATCGCGCCAGTGCGATTGCGACGGCGATTGGCGAGGCGAAGATCGGCGACGTCGTTCTGCTCGCGGGCAGGGGGCACGAGCCCTACCAGGAACGCGCCGGAGTTCGACAGCCCTTTCTCGATGCCGATCACGCGGCGCGGGCTCTTGCCTTGCGGAGCGTGCAATGATGGACACCGCGACCGCAGCCCGCGCGATTGCCGGTACGCTTTTCGGCGCGAACGTAGGCTTCGATCGAGTCACGACCGATTCGCGCTCTCTTGAGGCGGGCGATCTGTTCGTCGCGATCAAGGGGGAGCGCTTCGACGGCCACGCCTTCGTCGCTCAGGCATTTGAACGCGGCGCCGCTGCGGCGGTCGTCGCCGCTGACCGCGCGGCCGTGCTTGCCGGCCATGTCGCAGGAAGCCTCCTGGCGGTCGCCGATCCGCTCGTGGCGCTGGGCGCGCTCGCCGCGTTCTGGCGTCGGCGCTTCACCTTGCCGGTCATCGCGATCGTCGGCAGCAATGGCAAAACGACGGTCAAGGAGATGACCGCGGCGATCCTGCGCGTCGAACGGGGTCCCGAGCAAGTGCTTGCGACCGCGGGCAATCTCAACAATCAGATCGGCTTGCCGCTGACGGTACTCAGTCTGCGGGCGACGCATCGCGTCGCAGTGCTCGAGATCGGCATGAACCACCCCGGAGAGACCGCTGAGCTGGCGGGCATCGCGCAACCGACGATCGCGCTCATCAACAACGCACAACGCGAACATCAGGAGTTCATGAAAAGCGTCGCCGACGTCGCAGCGGAGCACGCCGCCGCATTGAACGCGCTCCCGGTCGATGGCGTCGCCGTGATCAATGCCGACGACGATTACGCGGCGTTCTGGGGCGAGGTCATCGATCGGCGCAACGCCGAGGGTGCGAGCATCGCGTTGCGGGACTTCGGCCTGCGTGCACCCGCTGCGATCTCGGCGCGCTGCCGGACTGAGCCCTGGGGCAGCGCGGTCGATGTCGAAACGCCGGGCGGCACGACGAGCTTCGAGCTCCATGCGCCTGGGCGCCACAACGTCGCGAATGCGCTGGCGGCGATCGCCGCCGCTACGGCCGCTGGCGCCGGCCTCGCCGCAGTGCGAAACGGCCTTGCAACGTTCCGACCGCTCTCCGGCCGGCTCGACATCAAAGCCGGTGCCGCCGGTGTCGCGGTCATCGACGATACCTATAACGCAAACCCGGACTCCGTGCGCGCTGCGATCGCGGTGCTTGCGCGCGCCGGAGGAGCGCGCTGGCTGGTGCTGGGCGATATGGGCGAAGTCGGCGAGCAGGGAATCGCTTTCCATAGGGAGATCGGCGAGTACGCGCGTGCCGCCGGGATCGATCGTCTGCTGACGACCGGAGAGCTCGCCGCGCACGCCGTCGCCTCGTTCGGACCCGGCGGCGAGCACTTCGACGATGTCGACGCGTTGATCGCCGCCGCGGAAACGAAGCTGCGTGGCGATGACGCGGCGCGCGTGACGCTGCTCGTCAAAGGCTCGCGCTTCATGCGCATGGAACGCGTTGTCGCTGCACTGACCGGCGCCGTCGCGGGCGGGAGACACTGATGCTGCTCGCGCTCGCGAACTGGATTGCGGCCGACGTGCGCGCGTTCAACGTCTTCGGCTACATCACGCTGCGCGCGGTGCTGGCGACCATGACCGCGCTCGTCATCTCGTTCGTGGTCGGCCCGAGCATGATCCGCAAGCTCACGCAGTACAAGATCGGGCAAGCGGTGCGCGACGACGGACCGCAGTCGCATCTGATCAAGGCCGGAACGCCGACGATGGGCGGGGCGCTGATCCTCGTTTCGATCGCCATCACGACGCTGCTCTGGGCCGATTTGAGGAACCGCTTCGTCTGGGTCGTGCTGCTGGTGACGCTTGGCTTTGGCGCGATCGGCTGGATCGACGACTACCGCAAGGTCGTGTACCAGAATCCCAAAGGCCTGTCGGTGCGAACCAAGCTCATCTCGCAATCGGTGATCGCACTGCTCGCCGCGGTCTACCTCGCCTTCTCAGTCTCTGCACCATCGACGAGCCAGTTCCTGCAGCTATTCTTAGCGTGGCTCTACAGCGGCTTCAATCTCGACCTGCCGCCGAAAGCCGATCTGATCGTGCCGTTCTTCAAAACGGTGAGCTATCCCTTGGGTGTCTGGGGATTCATCGCGCTGTCGTATTGCGTGATTGTCGGCGCGAGCAATGCGGTCAACCTGACCGACGGTCTCGACGGGCTCGCGATCATGCCCACCGCGATGATCGCCGGCGCGCTCGGCATCTTCGCCTACGCGATGGGTCGCGCCGACTTCTCGAGCTATTTGCTCATGCCGCATATTCCGGGCGCGGGCGAGCTGACCGTGATTTGCGCCGCAGTCGTCGGCGCAGGCCTGGGTTTTCTGTGGTTCAACGCCTACCCGGCCGAGGTCTTCATGGGCGACGTCGGCGCGCTGGCGCTCGGCGCCGCGCTCGGTGCGATCGCGGTCATCGTCCGCCAGGAGATCGTGCTGGCGATCATGGGTGGGGTGTTCGTCGTCGAGACGCTCTCCGTGATGATCCAGGTCGCATCGTTCAAGCTCACCGGCAGGCGCGTTTTCCGCATGGCGCCGATCCACCACCACTACGAGCTCAAGGGCTGGAAAGAAAACCAGGTCGTGGTCCGGTTCTGGATCGTCACGATGCTTCTCGTGCTCTTCGGCCTCTCAACCCTCAAATTACGATGAAAAAGCATTCGGACCACGACGTGGTTTTGGTGAAGGCTAACTCGAGCGCAGCGAGAGTTAAGCGCGCGAAGCGCGCGGCCGAAGCCAAAACCCAAGTGGTCCGGTTCTGGATCGTCACGATGCTTCTCGTGCTCTTCGGCCTTTCGACGTTGAAACTGCGCTAGCGATGTCGCTCAAGAATCGCCGCGTTGTCGTGCTCGGCCTGGGTGTCACCGGATTGTCGGCCGCGCGCTGGGCGGCGCGGCGTGGCGCCCGCGTCACCGTGGCCGACACCCGCGCCGATCCGCCGCGCGCGGCGCAGTTGCGCGCCGAATTGCCGCAGATCGAGTTGACGACCGGGCCGATTACCGACGCGACGCTTGCGGACGCGCAGACGATCGTCATCAGCCCCGGGCTTGCCAAGGGAGCGCCGGCTGTTCGCGCCGCGGTGGAGCGCGGAGTCGAGCTGATCGGCGACGTGGAGCTCTTTGCCCGCGCGCTGCCGGCGGGACAGAAAGTCCTCGCGATCACCGGCTCGAACGGCAAGACGACGGTAACCGCACTGACCGCGGAGCTGCTGCGCGCAGCGGGACTCGTCGCGACGACCATCGGCAACATCGGCGAGCCGGTGCTCGACGTCCTCGTCGCGCACGAGCAGGGAGTGCACTGGCCCGACGTGTTCGTGACCGAATTGTCGAGCTTCCAGCTCGAGACCACGTCGAGCCTCAGGCCCGTTGCGGCGACCGTGCTCAACGTCACGGAGAATCATCTCGATCGCTACGCCGGCATCGGCGAATACGCGGCGGCGAAGGCGCGCGTCTTCGCGCGTGGCGGCGAGCAGATACTCAATCGCGACGATGCGCGCTCACTGGCAATGGCGGTTCCGGGGCGGATCGTGCAGACATTCGGCGCCGGCATCCCGCAGGGCGAGCACGAATGGGGACTGGTCGAGCGCAAGGGCGTGCCCTGGCTCGCGCGCGGCGGTGCGCTGCTTATCGCCGCGAGCGAGCTCGCGTTGGTCGGACGACACAACGCGCTGAATGCGCTCGCGGCCCTCGCGCTCGCGTCGACCATGGTCAAGATCGACGGCAAACTGCTCTCCGCGCTGGCCGCCTTCCATGGCCTGCCGCATCGCATGGAGCGCGTGGCCGACATCGCCGGTGTCCTGTTCGTCAACGACTCGAAGGGCACGACGGTTGCCGCCACACTCGCCGCGCTCGCCGGCATCGGCCGCCCGGTGGTGCTGATCGCCGGCGGCGACGGAAAGGGGCAGGAGTTCGCGGCCCTCAAGCCCGCCGTCGAAGCGCATTGTCGCGCGGTTGTCCTCGTGGGTCGTGACGCGCCCTCTATTGCCGCTGCGCTGTCGGGTGCGACACCTCCAATCGAGTTCGCGCCGGCGCTGGAGGTCGCCGTGGCGCGCGCGATTGCGCGGGCGCGGGCGGGCGACGCGGTCATGTTGTCGCCCGCGTGCGCGAGCCTCGACATGTTCCGCGATTACGTCGAGCGGGGCGAGCGCTTCAAGGCCGCGGTCGCAGCTCATGCCCGGGAGGCCACGCATGCCTAGGGACGGCGGCCTGCTCTCTACGTTGCCGCGGTTTTATCCGCTTGCCGCCGCGCCGCGCGAGAGCCGGGCGATGCTCGCCTACGACCCGACGCTCGCCTGGGCGGCGCTGCTGCTGCTCGCCACCGGGCTCGTCATGGTTTATTCGGCGTCGATCGCGACCGCGGAGGCGTCCGCTTATACGGGTTACAGGCCGTGGTACTTCCTCGCGCGCCACGCGCTTTTCATTGCGGTCGGACTCACGGCGGGACTGATCGCGTTCCAAGTTCCGGTCAGGGCATGGCGCGCGCTGGCTCCGTACCTGTTTGTCGCCGGCGCGGCGCTGCTGATCGTGGTGCTCGTTCCCGGGGTGGGTCGCGCCATCAACGGCAGCAAGCGGTGGCTCACGCTCGGCGTAGTCAACGTGCAACCCTCGGAGTTCATGAAGCTCTTCGTCGTGTTCTATGCGTCGAGCTACGCGGTGCGGAGAGCGGCGTTCCTGCACGCGGAACAACCGCTCAGGCAGACGCTGCTGCGCGGCTTCCTTCCCCTGCTTGCGGTCATGATCGCGATCGGCGCGCTGTTGCTGCACGAGCCGGATTTCGGCGCCTGCGTAGTGATCGTCGCCATCGCCTTCGGCATCCTGTTCCTGGGCGGGCTCGACTGGCGACTCCTGATGGGTTTGGGCGTGCTGCTGCCGATCGCGTTGTGGGTGCTGATCCGGATGGCACCCTACCGTCTGCAGCGCTTCACCGGCTTCCTCGATCCCTGGGCGGACGCGTATGGCAAGGGCTATCAGCTATCGCATTCGCTGATCGCCTTTGGCCGCGGCGAATGGTTCGGGGTGGGCCTGGGTGCGAGCGTCGAAAAGCTTCTCTATCTGCCCGAGGCGCACACCGACTTCCTGCTTGCGGTGATCGCCGAGGAGCTCGGCTTCGCCGGCGTCATCGCCGTGATCGCGCTGTTTGCGTGGTTGTTGATCCGCGCCTACGCGATCGGCCGGCAGGCCGCGCGTCTCGAGCGTCCGTTCGCGGCGCTGCTCGCCCACGGCATCGGCATCTGGCTGGGTATCCAGGCGTTCATCAACATCGGCGTCAACGTGGGCGTGCTGCCGACCAAGGGGCTCACCTTGCCTTTGCTCTCTTTCGGCGGCAGCGGCATCGTCGCCAACTGCGTAGCGATCGCGATTCTTTTGCGCGTTGATTTCGAGAATCGGCGGCTGCTCCGCGGATTCGCCGTATGAACGGCACCGTCATGATCACGACTGGCGGCACAGGCGGACACGTTTTCCCGGGACTCGCGGTCGCTGCACGTCTGCTCGCGCGCGGCTGGCGCGTGTTCTGGCTGGGGACGCGCGAGGGGCTGGAGGCGAAGCTCGTGCCTGAGCACGGGGTTGAGTTCGAGGGCATACGCTTTGTCGGCGTGCGCGGCAAAGGTCTGCAGCGGCTGCTGCTCGGTCCGTTCGCGCTTTTGAATGCCTGCCGCCAGAGCCTCTCCATCATCCGGCGGCGCGCGCCGGACGTGGTTCTGGGATTCGGCGGCTTCGCATCGTTTCCCGGCGCGCTGATGGGTGTCGCTTGCGGCAAGCCATTGGTGATCCATGACGCAAACGCGGTCGCAGGACTCGCCAATCGCGTCCTCGCGTACGGCGCCGATCGCATCCTGCAGGGCTTTCCTGGCGCATTCTCCGGCCGGCATGCGACCAAGGCGGAATGGGTGGGCAACCCGGTGCGCGAGGACATCGCGGCGTTGCCGCCGCCTGAGGAGCGATATCGCGGGCGCAGCGGGCCGCTCAAGCTGCTCGTCCTCGGCGGCAGTCTGGGTGCGGTCGCGTTAAACGAGCGCGTGCCCGCCGCGCTCGCACTGCTTCCCGCGTCGTCGCGCCCGATCGTCGCACACCAGGCCGGCGAGAGGCACTTGGACGCGTTGCGTGCGGCCTACGCTACCCGCGGCGTCGAAGCCGAATGCGTAGCCTTTATCACCGACATGGCGGAAAGCTATGCGCGCACCGATCTCGTGCTCTGCCGCAGCGGCGGCCTGACGGTGGCGGAGTTGGCGGCGGCAGGCGTCGCGGCGGTGCTCGTGCCCTTGCCGGGCGCGATCGCCGACGAACAGACGCGCAATGCCCGCTTTCTGGTCGATGCGGGCGCCGCAGCGCTCGTGCCGCAGGCCGAGTTATCGCCGGAACGCCTCGCCGCTCTCCTTGGCGACTGCTCGCGCGAACGGCTGCTCGAGATGGCCATCGCGGCGCGGCGGCTCGGACGCACGGATGCGGCCGAGCGGGTCGCGCAGGCATGCGTCACCGAGGCAAGACGGCCATGAAGCACAAGGTCAAGCGCGTGCATTTCGTCGGTATCGGCGGCGCCGGCATGAGCGGCATCGCCGAGGTGCTGCTGACGCAGGGTTATCGCGTGACCGGATCGGATCTTGCGCAGAGCGCTGCGACGCGGCGGCTGACCGAACTCGGTGCGCGCGTCGCCATCGGGCACACCGAGGCCAACATCGCGGGTGCCGACGTCGTCGTCGTATCGACCGCCGTGCCTGCGGACAACTCGGAGGTCGCCGCAGCGCGCGAACAGGGCATCCCGGTCGTACCGCGCGCGCTGATGCTCGCCGAGCTGATGCGTTTGAAGCAGGGGATCGCAGTGGCGGGAACGCACGGCAAGACCACCACGACGAGCCTCATCGCCAGTGTGCTCGCCGAGGGGGGCCTAGATCCGACGTTCGTCATCGGCGGCAGGCTCCTGTCGGCCGACGCCAACGCCCGGCTCGGTACGGGTGAGTTCCTCGTCGCGGAGGCCGACGAGTCCGACGCCTCGTTTCTCGTTCTGCAGCCGGTGCTCGCGGTGATCACCAACATCGACGCCGATCACATGGAAACGTATGGCCACGACTTCGCGCGGCTCAAGGAGGCGTTCGTGCAGTTCGTGCAGCGGCTTCCGTTCTACGGCGTCGCGGTGCTGTGCGCCGACGACGCCAACGTGCGCGACATCATGCCCGAGATCACCAAGCCGATCGTGACCTACGGGCTCGCCGAGGACGCGCAGCTGCGCGCGGAAGCGGTCGAGCACGCCGCGGGGCGCATGCGGTTCTTGGCGGTGAGCGCCGGTCGCAGCGATCTCGCCGTCCTGCTCAATCTCGCCGGCGCGCACAACGTGCAAAACGCGCTGGCCGCGATTGCCGTCGGGCGCGAGACCGGCGTGGCGGACGCATCGATCGCGAAGGCGCTGTCCGAATTCAAGGGCGTGGGACGCCGGTTCCAGCGCCACGGCGAAGTCGAGCTGCCCGGAGGCGGGCGCTATACGCTCATCGATGATTACGGCCATCATCCCGTGGAGATGTCGGCAACGGTAGCCGCCGCTCGCCGCTCGTTTCCCGGACGGCGCGTCGTGCTTGCGTTCCAGCCGCACCGTTACACGCGCACGCGCGATCTGTTCGAGGACTTCGTCAGTGTCTTGTCGACGGTCGATGCGCTGGTGCTCACCGAAGTCTATCCGGCGGGTGAAGCGCCGATCGTTGCCGCCGATGCGCGCGCGCTGGCACGCGCGCTGCGCGTCGCGGGCAAAGTGGAGCCGTTGTTCGTCGAGGATGTTGCCGATGTCGCCGCCGCCGTCGGCGCGATCGCACGAGACGGGGACGTCGTGCTGACGATGGGCGCGGGGTCGATTGGCGGCGTCGCGCAGCAGCTCGCGCACAACCCGCCATGAACATGGTTGAGCCACGCCAATTCGCCGGTTTGCGCGGGGTGCTCGCGCTCGATGCCCCGCTGGCGCCGCATACAACCTGGCGTGCCGGCGGCCGCGCCGACGCCGCGTACGTTCCGGCCGATCGTGACGATCTTGCGCTGTTCCTGCGCCAGTTGCCCATCTTCGAGCCGGTCACGGTCCTCGGCCTGGGAAGCAACACGCTAGTGCGC
>WNFV01003430.1_pt1 | contig 20794 bp, 25 predicted proteins | sample 5400101 | NCBI WGS metagenome assembly WNFV01 (sample SAMN13153361, study PRJNA577476) | soil metagenome | isolation source: 115 cm soil or saprolite under grassland replicate 1 | place: USA:California | collected 2016-06-15 | reverse complement strand
GCCGTCGCCGTGGCGATGCCACCCCCACACCCGCCCGTCGTGCTCACCCACACCCAACTGGACGCCATCTCGCGCCCCGTCCTCGAACAGGCCGCGGCCACCGCCCGCCAAGCCCTCGACGCCGCAACCGAAGCCGGCGCCGAGCATCTCGCCGGGGTGTACTGCATCGGCGACGGCGCCCAACTCCCCCTGACCCCGACGCTGCTACAAGAACACACCACGCTGGCGCCCACCGTACTCACCGAACCCCGCCTGGCCGCCGCCCGCGGCGCCACCCATACCGCCGCTGACGCCATCGTCCGGGTAGACACCGGGCCACGACCCCCACCGCTGCGCCGGGCGGTGGCGCTGGTCATCCCCGGCGCCGCCTCCCTCGGCCTGCTCGCGCACACCTATGCCACCGCGACCTACAACCACGCCGCCGGCATCGGCTACGACCCCTACGCCTACGTTCTGGCCAACTGGGGCGAACTCGCCATGGCCGCCACCTTCGCCCTGCTCACCTGCCTGGCCGCCGCCACGCTGATCGCCTCCACGCATCGCCGTCGGCCTGTCCATCGCCGGCCTGTACGCCATCAGCGGCTCCCTGTACTTCGGCCTACCCAGCGGACCGTTCCTGCGCTGGGCGCTGATCCCCGCGCTCCCGATCGCGGCACTCGCCGCCACCACCGCCGTGCTGGCCACCCGGCTGCACCGAACCCCCACCGGTGGCTGGCACACCTGGCTGAACTACCCCACCAGCTCCATCCTGTTCGCCACCGCCGGCATCGCTCTGATCCAAACCTCGATGAGCACCGCCGGCAACTCATCCACCGCACTGCTCATCAGCGGCGCCGGGCGCCTCGGCGCGCTCCTACTCGGCATCGGCGCCACCCTCGCCATCGTCAAACCGACGCTGCACCGCATCATCGTCGGCGCCCCTCTCGCCACCTTCACCACCGCCATCGTCAGCTGGCCCGCCACCGGCACCCTCGCCGTCATCTACATCGGCGCCGCCACCGCCTGGTGGCTGCGCTGCCTGTGGCACCTCCTCCACAACCGCGACCCCGCTATGGCGTAGAACGCCCCGACAGCAAGCCGTGGGCCGACCCATTCGGCCTAACGACGGTCAACGATCGAAGTCCTCGGCGGCAGGTATCGAAGTGCGTGCAGTGCTCGATACCCCGACGGTCGGTGCCGGACGATTCCCCGTACTCCTGGATGAACACGGCCCTTTCAGGTCGAACCGGTGCGCCCATGCGCGACGGGACACGCGGACAAGGTCACGCGCGGCGAGGTCGTAGCGTGCGTGCTCGAAGTCGATGATGTTGACCGCGTCTTGAGCGCTACGCGATCGAGGCGATCATGCGCAGTCGGCTCTCCTACCAACCGCCGACGCTCGCCGTGATCTCATAACACAGCGGAGCCGCTGACCGTCACCCGCACCAGGTTGCAGCACTGCCTCGCGTAACCGCCCACGACGAGCACCCGACTCGCGGCGCCGGCCCGGCGGCGCTGATCGGAGTTGCGGGTGGGGTATAGACGGCTTCGCCGACCGGCCGAAAGCGTTGGTGTACGGCGGATTGGCCGTCGTCGTTGCCGCCGCCGTCGCTCTCGCACTCCTCGTCCAATGCGCTGGACGCCGCCCAGCAGAGTTCGCCGTCACGATGCTCGTGATCCTCGTCGTCCTGGCCAGCGCCATATGGATACGCAAGGCACGCCGAGATGCCTACCGGCGCCGGTGGGCAGAACTGACACGCAGCATCGCGGCGACCGACTGGCTGACTGGTCCACAGTTCGAGCACTGGCTCGCGGCGTTGATGCGCCGGACCGGGTTCACCCGCGTTCAGGTCTGCGGTGGAGCCGGTGATCTCGGCGCGGACATCACCGCGTACGGCCCCACGCGCCGACGTGTCGTCATCTAATGCAAATGCCTGCGCGCCGACCGCGCCGTCGGCAGCCCGGACGTGCAGAAGTTCGCTGGCACCGCCCGTACACTTCACGGAGCGGACATCGCCGTCATCGTGACCACCGGCCGGTCCAGCGCCCCAGCGATCACCACCACCGCCCGGCTCGGAATCGTGCTCATCGACCGCACAGCGCTCGCCGCCTGGGCCGCCGACGGGATCAGCCCGGCCGTTCTGGCACCCGCACGGTAGCCGGCCCACGGTTGCGAGTGCAACATTTCTGGTGTGGCTGGCGGCTCGCGCGGTCAACTGGGTACCGTACTGCGAATCAGAGCCTGCGCTTATCCTCCAAGATTTCAAGAAGATTACCGCTCGGGTCTTTGATGAAGAAGTAGGCAACGCCCGTGTTTCCGTCCCGACGTTGAACCGCAAGCGGGATACCCCACTCCTCTACAAGGCGCTTGGCCTCGTCGACGGAGTCAACTCGCAGCGCCAAGTGCTTCCATCCGATTCTTGGAAGATCGGTACTCAGCTCGGTGGTGGATTGAGGCGCGGCAACCTGGTCCCTGTACCACCAGAGTTCGAGAAAAGACTCGCCGAGCTTAAGGTGAATGATTTCGAACGCTCCGTCAGGGTCTTGGTAGTGGACCACTGGGCGGAATCCGAACCTCTCGTAGAAGTAGACGGATTCCTGCATGTCTCGCACACTCAGCGCGACGTGATGAACCTGGAACGCCATCATGTTTCTGAGCGGCCTATCGTTGTGCAAGCCCCATGGCGCGGTCCGCTTCGATCACCTGGCGAGGTTGCTCGGGGAAATTCACCTCATCGAACAGGACCCACTCATCTACCACGACTTCATAGATTCGGGTCGGCGTGTCGCCGCGTGCGAGCTTCCCCGGCTCTATCGCTGCCGCTGAGGCCGGCCAACGCCTGGTGAACGCGTCGATTTCAGCGTCGACGCCCGTGGTATCCAGTTCCCGGGCCGCTCCGGTGAACGTCACTCCGCGTACCGCTTGGCCCAAGGCGTCGAGGTCAATCGCTATGATGCTTCCGGCCACCCGCGGGTCATTGCGAATGTTTGCGCTGTGGTTGCGATCGTGCCGGGAGATGAACCTAAGTAGGTCCGGCTTGAAGTGGACGTCGTACCACACGTTGCAGACCGCCGGTGACCCGTCCGCCTGCAGGGTGGCGAGTTGCATGAGCTTCCCGGTCTCAACGTACTGTTCGAGCAGCTCCCGCGCCGTCGACATCACACCACCTCGCTTTGTCCGATGGTCAACGCTAGCTGAGGCTTGCGGAGTGAGGTGAGTACCTCCCGCCAATCGCGAACCGATTCACAGTTCGACCGGCCGAGCAGTCGGTCGAACTCGTGGGCTCGGGCCGCCACCGTGACGCCGTGGTAGGTGCGGCGATCCTGCACGGCCGTTCTCGCGATTCGGCAGGCTTCATTCAGCTCGCCGGCTTGCGCGTAGGCGCTGGCTTGTTCGAATCGGGCCAGGGCCGGCTCGGTCGTCTCTGTGAAGTCGTACAGGCTGATGGCCCGGTCGGCAGCAGCCGAGGCGGCGTCCGCGTTGTTCAGCTCCACCCAGCCGCGTGCCTCGTAGAAGGCCAACTTCTCCGGGACGAATGAGAAGATGCCGGGCTGGACAAGATCCGGCGACGAGCGGTCGAGAGCCTGCCGCGCCCGGTCGATCGACTTTTGGAATGCGTTCAGATCACCGAGCATTGCGTGAGCCTTCGCGTGGAAGCCCCATAGCCAGGCGATCGCCGGTGACGGTGAGTGCTTGGCGTCAAGCCGGGGTGTTATGTTCTCGACAACCGCGCGGGGATCGGGTGTGTATGTCGGTAGATACGTGCTGCCAGCTAGGGCGATATCGGCGAGATACTGGTCGTTGGCTTCCTCCGCCGCACGGCGGGCGACTCCGTACCATTGTTCCGCGAGCGGAAACTGGCCTTCATTGAAGAGGATCTCGCCGAGTACCGTCGCGAACATCGCGCCGCATATCGCGAGCTCTCGTTGGGCCGCGAGGGGCTGTTTCTTGCCGACGAGCCGGCGGACGTTGCGGAACTGGGCGAGGGCCTCGTCAATCAGCGTTGAGGGCGGAACCCGCACCACTCGCACTCCGAGATCAGCAGCCTCGCGTCGAAGCGCACACAAGCGAATGGGGCTTACCGAGCCACGGTCCAGAGCCGATTGCATTCGAGCTGGCTCTGACCATAGTCCCTCGATGAGCGCGCCCGCCATCGCGGCGCCGCCCAGGTGGAATAGCTCTCGCCTGTTCGTGGTCGTCTCCCTTTCTGTCGGCGCCTGCGGTTCGGGCACAGGCGAAAGCAGTTCGACGACCGTTCGGCCGGGGAACATGCGTTCCAGAACACGGCAGTGGTCGGGGTGTGGCTTGGTTCTCACCCGGCCGGACAGCCACCGCTGGTACTGCTCACGGCCAGGTGCAGTGCTCGAAAGTGCCGGATCAATGCGCCGCGCAACGGCGACGTACTCGCGGCTGAAGGCCGTATGTGACTGCATATGGCGCTCGGTCAGGAGCGCCTTGAGCAGAGTCGGCGGCTCGCTCATTGTCGCCTCCGTCCCGACCTGTTGGGGCCAACCCAGCGTAGGCACACCCATGCCCGCCTTCAAGGCCGTGCCGCCCAGTCGGTCGTGCTCGACTCCATATGCCGCCAAGGAGCCGCAGAGAAGACCCAAGACGACGCGGAGGCGAGGTGCCCATGTCGGCACCGCGGCCGGCACTGTTGTCCGCACCGCGATCCCCGGCGGTTCGTGACATAGGTCCGCATCGCTGGGTGACCGGCCGGGCGCGCCGGAAGGCGGCGCACGCCGAGGTCGTTTCAGACACCTCTCGGCGCGTCCGGCCTCGAACGACGGCGATCGGGCGGGATGACAACGAGCCATCCGCGGTCCACCGTCGTGCCGACGCGGACCGCCGCGTGTCCGCCACGAGGGTCGGACCGCCATCATGCAAAGAAGGGGGGCGGGGATGGAGCGGCCAGCGCATCCAGCGGCCGGCCGGCTCCCGTCACCCGGTCCTACTCGGCGCAGCGAACCAGAGTGGGGCGCTGTCGTTCCGAGCCTACTGGGTACGGCGCTGCATCAGACCGCGGTGGATCTCTACCGGCGCCATCACGGCGGTCCGGACGGGTTGTGCCGATGGTGTGGACGGCCCTCGCCCTGCTCGTCGCGGGCGTTGGGGGCGTCGGTGATCGAGACGGCCGGCGAGGACCCTCGCCGGTACGACGCAGACGGCGGCACGCCTGCTGGCGTCGCCGGTTACCACCTCGGCGGACATGGTCGACGCAGCGGGTTACCCCACTTCGACTACGAGCGGTGATCTACAGACGGGAAGGGCGACGTGATCGTGCATACGCAGTACGACGACATCGAGCAGAACGAGGTTCTTTGGATCATGCCGGAGACCCGCTACCTGCCGGAGCTACCGGACGGCTTCGCGCTGCGGGTGGATGAGTTCCTGGGTAGGGACTATGACGGTCCGGGCGACCGGGTGTGGGTGCGGGGCTCCATATTCCTGAACGCTCGCGGTCCAGCGCTTCGCACTCTCACGCTGTGCGTTCCAGTAGATCAGCCCCGGGCGGTGCTCACGCTGCACCGCCTACCAGGATCTCAAGACGAGGGGCGGCCGGAATGACCGAACTACCCTCGTCCGGCCGAACGAAGCTGGGTACGACCGCGACGGACTGGCTTTCTGCCGTCACCGAACCCCCAGGCGGCGCCCGCTGCCATTGGCGGCTGACACAGCTATCGGGGGAGGAAGGTGAAACGCCTCGTCACGATGGCCTTCCCTTCCCTCCACAGACAACCAACCGCGACGTAGAACACCGACCATGCAAACCGATCGCATCCCGACTCGGCAGTTAGCCAAATGCCGAGCCGTCGTTGAAGGGTATTCGATGACAGTCCAGTCCAACCGCGGCGATGATCTCTTGAAGCGCCCGCCTCTCACCCGTGAACCCGGGTGCCTCACCGGCGATTTGTGGCCCAACACAGGAGCTGAGGCCACCCATGCGGGCGGCCGGATGGGCGAGGACGAGGTTCCCGGGCTTGGGCGTGTCTCCCGGGCGGGCAACGGTGCCGCGCACGGCGGCGCAGATGCCGCTGTGGAGACTGCGATGCAGGTATGGGCCGGGGTGTACGACGCCCTCGGTGCGCTGCATGCCGAGCAGCTCGGGTACGACGGCCTGTGGCTGAGCAGCCTGGGCCTGTCGGTCGGCCGGCTCGGGCTGCCGGATGCGGGCTACCTCGAACCGGAAACGGTCCTGGCCGCGATCCGGGAGATCAGCCGAGTGGCGACCATCCCGCTCGTGATCGACATCGAGAACGGGTACGGCCTGCCCGGTTCAGACCTGGCAGAGGTCGCCTCGTCGTTCTTCGCCGCCGGCAGCCACGCGCTATGTATCGAAGACACCGTCGGGGCTAAGCGCAACAGCCTCTGGCACGGGTTCCACCGCGATCTATCCGATGTGGACGAGATAGTCGACCGCTTGACTCGACTGGTCACGGTTGCCCACAGCCAGGGCGGCGCCATCGTGGCTCGCACCGAGGCGTTGGTGGAGGGGCATTCCGTCGAAGAGGCGAGCCATCGGGTCCGCCGGTACGCGTCGGCTGGATGTTCGGCGGTGGTGGTACATTTCCGGACCGACCCCGGCGCCGCCATGGAGGTCGCCAGGCGCACGCGGGGTGCGGCCAAGCTTGTTGTCATCCCAACGGCGGCTCCGAGCCTCACCTTCGCCGACCTCGCAGCTGCGGGGTTCGGGGTGTACGTGGCCGCCAATGTCGCCCTCCGCGCTGCCTCGGCGGCGACGCGCCAGGCGCTGGAGAGCGTCCTGCTGGCCAAGCACCAAGCCCACGCGGTCGAACGCGCGGCCAGCCTGGCCGAACTCGACGCGCTGGTGCGTACCGAGGCGCTCGTGGGGGGAGCAAGCCAGTGACGACCGTGCAACTGACCGACGAACAACTCGTCCTGGCCCAGGTCCAACCGACACCGGAGCAGACAGCAGCCGCCTGGACCGTGCTTCCCGAGCGCGTACTCGACCTGAACTGGGCGGAGATCGCGCTGCTGGCAATCCAGCACCGTGTCGAAGGCATCGTCGAGGAGGCGCTACGACTATCGGGCTGCGCCGACCAGGTTTCAGCGTCGGTGCTATCTACCCTGCGTCGACGCGCCGACCTCGCCGACGCGCGCTACGTTGCCTGCTACGACGCCCTGGTCGCACTGCACCGCCAAGCCCCCGATGTCGTTGCCAACCTCGTCTTCTTCAAGGGCGCCACGCTCATCGGGCTGTACAACGCCCCACACCATCGCATGCTTGGCGACTTCGACTTCATCGTGCCTGAAGACTCCTACGGTGAGCTGCGGGCCGCGTTCGACCGACTCGGATTCTGGGAGAAGCCCGGCCGCAACGGTCCCACCTTCTTCGGGCAGGCTGCAAACCCACAGATCGGTTGCGAGTACGTGGTTTTCGACGTGCACCGGAAAGCTCCGGCGAAGTACAACCGCACTGAAGCCTCGCTGGACGGGCTCTGGCTGAGCAGCACGGAGCCGTACGTACTCGGGGAGATCGAGTGCCGCCGGCTCGACAAGGATCTGGAGATGCTGGAGCTTCTGGCGCACATGTCTGAGCACGCTGGAAGCTGGATCCACGCCTGCCTGGACGACGACGTACGCCTGATCAGGCTGCTCGATGTCGAGCTGCTTTGTGCCAGCGGTGGCGTGAGCGGCGCCCGGGTCGGTGAGCTCGCGCGGCGATTCGGGCTGCACGGCGAGATGGCGCTCGGCCTTGGGCTGGTGGCCGCGGTCCGTGGCGACCTGCCCGCGCCGCTGGCGGAACTCCGCGAGCTTGCGGACGCGGCGGCGGACCTCGTCGACGCCGTCGCCCTACCCGATGGACGGATCGAAACCTGGGACACGCCGGCGCGCCAGCGTGTCTTCCTCACCAACCGCGCCGCCTGTGCGCTGCGGATGACGCCCGCCGACCGTCGTCATCGCGATGACTGGTTCGATTGGCGTAGGGGGCTCATTGAAGGTCAGGAGGACGTGGCGGCCATCGCCCGGCAGGTACGCGACCGCCTTCATGCCTCGGCAAATGCAGGGCAACCATGACTACCACCACCGAGCCTTGGTGGGTACGCGCGATCAGCGGAGGCTCCGGCGCGCAGCTAATCTTTGATCAGTCGGAGGTTTACAAGACCTCCCAGGGAGACGTCAAGAAGCTGCTCGCGGAGGGACGGTGGCTGCGCTGGGTGGGCACCCAACGGCGGGTACCCGAGCTGCGCCAGCACTTCCCGGCTGTGCATGCCCTACCGTCTGCGGCCCGTCCGGTCCTCGCGCTGGAACGGGTCGGCGGAATCGCGGCGCGGACCGCGGTCATCGCCAGCGGCGACCCTCGGGTGCTCCCTCTGGCGATGCGGGCCGTCGCGGTGGCCTTCGACAGGCTGCCTGCGCTCGGCACGCGCCGACCAGGATGGGCTACCGGTAGCTGGTGCGCCGATCATCTGAGAAGGAGCCTGAAACACGCCGCGTCGACGCACCGTTGGGTCGCTGACGCATTCGTCACACGCGGCGTCGTACTCGCCGACGCTATGTTCCCCAACCCTCTACGCGACGCCGGCCACGCTGTGGTCGGCCTGCTTGGCGCGTTCCGGCCCCCGATGACCTGTGTCCTGCACGGCGACCTTCACCTGGGCAACATCATGGTCGATCTCGACCGTGACCATTTCCATCTGCTTGACCCGCGTGGCGGCTGGGACGGCAATTTCACCTTCGACCCCGCCTACGACGTGGCCAAGCTGCTGCACGAACCACACTACGTGGCGGTACGCGCCTCTATTCTGCGGTTGGAGCTGACGACGGAGGCCGACGCGGTGATCCTGCGGCTCGCGTCCGGCGATCGGCCTTCAGCCGCCTCCCTGGCACCAGAACCACTGCGCCGGCTCGCCCACACCAGCCGGGCGTTGGCGACCGCCGCGTGCCGCAACCTGGGCAACGACGATCCGCTCGTCGCCGCGCGCGCCACGCTGCTTACCGGTGTGCTGCTGTTGTCGATCCTGCGGCTGCCACACACCGTCGACTACCAGGTCCAGACCCTCTTCGGCCACGGCATCACCTGGCTGCTCGCCGGTGTCCATGCGCTGAGCCACGGGTACGGGTTGGGGCGCTGCCAGCGGCTATGGGATGACCTCCTCGCCCAGGTATGCCCGGACGGCTGGGCCGCGACGGCGGTCGGCATCTCACTGGACCTCAGCTGAGGAGGGTGATCATGTTGCTGCTCACACCGATGGCTCTCATAGTCACGGCCGCAGGTAGGGGGAGCCGACTGGCGCCAATAACGTCTGTCATCCCCAAGCCCTTCCTGCCCGTTGCGGTTGGTGCCGACGGCTTGCCGGAGGCAGCACTGCCCCGGTTGCTTCGGCAGTTCCAAGCGGTCGGCGCGGGGCCGGTGTGGATCGCGGCGACAGAGCATCCGTGGTTCGGCTGGCTCGGCGGGCGGTGTCCGCAGGTGACTGTAGTGGTGGCGCCGGCACTCGGCGAGTGGTCGGCGGTCGCGGCCTGCCTCGATTCCGGGCCTCCGGCCGGGTCGACCATTGTCGTGTCCGGGGACAACGTCTTCGTTGACGACGATGTGCTCGCGTTCGGCAGGTCATGCGCGAGCGCCGGAGAGGGCTGCCTCGTGGCCGTTGCGCCACGACCATCGACGAAGGATCTGACCTGGGTCGGTACCGACGGAGACCGAGTCCGGGAACTTGTGGAGAAGCCCCCCGACGGTCGCGCCGGGCTCGCCAAAGCCGGACTGTACTACTTCGGTCCGCGTGCCTTGCGCGCTGCCGCGGCAACGCCGGAGCGGATCGACCGGTTCGGTGAACAGTCAATGACCGAGATCCTCCGGGCACTTCTTGACGCCGGCGTCGACGTCACCTGTCACCGCCTGCGGCACGGCTTCCATGATGTGGGCAGCCTGGAAGGGCTGGCCGGCGTGATCCACGACAGCGACATGAACCCGAGCAAGGAGAGCACATGGACCGGCCAGCGGTGAGGGTATACGGCAACGGCCGATCTGGTAGCGCGTACTCCGACCGGCTCCGCCTGCACGGCTACACCATTGCGATCTACGACAAGGACGGCCCGGCAGTCGCACTGGTCGATGGCATGGAAGAGCCCGCGCTATTAGCGATCCTGGCACTGCCCCGAGGCAGCGACGTGCCCACCGCCCTCACCGCCATCGACCCGCAGCAGGTGCCTCACGTCGTGGACCTCACCACCCAGAGCGTCGCCCTCGCCACCGCGAACGCCGAGCAGTGGAGCATTCTGGGCGGCCGGTCCTACCATGCCGGCGGCTCCAACGGCGGGGAACGTGCCGTGCGCGCCGGGTACAGCCATCTGCTCCTGGGACCACGGACCCCGCCACCGGTATGGGCTGTGCTTCGCGACATCGGCTACGTCACCGAGTTCCCGACGGTGGAGTGCGCGGTCACGCTCAAGCTGTGCCACAACGCTTTCCTCGTGGTCGAGAACCAGCTCGCTCGCCTCCTTGCGCAGGTCTGCCAACGACGAGCGATTCCGCTGCCATACCTGGAGAAGGTGATCGACGACGGACCGGCTGGACGGCGGTTCGGCGATCTCACGGCGATCCGGCACCTCAAGGGTGGCTACGAGACGAGTTATGTCGGCGAGTACGCGGCCAAGGACTGGCGGTACTTCAACGACCTGCTTGACCCTGACGAGTCCGACGCGCTCCGGTTCGTCGACGCGGACGTGCTCGAACAGGTGCTCGCCGCGCGTGGTCGCGGACCGTGGGTGTGAACCGGAGAGGATGGTCTAGCGGTGTCAGCACCAGAGCCGACAGGCTGGGAGATCGCGATCGCGGTCAACGCGGCGGTCAAGGGTCTACTCGGCGCCATGGGTCAGAGCGGGCATGTCTGCCGCCGCGCCATCGCCGTAGAGCGCTACCTCGACACCGGCGGCGGCTACGACGCTCTATGCCAGCAGATCGCCGACGCCATCACCGGCATCGTGCTGGGAGGCGACACCATTGTTGTCGCTGACAAGGTGCTCGCCCTCGCCCAGGCGCGGATCGGGCCCGCGGAGATCCTGACTGATCCGGACCCCAAGACCGTGAACGAGGCGACCCGGGAGGCTCTGGCAGCCCGCTGGAGTCAGGCGTGCGGCCTGCCCATCTCCGCAACTCACCTCCTCCTGGCCGACGAGTACCAGGGCCCGGACGGCGTCGCGGCAGCCACGCTGGGATGCGCCGACCACAACGCCGCCGCGCGGGACATTGCCCAGGCGATCGCCCGGCGTACGGGTGTTGTCGTCGATGTGGTGGTCTCCGACACCGACACCGGGCTTGACGTACTGGCACCGCTGATCGGCACGCTGACCATCGGCGCCACGCCGCTCGGCGCCACCGCCGGGCTGACCCTCTACGAATGCATGCGCTGCGCCTGCGCCGCGGAGTTCGTACGCGGCCACGACAAGGGCATCGCGATCGTTGTGTGTCGCCCGGCAGCCCGATGCGCGAAACGCGCACGCCTGGGAGAGCACCGCGGCTACGCCGGCATGCTAGATCGCCACCGGGAGGGAGCCCTGACCTATGCGTGACGCGCCGAGCCGGGCTGCCTTCCTCGCTGCCGTGGTCTGCCCCGTCGATCAGTGCCTACTCGACTGGCTTCATGCCCGGTGCCAGGTCGCCTACCTTCCCGACGCCCAACAGACGGACTTCGCACGCGACGAAGTAACCCGCTGCGACCTGCTGATCCTGCGAAGCAACGTCGCCGTTGGCGCCAGCGAACTCGGGTCGATGGCCCGCCTGCGGGTCGTCCTACGGCTCGGCTCCGGGATCGACAACCTCGACCTATCCGCGCTCGCCGCCCAGCGCGTGACGGTGTTGCGAATCGGTGGGCGCCCGGCCGCGCCCGCGGTTGCCGAACTGGCCCTACAAGCGGCGATCACCCTGTTCAGAAGAGTGCCCATCGCAACCGTGGGATTGGCCGCGGGCCGGTGGGAGAAGAACGACCTCCGCGGGCGCGAGATCGCCGGGAGTATGGTCGGGATCTGGGGTGCCGGCCCGGTCGGTCAAGCCACCGCGGACCTGTTCACCCGGATGCAGGCCAACGTGATCTTCGCCGCGCATCCCAGAGTCCCTTCTCGGATTCCGACACTGCCGCTGCCCGCGCTATGCCGCAGTGCCGATCTCCACGTCGTCGCTCTGCCGCTGCATCCCGCCACCTGTGGCCTCGTCGGAAATGCCCTCATCGCGGTCCTCGCCCAGCGCAGCCCACACCTGGTCAACGTCGGCCGCTGGGACGTTCTCGACATGCCTGCGGTGCTGGGCGCACTCGGCCGCGGCGATCTGGCCGGGGTCGCGGTCGACCCGGTCGACCGCGGACACGTTGCCGCGATCAAGGAGATGCTCGCTCCGTACGACGAGGCCGGACAGGTACTGAACCTCCAGCTCACCCCGCACCTCGGTGCCATGACCCACGCCACCTACCAACGCGCCGCATCAGCCGCGATCACCGTACTGGAAGCCAACTGGTCAAGGCTCACAGAACCCGGGAGAGACGATGACTGACCTTGCGATCCTCGATGTCGACACCCACCTCACCGACGCCTCGGTTGACATGTGGCGGCCGTACCTCACCGGCGCCGATGCCGACTACCTCCCACAGGTGGTGACCCACGAGGGCACCGACCGGCTCCTGGCCGGCGGACTGCTGCTGCCGAAACCCGCCGGTCACGGCGTCGGCAGCCCGCTCGGAATCGGCGCCGCCGCACACGTGGACAGCGTCGAGGAACGCCTACGATTCATGCGGCAGATGCGTATCGAACGAGCCTTCCTGCTGCCCGGCTTCGTCGGCCTCGCCGCACTCGATGCCCCGGACCCAACCGCGCGCAAGACGTTGGCACGCGCCCACAACCAGCTCGTGTACGACCTGGCCAGTACGGCGTCCGAGATCGAGTTCGTGCCCGTCATCCTGCCCGACGATCCGCAGTGGTCAATCGCCGAACTACGCCAGTGGCGAACCCGCACAACGATCCGGGCAGCAGTCAGCCGGCCCACCACTCACGAGGTCCGCCCCTACCGGCACGGGCTGGGCAACCCGCTGCTGCGCTACCTGGTCGATGACGGCATCGTCCTGATGCTTCACGGCGCGACCGGCTACCACCAGGCGAGCCCGGTAGCCGACCACTTCGACGACTACCGATTTACCCACGTGTTCTCGCATCCGTTCGAGCAGATGGTCGCCCTTGCCGACTTGTTCGGCAGCGGAGCGCTCGACGCTGGCCTGCGCGTGGCGCTCGTCGAGGCGGGCTGCGGCTGGATACCCTGGTTCCTCGACCGGCTGCAGGAACATTTCGACCACACCGGAGGGTGCCAGCCAATTCCCATTGACGTGGCCGAGCTTGCCCGCGAAAGGCTGCTGGTCAGCGTCGAGCCGGGCGACCCGGGTATCGCGACCGCTGTCGCCCAGCTCGGCGACTCGCTGCTGGCCTTCGGCTCAGACTACCCGCACTGGGATGCCGCCGATCCCGAAGACCTGACCGCCTTCTCCAAGACCCACAACCCCGACCTCGTGCACCGGATCCTCTACCAGAACGCCCATGACTTCTTCTTCAAGTCCTGACACCGACGGCGAAACCGCGCGAGCGGTGGCCGACGCGCTGACCGCTGCCGGCCTTACGGCCGACCGCCTGACGCCCCTGCCCGGCGGGTACGGTGGCGGAACCTTCCGCGCTACAACCCAACTCGGCGAACTGGTCGTCAAGGTGCGCTCCGACGTGCGTCCACTGGCCATCGCACGCGCGGCGTCGCACCTGCTGACCAACCACGGGCTGGCCCACCAGGACGTCGTCGTCCCACCCACGCGCACGCCAGCCGGCTGGCTGATCGCCGTGCGATGGATCGACGGCCACGACCTGTCCCACGAACACGTCCGGGAATGGACCTCGCAGCAGGCCGGCCGCCTCGGCCAGGACCTGGGCACCTGGCTGTCGACGCTGCACAGCATCAGGGGGCCCCGCCAGGACTGGCTGGACAAGGCGGACCAGCGTTTCATGGCGAAGCTGCTGCGCGGCGCGGAGCGTGGGCACCTGGACGACCCGCTGGTCGATCAACTGGAAGCCTTCTGGCGGGGCGTCCGACCGGCCCTGGAAGGGGCCCCGATCACTGTGATCCACCGCGATCTTCGTGCCGGGAACATCGTGGTCCGGGACAGGACGTTCGCCGCGGTGATCGACCTGGAACAAACACGGCTCGCCGACCCCCTCTACGACCTGGTCAAGCCCGCCGAGTCGGTGCTGACGCTGCACCCCGCCCTCGGCCCGGCATTCCGCCAGGCATACGGCCTGGACATGGCACGCCCCGACGTCCGCGACCGGCTCGCCGCGGTCTTCGCCCTGGAGTACCTGTCGGCCATCGTGTACTTCGACAAGCGCGGCGACCACGAGATGATCGCTGACCAGCGTGACCGTCTCATCAGACTGCTTCACCAACCGGTGGCAATACCATGATCACGAGCCCACCGATCACTGTTCAGCACCTGGAAGCCCTTCTCAGCCGATACGCGACACCGCGCGGGTCAACAGCATTGGCCCGCGCCGGTGGATTCGCGATGCCGCTCAGCCGCTACAACCTGGCGTGGGCCGCCCGGCAGCACAAGCTCCTCCCCACCCTGGCCAGTGCGTGGCAGGCCTCCGGAGTCGACGTCGAGGATGCATTGCTGGCGGAAGTCGAGGCGCACCGGCGGCGCGCCGAGCACTACGCCCGGTTGCTCGCCCAGTTGACGGACCTCGCCGGACCCGGCATCCGACCGTTCAAGGGAGCTGTCGTCGCGGCCCTGTACCCGCACGGATGGGTACGCCGGTCCGGCGATCTTGACATCGAGGTGTCCAGCCTGGAAGAGGCGCTTATCGTCGGCCGATACCTCCAAGACAGCGGCTGGACCGTCATCCGGCTGAGCCTGTTCCAGGCCGACGGTTCGCCACGGATCGCCTTGAACCTCGTCGACCTGCGCTCGGGCGGGGCGCTCCTCGACTACGACCGGGTGCATCTACAGGGATTCGCCTTCAGGGGCGACGTATGGGGCCTGCCACCACGGGTGACCTACGACGGGTCGGACGATCACACGCCGCGGTCGCGGACAATGTTGACCCTCGTCGAGCCGTTCCAACGCAGAACGATCGCCCGTGACGTATTGGACTTCGCGTTGCTCGCTCCGGCCTTGGCCGACACGGAGCGCGTCGGGCTGCACCGAGCGATGGCGACGCTGGACCTGTGGCCGGAATGGAACCGGCTGCGCAGCGCGGTCGTGGACGCGGAGATGCTCGTCAGCGAGGCGGTGGCGGCCGCCAACGCCACGCAGGAGCGGGCCGCCCGATGGCGGCGGACGGTAGCGACACGCCGCCGACGGGCTCGCGTCCTGCTCACGCGAGGCGGGACCGCCCGGGACGCGGCGCTCTACGCCGCCGGGTACCCGGTCAGCGGCACACCCGACCCGCAGGAACGTTCGGCCAAGTTCACCGTCCAGGTCGACCGCCGCTCCGGTGTCACCTTCCGGGGACCGCTGGGCGCGGGGCGACTTCGCTTCCACGCGACGATCTGATCCTGACACAGCAGGGAGTTCGTTATGAGCGTCGAGCCCGCGGCGACCGGTGCGGGAGAACAGACGAACACCGCCCTACCGACACGCATCCGGGGCATGAGCAGGGCAGAACCCTGCGTCGACATGCGGTGGTGGCCGCTCCAGTTCCGGCTGTACAGCCCGGAACCCTACGTGCTGCGCTGGTTCCACCACCATCTCCACACCGTGGCCGCATTGACCGGTGCGGAGCAACTCGCACCCGTGTCGATCCACGCGGTGGTGGACGAGGGCCTGACCGGCGAGATCCTGTACGCCGTGATGAACGGCCAGAAGGCCTCGGTGGAAGGCTACGTCGGCGACCTCTGGACCACCGGCACCGTGGCCGGGATGCCCGCCTGGTCCCATGGCACCCCGCCCGACACGTCGGACACCTCCCATGTGCTGGTAGCCGTCAGCCCGCGCGAGTGGCTGGTGGCCGGCTCCAGAGCCTCCACCGTGGCCACGGCAACGGTACGGGCCTGCCGCGAGCTGATCCGGACCGAATTGGCGCGCAGGGACGCCTACACCCTCCACGCATCCTTCGCCACCAGCCCCGAGTACGGCGGAATGCTTTTCGTCGGGCCCACCGGCGCGGGTAAGACGACGATCGCCCTCGCCGCCGCGCGTGCCGGCGGATACCTGGTGAGCGGAGACCAGACCGAGTTGGTCGTCCCGACGTCCGGACAGCCGTTTGGCGTGGGGTTCCCCTGGGTGGCCAGGCTCGGCTTCGGCACACTAGCCCGGATCGGCGTGCACCGAGCCATCGAATCGACTCCGTTGCTGCGCCACCAGCCGGCCATGGCGAAAGGGCGTGTCGTGCCGGAGGCGCGCACGTACCGATCGCCGACGAAGATCGAGCTGACCATGCTCGAACTGGACGCACTGCTAGCCGTACCCCCTGTTGACCGTGCCACCGTCGATGCCGTCGTGATGATCAAAGCAGCCGACTCCAACCGGCGACCACAGGCGGAGAGCGCAACCGTCGCCGCCGTCGTCGACGACCTCCGGGAAGCCTTCCGGGAGCCCGACCCGGCGTTTGCCGACTTCTGGCTCGCAGCGCCCGAGCAGCGGCCCTCCGACCGCAGACCGTTTGAAGCGCTGTGCGCCTCGCTCCAGCGGACACCGGTGGTGCGCCTGACCTGGAACCCCGAACGCGACGGGACCGCGGAAGCCCTCGCCGCAGTGCAGGCCGCACTGGGGCCGCGACCCGGGCAGGGTACGCCTTGAGTTTCGGCAGCGTGGCCATCGAAGGGCTTCCCGGAGCCGGAAAGACCACACTAATCGACTGGCTGAAGGAGGCGATCGGCGATGTCGTGGTGGTCCCAGAGCTCGTCCTCAGCGAGCCGGTCGAACCCGCACGCGCCTTCTACGTAAGCAACGATCTGCGCAAGGCACAGCGTTGTCGCGCGACGGGGCGACGCCTGTTGGACCGCTACTGGGCGTCCACCGCCGCCTACGTACTCGCGGAAGAGCGTTGGCTGGGCCGGATTCTCGAAGCGCCCGCGGTCGTGGCCCGCCTGTACGGCCGGGCACCGTCTAGCCCCGACGCCTACGTCTTCCTGGATCCCCCGCGCGCACTGGACCATGCCTACGCCGAGGACGGCCGGTTCGGCGATCCGCGCTTCCGGCGCCTGCTCCGCCACGCCTACTACGACATATTCGCCTTCGCCGCCGTACCGGTACTGGTCGCCTACGACGACTCCCGCTCAGCTGTCCATTCCTTTGTCCTCCACCATCTCGGCCTCGCGGAGTCCACCCATGCCCCGGAAACACAACACCGATAAGCCAATCGGATGCCCCGCGCACACAGTAACGGCAGCCGGTCGCTCGGCCAGCTCCAGCGGGATCCAATTCTGTCCGCTCGTCTTGACCCGCGGCCAAGGCTGAACCATGGACGCGCAGACCATCGCCGGCGGCGTGCTGATCCTGGTCGCGGTCACCGCATGCTGGCGCACAACCTGCACCTACCTCGCCGCGAGGTGGCTGTCGGTGCCTCCTCCAGTACCGCAGGAGGAAGGACTGCCGCCCTTTGTGGTACTGCTGCCCGTGCTCCGCGAGCAGGCGCTCGTCGCCGAGACGCTTGCCCACTTCACCAGCCTTGACTACCCACGCGACAGGTACCGGATCGTGGTGGTCACCAGCGAACGCGAACGTACCGAGCAGGAAGAGTTCGGTCGATCACTGGCCTCATACGAAGACCTGCTCTGGAACGCCGACCCCCACGGTGCCCATTCCAGGCTGCTCACCGGCCATCTTCCCGGACCGGTCGTGGCCGACCTGTTGTCCAACCGAGCGCAACTGTCACGAGTTGAGTTCGGCGACGCGGTCACGACGGCCCATGCGAACACGAGAACCACCGGACAACTTGTCGACGAGGTGGCCGACCGCGAACCCCTGGTGCGCCAGATCGAGGCACCGAGCGACTGGGCGCTCAAGGCGGGCCAGCTACGGTACGCGATTGCGAACCTGGACGACGCACTCTCCGACTGGCCGCTCCTCGCCGACTGTCGGTACGTCGCCGTCTACGACTTCGACGCACGCCCCGCTGTCAATGCCCTGCGGGCGGCGGCACACGCGGCGAGCGGCGGGGCCGCGATTCTCCAGCAGCCGGGCTTCACGGTGCCCCGGATACCGGCGGCGGCAACCGCGCTGTCCCAGCTCTTCCCCCTGTTCGACGGACAGATGCACGCCCGCTGGGGCCTGCGGGCCGAACTCGCCAACGCGCTGTTCGACCACCGCCTCGACCGGCTGCCTCGACCGCTGCGGGCGCTGCTCCGGTCAAGCATCCACAGCGTGGGAAACGGCCTCTTCCTCGACCGGCACCAGCTTCCCGCGCTGGGCGGGATACCCCCCGTAGTGGACGACCTCGCCCTCGGCTGGCGAGCCGCCGCCACCGGGCTCACCGTCGCCCCAGTCAGGTCGCCCGTGTTCTACGACGCCTACCCGTCGCTACGGCAGGCCGCCCGGTCGAGGGCGTTCATCTGCGCCGGATACCTACAGGCAACCCGGGACACCCGCGCCGCGCCACATCGAGTGCCGGGTGTGCTGCCGCTCCACATGGTGCGCATCCAGTCCAGGCTGTTGCAGTTGACCTACGGTCCGTACGCGAGACTGGCTCTGCTCGGCTTGACGGCTGTGGTACTGCCGTCGTGGACGGTGGTCGTCGCGGCGCTCACCTATGCTCTCTACCTGACGGATCTCCGGGTCGTGCATGCCCTGTGGCGCCGCTGGCAGCCGGTTTCCCGGCCCGCGACGACCTGGCTATTGGCACTCCTTCTCGGACCGGTGGCGCTGTGCTGGTACGGCGCCGGCGCCCGCGCCGCGCTGCTGCGGCACCTTCGTGGAAAGGCGGACACGCACCATGGAAAGACCGAGCGATGATGTCCCCGTGCGCGCCCCCTGCTACATCTTCGACCTGATGGGCACGCTTGTCCCGGTACCCGACGCCGGGATGGCCAGGAGCCGGCTCGAAGTCTGCGCTCGGATCCTCGGCGTGGACGAGGCCCGGTTCGCCCGAGCCTGGCGAGACACCTTCGCTGAACGAAACTCCGGTGCCTGGGGTACGCGAACGGAGGACTACCTCACCCGGCTCACGAGTTTCATGGGCGTCCAGCCGGGCGCCGCCGCCATAGCGGCCGTCGCCGAGGAGCGCCGCCGCTTCGCCCGCGACACTCTCAAGTTGAGCGACGAGAACGCCGCCGTGCTGGCCGAGCTTCGCTCCCGCGGCCACCGCATTGGGCTCATCACCGTGTGCGGAACGGCGGTCGGCGACATCTGGGCTGAGCTGCCGTACCGCGAACTGGTCGACTATGCGCTGTTGTCCTGCACTACCGGCCTCGTGAAGCCGGCTGTCGAGTGTTACACGCAAACCTGCGACCAACTCGGGGTCAACCCCGCTGATGCCTGGTACGTCGGAGACGGTGCAGGCGACGAACTCATCGGCGCGGCTCGGGCCGGGCTAACCCCTATCCTCCTCCACTCGCCGACCTCGATCGACGCCGGACTCGCACCCGCATCATGGACCGGACGACGCATCACGTCGATCAGGGAGTTGGTCGAGCCTCACCGCTCCTCCTGAGCCGACGTGCACCGGGCACCGTGGGATGGACCTGGGCCCGGTCCAGCATGTGAGGCTTGAGCAACAGCAGGAACTGATTCAAGGCCGGATCCCCGTCGCCTTGACGGGCGAAACGGCAGGTGCTCGTAGCGGCCATCCGGTGCAAGTAGGCGCGGCCTCTCTACGCGCTGGGTGGGCCGGATAGCGCGGCCGATTCGGCGGAGTTCGGCGAGCGCGGTGCCGTCGCCGATCGGCGACGGCACCGCCTCGTCCGGATCCTCCTCGACCCAGCAGGCGATGTGCAGGAGCAGTTCTTCGAGCTGTTCGAGTGCCCTGGTCAGCTCAGCCTGAAACCACCGATCAGGTGTTGGGTCACACATAGTTGATCTCACCTATCGGTCAACGACGATGGCGCTTGTGGTTGCTGCCGACTGGGCGTGATCGACCCGCCGGGCTCGATGGTTCCGGCTTGCTCCGTGCGGGGGATTCGGGCTCAGGGGCGAGCGCAGCGGGTCAGGTCAGTACCGTGGCCGGTGGGGCGTGTGCGGTGGTGAACAGGGCTTGCCAGGCGTGTTCCCAGGGCCAGGCGTCGGGCAGGTGGATGACCAGGCGGCGGCCGGAGCGGGCGATCCGGGCCGGGACGTGGATGAGCTGGTCGCGGATGGTGGCGGTTTCGGCCGTGGCGTGGAAGGGGGACGCGCCGACGCCGGCGGCGCGGGTCAGGTTGTGCGCGATGGCGGCCAGGGTCAGCCAGGCGTTGTTGGCCTGGAAGTTCCCGGAGGGGAGGTGGGCCAGGGCGCTGGCTTTCAGGTCGGCGATGCTCGGTTCGACGATGGCGTGCTGGCGGTGGGTGGTTTCGGCCTCGATCTGGCTCGATGAGTCTAGAAGGTAAGTTCGCGCTACGTTTCGAGGACCTACGAGGTTAACGGTATTGTAGGCCGGCCGCCGGCCAAGCGGACGGTGGATCGGTATCAGCCGAAGTCGGGGGCAGATACTGTGATCCTGCAGGCGAACGAGTTCACGGTCAGGCATTCCGTGGAGAGTACGGGCCCACCATGCGTTCGCGTAACTGGATAGGTCCCTGAATCGAGGGGCGTGGAAGTCCCTGGTGGTCAGGCGGTGGTGGGGATCCAGGGGTTGCCAGAGGCAGCGGTGATGAGGGCGTCGAGCATGTTGATGCCGTGTCGGGTGGCGGTGGCG
>WNFV01006543.1_pt1 | contig 20801 bp, 19 predicted proteins | sample 5400101 | NCBI WGS metagenome assembly WNFV01 (sample SAMN13153361, study PRJNA577476) | soil metagenome | isolation source: 115 cm soil or saprolite under grassland replicate 1 | place: USA:California | collected 2016-06-15 | reverse complement strand
CCAACGAGGAGATCGAGCCCAAGGCCGTGAACGCGACAGTCGCCGGCCGCATGATGCTCAAGCGCGTCATGGGCAAGGCGAGCTTCGCCACGCTCCAGGACATGAGCGGCCGCATCCAGCTCTACGTGGCGCGCGACGGCGTCGGCGAAGCCGCTTACGAGGCGTTCAAGCACTACGACCTCGGCGACATCGTCGGCGCGCGCGGAACCCTCTTCAAGACCAAGACCGGCGAGCTCTCGGTGAAGGTCGCCGAGCTGCGGCTACTGGTGAAGGCCCTGCGGCCGCTGCCGGAAAAATTCCACGGGCTCGCCGACCAGGAGAGCAAATACCGCCAGCGCTATGTCGACCTCATCATGAATGAGGAGACGCGCGCGGTGTTCCAGACCCGCAGCCGCGTCGTGCAGGCGATCCGCGAGTTCATGACGGGCAAGGGTTTCCTCGAGGTCGAGACGCCGATGATGCAGCCGATCCCCGGCGGCGCGAACGCCAGGCCGTTCAAGACGCACCACAACGCGCTCGACATGGAGCTTTTCCTGCGCGTCGCGCCCGAGCTCTACTTGAAACGCCTGGTGGTAGGCGGATTCGAGAAAGTGTTCGAGATCAACCGCAATTTCAGGAACGAGGGCATCTCGACCCGGCACAACCCCGAGTTCACCATGCTCGAGTTCTACGAGGCCTACCGCGATTACCGCCACCTCATGGGATTCACGCAGGAGCTCCTGCGCGACGTCGCCCGGAAAGTGCTCGGGTCCCTGCAGCTACGCTACGGCGGACACGCGGTGGACCTCGCCGGGCCTTTCGAGCAGCTCAGCGTCCGCCAGGCGATCCGCAAGTTCCATCCGGAGACCGGCGAGCGCGAGCTCGGAAGCCGCGAGGCGCTCATCGCCGCGCTGAAAAGGCACGGCGTCGAGCCGCACGCGAACGCCGGCGTCGGCGCGCTGCAGCTTGCATTGTTCGAGGCGACCGCCGAGCAGCAGCTCATCCAGCCGACCTTCATCGTGGACTACCCCGCCGAAGTGTCGCCCCTCGCGCGGCGCAGCGACGGCAATCCCGAAATCGTCGAGCGCTTCGAGCTCTACATCGCCGGGCGCGAGATCGCCAACGGATTCTCCGAGCTGAACGATCCGGAAGACCAGGACGCGCGCTTCAAGGAGCAGGCGAAAGCCAAGGCGGGCGGCAACGAAGAAGCCATGTACTACGACGCCGACTACATCCGCGCGCTCGAGTACGGCCTGCCGCCGGCCGCGGGCGAAGGGATCGGCATAGATCGCCTGGTGATGCTCTTCACCGACAGCGCGAGCATCCGCGACGTGCTGCTGTTCCCGCATCTGCGCCCGGAAGCCTGAGCCCCTTCTCCCGTAACGCACGGCAACAATCTTTTACATCAACCGTCTGGCGCGTCATGCGTTAGTGCGGGTAAGCTTGACACTCGGCATCAGGACAACCGGAGGCCAATATGGAAGCGCAAGCCGCACGTCAGTATCACCCCCTTGTCATCATCGCCGCAATCGCGGTGACACTTTTCAGCCTCGTGGGAATCGCAGCCGTTCTCGGCTGGATCCCGACTTCGGTCGGTGGCGGAGCGACCGCCCAGGCGCCCGCGCAGCCCGAAGCCGCAAAGCAGGCCGAGGAGCAGCATGCGGTCAAGCCGAAGCCCAGGCCGGTGCATCCGGCCGTCGTTCCTCCGCCTCCGCCGCAGGTCGCCGCAATTTGCCGCGAATGCGCGGTGATCGAAGACGTGCGCGAGGTCGAAGTAGCGGGACAGGGTTCCGGCGCCGGCGCGGTCGGCGGCGCGGTGGTCGGCGGGGTGATCGGTCACCAGGTCGGCGGCGGCCGCGGCAAGGACCTTGCGACCGTGCTGGGCGCCCTGGGCGGCGGCCTTGCCGGAAACCAGATCGAGAAGAACGCGAAAAAGACGAAGGAATACCAGATCTTCGTCCGTTACGAGGACGGCACCAAGGGCATGTTCACCCAGCCCACGCCGCCGAGCTGGAGAATCGGCGACAAGGTGAAAGTCATCAACGGCGCGATCCAGGCGCGGGGCTGAACCAGATCCGCAGCCGCAGAAACGCGGGCGATCGCCCGCGTTTTGTTTTGGGGGACCTCTCGCCGCGGAGGCGCCCGCCGCGCATTTGTGCCGCGGAATAGAATCGCGGCATGACGGGCCTTGCGATCTCCCTGGTGCTGGGCGCCGCGCTGGTGCACGCAAGCTGGAACTATCTTCTCAAGAAAAGCGGCGGCGGAATCGGGTTCGTCTGGGCGTTCGCCGCGCTGTCCTCGCTGCTCTACGCTCCGCTCGCGGTCGGCGTCGTCCTCGTCCAGCATTTCGAGCTCACCGCCGCAGCGCTCGCCTTCATCTTCGCGAGCGCCGTGCTGCACACCGCCTATTACCTGCTGCTCGACCGCGGCTACCGCTACGGCGATCTCTCGGTCGTCTACCCGCTCGCCCGCGCGACGGGCCCTTTCCTCACGGTGCTCTTCGCAGTCGCCCTGCTAGGGGAGCGGCCCGGCACCGTCGCGATGTGCGGCGCGGCGCTCGTCGTAGGCGGCGCGTTCTTTCTCGCGGCGAGCCCGGAGAAGCTGCGCGAGGCGGGCGCCATGCGCGGTGTCGCTTTCGCCCTGCTCACCGGCTGCATGATCGCGTCGTATACAGTCGTCGATAAGCAGGCCGTCAGCGCCTTCCTGATTCCGCCCATCCTCCAGGACTGGGGCGCGAACCTCGGCCGGGTGATCGTGATGGCGCCGCTCGCGCTCAGGCGCCGCGACGAGATCAGGGCCGCCTGGACCCGGCAGAAGAAGGCGGTGATCCTGGTCGCCGTGCTCTGCCCGCTCTCCTATATCCTCGTGCTGACCGCGATGGTGTTCACTCCGGTCAGCTACGTCGCGCCGGCGCGCGAGATCAGCATCCTGTTCGGCGCGCTGATGGGAGCGCATTGGCTGCAGGAAGGTGACGTCACGCGCCGCATCGCCGCAGCCGCGGCGATGGCGCTCGGAGTCGTCGCGCTCGCGATCGGCTAGGATAGCGTCCGGAAAACGCCTTCATGGACATTTCTTTCGCCTCCGCGGTGGTCATCCTGCTGCTGGTCACCGACCCGATCGGCAACATCCCGCTGTTCGTCTCGCTGCTGCGGCACGTCAAGCCCGCGCGCCGCCTCCGGGTGATCGCGCGCGAGTGCGCGATCGCGCTCGCCGTGCTGCTCGTATTCGTGGTGTTCGGCAGGGCGCTTCTCGATCTCTTCGGACTGTCCGAGCGCTCGCTCAACCTCGCCGGCGGCGTGATCCTGTTCCTGATCGCGCTGCGCATGATCTTCCGCAGCCGCGAGGGCATTTTCGGCGACACGCCCGCGGGCGAGCCGCTCATCGTGCCGCTCGCGATCCCCTCGATCGCGGGACCCGCGGCGATCGCCACCGTGGTGCTGCTCGTCTCGCGCGCGCCCCAGCGGCTGCCGGAGTGGCTTGCGGCGATCACCGTGGCGATAGCGGTTTCATTCGTGGTCCTGATCTTCGCCGAGCGCATCAGCCGGTGGATGGGCGAGCGGGTGCTCGAGGCCTTCGAGAGGCTGATGGGGCTGCTGCTCACCACGATCGCGGTGGAGATGCTGCTGAGAGGGATCGAGGGTTTCGTCCGTTACCTGCAACCCGGCTAGACCCGCTGCGGATCGGCGCCGGTTCGACTCAAGCAGGAATCGCGTCGCGTATCGCAGGCAGCATGCGCGCGACCGCTTCGCGCCCTTCGGCGATCACGCTCTCCGCGCGGTGGTAGTCGAGCGAGCCCAGGTGCGCGAGCCGCGGCGCGAGCAGCACGTCGGGCGGCTCACCGGCGAGACGGCTGCGCGCGATCCGGTCCTGCATCACGTCGATCGAGCCCATCAGCGCTTGCAGCATCGAGGGCGGCGCGCCGGTTTCGTCCTCTTCGGCCGGGGTCCCGGCGCGGCGCGGAAAGAGCTTGCCGAGGAGCCGGTGCCGCCCCGTCTGCGTCATCGATTCCTCGCGGTTCCTGCGCGTGCGGCGCCCGACGATTCCGGAGTTGACGTCCACCGCGATGACGGTGTCCGCGCCCATCGCGCGGCACAGCGACACCGGAACCGGATTCACCACCCCGCCGTCGACCAGATAGCGGCCCTCGCGCAGCACCGGCCGGAACAGCCCCGGCACGGCGATCGAGGCGCGGACGGCGTCCGACACCTTGCCCTCGCGCAACCAGATTTCCCGGCCGGAGGTGACGTCGGTCGCCACCGCGGCAAACGGGACGGCGAGCTCGGAAAACTCGCGCTCGAGGAACTGCTCGCGAATGAAATCGGCGACGCGCTCCCCCTTGATGAGGCCGCCGCGCAACCGGATGTCGAGCAGCCCGAGCATGCTCTTCCAGTCGAAGGCAAGCGCCCAAGCCTCGACCTGATCGAGACGTCCGGCCGCGAACGCCGCGCCGACCAGCGCCCCGATCGAGCACCCCGCGATCAGATCCGGCTCGACGCCCTCGGCGCTCAGCGCGCGCAGCACGCCGATGTGCGCCCAGCCGCGCGCCGCGCCGCTGCCGAGGACAAATCCGATCTTGGCCCGACGCGCCACGGCTTATCGATAGTGCGGAGCCCGCATCACATCCGCTCGAAAATCGCCGCGATCCCCTGCCCGCCGCCGATGCACATCGTGACCAGGGCATAGCGCTTGTGCGTGCGGTGGAGCTCGTAGATCGCCTTGACGGCGAGGAGACAGCCGGTCGCGCCGATCGGATGACCGAGCGCGACCGCCCCGCCGTTGGGATTGACCTTGGCGGGATCGAGACCGAGATCGCGCGTCACGGCCATCGCCTGCACCGCGAACGCCTCGTTCGACTCGATCACGTCCATGTCGGCGGGTTTCAGGCCCGACTTCTCGAAGACGCGCTTCACTGCCGGGATCGGCCCCAGGCCCATCAACTGGGGCTCGACGGCGGCGTGCGAGTACGCCACCAGGCGCGCGAGCGGCTTCGCGCCCTCTCTCTGCGCCGCGGATTTTTCCATGAGCACCACTGCGGCTGCGGCGTCGTTGATGCCCGAGGCGTTGCCCGCGGTCACCGTGCCGTCCTTCTTGAACACGGTCTTGAGCTTCTGCAGATCGGCGAGCGTGGCGTCTTTTCGGACGTGCTCGTCGGTGTCGAACTGCGCCGGGCCCTTTTTCGACTTCACTTCGACCGGGACGATCTGGCTCCTGAAGAGGCCGGCGTCGAGCGCCTTCGCCGCGCGCCTGTGGCTCTCGAGCGCAAATGCATCCTGCTCGTCGCGAGTGATGCCGTATTTCGCCGCGACGTTCTCCGCGGTGACCCCCATGTGGCCGTGGCCGAACGGATCGTGCAGCGCCGCGGTCATCGCGTCGATCACCTGCGAGTCTCCCATGCGCTGGCCCCAGCGCGCGGCGGGCATGAAGTATGCGGCGCGGCTCATGCTCTCCGCGCCCGCGCCGATCGCGACGTCGGTGTCGCCGAGCAGGATGTGCTGCGAGGCCGAGACGATCGCCTGCAGGCCGCTGCCGCACAGGCGGTTCACGGTGAGGCAGGGCGTCCCGACCGGCATCCCGCCTTCGATCGCCGCGACGCGGGAAAAGTACATGTCCTTCGCCTCGCCGTGGATGACGCTGCCGAAGACGACGTGGCCCACGCTCGCCGGATCGATCTTCGCCCGCGAAACGGCCTCCCTCACGCAGATAGCGCCGAGCGCGGTCGGCGCGACGTCCTTGAGCGAGCCGCCGTAATCGCCGATCGCGGTGCGCACGCCGCTCGTCACCACCACTTCACGCTGTGCCATGGAATACTCCTTGGATCATGCCGCGAGCCGCCGCAGGGCGGCGGGTCGCGCGAACAGATCGTGGGTGTCGGAACGGAACACTTTCACTTGGGCCCAGTCGCCCGGCGCGAGCTTGCCCGCGCCTTCGATGCGCACGATGCCGTCGATTTCCGGGGCGTCGGCGGCCGAGCGTGCCACCGCGCCTTCCGGCTTCACCTCGTCCACCAAAACCTTGAGCGTCTTCCCGACCTTGCGCTTCAGGCGCCGCGCGCTGATTTTTTCCTGGAGCCGCATCAGGCGCGCGCGGCGCTCATCGCGCACTTCTTCCGGAAGCGCCCCGGGCAGCTCGTTCGCCCTGGCGCCCTCCACCGGCGAATAGGCGAAGCAGCCGACGCGGTCGAGCTCGGCTTCCTCGAGGAATTCGAGCAGCTCCCGGAATTCGCTTTCAGTCTCGCCGGGAAAGCCCGCGATAAAGGTGCTGCGGATCGTGATGTCCGGGCAGATCTTGCGCCAGGCGCGGATGCGCTCGAGGTTGTCCTCGCCGCTCGCAGGGCGTTTCATCAGCTTGAGGATCCTGCGGCTCGCGTGCTGGAAGGGGACGTCGATATAAGGAAGTACCTTTCCCTCCGCCATGAGCGCGATCACTTCGTCCACATGCGGATATGGGTATACGTAGTGCAGCCGCACCCACACGCCAAGCTCGCTCAGGGCCACCGCGAGATCGGCCATGCGCGTCCTGACCGGCCGCCCGCCCCAGAATCCGGTGCGGTATTTCAGGTCCACGCCGTAGGCGCTCGTGTCCTGCGAGATCACGAGCAGCTCCTTCACGCCCGCCTCGACCAGGTTTTCCGCTTCCCGCATGACCTCGCCGATCGGCCGGCTCGCGAGATCGCCGCGCAGCGACGGGATGATGCAGAAGGAGCAGCGGTGGTTGCAGCCCTCCGAGATCTTGAGGTAAGCGTAGTGGCGCGGGGTGAGCTTGATTCCCTGCGGCGGGACGAGGTCGATAAAGGGGTCGTGCGGCCTGGGCAGGTGTTCGTGCACCGCCGTCATTACCTCCTCCAGGGCGTGCGGGCCGGTGACCGCGAGCACTTTCGGATGGGTCTCGCGAACCACGTCGCCCTTGGCGCCCAGGCATCCCGTGACGATCACGCGGCCGTTCTCGGCGAGCGCCTCGCCGATGGCGTCGAGCGACTCCCGCACCGCCGACTCGATGAAACCGCAGGTGTTGACGACGACGAGGTCGGCGCCGTCGTACGAAGGCGAAATCGCGTAGCCCTCCGCGCGCAGGCGGGTGAGGATGCCATCGACCAGCGCCTTGGGACAGCCGAGGGAAACGAATCCTACTTTGGGTAGTGCAGCCACGGGAGCCTGTATGCGGACCTCAGCTCTTCTTCTCTTCGCCCGGCGTCTTGTCGTCCGGTTTCTGCGCGCCGCCGGGCTGGGCGCCGAATCCGGGCATCCCGGGAAAGGCCGGGAAGGGGAAACCGGAGAACATGTTGCGCGTCTGGTTCTGCAGCTGCTCCTGCATCTGCAGGAACATGCTGCGGCTCTGCTCCATGTACGCCGAGACGAGGCTCTGCATGGCCGGGCCCTGGAAGCTCATGAACTGCTTCCACAGCTCCTCGTTGAATTTGGCGGGCTCCCCGTAGAGCTTCTGCGACTGTTCTGTCATGCGCTTCTGGATCTCGACAAACAATTGCATGTTGCGCTCGAGGTAGGGGCCTAGCATTCCCTGCATCGCGTTGCCGTAGGAGCGGATGAACTGCGTCAGGACGTCCGAGGAAAACATCGGCGCTCCGGCGGCTTCTTCTTCGAGGATGATCTGCAGCAGGATCGATCGCGTCAGATCTTCGCTGGTCTTGGCGTCCACCACCTGGAATTCCTCGCCCTGCAGCACCAGCTTCTTGACGTCGGCGAGCGTGATGTAGGTGCTGGTCCTGGTGTCGTAGAGCCGGCGGTTGGGGTACTTCTTGATCAGTCGGGCGGGTTCGGCCATGGGAAAGACCCTGCGCGGGTGCTGCACTGCCACATGATACTGGAAGTCGCTAAGCCATGTGTTGCCCCCCGTTGATCGCGATGTTGGCGCCGTTGACGAAGGCCGCCTCCTCCGAGCAGAGGTAGATGATGAGGCCGGCGACTTCTTCCGGCCTGCCGAGCCGGCCCAGGGGGATCTGGGGCAGGATCTTCGAGTCGAGGATTTCCCTCGGGATCGCGGTCACCATCCTGGTGCCGATGTAGCCGGGCGAGATGGTGTTGACCGTCACGCCCTTCTTCGCCACTTCGAGGGCAAGCGACTTGGTGAAACCGTGCATGCCGGCCTTCGCCGCCGAGTAGTTGGTCTGCCCGAATGCGCCTTTCGACCCGTTCACCGAGGACACGTTGATAACCCGCCCCCAGCCGCGGTCGACCATGCCGTCGCAGACCTGCTTGGTCATGTTGAACACCGAGTCGAGATTGGTGTGCAGGACCGCGTCCCAGTCGCCCTTGGTCATCTTCCTGAACGTCATGTCGCGCGTGATCCCGGCGTTGTTCACCAGGATGTCCACCGGGCCGAGGTCCCGGGTCACACCGCCCACGCATGACTTGCACGACTCGAAGTCGGCGACGTCGCAGGGATAGGTGCGAAATTCATAGCCGCGCGACTTCATCTGCGCAGTCCATCCGCCGGTGGTCTTGTTCGAGGGCGAGTGGGTGACCGCCACGCGGTATCCCGCATCCGACATTTTGGTACTGATGATTTCCCCCAACCCTCCCATGCCGCCCGTGATGAGCGCCAGCCGTTTCGCCATGAGTCCCCTCGCGTCCTTGATTCGGTGCCGTCCCCGATTATGCTCCGGGATTATTGCACCGAAAACGGAAATCCCCGTCATTCCGGACGCGCGCAGCGCGAGCCGGAATCCAGTGTCGTCCCAGCAAAAGCCCCTGGATTCCCGCTTGCGCGGGAATGACGCTTCACACCATGTGCAGGCCGCCGTTGATCGAGATATTCGCGCCGGTGATGTACCCCGCCTCGTCGGAGGCGAGGTAGGCTACCAGGCCCGCGATTTCCTCGGGCCGCGCAAGCCGCTCCATGGGAATCTGCCCGACGATCGAATCCAGGACTTCGGGCTTCATCGCCCGAACCATGTCGGTCTCGACGTAGCCTGGTGAGATGGTGTTTACGGTCACGCCCTTTTTCACGACTTCCTGCGCGAGCGCCTTCGAGAATCCGTGCATGCCGGCCTTGGCGGCCGAGTAGTTGGTCTGGCCGAACTGCCCCTTCAGCGCGTTGACCGAGGAGATGTTGATGATGCGGCCCCAGCCGCGCTCCATCATGCTCTCGATCACCTGGCGCGTGACGTTGAAGACGCTGTTCAAGTTGGTGTTGATCACCGCGTACCAATCAGAGGGCACCATGCGCTTGAAGACGCCGTCGCGGGTGATGCCGGCGTTGTTGACGAGGATGTCCACGGGGCCGATCACCGAGCCGATCTGGTAGAACATCTCGGCGCAGGACTCGTAGTCGTCCACGTCGCCCTCGGCCGCGTATATCTGCATGCCTTCGCCGCGCATTGTTGCGAGCCAGCCGTCCTTCCTGTCGTAGCCGGGAAGGCAGCCCGCCACCACCTTCACTCCGTTTCTCGACAGGCGCCGGCACACCGCCGTGCCGATTCCGCCCATGCCTCCGCTCACGAAGGCGACGCGCCGCTTGACGGGATCGCCCGCGTCCCGCGAAGGTTCCGCGCCCGTGCGGGCAATCGTGGCTGCTGTCGCGCTGGTCATCGTTCGATTACCTCTCTCAAGTTCGGCATGCGCGCCGTGGGCGCGGCGTCACGGCCGTCGGGCTATGCCACGCGATGCTTTACGTAGCGTCCGGGCGCGGGCTCGATCGATTTGTACTGGGAATTGCCCAGGCGCGCGCGCGCCTTCACGCGCTCGCCGCCGAAGCGCTCGAGCCACGTGCTCCAGTCGGTCCACCAGCTTCCCGGTGTTTCCGTTGCGGCGGCGAGCCACGACTCCGGGTCGCCGGTCAGCTTCCCGCCCGTCCAGTAGCTGCGCTTCCCTTTCGAGGCGGGATTGACGATCCCGGCGACGTGGCCGCTCGCCCCGAGCACGAAACGCATGTCGCCCTTGAGCAGCTGCGTCGTGCGGTACGCCGTGCGCCAGGGCACGATGTGGTCCTCGCGCGTCGCGAGCACATAGGCGGGAACCGCGACCTTGCCGAGGTCCAGGGGGACGCCCATCGTCGAGACCTGGCCCGGCTGGCGCAATTTGTTCTCGAGGTAGGTGTTGCGCACGTACCAGCAGTACATCGGACCGGGAAGGTTCGTGGAATCGGCGTTCCAGTGGAGCAGGTCGAAGGACCCGGGCGACCTTCCCATGAGGTAGTTGTTCACCACGTACGACCAGACGAGCTCGTTCGCGCGCAGCGCCGAGAACACGAGCGCGAGATCGCGCCCGGGCATGACGCCGCCCTTGCCGATGGCGGCCTCGCGCAGCGCCACGCCCGCCTCGTCGATGAACAGGCCGATCTCGCCGGTGTCGGAGAAATCGAGCATCGAGGCGAGGAAAGTCGCGCTCTCGACGCGCGCCTCGCCCTTCGCGGCCATCACGGCGAGCGCCGCGCCGAGCATCGTCCCGCCGACGCAAAAGCCGAGCGCGTTGACTTTCTCCGCGCCCGCGATCGCCTGCGCGACCTCGAGCGCCTTGAGCACGCCGCGCTCGATATAGTTGTCCCAGGTGAGGCTTCCCAGCTCCCCGGTGATGTTGCGCCAGGAAACCATGAACACGACGTGGCCCTGCTCCACCGCGTAGCGCGCGAAGGAGTTTTCCGGCTGGAGGTCGAGAATGTAGTACTTGTTGATGCAGGGCGGGACCATCACGAGCGGCCGCTTGAAGACCGTCGGCGTGAGCGGCCGGTACTGGATGAGCTGGATCAGCTCGTTCTCGAAAACCACGGCGCCTTCGGTGACGGCGAGATTCTTCCCCAGCTCGAACGCCGATTCGTCGGTGGTCGAGATGCGCCCCTTGTGCACGTCCTCGATGAGCTGGCGGACGCCCCGCGTGAGGCTCTCGCCCTTGGTTTCCAGCGCGAGCTTCAGCGCCTCGGGGTTGGTCGCGGTGAAATTCGCCGGGCTCATCGCGTCGGCGAACTGGCGCGCGATGAAGCGCAGCCGCTCTTTCGCGAGCGGCTCCGCCTTCAGCGCCTCGATCCACCCGGTGAGAAAGCGCGAGTTGATGAGGTAGCTCTGGCGCAGGTAATCGAACCAAGGATTCGTCCGCCATTCCGCCGAGGAGAAGCGGCGGTCGCCGCGCTCAGAGGGCGCAACCGGCGCCGCGTCGCGCCCGGACTCGCGCGTGAGCGTCGCCTGCCACAGGGCGGCGTGCTGCTGGAAATACTGTGCCTGGAGCGCCGCGAGCTTCGCTGCGTCGACACCGACCGATTCGACTGAGCGGGCAAAATCGGATTCGGGCGAGACCCCCAGCGACCCGAGGAAATTCTTCAGAAACGCCTGGGCGGCGCCGGAAAACCGCTCGGCCGGGGATGGGGTTTCGACTGCCACGCTGCTCTCCGCTCAAGACCCTGAAAAGTTTGAAAAGAGGGGTAGGATTATTGCGCTGCACAATCGGCAAAGTCAAGGCTGCTTGTCACCGTCTCCGAACGCGCGCTGGAGATGACAGCTCAACAGATGCTTTCACATCCGCCCAGTAAAGCCGCGCAGGGTTGTCCACCAGAATCCGCTTCCTCAGGCCCTCGTCCGGGACCATCTCGGCGAAGAGGTCGACCAGCTCGCCGTCGTTCGGCATCACCTCGACGTTGGGATGGGGAAAGTCGGTTCCCCATAATACGCGCTGCGGCGCCGCCTCGACGAGCGCTGCCGCAAACGGCAGCGCATCGTGGAAGGGTTTTCCGCCTTCGGACACGCGCTCCGGCCCGCTCACCTTCACCCAGGCGAGCTCGTTCTTCATCAGCCCGAGCAGCATTCGGAAGGGCTTCTGATCGAGCCCGTGCTGCGCCTGCACGCGTCCCATGTGATCGATGACGAAAGGCACGCGCAAACGGCGGAACAGTCCGTCATGCGATTCGATGTCCTCGGCATCGAAGTGCAGCACGACGTGCCAGCCGAGCGGCTCGATCATCGCGAGCGCGCGCTCGAACACGCGCGCATCGGGCGCGCCGCCCAGATGCCGCACGAAGTTGAAGCGCACGCCGCGCACGCCCCCCGCGTGCAGCGCATCGAGTTCTGTCTCGGTGACGTTCTCTCCGACCATCGCCACGCCGCGCCACGCTCCCTTCGACCACGCGATCGCATCGAGCATCGCGCGGTTGTCGGTGCCATGGCAGCTCGCCTGCACCAGCACCGCGCGCGAAAAGCCCAGATGCTCGTGCAGCGCCCGCAGCTTTTCCTTCGGCGAGTCGGGCGGGGTGTAGCGGCGCTCTGGCGCGTAGGGAAACTTCCCAGCCGGCCCGAAGATGTGGCAGTGCGCGTCGCAGGCCTGAGGAGGCGGCGCGTATGTCGGCCTGACCGGGTCGGGATCGGGGCCGGAAATCGGCCGGGTCATCCGGGGAGTTTCACTGCTTCTCGATTTTGGCGCGCTCGATCACCGCGCGCCACTTGGCGATCTCCGAGACGAGCAACGCGCCGAGCGCAGCGGGCGTTCCGGCGCGCGCCTCGACGCCCAGGTCCTGCAGGCGCTTGCGCACGTCGGGCGCGGCTGCGGCGGCGTTGACTTCGCGGTTGAGGCGGTCGATCACGCCTTTGGGCGTCCTCGCAGGCGCGGCGATGCCGTTCCAGGAGGAAGCCTGGTAGCCGGGCACGCCGCTCTCGGCGACGGTCGGCACCTCCGGCAGCCCGGAAAAACGCTTCTCCGAAGTCACGGCGAGAGGCTTCAGCGCCCCGCCCCTGATCTGCGCCAGCACCGGCGCCAGAATCTCGAACGCGGCCTGCACGTCGTTGCCTTTGAGCGCCGTGATCACCGCGGGCGTCGCCTTGAACGGCACGACCTGCGCGTCGACTCCCGCCATCGACTTGAACAGCTCGGCGGCGAGGTTCTGGGTGCTGCCGATATTGATCGTGCCGAGGTTGAGCTTGTTGGGGTTCGCCCGGGCATAGCCGATCAGCTCGCGCACCGACCCGATCTTCGAGGCCGAGTCCACCATGAGGACCAGGTCGAAAAACCCCACCGTGGACACCGGAGCAAAGTCGTTCACCGTGTCGTAGGGGAGCGACTTGAACAGCGACGCGCTCACCGCGTTGCCGTTGGTGATGAAAAGCAGCGTGTAGCCGTCAGGCTCGGCTTTCGCGACCGCTTCGGAGGCGACGATGCCGCCGGCGCTCGGCCGGTTCTCGACGATCACCTGCTGCCCCATCGGCTCGCTCATTTTTTGCGAGAGCACCCGCGCGGTGATGTCGGCAACGCCGCCCGCGGCAAAAGGCACGACGATCTTCACCGGCCGGGCGGGGTAGCCCTGGGCGAGCGTCGAGGTCGCCGCGGCCGCAAGCGCGGCGGCGCAAATCCGATGCAGGAGGAAAGCGGAACACTTCATGATTTTCTTCAAGGGAGGGCAGAGCTGGTCGGGGCGGCGAGATTCGAACTCGCGACCACCTGCACCCCATGCAGGTACGCTACCAGGCTGCGCTACGCCCCGACTCGAGGAAAAAGTATATCAGCGGATGAGGGAATCCGCCTCGCCTTCAGCGCAGCAGCTCGATGACGTTTTTCAGTTCCTGCTTGACTGCGGCGAGATTGGCGCCCCGCATATCGTGCGCGCGCGGCGCAGGGGGCGTCGCTGCCGCGGAGCGCGCGGATGCGGAGCTGAGGCTTTCGTCGAGGCGATTGCGTGCGCCGCTGATGGTGAAGCCCTGCTCGTAGAGGAGCTCACGGATGCGCCGGATCAGCAGCACTTCGTGGTGCTGGTAGTAGCGGCGGTTGCCGCGGCGCTTCACCGGCCGCAGCTGGGTGAATTCCTGCTCCCAGTAGCGCAGCACGTGCGGCTTCACGCCGCACAACTCGCTGACCTCGCCGATGGTGAAGTAGCGCTTCGCCGGGATCGGCGGCAGGCTATCCTTGGTCGCCTTGCTTTCCATGGGTCTGCTCGACCAGCGCCTTCAGCTTCTGGCTGGCGTGGAACGTGACCACGCGCCGCGCCGTAATGGGGATTTCCTCGCCGGTCTTGGGATTGCGGCCGGGACGCTGCGGCTTGTCGCGCAGCTGGAAGTTGCCGAACCCGGAAAGCTTTACGCTCTCCCCGTTCTCAAGCGCAAGGCGGATCTCCTCGAAGAAGGTCTCCACCATGTCCTTCGCCTCGCGCTTGTTCAGACCCACTTTCTCAAAAAGCATGTCTGCAAGCTCGGCTTTTGTAAGCGTCATTTTTGCTCCCTTTGGAGGGGGCAAAACCCCTCCAATTCACTACCTAAGCACGTAATTTCGCACCGAATTTTGCGGAGAGGCCCTCAGTCAGTTGCGCCATTGCGGCGTCCGCCTCCGCATCGGTCAACGTCCTTGCAGTATCTTGCATAACTACCCGAAATGCAAGGCTTTTTCTACCCCGGCCCAGATTCCCTCCCCGATAGACGTCAAATAGCCGAATATCCTGCACCAGGGGGGAGCGAATCCGATCCATTTCCTCCAAAAGAGCCCGGGCGGACACCCCCTCGTCGACCACCACCGCCCGGTCCCGGATCACCGGGGGAAATTTCGAGATTTCCCGGTAATGCGGCGTCGCCGCTATCGTGAGCGCCTCCGCCTCCAGCTCGAACAAGACAGCCGGTTGGGGCAGTTCGTATTTCTGCTGCCAGCGGGGGTGCAGCTCCCCGATCCAACCGATCACGGTCCCGTCAAGGCTGACGCTCGCGGCGCGCCCCGGGTGCAACCCCGGGTGCGCGAGGGGCGTGAAGCGCGCACCGCGCGGCGCAAGGAGCGCTTCGATGTCCGCTTTCACGTCGTAGAAATCGACGCGCCGGGCGGGAGTTCCCCACTGCGCGGCCGCGGCCGGGCCGTAGGCGAGGCCCGCAAGGCGAAGCGGCTGGTAGTACCCCGGCAGCGCTTTTGCCGGATCGCCGGGATCGTCGCCGTCGGAAGAGCGCAGAAAACAGCGCCCGGCCTCGAAAACCCGCACGCGTTCGAGCTTGCGGGCGAGGTTGAAGCGCAGGTTTGCGACAAGGCATCCGATCATGCTCGAGCGCATCACCTCAAGCTGGGCGGCGATCGGGTTTTCCAGCGCGATCGGCTCGGCGTTGCCGCAGAAGTCGCGCTCCCACTGCGCGTCCACGAAGCTGAAGTTGACGACCTCGAAGTACTCGCGGTCCACCAGGATGCGCTTGAGCTCCGCCAGATTCCTGCGGCGCTCCGGGGCGCGAAGCATGGCAAGCTCCGCCTTGGGCGGCCGGGAAGGAATATTTTCGTAGCCGTGCAGCCGCGCGACTTCCTCGACAAGGTCTTCTTCGATCTCGAGGTCGAAGCGGTGCGAGGGCGGCGTGACGGTGAATTCTCCCGCCGCGCGCTTGTGCGGCAATTGCAGGCGGTGGAGCAGCTCCGCGATCTGCTCGTCGGTGAAATGAACGCCGATGATCTTGCCGGCGCGGCTCGCGCGGAGGCGAATGGGCCTGCGCTGCGGCAGCGCCGCGATGGCCTCGCTGATGGGCCCCGCCGCTCCTCCGCAGACGTCCAAGATGAGCTGCGTGGCGCGCTCCATCCCCTCGGCGGTGCGCGCAAAATCGACGCCGCGCTCGAAGCGGAACGCCGCGTCGCTCGAAAGCGCAAGCCGCCGCGCGCGGCCCGCCACCGCGGAAGGGTTGAACCACGCCGCTTCGAGGAAAACGTCGACGGTCGCATCGGAAACCGCGCTTGCGTGTCCGCCCATGACGCCCCCGAGCGCGAGCGGCTTCCTTTCGTCGGCGATCAGGAGGATATCGGGGGTCAAACCGACCTCCTGCCCGTTCAGCAGTTGGAGCCTCTCGCCGTCGCGCGCGAGCCGCACGATTACGTCGCCGTCGATCGCGCGGTTGTCGAAAGCATGCAGCGGCTGCCCGAGCTCGAGCATGACGAAGTTGGTGATATCGACGATCGCGGAAATCGGGCGCAGTCCGCAGCGTTCCAGGCGCTGCATCATCCAGGCGGGCGTTCGCGCTTTGGCATTCACGCCCCGGATGATGCGGCCGCAGTAGCGCGGGCACGCCGCGGGGTCCTTCAGGCGGATGGTTCGCTTGCCGCTTTGCGTCACCTGCGCCGCTGGTACCGCAGATTCCTTAAGCGGCGCGCCGGTCAAAATCGAGACTTCGCGAGCGACACCGCGCAGGCTCAGACAGTCGCCGCGGTTGGGCGTGAGCTCGATCGTGATGAGCTGATCGTCGAGATCGAGCACTCGCCTGACGTCGGAACCCAGCGGCGCCTCGGTGGGCAGCTCGAGCAGTCCGGAATGATCCTGTGAAAGGCCCAGCTCCTTCGCCGAGCAGAGCATTCCGTTCGATTCGACGCCGCGCACTTTAGCCTGCTTGATTTCGACGCCGGGAAGCCGCGCGCCCACCAGCGCGACCGGCGCCTTCATGCCGGCGATCACATTGGGTGCGCCGCAGACGACCGCGAGCGGCGCACCGCGGCCAACATCAACCTTGCACAGGGACAAGCGATCGGCGTTCGGGTGCCTCGCGACCTCGATCACGCGTCCGACCACGACCTTGTCGAAGGGCGGCGCGACAGGTTCGACCGATTCGACCTTCAGGCCGCCCATCGCGAGGACGTATGCAAGCTCCTGCGTCGAGAGCGGCGGGTCGACGAAGGAACGCAGCCAGCTTTCGGAAAATTTCATATGAACTGGGCGAGAAAGCGCAGGTCCCCGTCATAGAACAGGCGCAGGTCGTCGACGCCGTAGCGAAGCATCGTCATCCGGTCGGGCCCCACGCCGAAGGCGAAGCCCATGTACTTCTCGCTGTCGACTCCGCAGGCCTTGAGAACGTTCGGATGCACTTGGCCGCTTCCGGCGACCTCGAGCCATCCGGTCTGTCCGCAGACGCGGCAGCCCGCGCCGCCGCAGAACACGCAGCTCATGTCGACTTCGGCCGAGGGCTCGGTAAACGGGAAAAACGACGGACGAAAGCGCGTGCGCAGCTTCTCGTCCTCGAAGAATTTGCGCAGGAAATCGGTGAGCACGCCTTTCAGGTCGGCAAAGCTCACGTCCTCGTCGATCCACAGGCCCTCGACCTGATGGAACATCGGCGTGTGCGTGGCGTCCGAGTCGACGCGGTAGACGCGGCCCGGCGCGATGATCTTGATCGGCGGCCGGTGGGTCTGCATGTAGCGCACCTGGATGGGAGAAGTGTGTGTGCGCAGTAACAGGTTCTGCCCTGCGCCTTTCAGGTAAAACGTGTCGTGCATCGAGCGCGCCGGATGGTCCTGCGGCTGATTGAGCGCGGTGAAGTTGTGGAAATCGGTCTCGATCTCGGGACCATCGGCGACCTCGAAACCGATCGAGCGGAACAGCTGCTCGACGCGCTCCAGGGTGCGCACCGCAGGGTGCAATCCGCCGCGAGCGAGGCCGCGGCCGGGAAGCGTCACATCGAGCGCCTCTTCGGAGAGCTTCGCATCCAGCTCGGCGGCCGCGAGCGCTTCGCGACGCGCGACAAGCGCGGTCTCGATACGCTCTTTCGCGGCGTTGACGCGCGCACCCACCTCGCGCCGCGTCTCCGGCGCAAGCTTGGCGAGGCCCTTCATCGCGTCGGCGAGCGCGCCGGACTTGCCTAGGTAGCGCGCTTTTATTCTCTCGAGCTCAGCCGCGTCGTTCGTGCCGCCGAATTCGGCGATCGCTTTCGAGACGACTTTATCGAGATCGGTCATGCGGATTTTCCCCTCCTGTCTTTAGAAGGAGTGGCGCGCAGCGCCGGGGTGGTTTCGGCGGAGGAGAAAATACTTACCTTGCCACCCCGCCCGTTTCGCGGGCACCCCCTCATCGAGGAGGGGATCAAAGGATTACGTGCCGAGCTTGGCCTTCGCCTGTTCGGCGATTTTTGCGAACGCCGCCTTGTCCGCCACCGCCAGATCGGCGAGCACCTTGCGGTCCACTTCGACCGCGGCCTTCTTCAGGCCGTTCATGAACGCGGAATAGGTCAATCCGTGCTCGCGAACGGCCGCGTTGATGCGGGCAATCCACAGCGCGCGAAACTGGCGCTTGCGCTGACGGCGGTCGCGGTAGGCGTACTGCTCCGCCTTCATCACCGCTTCCTTGGCGATGCGGAACACGTTGCCGCGCCGGCCGCGGAATCCCTTGGCTTGGGCGAAGACTTTCTTGTGCTTGGCGCGCGCAGTTACGCCGCGTTTTACTCGTGGCATGGCCGGTCTCCTTAAGCGTAGGGCAGCATGGCGCGAACATGCTGCTGGTCGGTGGCATGCACCGCCGCGGTGCCGCGCAGATGCCGCTTGTTCTTGGTGGTCTTTTTGGTGAGGATATGGCGCTTGAACGCCTGCGAGCGCTTGATCGTGCCGCCGGAGCGCATCTTGAAGCGCTTGGCGGCGCTACGCTTGGTCTTCAGCTTGGGCATTGCCTAACTCCTAGCTTCGATATGGCGACGGGCGGCTCCCGCGGAGCGCTTGCAAACCTCGGCACCACTTGTTTTGAATCGGTGATTGCGCCGCCTTACGGAGAGGCGGCCGGCTTCGATTCCTTCTTCGGTTCCTTCGCTTCCTTCTTTGCCGCCTTCTTGACTTCCTTCTTCCCCTTCTTCGGCGCCAGCACCATGATCAACTGCCGCCCCTCCATCTTGGGAAACTGCTCCACGACCGCGTGCGGCTCAAGATCCTGTTTGACCCGCTCGATCAGGCGAACGCCGAACTCCTGGTGCGCCATCTCGCGGCCGCGGTAGCGCAGCGTGACTTTCGCCTTGTCGCCTTCCTCGAGAAATTTGATCAGGTTGCGCAGCTTGATCTGGTAGTCGCCTTCGTCGGTTCCCGGGCGGAACTTCACTTCCTTGACATGGATCTGCTTCTGCTTGAGCTTCGCCTCGTGGGCCTTTTTCGCCTCGCGGTACTTGAACTTGCCGTAATCCATCAGCTTGCATACCGGCGGCTTGGCAAGGGGGGCGATCTCGACGAGGTCCACCTCGGCTTCTTCGGCCATCTTCATGGCCTGGGCGATGGGCACGATGCCGACCTGCTCGCCGTTGGCCCCTATCAGCCGCACCTCGGGTGCGTTGATCTCGATGTTGATGCGCTGCGTTCTGTCCGTGGCGATGTCTATCTCTCCAAAAAATTGAAAAATTAAGCCGTCCCGCCCAGCTGGGCCTCGCCGCGGAGGCGGGCGATGAATTCGGGCAGGGAAACCTGCCCGAGGTCTTCACCGCTGCGGGTGCGCACGGCCACCTTTTCGGCTGCCTTTTCCTTTTCGCCGACGATCAGCTGGTAAGGCAGCTTCTGTAAGCTATGTTCCCGAATTTTATAGGTTATTTTCTCGTTCCTCAAGTCCGCTTCGCAGCGCCAGCCGGCTTGCCTGAGGGCAGTCGCGACGCGCGCGGCGTAGTCGGCCTGCCCCTCCGATATGTTGAGCACCACCACTTGAACCGGCGCAAGCCACAGCGGCATCGCCCCGGCGTAATGCTCGATCAGGATGCCGATGAAGCGTTCCATGGAGCCGACGATGGCACGATGCAGCATGACCGGCACCTTGCGCGTGTTGTCCTCGGCAACGTATTCCGCACCGAGCAGTCCGGGCATCGAGAAGTCCACCTGCATGGTGCCGCACTGCCATGAGCGGCCGATGCTGTCTTTCAGGTGATATTCGATTTTGGGTCCGTAGAAGGCTCCCTCTCCCGGTAGCGCCTGATAGGCGAGCCCGATTGAGTCGAGTGCGGCTGCGAGCGAGCGCTCAGCTTTGTCCCATAGCTCATCCGCGCCGACGCGCTTTTGCGGCCGGGTGGCGAGCTTGTAGATGATTTCCTTGAACCCGAAGTCGGCATACGCTTTCTGCAATAAGCGGGTGAAGACGGTGACTTCCTGTTCGATGTGGTGCTCAGCGCAAAAGATATGGCCGTCGTCCTGGGTGAACGCGCGGATGCGCATGATGCCGTGCAGCGCTCCCGAGGGCTCGTTGCGCGTGCACACGCCGAACTCGCCGTAGCGCAGCGGCAGCTCGCGGTAGCTGCGCAGGCCCTTGTTGTAGATCAGCACGTGGCCGGGGCAGTTCATCGGCTTGATCGCGTAGTCGCGCTTCTCCGACTCGGTCGTGAACATCAGCTCCTTGTAGTTTTCCCAGTGTCCCGATTTCTCCCACAGGCTGCGATCCAGAACTTGCGGGCAGTGCACCTCCAGATAGCCGTTCTCGCGGTAGACGCGCCGCAGATATCGCTCGACCTCCTGCCAGATCGCCCAACCCTTCGGATGCCAGAACACCATTCCGGGCGCTTCTTCCTGAAGGTGGAAAAGGTCGAGCTGCGTGCCGAGCTTGCGATGATCGCGCTTCTCGGCCTCCTCGATCATGCGCAAGTACGCTTCCTGCTCCTCTTTCTTCGCCCACGCCGTGCCGTAGATCCGCTGGAGCATCTCGTTCCTGGAATCCCCGCGCCAGTAGGCGCCTGCGACCTTCATGAGCTTGAAGACCTTGAGCCTGCCGGTCGAGGGGACGTGCGGACCGCGGCACAGATCGACGAAGTCGCCTTCCCGATACAGCGACACCTCTTCTTGCGCGGGAATCGATGCGATGATCTCGGCCTTGTAATGCTCGCCGATCGACTTGAAGTACTCGACCGCCTTGTCGCGAGGCCAGACCTCGCGCGTCACGGGTAAATCCCTTTTTGCCAATTCGGCCATGCGCTTTTCGATGGCCGCGAGATCCTCCGGAGTAAATGGCCGCTTGAACGAAAAATCATAGTAGAAACCGTTCTCGATTACCGGGCCAATAGTCACCTGCGCGTCGGGAAAAAGCTCCTTCACCGCGTAGGCGAGGAGGTGCGCGGTCGAGTGCCGCAGGACCTCGACGCCTTCCTTGTCGCGCTCGGTCACGATGGCAAGCTCGGCGTCGCTTTCGATGCGGTGCGTCATATCGACCAGCTTCCCGTTCACCTTGCCGGCAAG
>WNFV01003286.1_pt1 | contig 20803 bp, 20 predicted proteins | sample 5400101 | NCBI WGS metagenome assembly WNFV01 (sample SAMN13153361, study PRJNA577476) | soil metagenome | isolation source: 115 cm soil or saprolite under grassland replicate 1 | place: USA:California | collected 2016-06-15 | reverse complement strand
GACCCTCGAACCCGAACGGCTTGGTGACGACGCCGATCGTCAGCGCCCCGGCTTCCTTGGCGATCTCGGCGATGACGGGTGCGGCGCCCGACCCGGTGCCGCCGCCGAGGCCGGCCGTGATGAAGACCATGTCCGACTCGGCGATCGCCTCGGCGATCTTGTCGGCGTCCTCCTCGGCAGCCCGCTGGCCGATCGACGAGTCGCCCCCGGCGCCCAGGCCGCGCGTGATCTTGTCGCCGATCCGGATCTTGTGTGGAGCGTCGCTCTGGAGCAGGGCCTGCGCGTCCGTGTTGCAGGCGATGAACTCCACTCCCATCATCTCCGCCCGGATCATCCGGTTGACCGCGTTGCTCCCTCCCCCGCCGACCCCGATGACGCGGATCAGCGCGAAATTCTCTGAGTCGGACCGCAACGGCATCGCCAGTTCCTCCGGTGGCTATCCCGGGTGGTATTCGTTCGATAGGCACGTGGCTCGGAACACGCAGGTGACGCGCACGGTCCCGACCGTCGGACCCCGGCCGCGCGCTCCCCTCGCGTGCGGCGGCACGTGTGGCGGACCGCCGGGAAGCCGCGAGGTTCCCGCGGAGTATAGCGCCGGGATGTCGCCGGCGGCAGTTCGTTGTGATGCCTGACAGGCCGCGATGACGCTCGCGATGGTGCGTCCAGGAACCACCTCGGCGATGCCGCGGCGCGGCCGGTCCGTAGACCTCGGCTCGCTCGCGCGGTAGTCCGAGCATGATTACGCCGCGGCCCGGGCGACGCGCGATACGCAGCTGGCTCGCCCCGTAGTCCGAGCATGATTACGCCGTGGCTTAGGGCACGCCCGAGAGTCTTGTGGCCCTCACCTAATGGCCCCGATAGTCATGCTCGGAATACGGCAAGGCCTGGGCGGCAGCCGACTCGCTCCCGACCGCCCGGATAGCGATGCTCGGACTACGCCGAGGCTTGGGACGGCCTTCGCCCCAAGCCCGAACTCCCGGATAGCGATGCTCGGACTACGGCAGCACCTCTCGGACTACGGCAGCACCTGGGGATTCCCGCGCCACGCGCGAGCTCCGACGTCAGCCGGCGAGGAAGCTCAGGCGGACGGTGCGCACATCGTTGTCCGGGTTGGGGTCCAGGAGGGCGATCGACTGCCATGTGCCGAGCGACAGCTCGCCGCGAGCGACGGGCACGGTCACCGAGGGCGCCACGAACAGGGGCAGGACGTGATCTGCGCCATGGCCGGGCGAGCCATGCCGGTGGCGCCACTCGGCGGTGCGCGGCAGGAGACGATCCAGGGCGGTCATGAGGTCCGCGTCGGAGCCGGCCCCGAGCTCCATGACCACGACTCCGGCCGTGGCATGCGGCACGAAGACGGTCAGCAGGCCGTCGCCCTGGCCGGCCACGAACTCCACGCAGGCGGCGGTCAGGTCGAACAGCCCGGGCCGCGCCCCGGTTCGGACGGTGAGCTCCCGGCTGATCACCGATCGCGGCCGCCCGGCAGGACGATCGGATCGGCTACGGGAAGATGCTCCGGAGAGCATCGCGAATCCGACCCAGGCCGCCCAACGCCGGCGCCGACTCATAGCGGACCGGCTCGCCGGCTGCCAGCTCCCGAGCGCCCCACAACAGGAGCCCGATGGCGTTCGAATAGGCCGGCGTCAGCAGCCCGTCCACGAGACCGCCGATGCCCGCCGGGGCGGCGATCCGTACCGGCATCTGAAGGACCTCCCGACCCAGCTCGGCCACGCCACCCAGCTGCGCCCCGCCGCCGGTGAGGACGAGTCCCGCCGGCAGCATGCCGTGGCCCGCCTCGCGCATCCGGTCGCGCGTCAGCTCGAATGTCTCGCGCATCCGGGCCTCGATGATCTGGCAGACCTCGAGCCGGCTGATCTGGCGGCCGGCCTCCTCGCCCAGGACCGAGACGCTGATCTGCTCGTCCTCGTCGACCGTTCGGAGGTCGCACGTCCCGTGGCGCACCTTGAGCTCCTCGGCGGCCTGGAGGCTCGTCTTGAGCCCGATCGCGACGTCGTTCGTGACGTTGTTGCCGCCGACCGGCAGGACCGAGGTGTGGAGCGCGGAGCCGTCGGCGAAGAGGGCCAGGTCGATCGTTCCGGCGCCCATGTCCGCAACCGCGACGCCGAGCTCGCGCTCTGTCTCCGAGGCGACGGTCTCGGACGAGGCCAGGGCGCTTGCCACCAGCTCGTCGATCTTGACCCCGGCGGCCACGACGCACTTGGTCAGGTTCTGGACCGCGGTGGCCGAGGCGGTGACGATGTGGACCTCCACGCCGAGCCGGATCGCGCTCATGCCCAGCGGGTCCTTGACCCCCTCCTGATCGTCCACGCTGAAGTCGCGCGGCAGGACGTGAAGGACCTCCCGGTTGGACGGAATCTGGATCGCCCGGGCGACCTCGGTCGCGCGGTTCACGTCCTCCCGGGTGACCTCGCGGTCATGGCCGCTCACCGCGACGGTGCCCGGCGAATTCTGGCTCTCCACGTGCTGGCCGCCGACGGCCACGAATGCCCGATCGATCTTCATGCCCGACAGGCGTTCGGCCTGCTCGACCGCCTGGGCGATCGAGTGGACTGTCTGGTCGATGTTGACGACGACGCCCTTCTTGAGGCCGGTGGCCGGCACCGTGCCCTTGCCGATGATCGTCAGGCCGCCGTCCCGGCGCACCTCGCCGATGAGCGCACAGACCTTGCTGGTGCCCACGTCGATCCCGACCAGGATCGCTTCTCGTTCCACGATTCGTCGTCGCCTCGCTGGCTAGGTCTAGAGGAAGTGGCGGCGGATGAGGGCCACGTTGTTGAAGATTCGAGGTCCGAACGTGATGAGGGCCACGAGGTACAGGTCCACCCCGAGGCGGTCGCCGATAAAGGTCAGGAGCACCGCAATGACCGCATTCGTGACGAAGCCGGTGATGAATATTCGATTGTCGTAGACCCCGTCGAGCTCGGCGCGAACCGCTCCCAGGACCGAGTCGAGTGCGGCGACGATGGCCACGGCACTGTATCGGGCGAACTCGAAACTGACGTTGACCTTGAGCAGGAGCCCCAGCAGGACGCCAAGGACGAGGCCCGCCAGGGGGAGAAGCACGCGTGTTCGCCCTCGCTCCGGACGGTTTGGCCAAGGCTACTCGACGCGGCGGAGGCGCGGCAACTCGCGCCGGCTGTCCCCGGCCGGGCCGCCGGGCGCCGATCGGCTGCCTCGGGCGGAAGATCGAGCGGAAGGTCCAGTGCTGACGGCGCCATCACCGGTCGCGGAGCGTGTACGTGCCGTTCGTGGTGTCGGCCAGCAGGATGGTCGCGATCCTGCCCTCGCCGACGCGGGCGATCAGGCTGCGCAGCAGGCGGACCTGGCCGGGCACGAGCTCGGGCGTCCGCAGCGTCGGCGTGTAGAACCCGAACGTCGCCGTCCAGGCGGCCGGTTCGCTGGCGACGGTGAACCCCCGCTCGTCGTCCAGGGCGATGGTCAGGGCGACGGCGGCGCTGCCCACGTCGGCGGGTGCCAGCGAGCCCAGCCGGGTCGCCGCGTCGATGTCCACCGGGTCGAGCCTGGCGCCGATCGCGAGGCCTGACGAGGCCGGCCGCCGGTCGTCGATCACGCGGAGCCCCTGTGCCGCGGCGGGCGCCGTCTCGAGGGCGGCGAACAGCACGCCTTCCCGGTCGACCAGGAAGCGCTGCTGGCCGGCGGCCCAGACGAGGACCGGCTCGCGCTCGTCGAGGCGAACCCGCACCGCATCCGGCAGCTCGACCGAGACGCTCGCACCGCGCACCGTCGTCAGCGAGCGCAGCGCGCCCGCCAGCCGATCCGTGGAGAGCGCGAACAGGTTCGTCCCCTGCGGCACGGACAGTGCGTCCTCCACCGCGGACGCGGAGGTGAAGCGATGATCGTCGATCAGCACCTGCCGGAAGCCGAAGATGGAGGACGCCGCGACACCGTAGGTGGCCGCCGCACACAGGAGCATGACCAGCAGCGCGCCGGCACGCAGCGGCGAGAGTCCGGCCGACGCGCGGCGGATCGTCCGGCCGCGCCGCGCCTGGCCGCTCGTGCGCTTGACCGGCACGCGGTTGCTCATCGCGGCAGGTCGGCCGGTCGAAGGTGGCCGCCTCTGCGCCCCGCGTGACGCTCGATGGCGAGCCCGACGACCCGCTCGCAGACCGCCGCGAAGTCGTAGCCGCCATCGGCCGGCAGGGTCGGAAAGAGGCTGATCGGGGTGAAGCCCGGGATCGTGTTGATCTCGCTCAGGTAGATCGTGTCGCCCTGCACCAGGAAGTCGACCCGGGCGAAGCCCTCGGCCCCGATCGCGCGGTAGGCATCCCGGGCGATCTTGAGCACGGCCGCCCGCATCGGGCCGGGCAGCTCGGCGTGGGTGGAGGTCTCGGACAAGCCGGGCGTGTATTTGGCGGCGTAGTCGTAGAACTCGCGGCCGGCCAGGACTTCGCCGGGGCCATACAGCTCGAGGCGGGCCGGGTCGTTGCCCATGACGGACACCTCCAGGTCGCGGGCGCCGGCCACGTATCGCTCGGCGAGCGCAAGGCTGTCGTACCGGAACGCCTCGTCGAGGGCTGGCCCGCGTTCCTCGAACGTGTGGGCCAGCATCATCCCGACGCTCGACCCCAGGCGGGCCGGCTTGACCATGAGGCGCGGGTCGCCGGTGGCGGCGGCGAACGACTCGAGCTCGGCCAGGACGCCGGATCGCTCGCGCGCCCAGCGGTCCGCCGGGATCTCCCGCCAGTCGACGACCGGTAGGCCCAGGCCGCGGGCCAGGCGTTTGAAGACGGCCTTGTCCATCCCCAGGGCGGAGGCGGTGATGCCCGGACCGGTGTACGCCAGCCCGGCCGTTTCGAGCAGCGCCTGGATCGTGCCGTCCTCGCCGAAGGGGCCGTGGAGGGCGATGAAGGCCACGGGGACAGGTCGGGTCGCCGCGAGCCGGTCGATGGCAGCCCCGGAAGACAGCGGCCCTTCGGCACCGAGCTGGGCCGGGTCGTCGTAGGCAGCCGGCGGGCGATCGTTCCGGCGGTGGTCCGGCGGCAGCCACCACCACCGGCCGTCGAGGTCGATCACGACCCGCGTCGCCGGGTGACCGGCGTCCTGGAGCGCATCGGCGATCGCGTGACCGGACACGATCGAGACGTCGTGCTCGGCCGACGGGCCGCCCAGTAACACGGCGATCGGCACGGTGGACGGCAGGGACGCCGGCGCGGGGCTCTGTCCATTGCCCGGCGACCGGCCGGACGGACGCTCCCCGGTCATCCCGGGCCCTCCGGCCAGTCTGACCAGTCGCCCAGGAAGACGATCTCGAACGCGAGCTCGATGCCCGCCCGCCGCCGAACCTCGGCCTGAACGCGTTCGGCCAGGCGCCGCACGTCCGCGGCGCTGCCGTGCCGGTCATTGACGATGAAGTTGGCGTGCTTGGGACTGACGGTCGCGCCGCCCTCTGTCAGGCCCTTCAGGCCCAGCTCGTCGATGAGCGCGCCCGCCGACGGTCCAGTCGGAGGATTCCGGAACACGCTCCCGGCGCTCGGGATGCCAAGCGGCTGGTGGGCCTGACGCCAGCGGCGGATCTCGTCCAGCCGTTGCCGGATCGTGGCCGCGTCGGCCGGGACAAGCCGGAACGTTGCGCCGAGGACGACCTCGGCCGGTCCGTCGAGACGCGACGGGCCGGGGACGCGCGACGGGTCGTGGACGCGCGGCGGGCCGGCGAGGCCGGTCTCTCCACCGACCGGGCCCGCGCCGCCGGGGACCGCCTTGAATCGGCTCTCGCGATAGGCCAGTCCGAGCTCGGCAGCGGGCATCCTGCGCTCGGTCCCGTCGGCGAGGAGGACCGTCGCCGACTCGAGGACGGCGGCCACGTCAGCGTCGTGGGCGCCGGCATTGGCCCAGACGGCGCCGCCGACCGTGCCCGGGATGGCCAGCCCGAATTCGAGCCCGCTCAGGCCGGCCGTCTGAGTCACGGTCGCGGCCCGGGCCATCGGCAGGCCGGCCTCGGCGGCGAGCCGTTCATCCTCGACGTCGGCGCCCTCGGCCCGATCCTGGATGACGAGGCCGCGAACGCCCGCATCGGCGATGACCACGTTGCTGCCGCGGCCGAGCAGGGTGTGCGGAACCCCGCGAGCCCGGGCGAACTTGACCAGCCCGCGCAGCTCGAACCCGTTGTGGGCGACCGCGAAGAGGTCCGCCGGTCCGCCGACCCGCATCGTGGTGAACCGTGCGAGCGGCTCGTCGCGCGAGGTCTTGACGCCCAGCCTGCGCTGGATCTCCGTGCCCAGGGCGATGGCGTCGAACGGTCGGGGATCGGTTGCCATCGCGGCCATCAGCCGTCCGCTCTTCGCGAGCGCCGCTCGATCGTGCCCGCTTCGGGCAGCTCACGGCGCTGGGCGGCGGCCATGACGAGGTCCGCCACCGCCTCGGCCGCAAACGGACGGCCGAGCGCCCGCGCGGCGGCGGCCATCCGGGCGTGCGCGGCCGGATCGTCGAGCAGCGTTGCCGCATCCAGGAGCGCCGCCGCGTCGAAGGCCTCGTCCTCGATCATGCGAGCGGCCCCGGCCTCGGCCAGCACGCGGGCGTTGGCCCGCTGATGGCCGGCGGCGTGGGGGTAGGGCACGACCACCATCGGCAGCCCGAGGGCGGTGACCTCGGCAAGCGTGGACGAGCCCGCACGGCCAACCACGAGGTCGGCGGCGACCAGGGCCGCAACCATCTCGTCCTGCAGGAATGGGAATGGCCGATACCGACCGCGCACGGCCGCCGGCAGCTTCTCGCGACCCGCCAGCGCCGCCGCGTACCCGTCGTCCCCCGTCACGTGGATCACGTGGACACGGTCCACCAGCCGCGGCAGCGCTTCGGCAACGGCCCCGTTGAACCGGCGGACGGCCTGAGAGCCGCCGAAGATGAGCATGAGCCGGGCCGATGCCGGAACCTCGAAGCGGGCCCGGGCGGCCGACCGGCCGACCTCGCGCAGGTCGCGAATGGGCGTGCCGGTGATGTAGCACGGCGCCCTCGAGCGGAGCGCAGCGCACGTCTGGGGGAAGCTGACCGCCAGCACGCCGGCGAGCCCGGCCGTGGCCCGGACGCTCCTGCCCGGGATCACGTTGCCCTCCCAGAGGACCACCGGAATGCGCAATCCGGCCGCCGCCAGCAGGACCGGGATCGCCACGTAGCCGCCGGTCGTCAGGATCGCCGCCGGGCGCTCGCGGGCGAGAAGGGCGGCAGCCTGCGGCACGGACAGGCCGAGCCGGACCGGATCGATGACCAGGTGCGCGTCGCGGTCCACAGTCCGGAGGGAGCGCAGACCGAGTCGCCGGAAGGGGATTCCGGCGGCCCGAACGATGCCCGCCTCGAGGCCGCGGTGGCCGCCGAGCCAGGTCAGGTCAGGCGCTTCGGGGCGCGCGCGAAGCGACCGGGCGGCGGCCAGGGCCGGGTAGATATGCCCGCCCGTTCCCCCGCCCGCGATCAGCAGACGCATCGTTCCAGGTCCCCTTCTCCACCGTCTCTCGCGAGACGGACAGGAGGATGCCCACGGCCGTGAGGGTGATCGCCAGCGACGAGCCTCCGGCGCTGACGAACGGGAGCGTGATGCCGGTCACCGGCACCAGGCCGACCACGACCCCGATGTTGATGAACGCCTGGATGCAGATCCAGGCGGTGATCCCCGCCGCGAGGAGCGCCCCGAACGTGTCCGGCGCGGCCAGCGCCGTACGGATCCCCTGATAGGCGATGAGGACGAACAGGACGATGACGAGGCCGCCACCCAGCAACCCGAACTCCTCGCCGATGATCGCGAAGATGAAGTCGTTGTAGGCATTGGGCAGGAACATCCCGCCGGCCAGCCGGCTCTCGCCGAGGCCGGCCCCGAAGAGCCCGCCGAGGGACAACGCCATGTAGCCCTGGATGGTGTGGAAGCCCTTGCCGGCCGGATCGCTCCACGGATCGAGGAATGCCCGAACGCGGGCCAGCTGATAGGGATGGGTCGCGATCAGGGCCATCACGCCGACGAAGCCCGCCGCCCCCAGCGTCAGCAGGTGGGCGAGGTTCGCGCCGGCGACGAAGAACATGGCGAAGGCGGTCAGGCCGACCACCGCCCCGGTGCCGAGGTCCGGCTCGCGCAGGATGAGCGCGACGACCGGGACGCTGATGATAAGGAAGGTAATCGTGCCCCGCCAGAATCCGCGGACGGACGTGCCCCGCTTGGCGAACCAGTGAGCCAGGTAGATGACCAGGGCGAGCTTGGCCAGCTCGGCCGGGTGGAAGAGCGGCAGCGGCCCGATCCGCAGGAAGCGGGCCGAGCCACCCACGACGTAGTTGAGCGACGGGACGAAGACGACGATCGCCAGCAGGGCCAGCGCGACGACGTAGATCGGCACGGAGACGACCCGCAGATAGCGGTAGTCGACGCGGGCCATGACGGTCATCGCGGCCAGCCCCAGGACCGCCCAGACGACCTGTGGACCGACGATCTTGAACGAATCGTCGTCCTGCAGGTACGAGCTCATCGCGGACGACGAGTAGACCATGAGGACGCCGATCGCGACCAGCGCGATGACGGCCACCAGGATGATGTAGTCGGGCTGGTGCTGCTCGCGGCGGAGCTTGCCGGTCCGCTGGCGGGTTGCCGGAATGACCGCCCGACTGATCGTCATCGCTCGCTCCCCCGCTCGGCCGCGAGCGCCGCCACGGCCGCCTTGAACGCGCGGCCGCGGGCGGCGTAATCCTCGAACATGTCGAAGCTCGCCGCGGCCGGGCTGAGGAGGACCGTGCCGACCGCATCCGCGGGCGCCCCGGCCAGCGCCTCGCGGGCCAGCGCCTCGCGGGCCAGCGCCTCGCGGGCCAACGCGTCGCGGGCCAGCACGTCGGCCTGCCCGACCGCCGCTTCCAGGCTGGCCGCGCGCTCCGTCCGGGCCAGCCCGGCCGACCGGAAGAGGCGCTCCAGCTCCGGGCCGCTCTCACCGATGAGCACGGCCGCGGTCGCCCGCTCGGCGACGACGGGCGCCAGGTCGGACAGGTCGACTCCCTTGTCCCGCCCGCCGGCGATGAGGACGATCGGCGCCGGGAACGAGCGGAGCGCCGCCGCCACCGCATCGGGCTGCGTTCCCTGCGAATCGTTGACGAACCGAACCCGATCGATGACGGCGACCGTCTCGAGCCGGTGCTCGACGCCACCGAAGCCCGCCACCGCCCGCCGAATCGCTTCCGGGTCGACTCCGAACAGGAGCCCGACCGCGACGGCCGCCAGGGCGTTGCTCGCGTTGTGCCGGCCGGGCAGCGCCAGCTCGCCGAGTGGGAGCACGCGGCCATCCGACCCGGTCGCCGCCAGGCCGCCGCCCACGATGTCCAGCCGCTCCACGTTCCGGGCGACGATCCAATCATTCTCGATACCAACCCCGCCCGGATTGGGCACGTCCGTCCGGTACGTAACGGCTCGCTCACGACGGTCATCGGCGTAGCCGGCCACGACAGGGTCGTCGGCATTCAGGACGAGCCTGCCTTCCGAGGGCACGAGATCGGCGAGGATCCGCTTGACCCGGCGGTACGACTCCAGGGACCCGTGCCGGTCGAGGTGATCCGCTGTGACGTTGGTGTACACCGCGACGGTCGTTCCCCGCGACAGGGTGGGCAGCTGGAGCTCGGACAGCTCGATGACGACACGATGATTCGGCGTCAGGCTCGGCAGGAGGTCGACCAGCGGCCGCCCGATGTTGCCGCCGAGCTCGACCGGGTGCGACGTATCGCCCGCCAGGACGGCCGCGGCCAGGGAGGCGGTCGTGGTCTTGCCCTTGGTGCCGGTCACGCCGACCGTGGGCGATGGGCAGAGGCGGAGGAACAGGTCGGCCTCGCTGACCAGCGCCGGTGCGCTCGGGTCGCCCGCCGCCCGTGCCGCCACGAGCGCGCCGAGCGCTGCCCGCAGCCGAGGCTCGGTCGTCGGATAGTCGGGGTTGATCGAGGGCGACGTCGCCACGAGGTGCGTGCCGGCCAGCGCCGCGCCCGGATCCACGTCGGCACCGGCCAGCAGCCGCACGCGGACGCCGCCATCCGGGTCGCCCTCGAGGGCGGCCATCGCGCCGGCCAGCTCGGCCGCCGGCCGGAGGTCGTAGACGGTGACCGCGGCCCCGGCACCGCGGAAGAATCGGACCAGGGCGACGCCGCTCCGGGCAAGGCCCAGCACCGTCACCGGCCTGCCCGCCAGCGCACCGGCGCGGACGGCGTCCAGCGTGAGCTCGTCAGGGTCGATCGTCGGCGAACGGGCGGGCATCGCGGCCGCGCTCACGGAAGAGCTCGCAGGGAGGCCAGGAAGAACGTGACGCCGAGCAGTCCGCCCAGGATCGCCACGATCCAGAAGCGGAGGGTGATTTTCTCCTCGTCCCAGCCCACCAGCTCGAAATGGTGGTGGATTGGCGTCATCCGGAAGATCCGCTGCCCGCCGGTCGCCTTGAAGTAGGCAACCTGCACGATCACCGAGCCGGTCTCCACGACGAAGATGATGCCGATCAGGGGAAGGACCAGGATCTGGCCCGTGATGAGCGCGGTGACGGCCAGGGTCGCACCGAGGGAGAGCGCCCCCGAATCGCCCATGAAGACCTGCGCCGGATGGACGTTGAACCAGAGAAAGCCCAGCAGGGCGCCGATGATGATCGCGCACAGCAGCGCGAGGTTCGGCTGCTGCGGCACGTTGAGCAGCGCGATGATCAGGTAGGCCACGAAGGCGAAGATGGCGGTGCCGCCCGCCAGCCCGTCGAGCCCGTCGGTGATGTTCACCCCGTTGCTGGCGGCGATGATCGCGAGTGCGGCGAAGACGACGTACCAGAAGGCGCCGATCTGGACGTCCCCGACGAAGGGCACCCGGATGTCGATGATGTTGAAGTGGCGCTGGATGTAGATCGCGGCCAGGATCGCCACGACCAGCTGCCAGGCCAGCTTCTGGCGCACGCCGATGCCGATCCCCGTCCGGGCATTGAGGTAGTCGTCGAACGAGCCCAGCAGGCCTACCCCGAGGAGCGCCGCGACCGGCGAGTATGTGGAGGCGTCGAGCGCGCCCAGGACGAACGCCAGGCTGGTCACGACGAGAACGAGGAGCAGGCCGCCCATCGTGGGCGTGCCCTCCTTGAGGAAATGTGCCTCCGGACCCTCCTGGCGGATCTGCTTGCCGATGCCCACGAAACGCAGCAGGCGGATGTAGCCGGGCATGAACACGACGACGAGAGCGAACGCCAGGAGCAGCCCCTGGATGAGCTCGACGGTGTTGCCGGTCATTTCGCGGTCATCCCTGGAACTCCGCGACCATGCGGGCGACCAGGCCGTCGAGGGCGATCCCGCGGGAGGCCTTGACGAGCACTGCGTCGCCGGATCGGAGCCGGGGGCGCAGGCAATCCAGGGCGGCGCCGGCATCGGGAGCGCGCAGCACGCGGTCCGCGGGCAAGCCGGCTTCGAGGGCCGCATCGGCCAGCGCCGCCGCGCCGTCGCCCACCACGACGAGCAGCTCCGCGACACCGGCCGCGGCCCGCCCGACCTCGCGATGGCCGGCCTCGTGGGCATCGCCGAGCTCGAGCATCTCGCCGAGGACTGCCACCCGGCGCACCGCCGGCAGCGTGGCCAGCAGATCCAGCGCGGCGAGGACGGATCCCGGGGAGGCGTTGTAGCTGTCGTCCAGGATCGTCACCTCGCCGGCCCGGATGAGGCTGTCGCGATGCGGTGCCGACCACCCGTCCGAGAGGCCGGCCACGATCTCCTCCGGCGTGCATCCGGCGGCCTGGCCGACCGCGGCCGCGGCCAGCCCGTTGTGGACGCCGTGGCGGCCGAGGGCCGGCATGGCGGCGTCGCGCCTGACCCCGCCCGGCAGCCGCAGCGCGAACCGCATGCCGTTCGCGCCGGCCGACGTCACCTGGTCCGCGCCGACGTCCGCGGCCTCGGAGAGGCCGTAGGTCAGGATCCGGGCGGCGGTCCGGTCGGCCATCCGGAGGACCCGCGGATCGTCGGCATTGAGGATGGCGGTTCCGTCGGCAGGCAGGGCCTCGACCAGCTCGCCCTTGGCCTGCTCGACCGCCTCGATCGTGCCGATCCTGGACAGGTGAACCGGCTGGACGGCGGTCACCACGCCGATCCGGGGCTGGGCCATCGCCGCCAGGTCGGCGATCTCGCCCCCGACGTACATGCCCATCTCCAGCACCGCCGCCTCGTCCTCGGGCGTCAGCCGGAGGAGCGTCAGCGGCAGGCCGATCTCGTTGTTCTGGTTGCCCTCGCTGCGAAGTGTTCGAAAGCGCCGGCCGAGCACGGCCGCGGCCGCCTCCTTGGTCGAGGTCTTGGCGATGCTGCCGGTTACCCCGACGACGAGCGGGTTGAAACGGCGCCGCCAGCCGGCCGCAATCGCCCCGAGCGCCGTCAGACCATCCCGGACCAGGATCACCGTCACGTCGCCCAACGTGTCCAGCTCGCTGGTGGCCTGCTGCTGGCTGACGACGAGGGCAGACGCACCGGCGGCGACGGCCGCGGCCAGGAACCGGTGTCCGTCCGTCCGCTCGCCCGGCAGGGCGACGAACAGGTTCCCGGGCTCGACGAGGCGCGAATCCACCGCCCCGCCGCGGATCGGCCGACCGCTCGTCCGCAGGAGCCGCCCGCCGGTCAACCCGGCGAGCTCCGTCGCCGAGAGAGCCGGCGCAGCGGCCCCTCCCGCCGACCGTGGCAGGGCTTCGGTCACGCTCGAAAGTGTCGCACAGGCGCCGCTCACGGGTGGGCGGCGGCGGCGGTCTGGGTGGAGCTCGGCAGGTCCAGCGTCCGCATGGCATCGGTTGCGATTCGGCGGAACAGCTCGTAGCTCTCGACCGCCAACGGCAGGTTGCCCTGGCTGACATGAAGGGGATGCGCCTCGCGGATCGTCACCGCGATGATGAGCTGCGGACGGTCCCGACCGATGTACCCCACGAAGGTGTGGTTGTATACGGGCTTCCAGGCACCCCGGCCGTGGTTCGCCTTGGCATCCCAGATCTGCGCCGTGCCGGTCTTGCCGCCGACGACGTAATGAGGCACGAGCGTCTTGGCTCGGTACCAGGGCACCTTGTGAACGACGTAGCTCATGAGCCGCGTCAGCTCCTTCGACATCGAGGCGGACATCACTCGGCCGCGCGTCACCGCGGCCTGCTCCGTCTGACCGACGGCGAGCACGACGTGTGGCGTCACCAGCGTGCCGCCGTTGACCATCGCCGCGTACGCCGTGATGAGCTGAATCGGGGTGACGGCGACGCCCTGGCCGAACGAGCCGTTCGCGAGGTCCACCTCGCGCCACCGCCGGACCGTCGGGTCGTGGACGATTCCGGGCACCTCACCCGATACGTCGATGCCGGTGGGCTGGCCGAAGCCCATCTTCTGCCAGGTCGCCTGGAGCACCGCCGAGGCCTTGCGCGTCGTCCGTCCCAGGTCGAGGGCGACCCGGGCGGCGCCCACGTTGCGCGAGTAGGCGACGACGTCCTCGAATCGCAGCCAGCCCATGGGCCTGCGGTCCGAGTCGTAGATCCGGACGTGGCCGCCATCGAGCGAGAGTGAACCCGAGTCCAGGATTCGCGTGTCCGGCGTCACGGTCCCGGCCTCGTAGGCGGAGAGCGCCGTGAACATCTTGAACACCGAGCCCGGCTCGTAGACAAAACTCACGACCGGATCGACGAAGCGGGCGGGAGCGGTCGAGGCGATCTCGCGGTACTCGTTGGCGTCATACGACGGCCAGGACGCCTCGGCATAGATCTCGCCCGTTGCCGGGTCCATGACGATGGCGGAGGCGCCCTTCGCCCGGTCGGCAACGCCCGCTGCCAGCAGCTCCTGCTCCACCTGCAGCTGGAGCTCGGCGTCGAGCGTCAGGCGCACGTCGGCTCCGGGAACGCCGGACGACTGCACGGCGATCGAATCGGGAATCGGGTCGCCGTTCGCATCGCGTTCGGCCACGACGACCCGGGGCTGGCCGGCGAGCTGGGCCTGGTAGTGGTCCTCGACGCCGTACTGTCCGTGCCCCTCGCGGTTGACGAAGCCAAGCAGCTGGGCGGCCAGCGTCGTGCCGGGCGCCCCTCCGGCGAGCGGATAGACGCGCTGAGGCTCCGGCTCCAGGGAGATCGCCAGGAGCTCGTGCCGGGCGATCTGCTCCCGAATACGGGCGGCGGCCGCCTCGTCGACGCCGCGGGCGAGGACGACGTAGCCGCGGTCGGAGGTCATCCTCGTCACCAGCTCGACGGCGTCGCTCTCGACCAGCCCGAGCACGTTGACGAGGCCCTGGGCCGTCACCTGCCGGTCGGCCAGGGACAGCCGGTGCGGCGAGCCGACGATCCGGTAGCGGTCGACAGAGGTCGCCAGGACCACGGTCCCGCTGCGGTCGAAGATCGTGCCCCGCCGCGATGGCCCCTCGATCCGGATCGTCGTCTGGCGATGGGCCTCGGCCGCCAGCTCGCTGCCCCGCACGACCTGCCACCACGCCAGCCGGCCGACCAGCGACGCGCCTGCCACCGCGAACACGATGAGCATCGCCAGGAGTCGGCGCTGCGAGTCGGTCCGGCCGAGCATCGGTCGATCGACCGGCTCAGCGGGCCGGCACGACGAGGGGCGCGGCGAGAGGGCTCAGCCCACGGTCGAGAGCCAGCTTGCGGATCGCCGGGCCGCTGCCCAGCCGGTAGATGTCGGTGAGCAGGTCCTGGCGAGTCGCCTGGAGGCGATCGCTCTGGGCCTGGATCGAGGCGAGGTCGTAGCCGGTAGCCGACACGCGGACGCTCTGGGCGAGCGAGAAGAACGCCAGCATGAATGCCAGGACGATGCCGCCCAGCGCCAGGCCCACCCGGTTGGTGCGGCGACCTGCCCGGACCGCCGATCGGGCCCGTCGCCGCCGGAGCCCCGGCGTCCGGGGGAGTGCGGCGGCAGGAACGATCTCCTCCCGCCGCCCGCGGAGCAGCCCCTCCCCCGCGCCACCGAGCAGGCCCTCGCGCCGTCGGGCGCCCTGGTAAGCAGCCATGCCGGGTCAGTCGCCGACCGCGAAGCCGAGCCGGCGGGTGCCGAGGTCGACGTCGAAGAACGGGAAGCCGTCGCGCTCGTCCGTATCTGGCCCCAGGTCGAACTCGAGGAGGTCACGCGGATGGCTGCGCTCGATGCGTTCCCGCATCTCATGGCGGCGGCGGCCATAGACCTTGCGGCGGCTGCTCTGATGGCGCTTGCTCACGGAGCTCCTCCTTTCTGCGTCGGGTCGGGTGGGGACGGCGGCGGCGCCGGGTTCGGCCCGGCTCAGGCGGCGATGCGTTCGGCGGCCCGGAGCCGAGCGCTCCGCGACCGTGGGTTGGCAATGACCTCCTCCGGGCTCGGGGTTCGGGGCTTGCCCAGAGGACGCAGCCGCGGGTTGCGGCCACAGACGCACACCGGCAGCTCGGGCGGGCAGACGCAGCCCTTGCGCTCGGCGGCGATGAAGCGCTTGACGATGCGGTCCTCCAGTGAGTGATAGCTCAGGACGACGAGGCGGCCACCCGGTCGGAGCAGGTCCATCGCCGCGACCAGGCCCGACTGCAGCGCGTCCAGCTCGGCGTTGACCGCGATCCGGAGCGCCTGGAAGACGCGAGTCGCCGGGTGGATTCGACGGCGGACGCGGGGATTGACGGGAACGACGCGTTCGACGAGTGCCGCCAGCTGTTCGGCTGTCTCGATCGGCGCGACCCGCCGCGCCTCGACGATCGCCCGGGCGATGCGGCCGGCCTGGGGCTCCTCGCCGTAGCGGCGGAACAGGGCGGCCAGCTCCCCGGCGTCGAGTGTCGCGACGAGCTCCGCTGCCGGAGTGCCGCGGCTGGCGTCGAAGCGCATGTCGAGCGGCCCACCGGTCCGGAACCCGAAGCCGCGGGTCCGGTCGGCGAGCTGCTGGCTGGACAGGCCGAGGTCGAAGAGCAGGCCGTCCACCGCCTCGAAGCCGGCGGCCGGCGCGACGTCGGCCAGCTCCCGGAAGTTGGCCTGGCGCAGGACCAGGCGGTCGCCGAAGCGTGGTCGGAGGCGACGATCCACTCTGGCGATGGCCGCCCCGTCGGCGTCGAGACCAAGGAGGCGGCCATCAGGATCGGTCGCCTCCAGGATCCGCTCGGTGTGCCCACCGCCGCCGACGGTGGCATCGATCTGGAGGCCGCCGGGAGCAGGCGCGAGCATCTCGACGACCTCCTCCGCCAGCACCGGCAGGTGCCCTTCCTCCATCTCTTCTCCCATCGCCGTCAACGGATCCCGAGCGGACCCTGGAAGCGCATGTGGTGGCCCTAGATCCCCAGGCCGTCGAGGTGCGCCGCGAGCGTCTCCGGATCCTCCAGCGACCGCCGGACGTCATCCCAGCGGGCCGGAGCCCAGATCTCCGCATGGTCGCGAGCGCCCACGATGACCACGTCGCCGTCGAGCGCCGCGTACTCCCGCAGGTAGGCAGGCAGGACGACCCGACCCTGACGGTCGAGCTCGACCTCCGCCGCCCCGCCGAAGATGTGGCGCTGGAAGGCGCGGGATCCGGGGTTGGTCAGGGGCAAGGTCGCCGTCTTGTCGGCGAGCTCCTCCCAACCGTTGCGGGTCAGGATCGCCAGGCAGTTGTCGAGCCACTTGCAGACCACGGCACCGCCCTCGAGCTGAGCGCGGAACCGCGCGGGGACGGCGAGCCGTCCCTTGTCGTCCACCGAGTGCCGGTACTCGCCGGTGAACACGTGCCTGGCACCCCTGTCCCTGGGTATGTCGTGCGCTGGCGGCGAGCCCGGATGCTGAGTGGGATCGTTCCCCACTTCTCACCACTTCACGCCACTTGGACCGGCATTCTACACCGCGCGAGACCGCCGTCAATGCCGAAAATCACCCGGCCGACCCCAGGTCGCATCGACAGATGTCAAGGGACAGCGAGAACTGCAGGCTCGCGGCCATGAGAACTGAACGTTGGCGGGCGCGATACCTGCACATTGGCGGTCACGAGATCTGAACACCCATGCGGTGGGTCGCGACGATGCGTCTCGTCTTTGAGCCGCGGGGCCGCGTCGCCGACCGATCGGCCCGAAGCAGGTGGTGACTGGTGACGAGGCGCCTGTCGGTTCAGCCGCCGAACAGGCGCATCAGCCCGTAGATGATGGCGCCGGCGATGGCCAGGAGAACCAGGATGATCGTCCACGACACAACACTGTCCACCCAGAGCGGCGTCCCACCGATCGTGTGGGGCAAGGTCGCATCGGCCTTCGCGAAGACCGTCTCGAAGTCTTCACGGCTGATCTCCACTCCGAGTCGCCCCCACTGCTCGTCGAAGGCGGTCGTCCCGGGCGCTGCACGTTCGATGGGTGAGTCGATCCAGCGGCCGTACTCGCCGGGGACGGGTAACGTAGACCGCGGTCCGATCTTTCGCGAGGCCGATCTCCCGCGGGATGTAACCGTCGGGGTCGATCTCCAGAAGCGTCGTGCCGACCGGATCCTTCGAGCCCTCCGTAACCTCGCTGATCCGGAGGAAGTCCGACTGCGAGCGTTCCGCAGGCTCAGGATCGTTCGGGATGAGCATTGCCGCGACTCTCGTCGAGACGGGCCCGAGCGTCAACCGAGACGTGTCGAGCGTCCGTCAGTCGGATCGAGGGGTCTCACCCCGCGACCCTTGACCGCCTCGGTGAGCCGATGCGAGGTGCCCTGGGTCAGGATGACTTGGGCATGGTGGAGGAGTCGATCGACGGCCGCTGTGGCGAGGCCCTTCGGGAAGATCGTGTCGAACCTGTGGCTCACCGGCCGCCCATGGACTGCTCCCATCTCGCGCGGGAACCACGGCTGAGGCGCGATCAGGGATACAGGCTGGCCACGATCTCCGTGAGCATCAGGCCGGGTCGTCGCTCGAGCTCGCAGACCTTGTCGAAGCTACTGCCGACCGCGGCGAAGACCTCCGCATCGGCCGTATCGGGGGGCAGATGCTGCCTCTCCCGTACGGTCGTCATCAGCTCGGGAGGAATGAAGGCCTCCGCGGTCTGAAGCCGCTGGTCGGCATTCAAGCGGGACCAATCCGCACAGGTCCGGGCCAGAGGCACCGGGCGGGGATTCACGAAGCCACACCCGATCACGGTAGTGGCCAACAGAGCGATCGAAACCACACATCGGCCGCGCGTCATCAACTCTTCCTGTTTACACCGCCGGCCCAGGCTCGGTTCCTGACGGTTCCGGCGGACTCGTTGCGATCACCGCTCGAACGGGAACCACGGCTGAAGCAGCGGTGTACCGTGGTCGACATGGGGCGGACCGCTATTCGGGCGCTCGTTGTAGTCGGCGTACCCGTCGGCAGCCTGGTCATTGCCGACGGATCCCGCGCGTCAGGCGAAGTCGTGCTGGCCGTCTCGCCCTCGGCTGTTGGGGTCGGTGAGCCAGTCGAGGTCCTCCTCCGAACGTTCCGGCCGATCGAGCGGAAAGGCACCCTCCCCCAGTCGAAGGCCCGCGAACCCTACCCTGCTCCATCCGGATTTTGGAATGTACTGGTTCCATGGGACGACTACCCATTTGACGTCGTCGCCCAGCACGAGGGCAACGTCGACGTTCCTGTGAGACTTGCAAGAGACCCGTCGGACTCCACCCTCTGGCGGGGGTTCCTGTCGCTGCCAAGCGCCGGGACGTGGACGATCTGGGTCCGCAACTTTCAGGGGAAGGAGCCGGGCTCGACGACGACGGTCAACGTTCGGCCCGGCACGTCTGCTGCATCCGCGCCGCCGGCTCCCGTCATGGCGACGAGCACGACAGGTACCGACGCGATTGATGCCGGCCCGGCTGTGCTCGTCGGCGGGCTGCTTGGTCTCGTCATCGGCGTCCTGCTCGACCGTGCACTGAGGCGACGTCCGACGTCATGAGCCCGTCGCCCGCGCGGCGTGCGACAAACGGCTGCGGCGCTGAGGCGGGGACCGTAGCGGGCGGTTCGCCTGTCAGATACGAGCCCGGCTCGTGGCTCTCGCGCGTGACGACGCCGATCGCTGACACATACGAGCCCTGTTCGTGACTTGGCCCGGGACAAAGTCCAGTCGTTGCCACATACGACGCCGGCTCGTGAGTGGCACGAGAGTCCTGCCATCGACGCATGTGGTTCGTATCTGGCACAGCACAGGTTCTGGCACAGCCGAGGGCACTCGTCGTCGCGACGAGGCACCGCCCGGGCGATGGAAAGGCGGCGCTCAGGCGCCCGGCGGCGGAAGGATCACGATGTCGCCCACGTGGATGATCGACGGATTCTCGATCTGCGGGTTGAGGTCCAGGACCGTCTGATAGGGCACGCCGAAGAATGACGCGATGCCGCGCAGGTTGTCGTGCCTGCGAATCCGGTATTGATAGCAGTCGGGCTGGTTGGGGCAGGGCGTCAGCAGGGCCAGCCGGTCGGGTGAGGCAGCCGGGGACGGCGAGCCCGAGGGTTGGCCAGTTGGTCGCGCTGTCGCCGTGGCTGCCGCCGGCGATGCGCTGGCCGTGGCTGCGAGGACGCTGGCCGACGGCGCGGTGGGCACGCTCGGGCTTGCCACTGCCACGATCGACATGGCCGGAGCCCGACCGGCTGGATCGAGGCCGCCACGCAGCGCGGCGAACCCGACCGCGAGCACCACAGCCGCGGCCAGCGCACCGATCGCCGCCATCATGGCCGGACGCGGCCTGCGCGATCGCCTGGCCTGCGGTCGCAGGTGCAGCGACCCGACCGTATGGCCCAGCCGCACCGACGGAATCTCGACCGGCGCTCGCGGAGCGAGGTCTGCCAGACCCGGTGCCGCATCCGGGGCGTCCGGACCGCCCCATCGGGCAGGCGGCTCTGACGGAGCGACCGGCAGCGGCTGGTCGCCACCGGCCCCGACGAATCTCGGGCAGTCCACATGGGCCGCTCCCAGACAGACCAGCTCGACCTGGCGGGGAGCCAGCGCGATCGTGGGGACGAGGGCGTGACAGGAGGCCTGTCGGACCCCGTCCAGCTGGAGATAGCGGCAGGCACCGGGCGGCGACAGAACGGGGAAAGCGGAAGCCGGCGAGGGCTCGGCGACGTTGGCCACAGCCTCGCTGGGGATCGCCAGGCCGCGTGGTGCGTGGGCCAGGCCGGCGAGGCCATCGGGGTCCATCGAGCGATCGTCCCGGCTCGGCTCGGGCCCCTCGCCGATCGCGCCGTCGACCGCCTCGGCAGCCCCCCGGTCTTCCCGCACGCACCCTCCCGTGCTCGATTCGCGGCTGCCCGCGACTTCGTTCGCGGGAGTCTAGTACCTTTCGATGCTTGCTGTCGGACGATCGACGATGCTAGTCTGCGCGGGCTCACACGATTCGAGATCCGAATCCCGCCGGGTAACAGGATTCGAGGTTCACGGGTCCCGCATGGTCCTCCAGCTTCCGGTCATTCCGCCGGCACCTGAGTCGTATCACCTGGCCGAGGTGCGCATCCGCCGCTGCACCTTCCGCCGGCTCATCCAGGTCGACAGCGCGCCCGCGCCCATCTACGACGTCGAGTGCCTCTTCCCAGAGCGCCGCCTGCCGATCCCGTTGGGCGACCTGGAGACCGCGACCCCGATCTGCAACGCCTGCACCGCGGCCCACATCTTCCGGCCGGACGAGGACTGACTCGGCGCTCCGCACGCGGGTGTACGCGGTCCGAACGTGGAGCGTCAGCGAGGCGATCTGTAAGCCGAGTTCTGTACCGCGACCCGGTTGCCCGAATCGCGGCGATGGCCATCCATCTCGGCCGCCGGTCGCCCGGCGGCTCTAGCGGCCGACCCGAGGGTTGGGCAGCGCGCCTCTCCCCCCGGCGAACCCGGGGTTGCACCCTCCTACTTGGCCTTGCTCCGGGTAGAGTTTGCCCCGTTTCACTCCGCCCGGACCGACA
>WNFV01006974.1_pt1 | contig 20826 bp, 27 predicted proteins | sample 5400101 | NCBI WGS metagenome assembly WNFV01 (sample SAMN13153361, study PRJNA577476) | soil metagenome | isolation source: 115 cm soil or saprolite under grassland replicate 1 | place: USA:California | collected 2016-06-15 | reverse complement strand
AGCCGTCGGAGAGCGAGCGGCCCATCAGCCAATGGAGCCAGCGCGAGATTGCCGACGAGGCCATGCGCCGCGGCCTCGTGCCGGACATTTCGCAGCGCTCGGTGGGGCGTTTTTTAAAAAAGAGGCAGACCTCAAACCCGTATGGTCAAAAAATCGGAACGGCGGAAGTGATAGCGTCGCAAGCTTACTGAAGCGCCTGAGTTGGGACAACGGGTAGCAAAGCGTCTTCCGCGGCTTCCTCGATCTCCCGATCGCGGCGGCGAGGTCAGAGTTCGGACGGATTGAACCTTGGGCGTGCGATCACGCTGCCTCTTGATGGTAATAGCGCAGGAGCCCACCCAATCGCTCGCGGCATCGTATGGGTTGCTCGCGGCGGATGTCCGGCTCCCGAGGGAACAGCAGGACGTTGCCCTTCCCCTGGTGGTTCCGCTCCGCATGGTAATGCTCGACATATTCGCCCAGGGCCCGCCGCAGGGAGCGCTCACCGAACAGAATCACCTTGGACAGGCACTCATCCTTCACCGACCTGACCCAGCGTTCCGCATAGGCATTCAGGTTCGGGCTGCGCGCCGGCAACACGAGCGGTTCGACCTGACCTGATGCGATGATCGCTCGGAAGGACTGGGTGTACTTGGTGTCGCGATCATGCAGGAGAAAACGGCTATCCCGCAGAGCGCCGCATCCCTCCATGGTCGCGTTCCGGGCGATTTGTTTCATCCACGGCTCGTCCGGATGAACCGTGATCCCGGCGATGGCCACCCGGCGGCTCTCGAGATGGATGAAAAACAGCACGTAGTAGGTCACCAGCCCGCGTAGCGTCAGCACCTCCGCGGTGAAGAAGTCCGTCCCCGCCAGCAGCGCCAGATGGATCCGAATGAAAGCCGGCCAGGTGGTCGTGCGCTTGCGCTCGGGCGCGGGCGGCAAAGCATGGCGTTGCAGGACATTGCCGACCGTCTGATCGCAGACCTTGTACCCCAGATTGGCCAACGCCCCCGCAATCCGGTCATAACCCCAGTCACGGTTCTCCTTGGCCATGCAAACGATCAGCTGCTCGACCTCTCGGCTGATCCGAGGCCGGCCGGGGCCTCGACGGGCCTTCGAGCCATCGAATTTGCGGGCCACCAGCTTGCGGTACCAGGCCAGGATGGTGTCCGGTCGGGCTACATTCGCCACCTCGCCGAGAACCTTGCGGCCCAGGCGATGACCGATCTCGCCAAGCGTCGCTCGCTCGGCATCCGAGAGCTTCAACCGCCCTTTCAACTGGGCCTTCAGGATCCGATTTTCGGCGGCCAGATATTCGTTCCGCGCCAGTAGCTCCTGGTCCACCATCCCCGTGACGAAGGCCAGGATGCGCGCCCAATCCATTCGTCCTCCACGCCAGCCGATTCGCGATTGATTGCCCAAAAAATCGTAGCCAGCGCCACCCGGCGAGGCTACGCCGGGAATGGACAACTCACCGTCTTTTCTACAGTTTCAATTTTTGACCAATGGGGATGGTCTTGCTTGGTCTGCGCAACCTCCTGCGCAACAAGGTGCGGGTCGTGCTGATCGCGATCTTGATCGGTATTCCCTTCTTCCTCCTGCTTGCCATGCAGTCGATCGGCGAGGCGGTCCGGCAGCAGACCGGCGTGCTGACGCGCGACGTGAACACGGTCCTCCAGCTCCGCGCGCGAGGTTCGATGGGGCACGTGAACATGATCGGGCAGGATCGCATATTGCCCGAGGACTCCGCGGAGAAGGTGCGTGCAATCGAGCACGTGGTGCAGGTAGAACCCTACCTTCTCGCCATGGCGCCAATCACGCCGCCCAACTTCGTCATGCACGTGGGTCTCGCGCCAACGGCGGTGAAGCGTCTCGAATCGCATGGCGAAGCGGGCAATCCGCGCATCATCGCCGGGCGGGACTTCACGCCGGAGGACGCCGGGCAGGATGTCGCGATCATCGGCCAGGGCTATGCCGAGTGGGCGGGCATCAAGCCCGAGGACATGGGCAAAGCGACGCTGACGATCGATCCCACCCGCACGCACCCCGTGATCTACGGCATGGATCGCCCGAAGCGGGACCTGCGCATCGTTGGGATGTACGCCAGCGGCTATGTGTTCGGGGACCTGCAGCTGTTCATGCCGGTCGAGACCTTCCGCTCGATCTACGGCACGGAACGGGGCATCTCCTGGCTGTTTGTGCGGGTGGATTCCGTGGACAATGTTGCGGCCGTAGCGCAGCGCCTGAAGGAGACCGTCGGGGCCGTAGCCGATATCCTGGTGCCGAAAAGCGCTGCCGTCTTCACCGCAACGACCAGCCGGACGGTCACGCAGCTTGCCCGGCTAGGCGGCCTGCTCGCGATCTTTCTCATGATCGTGGTGGTCTTCTTCGTCCTGCTCATGCAGGTGCGCGAGCGGGCGCGCGAGATCGGCACTCTCAAGGCGATCGGCGCAAGCAACGGCGGCATCACGACCCAATTCCTCACCGAAGCGGTTGCGCTCACCCTCATCGGCGGTTTGATCGGTCTCCTTTTCTTTCGGTTCGTGGGCGAGGCGATCACCGGCCGTCTGTTCGCGCTCGGCATCGGCCCGTTCCTGCCGAGTCAATACAAGCCGTTGTTCGAGAGTCTCGTCGTCAGCAGCCACGTCTCGGTCACGGTGCTCGCCTTCGTTGTCGTGGTCGCCCTGGTGACCGCCGCCGTCGGCAGTGCCTATGGGGTATGGCAACTGATCAAGCTCTCCCCCCTCGAGGCCATGAAGCATGAATAAGCCGGCCGCACCGCCCCTCATCGAACTTCGCGGTGTCTCGAAATCGTACCGCAAGGGGGCCGAGACCATTTACGCGATCGCCGATATCGACTTAGCGGTGCAAGAAACGGGGATGGTGGCCGTCGTAGGTCCGAGCGGAAGCGGCAAGTCGACGCTCCTGCACATGATCGGCGCGATGGACCGGCCCACGCGCGGCGAAGTCATGGTGGCCGGCCAAGTGGTGAATCGCCTGTCGCAGGCGGACTTGACGCGCTTTCGGCGGCAGACGGTCGGGTTCGTGTTTCAGACCTTCAACTTGGTGCCGAACCTGACCGCGCTGGAGAATGTCGCGCTGCCGATGGAGTTCAACGGCATCTCAAAGGTGGACAGGCTGGCGCGCGCGAAAGCGCTGCTGGAGCGCTTCCGGCTCGGGCAGCGGCTCAAGCACCGCCCGCGCGAACTGAGCGGCGGCGAGATGCAGCGCGTGGCGATCGCCCGCGCCGTTGCCAATGAACCGCGGCCTGTCCTCGCGGACGAGCCCACCGGCAATCTCGACTCCCGCTCGGGCCAACTCATCTATGAGCTGCTTCGAGAGACATCGCGGGAGCGGACGGTGATCGTGGTGACGCACGCGGAAAACCTTGCCGGGCTCGCTGATCGCGTGATCCACATCCGCGACGGCAGGCTGCTGGATGGCTCCGTCCCACCAGCAAAGCAGCGCGAGTGAGCGAGGTTCGCGCGAAACGATCGCACCGCCGCTGGTGGTCGTGGGGCGGTGCCGCGATCGGGTTGGCGTTGCTCGCCTTCGTGCTCTGGCGCATCGATTACCGACGATTCGGCGACGTGGTGGTTCACGCACGTATCGAGTATCTGGCGCTGGTGCCGGTAGCCATTGCGCTGGAGCAACTGGTGCGCGCGTGGAAGTGGCGGCAGATTCTGCATCCGCTGCAGTCGGTCGGCACGCTGCGTCTGTTCGGCGCAATCATGGCCGGCTATTTGGGGAATCTCCTGATCCCGTTCGGCGTGAGCCCGCTGCTGCGGTCTTGGCTGGTGGCGCGCCTCGAACGGCTCAGGATGAGCGCCGTCCTTGCAACAGTCGCCATCGATCGGCTGATCGACGGCATGGTGTTCGCGATTCTGGTCGCGATCGTCCTGACGTTGGCGGTCTTTCCCGATCCCACCGGCAACTTGCGGCTCGGCCTCAGCGTCGCGGCGGCTGCAAGCCTTCTGCTGTTCATAGCGCTGCTCTGGCTGCTCGTGATCTACAAGCGGGGGATCACCGATGCGGCGAGCCGGCTGCAGCGGCTGATCTCGCGCCTGCCGGCCTCGTTGCTGGACCGGTCGCGGGGACTACTGATCTCGTTCGCCGACGGCATCATATGGCCGCGCGCGGTTTGGCGACGCCTCGCCATCGTGTTGTCGAGCGTTGTCATCAAGCTGATTGCGGCGACGCACTTCCTCTGGGCGGGTCTCGCGTTCGGCGTTCTGTTGCGACCGCTCGACTATCTCTTTCTCATCGTGTTTCTCGGCTTCATCGTGATCCTCACACATTTCGCGCGGCTCGCCGGCGGGTTCATCGTCGGTGCGATCTTCGCGCTCGGCCTGTTCGGCGTGAGCGAGGAGCAGGCGCTCGCTATGGTCCTCGTGGTGCAGATCGCCAGCCTCATGACCGTCGCCGCCGTTGGCGCGTTCGCATTGTGGCGCGAGGGCGTTGCCATCGGCGATCTGCAAGCCGGCAGGAGAGGATCGGATGATGGCTGCTGACTCGGGCCTGCGGTTCCGCCGCATCGCGGCAGCCGGAATCTTCTTCCAGGGCGGGCGGCGGCGATCGATACCGGCACGATCGTCGCCGCGCTGGTCAATGCGTTGACCGGCAGCGCGTTCGCCGTCGGTGCCGCAGCTGCGATCGCGCGCTATGGCTGGCTGTTTCCGCAGCTGTTCGTGGCCTATCACGCGCAGCGCCGCGTGCGCAGGCTGTCTTATTATTCGGTCGGCGCCTTCGGACGCGTCGCCTGCCTCGCCGCCATCTGCATCCTGCTGTTCGCGGTGCCGCACGACTTTTCACAAGTGACGATCGCGGGCTTCTTCGTTCTGTGGACGCTCTACGTCGATCCCGTCGGCGCAGCGCAGCCGCCTGCTGGCTTTGCGATTCTTTGGGGGCGGCCTGCTCGCGCTGGCGGTTGCCGCTGCCGCCTCGCGGTTGCTCGGCGGCTTCGCCTTTCCTGCCGACTACGCCCTGGTCCTGCTGCTCGGGGCGGCGCTGCTGCTGGTGTCGGCGCTTTGCTTCGTCTCCGCCGGGGAGCCGGATGCGCCGGCCGCGCGGGAGATCGCTCACGGGTTCACCGACTTCCTGCGGCGTGGGGTTTCAGTCTTCCGTCACGACCGGCGCTTTCGACTGTTCGTCCAGGCGAGATGGCTGGACGGCGCGGCGGCGATGGCGCTGCCCTTCTACGTGGTCGAGGCCATGGCAGCGGAGACGCCGGCATCGGCCGTGGCGATACTGCTTGCGGCCCAAACGGCGGGCGCGCTCATGTCGAATCCGCTCTGGGGCTGGTGGGGCGACCGCCTCGGCAAGCGCGAGCTTCTGGAGGCCGCGGCCGTGCTGGGCGCGATGGCGCCGCTCTTGACTCTGGCGCTGATCGCTTCCGGCATCGCAAACAGCGAGGCGACGCTGCCGTGGTTCGCAGTGGTGTTCGTCCTGCTCGGCGCTGCGGGCAATGGCGGCACGATCGCGCAGCTCGGCTATCTCATGGAATATCGCCCGACGACGAACGGCCGGCCTATAGCGGCTATTTCAATGCAATCGTCGCTCCGGCGGCCCTCCTGCCGCTCGCTGGCGCAGCCGTGATTAACCTGGCGGGAATGCCCGCCCTGTTCGCCGCAAGCGCTGGTGCTGCGGTATCGCAATGGCTCGTGGTGCGACGATTGCGGCAGGGTGACTTTGAGAAGACCGTGACATGATCCAACGACTACGCCGCCTTCTCAGACGGGCCGTGGCGCGCTCCTGGCTGCTCTCGCGCCTTTGGTACCGGCTCTACGGCCTCCGCGTTGAGGGACGGCCTGAGGATGAGGTCTGGTACTTCGCGTATGGCGCTAACATGCATGACAGCGCGTTCCGCGAACGGCGTGGCATGCGCCCGCTCGAATGGCGGGCCGGTTGCATTTGCGGCTACCGACTGCGGTTCAATCTCGAGGGTCGACCGGTCGGAAAGGCGGCGCCGGCCAATATCTGTGCCGACCCGAGCGTGGAAGTGTGGGGCGTGCTCTACAAGCTTACCCGCCGCGACCTCCTTCGCCTCGACTCCACCGAAGGCGTCCCCGGTCCGCGCTATCGTCATCTTTGGGCTGACGCCGAGGACAAAGAGGGAGGCCGTCTCAAAATCGTGACCTACATTGCCGAGGGCAGGGACAGGGACGGCAACCCATCGCTGCGATATCTCACTCTGCTGCGCGACGGGGCCCGGGCACATGGCTTGCCCGAGCAATGGATTCGGTTCCTGGAGGGCGTCAAGCACGCCGAGTGAGGCGATCAGCGACGGCTGAGATGATGCCGTGCGAGTAGGGTCTGCCGCCCAGGTTCGTGGCGTCCAAAAAAATTTCGCCGCCCCCCTTGATCCCGTACCACGGTACGGACCTTACATTGGGGTTGTGCGAGGCACGGCATGAAACCACTAACCATCAGCAAAGCCGCGGAAGCCGCCGGCGTCGGCGTGGAAACGATCCGCTTTTACGAGCGACAGCATCTCATCGCGCAGCCTCCAAGACCGGATAGAGGCGTGCGAGGCTATTCCGACGAGCTCGTGGCGCGAATTCGTTTCATCAAGAAAGGCCAGCAGCTCGGGTTTTCGCTCCGCGAGATTCGCGAGCTCTTGGCGCTGCGCGCCGATCCTTTGACCGATTGCTCGGATCTCCGCGAACAAGCTCTGGTCAAGCTCAACGAGGTGCGACTGAAGATTGCGCAGCTCAAAGAAATCGGCGGCGCGCTCGAGACGCTGATTGCGACCTGCCCCGGCCGTGGTGCACTTGCGGCCTGTTCGATCATCGAGGCACTGACGCAACAACACCGGGATAACGGCCGCGCGGAAAAACCAGCCCATTCTGCCGGCAAAGACCGTTTGAAACGGAGCGTCCGATGAAGACGACAAGCTTCAAAATTGAAGGCATGCGCTGTGATGGCTGCGCGCAAACAATAAAGAGAGTGGTCGAAATGGAGCCGGGCGTCCAATCGGCCGCCGTTTCGTTCAAGGACGGAGAGGCACGTGTGCTCTATGACTCCAAAACTACCGGAGAGGATCGGCTCGTTGCGGCGATCGAGAAGCCGGGATTCCGTGTCGTCGACCGCAAATGACAGCGGGCGCCCTGACGAGCTTGGTCTTGCTGCCGATTGGCCTCGGTCTCATCGGCTTCGTCGAGCCGTGCTCGATCGGATCGACGCTGGTATTCATCAAGTATCTGGAGGGCAAGAGTGCCGCGGCGAAATTTGCCCAGGTAGCCGTGTTCACCGCCACGCGCGCGGTCTTCATTGGGCTACTCGGCGTTCTCGCCGTCCTCTTCGGGGCGGCATTCGCCGGCTTCCAGAAGGTCGGATGGATTTTGCTCGGAGCGATATATGTGGGCATCGGCGTGCTCTATGTGCTGGGCAAAGTCGGTGTTCTGATGGTCTCCGTCGGCCCCAGTCTCGCCCGCCTTTCCGACACACAAGTGTCGGCCGGCCTAGGCGTCCTGTTCGGTCTCAATATCCCGGCTTGCGCCGTGCCGCTGATCATCGCCTTGCTCGGGACCGCAGCGGCGAACGGCATTGCCGGAGCGACGCTCGCGGCCGGCTTTACGTCGCTCGGGCTTTTCGGCTTCGCTCTTTCCTTGCCGCTTGTTGCGGCCGTGCTGTTCGAACCGGCGCGGCGCGCCCTCGATTGGTTGGCGGACCTTTCCCGACGGTTGCCGTTCTGGACGGGTCTGCTGTTGATCGCTCTCGGTCTGTGGTCGATCGGATTTGCCGTGCTCGCCAAAACCGGCCTGTAGCGCAGGGCTCGTCGGATCGGCCGAAAATCGACATGCGAAGGAGGTTGGTATGAACACCGCAACAGCGACCGTATCCGGTTTCCGGCCATGGACGGAAGAGGCGTCGAACGGGCCTGACCGGGTGAGAATCCGCGCCCGCATCGGCGGCCTCCACTGCTCGCTTTGCACCGGCACGATCGAGAAGGCGCTCGGTCGTCAGCCGGGCGTCGACAAGGTGGCGGTGAGTCTCACCCACGAGCAGGCCCTGGTCGAATACGACCCCAACGTCGCGCGCCCGGAGGCGTTGCTGCAGATCCTGCGCGAGATCGGCTACACCGTGTCCGACCCGCGCAAAATGCGCCCGTTCGAAGAGGAGGAGCAGGACCTCGTCCGCGAAGGGCGGCGCTTTCTGGTTGCGACGGCGTTCAGCCTGATCGCCATCGCCCTCATTGCGCATCCGACAGGCATTGGGGCCGTCGCGCTGCACGGCGTCGTTTTCCTGAGCTTATTGGGCCTCGTCTTTCTCGTCCTGCGGGCGCAGGGGTTATGGGCCGCAATCAATGGCACCGCCGCGCTGACCGCCGCGGCGATCGCCTTGTTCTTCCTGAAGCAACAGAGCTGGTTCGCTCAGGCGACGCCCTGGATCGTGGAAGCGCTTGCGTTCGTGCTCGTGTTCGGCATCGCGCAGCATATCCTGCACATGGCGTTCCAGGCGCTGCGGCGCGGCATTCTGAACCAGCACGTGCTGCTGGAGATCGGTGCCTTCGCCGGTATCGCAGGCGGCATTCTCGGCCTCGTGCTCGACCGGCCCGGCTATCCGACCGCGGCCTTTTTCGCCGTTTCCGTCATGGTCGCCACCTACCACATTTTCTCGGAGTGGCTGTCGCTGATCGTCAAGACGCGCAGTTCGCAGGCCGTCAAGAAGCTGCTCGATCTGCAGCCGGAGACCGCCCGCGTCGTGCGCGGCAGCGCCGAGGCGGAACTGCCCATCGAGGAGGTCCGCCCCGGCGATCTCGTGCGCATCCGGCCCGGCGAGCGCGTGCCGGTCGACGGCGCGGTGGTGAGCGGCCGTTCCGGCGTCGACCAGTCCCTCGTCACCGGCGAGCCGTTGCCGGTCGAAAAGATCGAGGGGGACGCCGTCATCGGCGGCTCGATCAACGGCACCGGCACGATGGTCGTAAGGGTGACCGCGGCCGGCGAAGGCAGTTTTCTCCATCAGGTCATCCGACACGTCGAGGACGCGCGGGCGCTCAAGCCCGGCATCCTCCACCTCGTCGATCGCGTGCTGCTCGTCTACACGCCCACGGTGCTGATCGTCGCGGCGCTGGCGGTCGTGGGCTGGGTGATCGGTTCATGGCTCGGGACGGGCCACGTCGATCTCGAGCGCGCGGTGTTTGCCGGTTTGAGCGTGTTGGTGATGGGCTATCCGTGCGCGGTCGGCATCTCGGCCCCGCTCTCGATCGTGCGCGGCGCCGGCGCGGCCGCCGAGCAGGGCATCCTGATGCGCACCGGCGAGGCATTCCAGGGCTTCCGTTTGGTGAGCAAGATCGTACTCGACAAGACCGGCACGCTCACCGAGGGGCGCCCGGTCGTGCGCGAGATCGAGACGCTCGATGGCGCGGAGAACGAACTCCTCGCGCTTGCCGCCGCGGCGGAGGCTTCTTCGGAACATCCTCTGGCACAGGCGGTGGTCAAGGCAGCGTTCGAACGCGGTGCGGTGCCGCCGGACGTCCAGTCGTTCGAAGCCATCCCGGGCAAAGGCGTGGTCGCGCAGATTGACGGCGGCGAAATCCTCGTCGGCAGCCCGCGCTTCTTGGCCGGACGTGGCGTTGATCTGACACTTCTTGTCGAGCGCATCGGGTCGCTTGAAAAGGCCGGACGGACCGTGATCACGGTAGCTCGCAACGGCCGTGCTCTGGGTGCTTTGGCGCTCGGCGACACGCTCCGACCGGATGCTGCCAAGGCGGTCGCCACCCTGCGCAACATGGGCATTAGACCGATCCTCGTCACCGGCGACAACGAGCGCGCGGCGCGACGCATCGCCGACGAGCTCGGGCTCGATGAGGTTCATGCAGGCGTGCTGCCCGCCGACAAGGCCGGGATCGTACGCAACCTCCAGGCGGACGGAAGCCGCGTCGCCATGGTCGGCGACGGCATCAACGATGCTCCGGCGTTGATGCAGGCGGACGTCGGCATCGCCATGGGCGGGGGCACCGACATCGCGATCGAGTCGGCGGACATCATCATCCTGTCGAACCGCGTCGATGCCCTGCCAGTGGCGCGCGAGATCAGCCGGTCGAGCTACGGCAAGATGCTGCAGAACGTGACGCTGGCGTTCATGTTCAACGGGATCGGCATCCCGATTGCCGCGACCGGCTTGATCTACCCGGTATGGGCCATGGCCGCCATGGCGGTCAGCGTGACCGCGATCTTCTTCAACTCGCTGTGGGGTCGGCCCCAATTGTTCTTCGATGCCATCCTGAGTGTGGGGCGTCCGGTCGAAACAGCGGTGCCCGCCGGAATCAGCACTGGCGTGAAATGAACCCGCTGATCTCGTCGGGCGAGGCGAAGATCACGTCGGCCCGGTCACCCATCATTCCGGCCGGCACGAGCGCTGGCACACCCTTCTGCGGACCGTCGCCGCTGACATCGGTCTTGAAGCGCAAATTGCGCTCCCAGAAATCGCGAATTTTCCCATCCGCGGTGGCGACCTTGTAGGTGTCCCCGCAATGATTGATCGACTGCACGCGATCCTCCGGATCGAGCTTCTTGAGGTTCGGCACTTGGCCGCCGCCCATCATTCCCATCATGCCGCCCATCTGATCGCCACGTTGCGCGGTCGAAGGCGGCGCGCGTCCCGGCTGTGTCGCGTCCTTGAGAAACGCGAGCAGGTCGGCGCGTTGCTGCGCATTCCTGATGCCCGGGAAAGTCATCGTATTTCCCGGAATGAAATGCTGCGGGTCCTTGATCCATTCATCGAGCGTGTCGTCGTTCCAGATGATGCCGGCCGATTTGAGAGCGGCAGAGTAGCGCGGGAAGCTCGGCAGGCCGGCGGCCTGGCGGTTCCAAACCTCCGCGAGGCTCGGGCCGGTCATGTTCCGGTTAGGCTCCAGCGAATGGCAGGCCACGCAGCTCCGATACACGCGCTCGCCGCGCGCGGGATCGCCGGCTTCCGCCATGGTGCGGTAGGGCAAGGCGGTCAGCACCAGAGTCGCGATTGCGGCGAGAGGAATGCGGTTCATGGTCGACCTCCATCGGTCCGGTTGGTTGTCACCCACCTCATGACGGCAAACGCGGCACTCGGCACCACGATCCACTGCAGCAGAGGCGAGAGACCGACTTCCAGGCCGGCAATCGAAACGATCGGCATCCAGTCGGAATAGGCCCACGCCGCACGCGCGACGACATTCAGCCATTCGCTGAAGACCGTGTAGAGGAGGCCGAAGCCAATGGTGAGGATTGCGGTCGGCCAGAAGCGCTCCCGCGGCCAGCGGTGATCGCCCACGAGAAGGAGGGCAAGTGTCAGGCTGCTCACAGCGATCAGGAGATCGCCGAGCGTGCAATGGCCGGCGGCGAAGGCCTGCTCCCTCAGGGTCCCTGCCGTCCAAATCGTATAGAGCGGCAGGTGAAGGGATTCCCAGGCCAGGTTGCCGACGAGAATGACTCCAAGATAGACCCGCAGGCCCAGGAGCCAGACCAACGCCAGAGGCTGCCTCTCAATTACGTACGGAGGTACTTTAAGGCCGCGGCTATCGCCAGCACCAGAAACACGATGACAAGAAGCCAGATAAGCCCCATGCCCCACATCATGCCCATCGGCATGCTCGACATATCCATCATGAACCGCCTCCCATCGTGTGCGCAGTTCGACCGTACCATAACGCCTAGCTGGCCAGGCGGTTTCACAGCATCGATCGCCAGTGCGGAGGAATGATCGGGACAGTGCTTGAGGCAGCCCCTTCATATCAGAACCACTGTCCCAGCATGTTGCCACGGCATGCAGACCTCCAAGTGATCGCGCGCTTCACGTTTGGATTTCACCCTACCCTCGCGAGCACGGGGAACGTATCCAGGAGCCAAAATGAGAGCGCGGAGAGCCGTCCGGTGACCATTGCGGCGCCCATGAGGATCATGACACCGTCGGCAAACCGCTGAAAAACGCGACCCACTCGGCCGATCAATTTCAGCTTCGCCAACAGGCCATCGGCGAAGGCCGCCGCGACCACGAATGGGACGGCGAGCCCCAGTGAATAGGTTGCAAGCAGCGCCACGCCCTTCGCGACCGTCGCCGAAGCCGCACTCACGGTGAGGATGGCGCCGAGGATAGGGCCTATGCAGGGACTCCAGCCGAATGCGAATGCCATTCCGAGGAGATAGGCGGCGAACGGCCGCCCGTGCGGAGGCGCGGCATGCAGGCGAAGGTCGCGCTGGAGCCATGAGGGACGCAGAACGCCAAGAGCGAAGAGCCCAAAGCCGATCACGATCGCGCCGCCCACGAGGTTCAGTTCGTAGCGGTACGAAATAAGCAACTGTCCGAGCGCCGTCGCGCTTGCTCCGAGGATCACGAAGACCGTTGAAAACCCAAGAACGAAACAGAGGCTCAACGCGATCGTTCGCAACTGCAATTTCGTGGTTCGCGGCATGGCTCGAACCGCAATCGATTGGTCGGCGATATACGAGACGTAAGCGGGCACGAGTGGAAGCACACAGGGAGACATGAATGAAATGGTGCCTGCTGAGAACGCGGCAATCAGGGCGCCATGCGAAATTTCGGTCATGCGCTCAACGCCTCCATTTCATTTATGCCGGCTCTTCATCGGCCGTCTCTCGCCTTGCCGATCAGGGTTTGCAGCCCCTTCAGGTCAGTGGCGCCGACAAGGACCTTGTCGCCGACAACAAATCCCGGCGTCCCATTGATTCGCAGCGCGCGGGCGAGATCGAGGTTCCGCTCCAGCATCGCCTGGATCGCCGGGGCCTCCGCTTCCGCTTTCAGGCGGTCGACATCGAGCCCCGCCGCGGTGGCCGCTTCGAGCACCTTGGCCTCGTCGACGGCGCCGCGGTCCTGCATCAGCGCGCGATGCAAGGCGAGGTACTTGCCCTGCTTGTGTGCTGCCAGTGCTGCCTTGGCCGCAAACGTCGAGCTCGGGCCGAGGACCGGGAATTCCTTGAAGACAACGCGCAGCTTGGGATCGGCCGCCTCCGCCTCGAGCATCAATGGAGCCACCTGCCGGCAATAGGGACAGTTGTAGTCGAAGAATTCGACAAGCGTGACATCGCCGTCCGGATTTCCTCCGACGGGGCTATCGGGGTCATGAAATACTTCGTCGGCGCGCGACTTCAGGACCGCTTGCGCTTCCGTCGCCTCCTGCTCGCCTTGTCGCGCCTCGAGTCGATTGATCGCCTCGACGATGACCTCGGGGTGCTCGAGAAAAAATGCGCGCACGCGCCGTTCGAATTCGTCTTTCGGCATGTCGGCTGCCACCCGAGCGCCGCCGTGCCCCATCGGAATCCGGGATCGAATGCGAACCATGCGCCGATCGCGCCGAGCAGAATCAGCGGAACGAGCAGCCAGCCAATGAGCCGTGCGGAACGCTTGGGTCGCCCTTGCGGTGCCAACTCGTTCATCGGAGTCTCCGGGCCTATGTGTCTGAGCCGTGCAGATCAGCGGGTCGCAGACGAAGGAAGGGCGGCCATGTGATGCTCTCGCAGGTACCGCTCCAGTGCTTCGGACCCCTTGTTGTAGAACGTGTAGGACAAGGTAATCGTATTGACGCCCTGGCCATCGGTGTCCTCCGCGATCCCTGGATCGACATAGAAGAGCACGGGGAACTCCTTGCGCTCGCCCGGCCTCAACAGCTGCTCGGTAAAGCAGAAGCACTGGATCTTGTAAAAGTATGCGCCGATCTGTGGCGGCAAGACATTGTAGGTGGCCGTGCCGAGGACCGGTTTGTTGCCGACGTTCACCGCCGTGAAGGAGACCTGCCGCTGCTCGCCGAGATGCACCTCAACCGGCTCAGGCGGCGTGAATCGCCACGGAAGATTCGAGGCAACGTTGGCGTCGAACCGCACCGTGATGGGGGGCCCTTCGACTGCGCCTGGCGCTCGGCGCGCGACCTGGGTCGTCCCGCCAAAGCCCGTCGCTTGGCAGAACAGGCGATAAAGCGGCACCGAGTAGTAGGTGAGCGCTCCCATGATCGCGATCACGAAGATCGAGCTCGTGACGACAATCGTGTTCCGGCGCCGACGATTGGAGACCGCAGAGCCTGCGTGCAGCTCAAGGAATGATTGAAATGGCGGTCGCATGATCAGAACCATCCCTTGATGCGGTCCCACAGGCTCGGCTTGGGATGCGCGTGCGGCTTCTCGACGTCGTTGACCAGCGCGTTCACGAACACGACAAGATTGGTCGGATCGAACTTCAAACCGTGGAAATTGGCCCGCCAGCGCCCCTCTTTGTCGATCACGTGCGTGACGATGCCGTGGATCTGATAACCGTCCTCGGTCTTGTCGAACCGGTGTCCGAACTGCGCCGCCAGATTGCGGGTTTTGTCCTCCGGCTGGTCCGATGCTGCGGTCAGGAACATCCAATTGACGGGATCGAGACCGTGCGCGCGACCATAATCTAGCAGCACCGGCGGCGTGTCTCTGCCGGGGTCGGTCGTGATACTGATGAACTGCACCTGCTCCTTCATCGGCGATTGATTGACCAGGCTCTGGATCTCGGCGATGCGATCCGCGTGCAGGGGACAAATATCGGGGCAGCTCGCATAGATGAAGTGAAGGACAACGACCTTGCCGCGGAAGCTCTCGAGACCGACGGTACGACCGTCGGCGTCGCGCAACGTGAATGCAGGCGCGTCCTTGTCGATCGACTGGAAGTACTTCTCCCGATCGCCAAGCATGGTCTCGAGGTCCTTGAGCGAATGCGCGGAAACCGCCGGCGCCATCGCTGCCAGGGTCAACGCGAGCACGAGCGTTCGAAAAAACGGCATGCGCGATCTTCCCGATCTGAATTGCACAATGGCCTGGCGCCGGCGCGGCGTGCGAACTAGCTCAGCCGTCCTTGTCCGGCGTGACGGGCGAACGCTTTCGCCATTGATCGTTGGGGCGGTCGCCATGAGCGCCGCCCCGCATCATCGCGCCGCAATGGTCCATCATCCGGCTCATCCGGCCCATCGTGTTTCCCCCGCCCATCATTCCGCCTCGCATCATCGAGCCGGCCGGTTCGCGAGCATCTTGGGCATAGAGGGTCGGTGCCGCGAGCATCGCCGCAATGGATGCAGCAGCAAGCACGAGCGTTCGCTTGGTATTACGCATGGAGGAGTCTCCTTCTATCGAGCGTTGAGTTTGTCCGAGTTGACTTCGACTCACTTGGAGCCGCCCGTCATTTTCATGGCGCACAGGCCCAGCGCGCACATGATGGCGCAGGGCGCCAGCACGAGGAGGATCGGCGCGATGCCGGCCGCGACCAGCCAGCCCCAATTGAGGGCAGCGCCAGTGACGAGCACGCCAGCGCCGAGGGCCAGAAGCACCCATCGATTGCCCAGATAGTAGCGAACGATATTGAGCCCTTCCCGCCACAACGGCGTTTCGGCCGGTGGTCTCGATTCAGGTACGGTCGTCATGTGGCTTCTCCTTCAAGGTTGCCTGCTGGGAGTCGTGGCACTTGCCGGCGGGACGGCCGGCACTGAATCCTTCTCCGATATGGATGCGCGGCTCCCTGAAATGATCCATGTGAGGAATGCGATCGCCTCGGCCGAGTCCCACTCTGCCGGCCCGATCAGGCGACCGATTTCTAGTCCATCGCGGCCAACGAGGAGTGTCGTGGGAAGGCCCAGCACCCCCAATTCGCGCATCGCCTTGCCCGAACTGTCGAGATACATGGCGAGTTTTTGGATGCCGGCCTCGGTGAAAAACTTGCCCACGACATCCATCCCTCCGCGGTCGATCGACAGCGTGACGACCTCGAAGTCGGGACCACCGAGCGTAACTTGCAAACGATCGAGGGCGGGCATCTCTTTGCGACAGGGAACGCACCAAGTTGCCCAGATGTTGAGAAGCACGACCTTGCCTTTGAAATCGGCAAGGTTTCGTGACCGGCCTTGAGCATCATCGAATTTGATCGCAGCAACCGGTTTGGCTGCATCATGCATGACAAAGTTCTTCGGCGGCGCCTGCGCGGCCGCAAATTGCGAGGTCGTCAAGATCACCATCGCCGCAGCCATCCAGGCTGCGAAGTGGTCTGCGAGAGAACCAAAAGCAGACGTCATTGTTGCCGAAGCCTCCTGATCAGCGGGAGGATCGTGTCTTCGAGAACCTGCGGCGTCAGCGGGCCGATATGCCTGTGGGCGATGCGGCCGTCTTTCGTAATGACGAACGTCTCAGGGACGCCATAGACGCCCCAGTCGATTGCGACCCGGCCATTGAGATCGGCACCGGTCCGCGTATAGGGATCGCCCAAGGCGTTGAGCCACTTGGCGGCACTGTCAGGTTGGTCCTTGTAGTTGAGCCCATGAATCGGCACGACGTCCTCGGCCTTCATCCGCATGAACAGCGGATGCTCCTCCCTGCAAGCCACGCACCAGGAGGCGAAGACATTAACGAGAGAGACATCACCGCTGAGGTCGGTGCTGGACAGGCCAAGCGTTCGGCCTTGGACCGGTGGCAGACTGAATTGCGGTACCGGCTTTCCGATCAGCGCCGACGGAATGTCGCCCGGATTGTGCGTGAGAGCCCAGCCGAGCGTGACCGCGAGTGCAACGAAGAGCGCAATCGGGATCAGATAGCGCAATCGTCGCGAGGGCGCTTCGACCGCGACTTCCAATCGATGGCTCGTCGTCAAGATCGGTTCCATGGTCACATTTTGTCCGACTGGCGATGCCGGTGGCCTCGCCACAGGAGATTGACAAGAACGACGAAGCCACCGACGGTGAAGCCGCAGACGAGCAGGCCTGCGGCTGTCCCTGCATACATTCCCAATTCGTAGCTCCAATCGAATTCTCTCATCACCGACATCATCCGAACGTCTTCCGGCGATCACTCGGTCGCGTAGAGCTTGGGCGGCGCGCCGTCCTTGGTAACGGCGTAGATCGCGAATGGTCCCTGCTTGTATCCGGTCATGCCGGGCGATCCCGCCGGCATGCCCGGAAGCGTGATGCCGGCAATCGCAGGCCGCTCTGATAACAATTTGCGGATGACATTCGCCGGCACGTGGCCGTCGACGACGTAACCATTCACGAACATCGTGTGACACCCCTGGAATTTCTCTGGCACGCCGGCCTTGCTGCTGATCTGGGTGAGATCGTTCGTCGGCTTCACGTCGACATCGAAGCCATTCGTCCGCAGATAGGCGGCATAGCCTTCACAGCAGGTGCATTGTGGGTTCTTGTACAAAGTCGCGTGGATCGGCTCGGCGGTGGCCGGCGGCGAGAGCACGAGCATCGTGAGCGTGGTGCCGAGGCAGAAAGTGCGTCTGTTCATTTCGGTTCTCCTTCAGCCAAGAATGGCAGGTTCAGACAACCCGGAGCACGGTCATCATCCCGGACACCTGGTGATCGGTGACATGGCAGTGCAGCATCCAGTCACCGGGGTTGTCGGCGACGAAAGCGGTGTCGACGGTTTGTTTGGGCGGCAACAGGACGGTATCGGCCCACTGCCGGTGCGCAACGGATGACCCGTTGCGGGCCAGCACTCGGAAGCTGTGGCCGTGGAGATGCATCGGATGCCACCATGCGGTCTCATTGCGCATCGTGAGCACGTAGGTTCGTCCAAGTTGGAGCGTCAGCAGCGGCGGCATGCCGGCGTGACCGTCGCCGGTCATCGAAGTGCCGTTGATGCCCCAGGTGGCGCCATGGGCCATGTCCTGCATGCCGCCCATTCCCATCATGGCGCCGCCGCCCATCATGCCGCCCTGCAGCCGGAGCTGATGCCGTTCGGCGCTGGCGAGGTCAGGCTCCGGCAGGGGATTGCGCGGCAGCGAAAGCGGTGCATCGAGAGAAGGGCTGCGAACCGGCGGGCTCTGGTCGTAGGCCAGCTGGGTGAGCCAATACGAAAGCCCCTCGTAGAAATCATCGATCACCCGATAGCGCCGTCCGGGATCGCCTTGCATGTCGAGCATGACATCAATGCGCATGGCGGGGCCGAGAAGCAGACGACCTGTCGGTGGAAACAGAACCGTTCAGCGTCACCGTGTTGCCGACGCGGCCGGACATCCCCGCTTCCATGGCGTTGCCGAATCCGGATGCGATCTGCGCGCCGGACGTGAGCCGCCAGTCGGCGAGAACCCAGAGAATGTCGCGATCGACCGGCACCGGCTCCGGCTCTTCAACGATCAGTGCACCGGCCATCCCTCGCCCGAGTTGCTGCAAGCTGTTGGCGTGCGGGTGATACCAAAAGGTGCCCGCATCAGGTGGGGTGAACTCGTACGTGAAGCGCTCGCCCGGCTTGATCGGTGGTTGCGTCAAGCCAGGCACGCCGTCCATGGCGATGGGCAGCCTGATGCCGTGCCAATGAACCGTGGTGTCTTGGTCAAGCTGGTTTTCGACGATGATGCGGACCGGCTTGCCCTGGGGCACACGAAGATCGGGCCCGGGGATACGGCCTCCGTAGCACCACACATCCGTGTCGGGGTGAGGTTTGCCTACGATCGGCCATCGCGTCGGCGCCGCAACCAGCTTGAACTCCTTGGCTGACGCGGAGCTGTGAGCGGCGCGCGGCAGCGCTGCCGCCGCCCCGATGCCGGCCGCGCCAATGAGGAATGAACGGCGACTGATCGCCGAAAGGGAGAGAGGAGACATCGATAACCATCCTGTGTCGGCTGAAAAGTGCGGTGCGGGTTCAAAAGCCGCACGCCACTCGGGCCCAAAGCCGCATGCGACGCCACTGCGTCGTGCGCACGCCAAGACACCGTCGCGAAAGCGACGCGCCTCAACTCAGGATGGAGGGTCTAGGGGGGTAGGGATCGGGCGGAAAAGCGCGGCCGGTCGCAGTTGGTGCCGCCGAGGGTCCGATGGTAGCAACGAGAACGGGATCGAATGCGACCACTACCGGGGGCAGTGCGACGGCGGTACCGCAAGAGGCGGAGCATGCCGCCGACATCATGGCTTTCTCACTGCCGGCGCAGCCGCTGCACTTACCCGACATGGGCATGCCGGTATCCATGGTTGCAGTGGCGGTTGCAGCAGCCGGTGCCTCGGTGTCCATGGCGATTGCGTGAACCAAACGCGTCGCAAGCCCGGTGGCCAGCGCCACCGAGAGCACAACCACAAACAGCCGGCGTGCGATTTCGAACCTCATCATCTTACAATAACAATTCAACGCACCGTGTTCCAGAGGCATATGCTCGGAACACGGAATAGCCTTTCGCAGAAGTTGGCATCTTTGTGGCCAAACAACCGCTGAGTTACCTCATCACGCCGACGTGAAAGGATTGGTATCGAAAGAAGGACCCCACGTTCTGTCCAAGCCTGCAGCCGCCTCTAGTTGAAGCGAACGAGCCGCGCTTCTATTTGCAAGGAGCAAAACGATGACGAAACGCCTCCTCGCCGCGGTGGCTTTACCCGCGAGTTCCGGCATTGCCAATGCAGGCATAGGATTTCGGACAAGAGATACCGCCAATCGAGGTGCATGCTCAGAGCCAATATCGCATCGACCCGGCACCGCCTCTTCGCGGGCGGCGCATCGGTCGACTGCCGTCCGAGCCAAGTTCGCGGCAAAAACTTCATCATACGTTCCCAACACCAGTGACTTCGTCTGGCATCTTGGAGCGGCTTCCGCGGTAGGCGGCTCTATGCTGCATCACGTCTTCACGTGCGGCGGCTGCGGTGCTCCAGCCATAGTTCGACGGCCGCAAGCGCTGCGACGACAAGTCCGACTATAAGGTGCACTCGCATCGCGATCGTTTCGGCGTGGAATCCAAGGATCCAAGGACACGCCGCTACCCACAAGCCGAATACGAGGTTGATCCATTCTTCGCCTTCGACGAAGGCGAAAATCGCAAAGATTGCCACTGTGCCGATCGCGACGCCCGGCATCCACGAGGTGTGCCTCGCCATTTCGGACGTGAACCCGAATATCCACGGTGACAGAAACAAGAACGCGGCGAGGGCGAGGTTTACCACATCGATAACTGCTTCGTTTCTCCACTTTTGCTGGAACATGGCGACCTCCTTTCATGAACGCCACGCGACACGCCCGGGGTCAACCGATCCGGATTTTGCTGTCGGAGACGAAATTGTAGGGCGGTAGATAGAGATTCGCAGGAGCCGGACCGCGACGGACGCGACCGGCGGTGTCGTATTGCGAGCCGTGGCATGGGCAGAACCAGCCGTGGTAGTCGCCCTGATGGGCGAGCGGGATGCAGCCGAGATGGGTGCAGATGCCGATGACCACGAGCCACTCCTCACGACCCTCCTTTACCCGCGCCTCGTCGGGCTGTGGATCGGGCAGGTTGTGCCAGTTGATGGAACGTGCGTCGTCGATCTCTTTCTTGGTACGGTGGCTGATGAAGATCGGCTTGCTGCGCCAGAACACCTTGATCACCTGACCTTCGGCGATCGGCGAGAGGTCGACCTCGATAGGAGCCGCGGCGGCGATGGTCGAGGCGTCGGGATTCATCTGTGAGATCAACGGTACCGCCGCTGCCGCCACACCCACCGCGCCGACGGCGCTAGTGGCAATGTAAAGGAAGCCCCGTCGTGTCGGTTCGGCAGGAGAAATGAGTGTCGTGCTCATCGGTCCTCCTTTTCTTCTTGGACGTCCAACGGTCAGGCGACGCGAGCACGATCGGGAAATGGTAGGAGCCGTTTCGTCCAATCTTAGCCGCAGGACAGGCGGCTGAGCGAAGGTCATCGCCGTCGCCCTTTCAGCTTCGCTCGCCTGATCAGTCCCTCGTACTGGTGGGCGAGCAGGTAGCCCTGGATCTGGGCAACCGTGTCCATGGTCACGCTGACTACGATCAGCAGAGATGTTCCGCCGAAATAGAACGGCACCGCCGCATAGGAGATCAGTATTTCCGGCACCAAGGAGACGAACGCCAGATAGGCCGCGCCCAACACGGTGATGCGAGTGAGCACGTAATCGATGTACTCCGCCGTGCGCT